>Ga0208671_10000040_pt1 | contig 101520 bp, 75 predicted proteins | sample ColrivemetaGS759_FD_187606 | JGI IMG/M metagenome (GOLD analysis project Ga0208671, IMG submission 187606) | Estuarine microbial communities from the Columbia River estuary - Ebb tide ETM metaG S.759 (SPAdes) (version 2) | ecosystem: Environmental > Aquatic > Marine > Intertidal zone > Estuary...
AACTGTTAATTTTATTGTCTTTGTTAAAACATTTAATAGATTATACTATTATTTAGATCTCGTAAGAAAATAGTTTTATCCCTACCGATATTGATAATTAGTTATCACCTAACTAGGCTCACTTGTTACAAATAAATTTTATAAGTAACAGATGAGTTTCGACTTTATTGCTTATTCTAAACAGAATATCTAGTGTCAACATCTTCCCAAAACCGACAAAAATAACATATTAGAATCCATTGAGAATTTATTTTTTCAGTCTAAATCCGTTGAATTTCATTTTATCATCTGAATTAGACTCTTATTTATTCTCTGGGATTCATCCTTTTGGCAAAAGGTTTTTTATTCAAACCAAAAACAATACATGGCATATTAAATATTTCTACATGTAGGAATGTTTCTAAAATATATTTTATAACTATGACAAAGTCTCCTAATGATTCCTAAAAAACAATACCTCATTTTTAGTCATATAATGTTTGAATTCATTCTTTTGAATTCGTGCATTATTGCTGTTTTATTGTTGAAAAACCCAGAGACTACATTTCTAATATCTGATAGAATTATAGATAACGTTTCAATTCAACTAGTAATGATTTATAATATTGTCTGGAGCGCAATTGTCTATTTCAATGGAGATAAGGGCTTTTATACTAGTCAAAGTGTTCGCAAACGATTTGAATTTTTGACAATTAATATCTTTTTATTTATTGGTATGATTTCTACAGTTGCCATTTTATTTCAAGTTGAAATTTTTAACAGAACTACTTTTTTGTTACCTATTTTTGTTTTTTCGTTTTTGAATTTCTTTTTGTTTAGTTTACTATTTGAATATTACAAAATGAGAAATGAAAATCCTTTTAATTCAAACGTCTTGATGATTGGGGCAGATAGTCGAAAGTTTGAATTAGAAGATTTTGGAAAAAGAATAAAATCTAAAGGTTATCAAATTGAAGGATATTTAATTGACAATTTAAGTAAAAATAATAATAGTAGGGTTGCTCGGATTGATGTTTTAGGAGAACTTAAAGACCTTTCTCAAGTATTAGAAAATAAAAGTGTTGATGAAATTTTTATTGCAACTGCTGCTTTAAGGTCAAAAAAAATAAGATCTGTTATTTCTAATGCTGACTACCATGGTGTTAGAGTCAATTTAGTTCCTGAAACACCTTTGTTTCCATCTAAACTTTTAAAGACCTACGATTTAGAAGGGTTGCCGATTTTTCAACATCGACAAACTCCCCTGATGTACCTTAAAAAGGCTTTATTGAAGCGTAGTTTTGATATTGTGTTTTCTATCTTGGTTTTGGTATTATTATCGCCTGTATTTTTATTGATAGCATTAATGATTTGGTTAGATGGGGGGTTCAACAAATCAATTTTTTACAAGCCACACCGTAAAGGTGAAGCTGATGAGAGTTTCAAATGTTTTAAATTTAGAACAATGTCTGAGTGTGACAATCCAAAGAATGGAACTAGGTCTACTGTGAAAAACGATCCACGTATAACTCGTGTAGGTAAGTTTTTACGAAAATATGATTTGGATGAATTGCCTCAATTTATTAATGTTTTGAAAGGGGATATGAGTGTTGTCGGGCCACGCCCTCATCGAACTAATCTTCAAACTGATTTCAGAAAGGTGGTGAATGATTACATGGTTCGACATTATGTAAAGCCAGGGGTATCAGGTTGGGCTCAAGTTAATGGATGGAGAGGACCAACACGAACTGATACTCAGAAAAAAGAACGGATTAAACATGATTTGTGGTATATTGAAAATTGGAGTTTTTGGTTAGATATGAAAATTATTTTCTTAACCGTATTTAGCCGAAAAACTAGACAAAACGCTTTCTAGGAAAAATGAATCCATCTAAGCTGTCAATCTGAAATTTATTATATAAAAAAACAACATTCTTAAATATTAAAAGTCTCTCAAGTTCGCTCTTGTGATTTTTTTAAAAACATTCTGATGGATAATCAAACTTTAAACTTTGAGGAGTTTTTGGCGAACTATGCGCCTGAAATATCTCCTTTCATTTTCCTAGTCAATCTAGTGTTGACAGGATTACTAGCCTTCATATTAGGAAGACTTTACGCAAAGTATGGAAACTCACTTTCCAATAAAAAATCTTTTGCTTCCAATTTTGAACTTATTGCATTGACAACCATGATAATAATTACTATAGTCAAATCTTCTTTGGCGTTATCACTTGGATTGGTTGGGGCCTTGTCAATTGTACGTTTTCGAGCAGCGATTAAAGAACCTGAGGAGTTAGCTTATATATTTCTCAATATTGCTATTGGATTAGGTTTCGGTGCTGACCAATGGTTGATTACAATTACAGGTTTTTCTTTTATCACTGTGGTTATTTGGTTAAAAAGTATGATTAAGCCTGCGAAAGAAAACAAGAACTTAAATTTTACAATTCTTTCAGAAAATCATTTGAAAATTTCATTGGAAAAAATTATTGAAACTATTACTCCTTTTTGTAAAGAATTAGAGATCAAGCGATTGGATGAAAATAAAAATTTCATGGAAGCATCTTTTTTAGTTGAATTTAATGATATAAGTGAATTAAATAAAACTCGAAATGCATTGCGCCAATTGGATGATTCTATTCAAATGAATTTTTTAGATCACAAAGGAATAATTTAAGCGATGAATATTAAGGAGACAGGGAAAACTTCTCATCCAATTTTACAAACTCGTTTGTTTGAAAAAACAAAGCCGTTACTTCTAGGAGTTTTGGGTATTGTATTGTCAACTATGTTGTTTTTTGCCATACTTGGATATGGAGCTTATCTTAATCGAATTGGAGAATCATCACAGTATAAACATGCGCTAGTTCGAGTAGCTGAAGGTGACTTTTCTTTTGTCAAAAATTACGCTAAAGGTAAATTTACCACTTTAGATAAAATGGATATCGATATTAAGTTTAAACACATGATGCGTATCCAATATTTACGGGAACAAGCAGTAATGAATGACGGAAAATATATAGCAGACTCTCTTAAAAATGAAACTTTTCCAGCTAAGTTAACTTATGATGGAGAAAAATATAATGTTAAAATTAGTTTAACTGGAAAGATGGTTACGCCCCATTTGCAAAACCCAAACCATTGGTCATTTCAAGTGAAATTAAAAGGGGACAAAACGATTGACGGAATGAGACGCTTCGGAATGTTAGTACCAAAATCAAGAGGTCACCTGACTGATTGGTTAGGGTTGAAACTTATGGAGAAAAGAGGATTAATAACTATGCGATCTGATTTCAAAGATGTTTCGATCAATGGAAAATCTATTGGAATATATTATATGGAAGAGCGTTTTGATAAACATCTCCTGGAAAATAACCAGCGTAAAGAGGGGATCATTTTTAAAATTGAGGAGGATCTAAATATTTACCAAGAGAAAAAATTGATGTTGGCACCGGACACTCGTTCGCAAGTAATTTTGCTTAGGCAAATGTGGCAAAATGTAGCAACTGGAAAATTACCTGCTACGCAGTTTTTTGATATTGAAAAGATGGCTAAATTATATGCTATTGCCGACTTGATGAATTCAAGACATCCTTTATTGCGGGATAATATGCGCTTTTATTTTAACCCTATTTCGGGTTTAGTAGAACCGATTGCTCGTGAATTTGAAGATCTAAAAGATAGTGAATTATCGGATATGTCTTTGTTTCTGGAAAAACCAAAAACAGGCAGATGGCATCATTGGGTGAAGAACGATAAAATATTACAAAAGATTTTTAATAATCTTCACTTTGAGAAAGCCTATATTGCTGAAGCCGAATTAATTTCACAAGAAGAATTTTTGGATGATTTTTTTGTATCCTATGAAGATAATCTTGAAGAATTGATGAGTGGAATTTATAGAGATTGGAGCTTTTATGAGCTGCCAAAATACAAGTTGTACGAGCATCAAGATTATATGAGAAAGACTCTGCATTCAGGTATAACAGGACTTTCAGCATATTTTTTTAAAAAAGAAAATAAAAATTTACAACTAGAAATTGCAAATCAACAATTTTTACCAATAGAGATTACTAATGTCAGTTGGCGAGATTCTATTTTCTTTTATCCAAAAAAGTCAATTGTTTTGGCTGGAAAAAAAGAAAGTGAAAATGAGAAAGTGAAAAGGTTCGCTTTTCAAATTTCCGAGAATATCGAGTGGGAAGATTCGTTTTTGCCTGAGCTGAAAATCAATTACAACTATTTGGGCATGGAAAAGGGATTGAAAAATGCTTTAGTCTTTCCTTTTTCTAGAAATGTAGCTAGTCCTAAATTTAATAACCCAATTGTTCGAAAATCGAATTATGAGAAATTTGATTTTATTCAAAGAGTAGAAGATAAAATTTTTATTCCTGAAGGGAAATGGATACTTTCGACAGATTTGGTTATTCCAAAAGATACTCGTTTTGAGATTGAAGCGGGTGCAAAAATTGATATGATTCAACAGGCTAAAATTATAAGTTATGCTCCAGTTTTCTTCAACGGAACTGCCAGTAATCCCATTGTTATAAATTCTTCAGATGCGACATCTGAAGGTATTGTGATCATGCGAGCTAAAAAGCGATCTAAATTATCGCACACTTTATTTGATCAACTTTCTAGACCTGAGGAAGTGGGGTGGAGACTTTCTGGTGCTATTACTTTTTTCGAATCACCTGTTGACATATCTAATTGTGTTTTTTCTAAAAACATAATTGGTGACGATTTTTTAAATATTGTACGGACTGATTTTTCTATGAAAAACTCGCAGTTCAAAGATATTTTATCTGATGCATTTGATTGTGATTTTTGTAATGGAAAGGTTACTGATACTAAATTTATGACGATTGGAAACGATGGAATAGATGTATCAGGAACGGAACTTATAGTTGAAAATGTTTTTATGGATGGAATCGGTGACAAAGGGTTAAGTGCAGGTGAAAACAGCTCAATGACAGTTACCAATGTTGAAATTCATAATGCAGAGATTGCCATTACAAGTAAAGATCAATCAATAATTTACATCACAAAATCAAAGGTTAAAGATAGTAGAATCGGAATGGCACTTTTTCAAAAGAAACCGGAATTTGGTCCGGGATTTATTGAGGCGACCCATATGGATATGGGGAAATCGGAGATTGATTTTTTAGTTGAAAAAAAATCTAAATTAACGATGGATGGAAAATTAATTGCACATAATAACGCAAAAGTAAAACAAATTTTATATGGAGCCGAGTACGGAAAGAGTAGTAAGTAAACCATTGGTTTATCGTAATGAACGGAAGTACGCCTTAACCAATACTGACTTGGGGTGGGTAGAAACTGTGGTACGAAGTCATCCATCAATGTTTTTCCGTCCATTTCCGGCAAGGTATATTAATAATATTTATTTCGATACATCTAGTTTTGAAAATTATAATGACAATCAGTTAGGTTCGCCTTTGCGACATAAATTTCGAATAAGATGGTATGGCGAACAATTTGGACTAATCGAAAACCCCGTGTTGGAGATTAAGATAAAGAAAGGTTGTTCGGGAGCTAAGCGACATTTCTCGCTTAGCCCAATTGTATTAAAAAAAGGTATTTCTAAAACTGACTTGAAAACTGTTTTTGCAAATTCAAATTTACCATTGGAAATTCAAGAGTCACTTAAGTTTTTGGAACCAACTTTACTCAACCGGTATTTTAGAAAATATTATTTATCTGCAAATCGAAAGTTTAGAGTAACACTTGATACACAATTGCGGTACACCAGGATCTCTTCACATCAAAATTACTTTTTACGAATTGCAAAAAATGATTCTGATGTAGTGATGGAAATGAAATATGATGTAGAAGATGACCAAGCGGCAGGGAGCGTAAGTAGTGGATTTCCATTTCGGTTGACAAAAAATTCGAAATATGTAAATGGAGTCGACCATCTTGATTTATGGTAGGTGGTTACCATTTTAATAAGTAAGATAACAATTTAATAACCCCAATTCTTGATTTTTATAATTTTTGCTAATGTAAGTGAAATATTTTCAAGTGCTAAAATATGTTTAAACTATGAATAAAGTAACCATTTTCAGTATTTCTAAATCATATCTAAAAATCTTGTTGCTTTTTTTGACAATGAATGGATGTGGCGCTAATGAACTAGGAGATGGGACACTAGTACTCGATCCTCCACCCGTATCGACAAACTTGACGAATGTAAAAACTTGGGAATGGAATACGATTACGATACCCCCTTATTCATATACATCGGGAATGTCATTTGGACCAGGCCTTTTTGTAAATGCTGCTTATGATACAATGGGTGTTTCAATAGTCGGTGACAACATGAAATTTGTTCTTAATCCGTTAGAACCAGTTCCACCAATGGGTAGTGCTAGTCCACATAATTACAGAAGTGAGATTCATACTCATCCATGGCAAATTAATCATCCACTTGGTACAGAGCAATGGATAGGTTGGCGATATTTTTTCCCTAATGATTATGTAATTGATACTACATCACCAATTACGATTTTTCAAAATCATCCTGGAATACAAGGATTATCACCAATACTTGAATTGGAAATTGCTGCTCTTGATGATCCATCACCAGCACAAGGAGGAGAGATACAGGTAGTCAATGTCAATGATAGAATAATTTATCCTGTTAAGCCAATGGCAGGAGATACATTAGATGTAGTAATTCATGTGATTTACGGTTTGGGAAATGATGGACTGACCCAAGTTTGGCTTAATGGAGAGTTATATCATGATAAAATTGAACAGACCGTATTAGAAAACTATCCTTGGGGCGGAAATAATAAGTGGGGAATTTATCATCATACCTTTAAAAATAGTCCATCAGATGTACAAGCTTCAATAAATGCGGGGGCAGGGTTTGTAGATTTATTTATGGGTACGTTGCGGATGACAACAAGGATTCCAGGTCATCCTGAGTATAAATTGAATGCTTACGATTTGGTAAAACCAGGTCAATAAAAGAATGCTAAAAAAAAATATTTCTAAGGGTTCCTAATTATTTTTAATACCCTAATGATTATTTAGCTAGTGATAAATACAGCTTCCTTGAGCAATAATCAATAATTGTCAAAGGCTTAGAATAGTTGATAAGTAGAATTACTTTTGAGTGCCGAATTGAATCAAACAACAGTGTAATACTAGAATTTTTCCTAATACCATGGAAAATGAATTCTAATGTTACACTGTTGTTTAGTTCTAGTCGGCACTTACTATTTAAAAAAGAAACTTTATTCAAATAACTTTTGAAAATGAGTCAAAAAGATAAAAAACCTTTTCATGTAATTTATTTAGGTGAAAGTGGATTTCCTTATGGGTTAGCTGCTATTCAAAAACTAATTATGATTAGTAAAGCATTAATTAGTGTTGGGGCAAAGGTGACAGTCATTAACAGAAAAGGGTTTTTTGATCCAGAAAAACTTGTTGATATTCCATTAGAAGGAGTAGTTCATGGTATTAATTATATTTATACTTCAGGAACAGTTTATAAGCCGAAATCATTTTTTCCTAGAAATATTCAAAAGCTGCGAGGGATAATAAAAGAATTTATGTTTTTGAGAAAACTCAAAAAAAATAATAATCTTGGAGCAGCTATTATCTCTTGTCACCATTTTGGGCAGACTTTGTTATATCGAATTTATGGATGGGTCTTAGGGTTTCCAATTGTGCTCAATTATGTAGAGTGGGCCTCTGCGATGCAGCATCGAAAAGGTTGGAAAGTTCAAATCAATGATTATCTTTTTGATAATTGGTTGGTGCAAAAGATGGATGGAGCATTTCCAATTAGTGAGGTGTTGATTGATAATTTTAAAAAAATAGCACCTTCTAAACCGCAATTCAAAATTCCAATTTTATGTGATTATGAGGAGTTTAATATTCCAAGAGTAAAAAGAGAATATCCATATTTTTTGTATTGTGGAGCACTGGTATATAGAGAAGTCGTTGATTTTATTTTGGAAGCATTTAATCAATTGCCTGCAGAGCCAAGGATGGATTTGTATCTGATATTAGGAGGGGGGCAGGAAGAAGACCTTAGGAAACTTGAAATAGATATTAAACAATTAAAAGAAAAAGATCGAGTTAAAATTTTTAGAAATATTCCTCGGAAAGATATTCCTATATATTTTAAGGGAGCTTCAGCTTTGCTTATTCCTTTGCGAAATACTATTCAAGATGAGGCAAGATTTCCACATAAAATAGGTGAATACGTAGCTACTGGAAATCCTATGATTGCTACGAACTTTGGAGAGGTAAAACATTATTTCAAGGATGGGGAAAATGCATTTATTGCAGATGATTATGAGGTAGTTGCTTATGCAGAGAAAATGAAAGAGGTAATTGAAAATCCAAAATTAGCAGTAGAAATCGGTTTAAAAGGTCAAGAATTATGTTTACAAAAGTTTAACTATATTCATTATGGTGAACCAATAAAAAATTTTTTAGAAAAAATGTAAATGTATTGTTTTGTGTTTAGAGCAATTTTTTGCAACTATTTTTAAAGTTGATTTTTTATTGTTTAAGCGGGGAGGTATAAAGCCTTTAAGTATTTTGAAAAAATATTGGTGCTCGTTATAGAGTTAGCTAATGCTGAATAACTAGTGTTATTAATGAAAAAGAAAAAAATTGCAATTTTTGGAGTCAAGTATTTTCCATCTAAAGGCGGAACAAGTCGGGTGGTGGAAAACCTTTTATGGGAAATGAAAGACCATTTTGATATTACCATCTATTGTTATAAAAATGATTTAGCTGCAGATTTTATGGAAGGAGTGAAAACAATTCAGTTTTCAGAAACACCCATAAAAGGTATTGGTGTTTTTTTATTTTATATAAAATGTTTTTTGCATTTGATGTGGAATGGAAAGTATGATTTAGTTCATTTACATAAAATGGATGGAGCGTTTTTTTTATCGTTATTAAATTTTAAATACAGAACAATTGCAACTTCGCACGGATTACCTTATTTAAATGATAAATGGTCAAGTGGCGCGAAATTTTATTTCCGAAGAATGGAAGAAATGTTTATGCGTTCAAATGCAAGGTTGACTTCTGTTTCAAAAACACAGGTAGAATATTTTGATGAAAAATATAGAAGAAAAATCGTTTACATTCCAAATGGTATTCATCCAATAGGAAAAGTACTTCCTGAATTTGCTGATGAAATTTTGGAGAATAATAATGTTGAAGGTGAGTATTTATTTTTTGCAGCTCGTCGATTGATTCCTCTTAAAGGTTGTCATACATTGATAGATGCTTTAAAGAAAATAAATTACCAAGATACTTTAGTCATCGCGGCAGACAAAGAACAATTGCCAAGGTATACTGAACAATTGAAGAAATCTGCAGAAGGATTGAAAGTGAAATTTATTGGCTATGTTTCTGATTTGAAAGTTTTGAATGCTTTGATTTTTAGATCAAAGTTTTTTGTTTTTCCCTCTGAATTGGAAGCGATGTCGATGATGTTGTTGGAAGTAGGAAGCGTAGGAACGCCAATGATTTGCAGCGACATACCTCAAAACACGGCTGTTTTAGAAAATGGTCAAGTCTTATTTTTTAAATCTGAAAATGCCAATGATTTGGCGGAGAAAATAGAATGGGCAATTGAAAACGAAACTGAGATGAATAGTTTTGCCAAAAATGCCAAGCAAATTATTGAGGAAAAATATTTGATTTCGAGGGTGGCAGAAAAATATAATGATTTATATAAAGAAGTAATTTCTCATGAGTAACTTTTATAAAAAGAAGATCATATCGAAAGTTGCACCTGTCATTTCAGGTTTGCAAATACATCGATTATTTCAACCTTTTTATTCAGGGATGGGGCAAGTTTTGACTTTTCATCGAGTGGTTGAAGATAAAATGGATTTTCGAATTCATAATCATCAAAGCCTTGAGGTTACTCCAGAACAATTAAAACAAACTATCCAGTTTTATAAAAGTAAGAATTACGCATTCTTTTCACTTGACGATTTACATCATGCTTTGACGGTAGAAAAACCAAAGCAGAAGTTTGTTGTGTTTACTTTCGACGATGGGTATCGTGATAATTTTACCAATGCTTATCCAATTCTAAAAAAGCATAATGTTCCATTTTGTATTTATGTAACCACAAATTTTCCAGATCAAAAAGCGATTCTTTGGTGGTACCTTTTAGAAGATTTTTTAAAAGAAGAATCTAGTGTAAAATTTCAATGGGAAGGAATAAATTATTTGATTCCTTCTAAAACGATTTCGGAAAAAGAGATGGCCTTTGATCAGATTAGAATATTGATTAATCAATCTTTTTCTAAAGGTAATTTTAAAGATATGTTAAATGTGGTTTTCGGAAAAAAGGAATCAGACTATCTTTCCTATGTGGAAAAAATGGCTATGAGTTGGGAAGAGATAAAATTAATTTCACAGGATCCTCTCGTGACAATTGGTGCACATACTGTTAATCATTTTCCACTTACAAGATTAGATTCTAGTGATTTGGAATTTGAAATTTTAGAATCAAAAAGATTATTAGAAAAATATATCCAACAACCTGTTAACCATTTTGCTTATCCATTTGGCAAAGTAACAGAAGCTACTTTTCGAGAATTTGAAATGGTTAAATCGTTGGGTTTGAAAACAGGAACAACTACTCGAATTGGAAATATTTTTTCTCAACACAAAAATTATTTAGAGTGCTTGCCAAGGATTAGCCTCAACCAGGTTTCTACTTCATCTGTTTTAGATATGCAAACAAGTGGGATGTTGCCTTTCATTTATCATAAAGGCAAAAAAGTAATATCGAATTAATAAGTGTTGTATCGTTTTTAAAACATTTAAATACACAAATTTAAAAACTGTTGGTTTTGATTCAAAAAAGCTTTAATTTTATAAACAATTAAAATTCTAATAGAGTAGCACTGGGAATCAATTTTATACTACTCTATACTTGAGATGTATCAAAAATATTCCACTTACCGATTATTCCAATTCCAACTGTTTTAATTCCTATTATCTGTATCTAAAATTCTTAAGATGGCAGGGCTAATGGATTTTTTGAAAATAACATTCAAGAAATAATGACTACATATATTTGACAATAGTATTTGTCTTTTATTTTAGTTTAAGTCTTCAAAAAAAAAATCATGAATCGTATATTATTTTTTGTCTTTAGTTTTTTTATGTCATCACAGGCAATTGCTCAAAATTTTACTATCATCGTTCTGCCTGATACTCAGCATTATTGTGATTTTGGTCCAACTGCTAATCAAATATTTGTTGACCAAATGGAATGGATTACAGCTAATAGAGTTAGCAAGAATATTGTTTTTGTTACAAGCCTTGGCGATATTGTTCAAAATGCTGATGAATTAACAGAATGGGTGCATGCAGATACTTGCTACAATAAAATTGAAGATCCTGTAACAACAACTCTTACAGATGGAATTCCTTATGGTCTATCTGTTGGTAATTGTGATCAATTTCCCAAAAGACAGACAGGAGCGACCAGTGAATATAATAATTACTTTGGTGTAAGTCGATTTACTGGGCGTGATTATTATGGAGGAAATTATGGCTCAAAAAATGACAATAGTTTTCAGTTATTTAGTGCTAGTGGACTTGATTTCATTATTCTTCATCTTGAGTATGATGAGAATATAAATGGACAACAACAAACAGATGTATTAAATTGGGCTGATAGTGTGCTAACAGCGCATAGTGATAAAAGAGCGATTGTTACCTCTCATTTTATGATTGATCGAGGAAATGAAGGAGATCCCCCAACTTCAGCAAATGAATTTCCAGGAGAATTTAGTTCACAAGGTGAAAATATCTTTGATGCGTTAAGTGACCATGACAGTCTTTTTTTAATGCTAGGTGGCCATATCGCAACAGAAGGGGAAAGAGATGATGTGGGTATAAATGGTAATACCATTTATACGCTTCTTTCTGATTATCAGGATCAACCTGATGGAGGAAATGGCTGGCTTCGAATTATGGAATTTATTCCATCAGAGGATAGTATCTTGATTTCAACTTATTCACCTACCTATGATAATGGTGACGGAACCTTTGGTGCTTACGGTACAACTCCCTTTGAAGATATGGGAGGAACATCTTCCAACGGATTTGGAGGAACTGGATCTATTTCAGCGCCATTTAAACTATATTACGATTTAAGTCCTCCTGGGCAACCAACCGTCAATTGGACAAGTCCAATTAATGGAGGTCTTTTTTTAAACTTAAATCCGATAGCCTTAAATGTAGATGCATCGGATAATAATGGAACGATTACACAGGTTGAATATTTTGTAAACGGAGGTTCAATTGGAATAGATGTAGTTGCTCCTTATTCTTTGAGTTGGACGCCGCCAAGTTTTGGCAGTTATTTGTTAAAGGCAACAGCGACTGACAATGATGGGAACACCAGTTCTAAGGAGATTTCAGTTACATTTGACGATAATCCAACGATTAATTTAGCCGTTCAAATAAGTGATGGGGATGATGATGCCGAGGAATTTTCTGGTAATATAAATTTAGGAAGTAGTGATCTGGAATTGGTTGAGGAGAATAGTTCAAACAATCAGACGGTAGGTTTGAGGTTTAATAATTTAAATATTCCTAACGGTGCGATGATTTCAAATGCTTATATTCAATTTACCGCCGATGAAACCCAATCGCAAACTACCAATCTAGTAATTCATGGAGAGGATATTGATAACTCGCCTCCTTTTACAGGAAGTTCTTTCAATGTTTCTAATCGTACGACAACTTCAGCTTCAGCCACTTGGAATCCTTCTCCATGGTTAAATATTGGAGCAGCTGGAACAAATGAGCAAACTTCCGACTTGAGTGCGGTGCTTCAAGAAGTTGTAGATGGTTCTGGTTGGGTAGAGAATAATTCTATGAGTTTTATCATTACAGGTTCAGGTCACAGGACAGCCGATTCGTATGATGGAAGTTCTACCAATGCACCAACTCTCCATATTACGTTTACTCCAGCTTTGAATCCTTTGCCTGTAGAATTGACGAAATTCCAAGCGGTTCAACAAAATGCTCATGTCGAACTGTTCTGGAAAACTGCTTCAGAACGCAACACCGATCATTTTGTCATCGAGCGTTCTCACAATGGATATTCATTCCTAGAAATAGAGTCGGTTACGAGCCAAGGCGATGGTGTTACAATTCAAAACTATAATGCAAAAGATATCTTTCCATACAATGGAATGAATTATTATCGCCTTAAAATAGTAGATAACGACAGTATATTCGAATACTCGAATATTCAAATTGTCCACTTGGAATCTCCCTCTGCAGTTACCTTTTTTCCAAATCCTGTAAATAAATCGATCCAAATTGAAGGTTTGGATGAAAACATGAAAGATGGCTTAATAGAAATATTTGATTTAGAAGGAAAAAGAATATTTGTGGACCAATTGCCTTTTGAGGATGGAAAACTCTTCATCTCTACTGCGGCTATAAATATTTATAATCCAGGAACTTACTTCCTTCGTATTACTGAAAAAATTGAGAATCATGTTTTCAAATTTGTAAAAATCAATGGTAAATTGGATTAGTTTTAAAAAAAAAGGAGTCATCCCAAATTTTGAACAAAGCAAAAAAATCGGGATGACTCATGAAAATCTAAAAACTAATATTTCACAAACTGCTGAACCATTTGTTGTCCTGATTCATTTTGGATTTGCAAAATGTATAAAGCAGGAGGTAAGTTATTTACATTTAAAATAACTGATTTAGCATTTGATTTAGTTTTTTCTAGCAATACTTTTCCGTCAACGCTAATGACTTTGAAAATTAGTGATCCGTTGTGTTCGTATTGAACCAATAAGTTTTGAGAAACTGGATTTGGAGAAATTTCTAATTTGAAAATATCTTCTAAATTTTTGTTAGAATCAACGTCATCAATAAATCCATCACAATTATTATCTAAGCTATCTATAATTTCAATAGCATCTGGATTGATTTCAAAATTTGTATCATCGCAATCATCATTATTTGTTACATAACCATCTGGTGTTTCAAAAAAACAGGTTTGGATAGTACTATCTGGATTTCCATAATTATCTTCATCCGCATCCAGATAAAACTGAAATTGTGGAAGTCCATCATCAATTAATGTGTTACAATCATTATCCACATTATCACAAACCTCAGGAGAGTCTGGATTAATCATGGCATTAGTATCATCACAGTCTAAGTTGTTTTCGGAAAAACCTATTGGAAGGTTTTCATTACACGTTTCCATTAACGAATCTTGAGTTCCAAACCCATCTTCATCTCCATCAAAATAGAAAGTATAGTATTCAATTCCATCATCAATCATTCCACTACAGTTGTTATCGATGCTATCACAAATTTCTATAGCATTTGGATGAATCATTGGATTAGTATCATCACAATCATTAGCATTTCCAGCAAATCCTGGAGGTATCATTTGGCTACAGGTTTCTATTAAGCTATCAATTGAACCAAACCCATCTTCATCTGCATCAATAAAATAGGCATTAAGTGAGAGATTTTCGTCTATTTCCCCATTACAATTATTATCAATATTATCGCACTCTTCAGGAGAATCAGGATTAATCATAGGATCATTATCATCACAATCTTCGTAGTTGTAAAAACCATCATTGTCAGTATCTATAAAGAATATGGATTCTGCTAGATCAAAAACATCGTTGGCAATTTTAATCCCAATTAATCTACCAGGAATATCATCTGCTGGGGGATGGATACCACCCCAAATTCTCGAAAGACTGGTTTGGTCTGATGCATCTCGGTAAGTAGCCCACTGTAGAGTAAGATCTACACTTGGTCCATCTTCAAAAACCAAAAATTCATTCATGGGAGCTTCAAACTCCCCCATTCCTCCAGGGAAAAATTCATCACCAGTTAATAAAGTCATTAGATCTGCAGCAGCTCTGGAATAGGTGGAGTGCCCTGAAATATAACCTGCAAAAGGAGGTGATACAAATGTTGGTCGTTGGTATGGAAACCAATTTTCTGCAAGAATCCAACCTACTCCAGCATATGTGGAGTCAATATTTGGAATTGAATCTGGTCCATTCCATGCGTACAATTTTATTTTTCCAACGTGTTGAAGAGAGTCTCCTGCTAGATTATCCATTGAATCAACTAATTCAATAAAGCCAGGTTCTAGTAATATTCCACCAGGGTGAAAACTAGGTAAGTTGGCATCAGAACTTTGTCCAAATTCTGCCATACAACGAATCACTGAAACAGGACGAGGATAATCATACCAACCCTTAATCCCCCAAGCTGTAATTGCCGCATCATGCATTCCACCAGCCATTATCATATATGCTTTAACATCCCATTCTAAATCTTCAATTATTGGTCCTTGACCTTTAAATCTTTTCTCAAAATCAGGGTGGTCATTTACGTAATTTAATATCGTAAACCAATGTCCTGGAGGTGTTTCAGAGTCTGGTCCGTCCGCCCAGAATTCTGCAAGCACTCTTGCATAATCTGCACGAGGCACATATTGAGGGGTATATGGTAAGCCTGTATTTGGATTCATAATGTGTCCTGTACTAGGATCTCCACCATCTAAAAAGTTATAAAAATCTCGTAATCCTGCAACATCAGTTGGATATTCATCTAAAGGAATATTTCCAAATGATGCAGGGGAAATATCAACCATTACACTGTCGTTCGGATCTAGATGTGATGACCAGACAGAAACTAGCCCAAATCCCCATTTGTATTCCTCTGAGATTCCACCAACTGCTGTTGTATCTATGTATGGTGGTTCTCCTGGGTCATGATAGACCCAATAATCAAAACCATCTCGGGTGTAAATACTTGCATCATCTGGAGATAAAGCAAATGGCGAAACTTGTCCCCATTCGGGAGATAAAAAGTCTGGTGTATTAAATGGAATTGGATTTCCTGCTTGATCAATAAATAAATCAAGAGTAAGTGGTTGCCACCGATTAGGGTCTATGATATCTGGATTACCAGGGAATGCCATGACTAATGGAGGATTTACTTCTTGATAGGTGGAATTATTATAGCCAAATTGTTCTCTTGCACCATCTTGAAAACCATAATTGATCAAACATTGAGCAATATAATTTCCTAGTGCAGCAGGGTTTCCAGTAGAATAATTTTGGTTTGAGAAATATATATCATACCCTAAATTCATCATTAGAGTATCGAAAAATGGCAGAGAATTAATAGCACCTGGAGAAAATTGAAATCTATGTCGGAGCAATCGATAAGCTGCATAACTAATTGTTTCATCTCTGGCAGAATCAATATTGCTTGGAGTATCTATTCCAAGAAATGGACATTCATATCCATCAACCGTTTTTCCTAGCAAATAAGTTTGAGCAATCGTATCATAAACGGCCCACGCATCATACATTGCTATTGAAATATGGAATAAGTTTCTAGCATGAATTGTTGGGCGAGCCAAGTCATTTCTGATAGCAAATAATGTAGCCTCGTTCCATTCTCTAGCAATTGAATGTTGAGCTTGTATTGAATGTGGGAACAGGAAGAGAAAAATAAGGGTATTTGTTATTATTATATTCTTTATTGTATAATTAAGTTGTGGAGTAAAGTTAGGGATCATTTGTATCTATACAGTTTGTTTAAAAAATAGATTGTAATTATTATTTGATTTAGTTAGAGGAGATCAATTTTTAAACCAAGTATCTTCAAAGATAGGGTATAATATTCTAAAATAAGTATTGGCAGTGATCAGTTTTAATGATTTTTATCATAAGTCAACATGCGTTCAAACATCTACTTTATAAAAAAGTTTAATGCATATATGATATTATAATTGAAATGGAATTCCTACTAGATTACAAGATCAAAGCTTATAAATCGAATTTTGAAGTAAAATAAAAGTGGCGAAGCCAAACAATTTTACAATCTAATCTTCCATTATTGCTACTTAATCCCCCTGTGATTTTTTTGGTTAAGGTGCTTCCTGATTTTTGAGCTGATCAATTATAATTTCTCACTAATTCATTATTTGTCGAATAAAGAGCAATTTTTGTAGAGGTTAATAGAAATAAAATTTGAATGATCATAATTTTAATCTAATTAACTCACCAAAATCACAATCAATGTTTGACTATAAAATTATCAGAATCCCAATTAGTATATGGACAGGAAAAGCAAAGGAAGATTATTTAGATGTGATTAAAGAATATGCAGCAGAAGGGTGGAGGTTTATACAAGTTTATACACCACCACGAGCAGGATCAGGATTGAGCTATTATATCGAAGTAATTTTTGAAAAAAGAAAGGAAGAAGACTAGTTAAAATTTGTTCTAATAATTTTAATTATGTCATTTAGTTTTGAGTAAGCTGTTTTATTTTTGAATTGAGGTCGATTGATCATTTATCAATAATCAGTTTTTTAGAAGCCACCTGCCCATTTGATTCAAAATAAATAAAGTAGATGCCGTTGCTAATATTTGAGATATTAAATGTTCTAAGGTCTTTTGCAAAAATATGGTTAGAATAAATTTCTCGACCTTTAGTATCATAAATAGCCATTCTAATTGGTAAATCATTTTCTAGGTCTAAATCAATATGAATACAATCGGTGGCTGGGTTTGGGAAAAGTAATATGTCATCTGGAGTCAGAGTGATATTTTTGATAATTGATCTTGCACAACCATCGGATATTTTGAGACTCTCTCGAGGAAAAGTATCTAATGCGGCAAGCATTCTCATTTTTTGACCTTTGGTAAACATTGCCATGCAACGATCATCAGTGTAATCCATAAAGTTCATGAACATATCATCTGAACCACATGAAACTTGTGGATGTAATGGGCAACCAGAACTTGAAACATTTTGCATTGGAGTGTCCATAACCAAGTCATCAATAGTACATCCATTTTCTCCCCAAATATGGTACAAATTAAAAAAGTGCCCCATCTCATGAGTCAATGTTCTTCCTAAAACATAGTTTGAGGAGGAAGAGCAAAAGAACCCAAAAGCACTAGGATCAATAAAAACTCCATCTTCATATTTTGTATCTGCCATTCCAGGAAAAGTAGCTTCTCCCAGTAAGCCTAATTGTCCGACCCATATATTGATGTAGTCTTCTGGTTCCCAAGCACTGCTTCCGCCCAAGTCATCATAACAAATTCTTCTTCGATTATCAGAATGATAAAGATTTCCAATTCCAGTCAAAGAAGTTTCTTTTCTAACGATTCCATTTGTTTCTTTTCCCTCATAAACTGTTGCTAAACAAAATTCAATTTCCACATCTGCTGCCAGAGATTGAAAAGAAGCGGGGATAGAGGTGGTATTTTCATTCATTTTTCGGAAGTCAGCAGTTAACGCATCAATTTGAGCCTCTATTTCAAGATCTGTAAAGTTATCGGCGGGAGTATTCCATACAATATGAACTACAACAGGAATAGTAATAATCTCTCTAATGGATGCTTTATTTTTATTTTTAGCTATCCACTTTTGGGTAAATAATTCTAGTTCTTGTATTTGATGAAGTTGAAATTTATTCATATTCTTTCCAGTAAAATTGGGCTGGTGAGTACCGCAATTATGGTCTTGAGCTATTGAAAGAATAGGCAAAAACAGAAATAAAATAATGAATTGTAATTTTTTGATGTTCATACATTAATGCAAACGAATAAAACTAGGAATGTGTTCCATACAAGATGGGTAAAATGATGGTTGTTATTTTTAGACAAATGAAAAGTGTAATTTTCTCTCGGCCTGTAAATCTTAACTAATTGATTAATTTTAGATGATAGGGTTGGTGAAATTGGTGCATTTCGGTCTAAGTCAATAAAAGCTTTCATTGCTCTATAATCAGAAGTAAGGAAACCGGTTTTTATCGTGGATTACAACTTAAACCTATTTCCTCAATTCTGTTTACATATTTTCTTTTCGACTTGATACATAGTTTTTCCATCGAGTTATAGCATTTTCAAAATCTTCAGGAATAGATTCTTCAAAGTACATTTTTTCTCCAGTTCTTGGATGGATAAAACCCAGGCTATGAGCATGCAATGCATGTCTAGGCATCACTTTAAAGGTATTGTTAACAAATGCTTTAAATTTTGTAAAAATAGTTCCTTTGACAATCCTGTCTCCACCATATTTTGTATCATTAAATAAGGGATGACCAAGATGTTTCATATGAACTCTGATTTGATGCGTTCTTCCTGTTTCTAATTGGCATTGTAATAAGGTCACATAATAAAATCGTTTTAACACTTCATAATGGGTGATGGCGTTTTTTCCTTCGCTTCCGTCGGCAAAAACAGTTCTCATCATTCGGTGTGAAGGATGCCTTCCAATATGACCTTCTATTGTTCCTTTTTCTTCTCCAATATCTCCCCATACTAAAGCCAAATATTTTCGTTCAATTGTATGATCGTAAAATTGTTTACTCAGGTGGGTCATTGCTTCTTCTGTTTTTGCAATCACTAAAAGTCCAGAAGTATCTTTATCAATTCGATGGACTAATCCAGGTCTTTCATTTGTATTTCCTTCTTTGATAGGTAACTCATTTTTACCTTTCATGTAATATGCTAAGGCATTAACAAGAGTTCCCGTCCAATTTCCAATTCCAGGATGGACTACCATTCCAGCTGGTTTGTTAACTACCATAAGGTCATTGTCTTCGTAAACGATATTTAAAGGGATATCTTCAGGAATTAGATTTTCAGAATGTCCTCTGGCTTTATAAAAGAATACAGACACAATGTCATAAGGTTTGATTTTTTCATTTGGCTTGCACTCATCATGATTAATTTTGATTTTACCTGCTTTGATAGATTCTTGAATTTTGGTTCGAGAAATCCCCTCCATTTTGGACATCAAAAATTTATCAACTCGCATCGGTATTTGATTCCCATCAATTAAAAATTCATAGTGTTCAAAATGTTGATCTTTGTCCTCTTTTGTTTTTTCTTCTTCCATGCTTATATCAGATTTTCTAAGGAATAAAGTTTAAGTTGAAGTTCGTTTATTTTTTAAAGTCGAGAGATTTGACAAATTTAATATTCTTCGTCATCATAGCTATCATTATCCTCAATATATTCTTCATAATTTTGATTTCCGATTCCGATGAGAAACTTTACTCCAATCTGGGGAACAAATAAATCAGTTGTAGAATTTTTAAGTTCAAAAACATCTATCGTATCGACAAAATTAGAATCGTTTTCTTTTCTGACATAATATTCACCAGAAACTCCTTTCAAATAAGAGCAACGAACATCAAGGAATAAATGATTTTCGGAAAGCGGAATTTCAAAACCAATTGCTCCTCCAAGGCTTAAAGCAAAGTCACTGTTTTCAAATTGACTATTTATTTGATCATTTGCTCCATCAGTTTTGTCTGTAACAACAGTACGAGTCAGTAGGCTTTTTACACCTATCATACCTTCTAGGTATGGTTTTATAAAAAAATCAATCTCTGGATAAAATCTAATTTGAACATGGCTTAAAACGATGGTATTTTTTGTTTTTGTTTCATATTCTTCCAAGTCAAATGTGATTTCTGTAATGGCTTGAAAATCATAATTTTGAAAACTAAAATCTATTCCCCCATAGACAGGAACATCTTGTTTAAGCTTCCACAACACATTTCCACCAAATCCCCATCCGGTGTAATTGATATTATCTCCAAATATTCCTTGTGGAAAACCCAACTGGAAATTTGCACCGAGGAAAAGACTTTTTTCAAAACTGTATGCCTCTTCTACCTCATTTTTATCCTCCACTTCTGCAACTTGTGCCCAAGAATAGTTAAAAACAAAGAAAACCATAATTAATAAAATATTTTTTTTCCTCATGATGAGATTTGAATTACTTTAAAAGTTACTTTTAAGGGAAATTTGTTTTGACAAAAAAACAATCCTTTAAATTAAAAAAAAATGAAAAAAGATTTACAATTTGGATCCCTATGTGTTCATGATTTTACAAAAAAAATAAATAACCATCCTCATCAATTACCTATTTATGCGACATCCTCGTTTGCTTTTGAGGATTTAGAGCAAGGCATTGATATTTTTTCCGGTAAAAAAGAAGGTCATGTGTATTCCCGCTATGGTAACCCAACAATAGAGACTGTTGCTGATAAAATTGCAAATTTAGAAACTTTTGGATTAGACGTAAAAGCAAAATGTTTTCTATTTAGTTCAGGTATGGCCGCTATTTCGTCGTTGCTTTTGGCAAGCTTAAAATCAGGAGATTCAATTCTTACTCAAAATAATCTTTATGGTGGAACGACTTATCTTCTTCAAGATATTTTAAAACCACTTGGTGTGGAAACTATTTTTACTGATTTTTCCAAATTGGAAAATGTAGAAAGGTTGCTAGCGAAAGATGACAACATAAAAATGATTTACCTTGAATCACCAGCTAATCCGACCTTGGCTTGCGTTGATTTGGAAAAAGTAGGAGGAATCGCCAAACGGTATAAAGTAAGAACTGTAATTGATAATACATTCTTAACTCCTTATTTGCAGCAACCATTTCGATTTGGAATTGATTTCGTAATTCACTCTACCACAAAATTTTTGAATGGACATGGTAACTCCGTTTCAGGAGCAGTGATAGGAAAGGATATTGATTTTATGATGGAAAAGGTGTGGAAGGTCATGAAATTAGTTGGAACGAATTCCAATGCATTTGATGCCTGGATGCTTAATAATGGATTAAAAACTTTAGAATTAAGAATGGATAGACACTGCCAAAATGCTAATAGGCTCGCTAACTATTTGAATGAACATAATAAAGTAATTCATGTTAATCACCTTTCCTTAAAAGCTCATCCGGATTTTGAATTAGCAAAAAAACAAATGCGAGGTGCTGGTGGAATGTTGAGTTTTGAACTCGAAGGAGGTTTTACTGCTGCTGTTAAGTTTATGGGACGTTTGCAATTTTGTACTCTTGCTCCAACATTAGGTGATGTGGACACGTTGATTGTTCATCCTGCTTCAATGTCGCATATGGATATTCCAAAAGTTGAAAGAGAGGCAGTCGGGATTTCAGATGGCTTGATTCGAGTATCAGTTGGTATTGAAAATGTAAAAGATATATTGAAGGATATTGAACAAGCAATAGATTAGTAAATGAAATATCTATCAATATATTTCAACTGTTCAGAGTGAGTGCTGAAATCCACATAATTACCTAAGGGATTAACAAAGATAACATTGAAACTTGTACTAAGTCTGATTTGATGGGGAATAAAACTAGCGCTAGAATTCCAAGATTTAGGATTGTCTTTCTTGATTGATATCATGTCTTTAGACTCGTTCTAGGCAAAAAAAATCTGGACTTTAAAGGTTTATAGTATTGAAGGATAATTTGAATTGAACAAATTTCACATTACTTTATTAAGGTCCCTCCAAGTAATTAACTCTATATCATTTTCCTTAAGCTTCACTTTACTTTCATTACTCGTGAAATAATCAAAATCAATTTGTCTCCAATCAGAACCAAAGTTTGGATGATTTACAGTGATTTCTTTCATTTCATCATTATTGAATGCAGGATGAATTAAAATCATGTTTAGACCATCAACTAGTTCATTCCAAACTCCTCTGTAGTAATTTTTTAGTTCACCTTTTTTGAAATATTCAAATTTTCCATAATGTACTTTCTCTACTAAAAAGTCATTTTCTTGAATATTTTCTTCAATATTTAGTCCAACCATTTCCATTAATTGTTGATTCAACAATACTGGGAGATCATATAGCACTCCTAATTCCTTATATAACTTAAAGAATTCAGGAGTTGCGCCAACGCTATACATATGAGAATCTATATGGGAAGGTTTTAATCCACAATTAAGTGCTTTATCCATTTGTGCTTTTAGCTCTTTCCTCAAATCATCTAAACTAGCATTATTTTTAAGTTCATCTCGACTCCTAAAAAAGTATCCATTCTTATCAACTAAACTTGGAACTTCGTTTACAGGGAGAATGGGGCCAAATTTATAATTTTCCCATTCACAAGTTATTGTTAGATGTATTCCATAATCAAGTTTTTTATTTTTTAGGGCATAATTAGCAATTTCATTGAAACATGGGCAAGGGACCATTATGCTACATGAATTAACAATTCCTTCCTCAAGTGATTTGATGGTCGCTATATTTTCAGAATGTGCTAACCCTGCATCATCAGCATGTATTATTAATAGCTTAGTTTTATCAGAAAAGCCTAGTTTTTGGGATAGATTCACTTGTTAGTTGTTTTATTAATTACAATTATTTGAAAATTTTCTTTAAAAAATATTTTTGCCAAATATTTTTATTGTTGATTAGTATTATTTAATATCACTATGAAATTGCAACAACTCATAAATAAACAAATTACAGATGTGAATTTAAAATTTATGGATAGCGCCAAATAAAAAATTTAACTCAATTTATTTTTTGAAAAATGTCATATTGGAGGCAACCTTTTTTTACATTTTATTACATAACTAAATGAAGATAAACAAAACAAATGCAATCCGATATCGATCTGATAAAAAGTATTCTAAAAGGAAAAAAACCAGCTGAGCGGATTTTGTATGAAAGGCATCGGCAAAGATGGTTTCGATTAGCCCTTCGATATGGAACAAGCAAGTTAGAGGCTCAGGATATTTTCCAAGAAGGGTTGGTTAGTATATTCAAAGATTTACATCAATTCGATTCCAAACGTGGAGAGTTCGTACATTGGTCAAATCGAGTATTGGTAAATGCTGCATTACGTTTTTTGAAAAGCAACCAGTGGCAAAATACTTTTACTGACTTAAAAGTCGCTGGAAACGAGCAAGAGGTTTCCGAAAATGTTTTGGATAAAATTGCAGCCAAGGAATTGGTTCAAATTATTCAACAAATGCCATTAGGATATCGAGTTGTTTTTAATATGCACGTGGTCGAAGGGTTTTCACATAAAGAAATTGCAAAAGAATTAGAGATTTCAATTGGCACCTCTAAGTCACAATTGTCAAAAGCAAAAAAAGCGTTAAGAAATATGTTAGAAGAATTTTTCTTAAATGAAAAAGATTAAGTTTAGATGGCAGATAACAAAAATAATTTAGAGGGTTTTTTTAAAAATCGAATCAATGATTTTGACAAATCAACTGATGGTTGGGATCTGCCAAACGAGAGTGTTTGGCGAAATGCTCGAAATGATTTTCCAAATTATCCTCAAAAGAAAAAATGGAATTGGAAGTTAGGAGCATTAATCGTAATAGTTTCCACTTTGGTTTTAGAGGGAGGATATATTTATTATTTGAAAAATGAATTGGTGAAGACGTCAAAGGGGATTGAAATAATACAAGGTCAGAGAGGAAATAAAAACAATACAATTGCAATTATAGAAAAAGAAGTTTTTAAAATCGAATCTGAATTAGAGAAAAGAAAATTAAACAAGCAAAATTTGATTGTGTCACCTACTCAAAAAAATCAAATTCCAATAGGATTTATTTTAAACCAAGATGAATTAAATAAAAGCATTAATAGAGGATCAGCTTCTACTCAAATCTATTTAAATTCCAAAGATGAATTGAATTCTTTTTCCATTGGAAATATTGAAACAACTGGTTTAAGAAATGATTTTAAAATAGCTGTAGCGGAATCGACTCCAATTTCTTTTTCTTTTATTGAGATCGAAAATGTTTTTCCAATTAAAAAATTGGATCTAATTAGTGAGCACAATGTGGTAATTCCTAAATTAAAACAAAAAAAAGAAAAGTTTGAACTTGAGATAAATTACAATTCTCTAAATTTCGAAACCCCATTGACTTATGATTTTGAAAAGTTAGAGAAAAAAGATTTTGGAGAAAATGAATCTTCTTTTCCTATTCAGTTTAAAGGTGGAGGGTTGCATTTGTCTTATAATATAAGACCTAAACTATGGCTAAGTGTAGGTCTGAGGAGAACAATTGGTGGATTTGAAAATATATTTGTAGATAAGTTAATTTACGATAAATCCGGTGAGTATATCGATAATGAAGGTAAAATAATAAATGAATTTAAGATCATTACTCAAACAGGATTTAGTGATTCAGGAAGTAGTATTGATTTCGAAATTCCAAATGGAACGAATATCAATGACGGCGATTTATTTGAGGCAGAATGGAATTATTCTCAGAAATATAAGTTTACAAATATTCCAGTTGGAGTTAATTATTATATGGGCAATGATGAATTGAATTGCTTCATTAAAGTGGGGTTAGGTTGGAATAAAGTTTCTTTAGGCAAGCATTTCGTTGAAGCTAGGTTAAGTTATGATAATGAAATTTTACCTATCAAAAGAAATCAAGAAAGTGAAAAAGAGTTGAGTTCACAGTTTGTAAATGGTTTTGTAGGTGCAGGATTAGATTATAAACTGAATCCAATTTGGAACGCTCGAGCTTCATTTATTTTGGAAAAAAACTTTATTCAAAAGAGTGAAGTTTTAAGGTCAAACTCTACGAGTAAAGTATTTAATATTGGTTTAAGCTATAGGTTTTAGAGAAATAAGAATAAAGAAAGTAACCATTTTTTTAATTTCTAAAATAAGTAAAAGTACGAGTAATCATATATCAAAAATATATTTATTAATAAATTGAAAATATTCAAACAATGAAAAAAACGATTTTATTTTTTACTCTTTTAGTTGTAGTTATTTTTTCTTCTTGTGATAAAAATGAAAAGGATTTTGATAAGAAAAAATGGGATAAAGATTATGACAAGAAAAAAGAAGCTTGTATTGATTTAGTTTATCCAATTACTTATTCCATGCCAGATGCAACTACAATAACTGGCGAAAAAGATGCAATTGAGATAGCTATGAAAGATTGGTATATTGCTAATCCAAATTCTGAAGAAAAACCAATGCTCAATTATCCAGTTGATTATATCGTTTTAAAGACGGAAGAAACTTATACTGCAGAAAATGAGAATGAGTTAATTTATGCAAAAAAAGATTGTTATGGAAAGATGGAAATAGCGGTGTGTTCTTGGGAGGAAGCAACAGAGGCAAGCGGATCTGAATTCGAAAAATTTATAGTAAAAGAATTGAAGTATGATACTAACTGTAATTGTATTTATGAAGGATATGAGAAGTTTTTGGAGAATGGAGAAATACGGTTTTTAATCATTTATGGCTCAAAAGATTGTGTTGGCTATGGTTACAAAGTAACCTGCGAAAATGGAAATTGTGAAGATGGAGTGAAGTGTAAATTTTTGCAAAAATGTGAAGAATATTAAAATATTAATGTATCTAAATATAGAATAGAGTCATTTGCCTTTTAGTAAATGACTCTTTTTTATTAAATCATTTTAATATTTCTTAAATTGGCAACGCCTATTTTTATGAAATAGTAAAAAATTGATATGGGTATATTTAAGAAACAATACATTTACATTTTATTTCTTCTTCCAATTCTGTGTTGGTCATCTATTTATTTTTTTCAAGAGAAATTAATTTTTAAACCTACTAAATTAACATCGGATTTTCAATATCAATTTGATCAACACTTTTTAGAAAAATATTTTTCTGTGGAAGGAAAGATTGAAATTCATGGATTACTTTTTCCAAGTATTGAAAAGAAAGGTGTCATTTTGTCCTTGCATGGGAATAGTGGAAAACTTAATAATATAGGATATTCCTCTTTCATTTATACGGATTTGGGTTATGATGTTTTATTTCTTAATTATCGAGGCTTTGGAAAAAGTGATGGAAGTATTGAAAATGAAAAGCAGTTACTTAATGATGCTCAAATTGTTTACGACGATTTAAAAAAAGAATATGGAGAAGAAAATATAATAATTTTGGGTACTTCTGTTGGAACAGGTATCGGTTCTTTTTTAGCTTCTAAGAATTCACCAAAGAAATTAATTCTGGTTGCACCATATTCCAATTTCAAAGTTTTACAAAAAGAAAAAATTAAATTTGTCCCTGATTTTATTTTTAGATACGAATTAAATTCAAATGATTTCTTAGAAGGTGTAAGATGTCCAGTTATAATATTTCATGGAAAAAAAGATCAACGAATTCCTTTTTATCATGCGGAAAGATTAAAAAGTAATCATGAAAAAATAAAATTAATTTCCTTTGAAAATTATAACCATGTTGATTTTTTAAAAGAGTCTATATATTTAAACGAAATTGAAAAACTACTAAAATAAAAGCAAATGTATTCAGAATTTTATGCTACTACGGTTCGAATTGCACTGATGTTTTTCTTTGGATCTATTGCGATAGAATGGATTGTAAGTTTATTGTTAAGGAAAGGTGTTTATCGTCCAATTGATGCGTTGTCTAGTATCAGTTCAGGGCTCTCTAATAATGTCAAAGCAATTTTAAAACTAACAGTTATTATTGTTACCCATGACTGGATGTTGAAACATCTAGCTCTATTTGAATTGCCAGCAAATGCAACATCTTATATCTTATGTTTCTTACTTTTTGATTTTGCTTATTATTGGAAACATCGATTCGCACATGAAATTAATTTTTTATGGAACCGACATTTAATTCATCACAGTAGTGAAGAGTTTAATTTGGCTGCTGCCATGCGCCAACCGATTTCTGGATTCGTTCAACTATATTTCTTTCTCTATATACCAATTGCTGTGATTGGGGTTCCAACAATTGTGGTGGCAGTAATTGCCCCATTGCATCGTTTTGCACAGTTCTGGTATCATACTCGACTGATTAATCGGATGGGATTTTTGGAGAAAATAATAGTAACACCCTCTCATCATCGAGTTCATCATGCGATTAATAAAGAATATTTGGATAAAAATTATTCTGCTATTTTTATCTTTTGGGACAAATGGTTTGGAACGTTTCAAGAAGAGATGTTGGATAATCCACCAGTTTATGGAATTACAAAATCAGTACAAACCTGGAATCCCTTTATCATTAATTTCATGCATTTATGGTCTTTGACAAAAGATAGTTGGCGAACAAAAAAATGGTCTGATAAACTAAAGGTTTGGTATAAGTCAACAGGTTGGCGACCTGACGATATGCAAGAAAAATATCCAATTGAATATACAAAAGATGTTCACCAACAAGTAAAATATGAAACGGAGAGTACACCGTTTTTAACGAGCTGGGGATTCATTCAAGTATTTATTCACATTGCGATTCAATTTCATTTCTTAGCTTTACTCACTCAGATGTCGTGGTGGGATTTATTATACTATGGAGCCTTTGTTGGTTTTTCAATATTTAGTTATACTTCACTTTTAGATCGACATTGGATTGCTGTTCCTGTTGAATTTATTAAAACTATTTTTGGATTCTTTATTTTAAATTATTTTGGTGGATGGTTTTTATTGAATGAATCTTATCCAATATCTACATTTTTGATTGGAATTTATTTCATGGTCTCATTAGTAATCACTATTTATTTCACTAGAAATTATTTTGAAAAGTCAAGTGTGAAATTAGAAAAAACAATTATTTGATTTTCTGTATTTGAAAAAAAAATCCTTGATACGATTCAAATCGTGTCAAGGGAATATGTTTTTGGAGTTTTCGTATCAATAATTGTTAGAGTCTAATCTCAGCCCAATCCTAATTCCTGCGAAGAGTTGAGTGATGTTATTCTTATTTAATTCATCCGAAATTGGCGGACCATTTGTTTTGAAATTAGTGTTTAACCCATCCCACTCTACCCCAAAATATTGATGAACTTTTACCACAGGTGTAAGTGTTATTAAGTTACTTAAACCAAAATCTATACCTATCCCAAGTCCAATAGAAGGAACAAGGTCACTAGCGGTTTTAGTTTCTTCGGAATTTTTGAAAGAATTAAAAACATAATCTATACCCGGTGCAACCTGAATGAAAAATCCTTTTTTTGCATCCGGTCCTTGCTTTCCGAAAGTAGGACAGTTGCAATCTCCCTTAAATTCAAAAATATAGAAATTAGTATTTAGATGTAATCCTAAAAAGTTAGAATTGATTTGTTCTTTTACTCCTGTTCCGTCTTCAATTTCCCAAACCCTTTTGAAAGTTGAATAACTCAATTCAGGCATAAATTCAATTCTGTAATTTTTTAAACGAAACCAATAGTCAACTCCTATTTGTACACCATGTGCTAAGGGAGTTGGATTATATCCAACTGGGAAATTTGCTTGGTTAGTTTCTATAATTGCCTCCCAATTTGTTGCATTAATAGGTTTGTAACCAGTAGAAAACCCAAATTGTGCGGAAACGATTTGTAGAGAAAAAAGGCAAGCAATAAATAAAGATAATTTTTTCATAAATTGATTAATCTTTTAGAAGATTTTATTTTTATCAGCAGAGATTTTTGACCGAATTTAAGTTATAAAAGTTGTAGCTGCAAAGGTTAAACCAAACAAATTTAAAACGTAGAATCTAAACTAAAATTATGAGGATCATTTTATTAACTTTGCATTTTTTAAGGTGGAGTTTAGTATTCTAGTTGACAATTACTAATTCCTAAAATTTAAAGAACTTGAAGACAAAGACATTAAAACAAGATAAGGTAAATGTAATCACCTTGGGCTGCTCAAAGAATCTAGTAGATTCTGAAGATTTGATTACTCAGCTCAAAGGGAATGATTTTAAAGTTGCGCATGATAGTAATGAAGAAGATGCAAATATTGTTATTATCAATACATGTGGGTTTATTGATTTAGCAAAGGAAGAATCTGTAAATACAATACTTGAATATGCTGATATTAAAATGCAAGGAGGAATTGAAAAATTGTATGTAACTGGCTGCTTATCAGAACGGTACAAGCAAAATTTGGAAAAAGAAATTCCAGAAGTTGATGCATATTTTGGAACATTAGAGTTGCCAGGATTATTGGCGAAGTTGAATGCAAATTATAAACATGAATTGATTGGAGAGCGAGTTACGACTACTCCACAGCATTTCGCTTATTTGAAAATATCGGAAGGTTGTAATCGAACATGTTCTTTTTGTGCAATCCCTCTAATGCGTGGGAAACATATTTCTCAGCCAATCGAATTACTTGTAAAACAAGCCCAAAATTTGGCTCGTATGGGAGTCAAGGAGTTGATGCTAATTGCCCAGGAATTGACTTATTATGGTCTTGATATTTACAAACAAAGAGCTTTGCCAAAATTACTCCATGCTCTGGCTGATGTGGAAGGGATCGAGTGGATTCGATTGCATTATGCATATCCTAGTAAGTTTCCAAAAGAGATCTTTGATGTTATGGCTGAGCGAAAAGAGATCTGTAATTACCTCGATATACCTTTACAACATGCAAATGATGATGTCCTTAAAAGAATGCGCCGGCAAATTACTCAAGCTGAAACCAGGGAGTTGATTGATTATGCGCGGCAAAAAGTGCCTGGAATAGCCATTCGTACTACATTACTGGTTGGTCATCCAGGAGAATCTGAAGAAGAATTTCAAGACCTTTGTGAATTTGTTGAAGACATGAAATTTGAAAGAGTAGGAGTTTTTCAATATTCTCATGAAGAAAGTACAATTGCTCACGATTTTGAGGATGATGTTCCTGCAGAAATTAAATCTGAACGGGCAAATGCCATTATGGAAATTCAGCAAGACATTTCATTTGATAAAAATTTAGAAAAGATTGGACAAACATTGCGAGTTCTTTTTGATCGTAAAGAAGGAGAGCACTTTGTTGGTCGAACCGAATTTGATTCTCCAGAGGTAGATAATGAAGTGCTCGTAAACGCTAAAGATAATTATGTAAGAATTGGAGATTTTGCAAATGTGAAAATTACTAAGGCGGAAGAGTACGATTTATTCGGAGATTTGGTGAAATAGCTCTTAATAAAAAATGAGTTTGTAAAAACCTTCTGAGACAAGTTAATTTTGGAAGGTTTTGTGATTAATATATAGACTAAATTTGAAATTGATTATATTCTTTGACATTAATTTTTCGCCTACATTCGTCATAATCCTGTTAGAATGGATGATTTTCGCTATTTTCTATTTCCTGAAAAAATGATAATAGAATAATAAACTGTTTACCATTTAATACAACTACTAATGTGAAAAAAATCAATCATTTAAGTTTGCAACTATTTGATTATCACGATCTTTAAAAGTTGTATTTGAAAAATGAAATTTTACAATGCTGTTTCCCTTAAAATATTTATTCTTTATTTAATCTTTATTCCTCGTAATTTTTCTAATGATATTGAAAAGAAAGATTCTTGAATAGGTTCAATTGAAAATTAGCCAAACCAATTAACCTCCCGCGAGGTGGCAGGAGTATGGAAATTTCTATTTGATGAAAAAAATCTAGTGGACGAAAAAGTGGAGAGGACGTAGTCACCAAAAGAAAACTTAAAATTAAATTTTAAGTTTATGACCTTTCAAATAGTGGATTTTTTTAGCAAATATGAGAATAAAATGATACCGAAATATGGTGCAATGCCATCGAATGCCTACTCCCTAGTTCCTAAAGCTTTGTAAATATCAAAAGGTTCTTCTATTGAAAAATATGCAACAAGAGATACTTGCGATTAAATTTTAGCAAATCACGGAAATGAAATTTCTAACGAAATATAGAATAAACAAGAATTATTGTCTAAGGAAATTATATTGAACATTGGCTCAATGAAAAACTAATTAATCAATGGAAAAATTTTGTACAAAATTTCGAGATTATCGTATCTTTTTGCAAACAATATTCGGTGAGGTAGGGTTTAAAAAACATGGATGTTTTATAAAGTATTTGAATTTAAAAATTAAGGAATCATAAACTATAGAATCTCTCCCTAAAGACTTAATAATTCCTTTCCAACTCTTGAAAATAATAACCTAAGTGTTATATTTACCCGATCAATTTTTTCCTAAAAAAATCTTTAAAAAATGAAGCGAAAAATCAGAATGGGAATGGTCGGCGGCGGTCGAGGAGCATTTATTGGTGCAGTTCACAGAATGGCTGCTGCAATTGATGGTGAAATCGAATTAGTTTGCGGTGCATTTAGTAGTAATCCTAAAAAGTCAAAGTTGTCTGGTGCAGATTTATATTTGTCAAAAGATCGAGTTTACGGAAGCTATGAAGAAATGATCAAAAAAGAGGCACAACTACCCCTTGGAGAACGTATGGATTTTATTAGTATTGTTACTCCAAATCACATGCATTTTGGTCCAGCAAAAATGGCTTTGGAAAATGGATTTCACGTAGTGTGCGATAAGCCTCTTTCCTTCAATATGAAGGAGGCAAAAACGTTGCAAAGGATTGTCGAAAAAACAGGACTCATCTTCGCACTTACTCATAATTATACAGGCTACCCAATGGTTAAACAAGCCAAGTCGATGATTGCAAAAAATAAAATTGGAAAGGTTAGAAAAGTTGTAGTGGAATATCCTCAAGGTTGGTTGTCTACATTTGTGGAGGGGACAGATTCAAAACAAGCTGCTTGGAGAACTGATCCAAAAAGGTCTGGGATTGCTGGGGCAATGGGTGATATTGGTACGCATGCAGAAAATTTGGCGGAGTATGTTACAGGATTGAAAATAAGAAAAATATGTGCAGACTTATCTATTTTAGTGGATGGAAGACAGTTAGATGATGACGGTAATGTATTATTAGAATTTGAAAATGGGGCTAAAGGTATTTTATCAGCTAGTCAAATTGCCGCAGGAGAAGAGAATAATTTACGGATAAGAATTTATGGTGAAAAAGCAGGTCTAGACTGGCGCCAAATGGAGCCTAATACCTTGATTGTAAGGTGGTTAGATAAGTCTACAGAGATTATGCGGACAGGCATTGGAAATCTTTCTGCCGAGGCTCAAGCACATACACGACTTCCGGGAGGACATCCAGAAGGCTACTTGGAAGCATTTGCAAATATCTATAGAAATTTCGCAAAATGTGTTCAAGCAAGATTAGGGAATAAAAAGCCTAATAAGATGTATACAGATTTTCCGACAGTATCTGATGGAGTACGTGGAATGAAATTTATTGAAAAAGTAGTGGCTTCGAGTAAAAGTAAGTCGAAGTGGACTAAAATGTAGTAAACGAAATAATCAGAATAAACAAAACTAATTCTATCATGAAGATGAAAACAATAAAAGGTCCAGCAATATTTTTAGCGCAATTTATTGGAGATAAAGCACCTTTTGATACATTAGAAAATATGTGTGAATGGGCTTCTAGTTTAGGTTATAAAGGAATTCAAATTCCCTCTTGGGCGGGACAATTAATTGATTTAAAGAAAGCAGCTACAAGTAAAAATTATGCATCTGAATTGAGAGGAATAGTGGAGTCTTATGATCTAAAAATTACAGAATTGTCGACTCATTTACAAGGGCAATTGGTAGCCGTGAATCCAGCATACGATCTGATGTTTGATGGATTTGCACCAAAGGAAGTGCAAGGCAATCCAAAGGCTCGACAAAAATGGGCGGTACAACAATTAAAGTATGCGGCACGAGCAAGTAAAAATTTAGGTCTGAGTGCACATGTTACTTTTTCAGGTTCCCTGATTTGGCATACGATGTATCCTTGGCCACAACGGCCAGCAGGTTTGGTTGAAGAGGCATTCAAGGAATTGGCGAAAAGATGGATACCAATTTTGAATGAATATGATAAGAATGGAATTGATCTTTGCTATGAAATACATCCAGGAGAAGACTTACATGATGGATTGACTTTCGAGAGATTTTTGGAGGCTACAAAAAATCATAAACGTTGCAACATATTATATGATCCGAGTCATTTTGTTTTGCAGCAATTAGATTATTTGAAGTTCATTGATTTTTACCATGAAAGAATTAAAATGTTTCATGTTAAAGACGCAGAATTTCATCCAAGCGGGAAAGCAGGAGTTTATGGAGGTTATGCAGATTGGAAAGAACGACCAGGAAGATTTAGATCTCTTGGTGATGGACAAACAGATTTTGCCGGTATCTTTTCAAAATTATCTCAATATGGATTTGATGGCTGGGCAGTTATGGAGTGGGAATGTTGTATCAAGTCGCCTGAACAAGGAGCGAGGGAAGGAGCACCATTTATTCAAAAACACATTATCGAAGTTACAGAAAAAGCATTCGATGATTTTGCTGGTGGAGGAATTGATAAAGCAATGATTAAGAAAATTATTGGGCTGTAAGTTGAGGCATACCTTGGGGTTGCTTTATAAGCAATTGTAAAGTTTTTTAAATTTTTAAAATAGGAAAATGATATTATTTTATCGACCACAAAAGCATTTTATTAAAACCATAATGCTTTTGTGGTTTCTTTTTTTTAGTCAAATGAGCTTTGGGCAAAATATGACCCAAACGATTCGAGGTTATGTTTACGATGGTTACACTCATAATCCATTGCAGGGGGCATCGGTCTCATTAGTCAAAACTCAAATAGGAACGACGACTGACCTCGAGGGGACCTATCGTTTAGATGAGGTGCCGGTAGGTAGATATAGTTTGCAAATTAGTTTTGTGGGTTATGAAACTTTGACCATTGCAGAAATTCTTTTAGAGTCTGGAAAGGAATTGGTTTTAGAAATTGCTTTAAAAGAGTCTAGCTCATCTTTAACTGAGGTGGTAGTGAAAAGTACTACTCCCAATTTAAGAGATAAGATCTTACCATCAGCAGAAGTATTGAGCATAGAGGAAACGCTCCGGTTACCGGCTACCTTTTACGATCCTGCACGGTTGGTATTGTCTTATGCAGGAGTTGCAACAAATAATGACCAAGCAAATCATATGATTATTCGTGGAAACTCTCCCAATAATATGAGTTGGCGACTAGAGGGTGTCGAAATTGTTAATCCAAATCATACTAGTAATGCTGGAACATCAAGTGATCGCCCAAGTCGAAATGGTGGGGGTGTGAATATGCTGAGTGCTCAACTTTTAGGAAATAGTACTTTTATGCGAGGAGCATTTTCTGCTCAATATGGAAATGCTTTATCTGGGATTATGGATATGAATTTTCGGAAAGGAAACAACGAAAAACATGAATTTACTGGTCAGATTGGCGTAATTGGAATTGACCTAGCAGCCGAAGGTCCTCTCTTCAAAAAAAATGGGGCAACATATTTAATTAATTATCGATATTCTACTTTAGGATTGTTAGGATCAGCAGGAGTTGATCTGGGAGATGAGGCGATTAATTATCAGGATTTGGCTTTCACTACTTTTATTCCTTTGGAAAAAGGTGATATAAAATTATTTGGTATTTTAGGAAATAGTTCAAATATTTTTAATTCTAAGGTAGATTCCTTGGTGGAAATAGAAAAAGATTTTAAAGATATTGATTTTAAATCAGAGATGGGAATGTTGGGAGGTGTTTATACTAGAAGATTTAATAGGGGTTTTTATTGGAAAAATGTTTTAGTTTATTCTATTCGTAAAGATGACTATCTAGTAAACGATAGAAGACTTGTAAATTCATCTGATAAAATATTAATTCAAGATAATGATTTGAGTGAAAAGCTTTCGATGAAGTCTACTTTGGAAAAGAATATAGGTGGGAACAATTTTGTTGTTGGTTTAAATAGTTACCGTTTTAATGATAGTTTTTCTTTTTCTAGGAAAAAAAGAAGATCTGTTATGTTGCGCCCCTTCTTGCTTTGGCAAGGTAAATATTCAATTCTTGATTGGGAGCTTGGAAGTGGTTATTCACTTTATGACTCAGGAAGGAATTTTGAACCGCGATTGAGATTGAATGTATTCTTAAGTCAAAATCAATTAATTAGTTTTTCATATGGGCAATATAGCCATGAGGAGAACGCTAAAATTAGACAATCCTCAATCCCAATAGTAGGAAATCCTGGATCAATATTGATGCAAGGAAATAGTGATTTAGGTATATCTAGGTCAAAGCATTTTGATTTTTTATATCGATATCAAATCGATGATAAAACTATTTTAAAGTTAGAGTCTTATTATCAACGTTGTTATGATATTCCAATATCAAGGGACACCTTAGATTCTTACTCGGTTCTAAATTTATTGTCCAATTGGGAGACCAGATTGTTAGATAATAACGGTACAGGAAAAAACTATGGTATCGAACTCACCGTCCAAAAATATTTTCAGAAAAATACATTCTGGTTAGCAAACATAAGTTTGTACGAGTCAAAGTACAAAGGTTCTGATGGTATTGAAAGAGATACTCGGTTTAATGGGAATTATATTGTTAATGCAACTTATGGAAAAGAATTTCCTTACAGTAAAAAAGGAAAAGATTATATCTTAGGAGTGAATCTAAGAATGAATTTAACGGGAGGATTACGGGAAATGGCTATTGACGAAATTGCTTCGGAATCAGCAGGTAAAACTATTTATGAAGCAGCAGAGGCATACACTCTAAAACAAAAAGATATTTTTAAAACTGATTTAAGAATATATTGGAAAAGAAATAAGAAGAAATTTAATAGCACGTTAGCTCTTGACATCCAAAATGTTACGAATTCCAAGAATGAGTCTTTTAAATATTATGACACATTTTTAAATGAAGTAGAGCAGCAATATCAATTAGGTTTAATCCCAATCTTGAGTTATAGAATTGAGTTCTAGATTTTTTTACAAAAAATAATGTTATGAAAATACTAAATATTTTACTTACCATACTATTTGTGCTCTTCGCAATTGTTCAAATGAACGATCCAGATCCGTTGCTTTGGGTGGTGATCTATGGATTAGTAGCAGTTGTTTCGGGTCTTGCTATTTTAGGTAAATATTACAAAGGAATAGTGTATTTGGGAATTGCCGTTTGTGTAATTGGACTTGGAATCTTATTTCCAGAATTAATTAATTGGATAAGAATGGGAACACCGAATCTTGCAGAGACGATGAAAACCGAACGAAGTTATATTGAATTTGTGCGTGAGTTTTTTGGATTAGGAATATCTTTAGCTGCCTTGGTCTTTCATTTTTTTCAAATGAGGAAAAATGAAGTCAACATTTAATTGTTAATAAAATATGGTTAATATCAACTGTATTAAATTTAAAATAATTTATGTCAAATAAAATAAGCCAACTTGTAGATACATTGCTTAAGAAAATGACTATTAAAGAAAAGGTTGGTCAAATGACTCAAGTTACTCTTGATATGGTTTTGAAAGGAAATGTTTATGAACCTGAAAAACCATTTGCTTTTGATGAAAAAAAACTTGCAGAAGTATTGTTAGAAAATCATGTAGGATCAATTCTTAACGTGCCGACAAGTGAAGCTTTAACTCGTCAACAATGGTATTACGTTGTTTCTACTTTACAAGAAAAAGCAATGAAGGGATCTCGTCTGGGAATTCCAGTTTTGTATGGAATAGATTCTATACATGGAGCAAGCTATACAAAAGGTACTACTTTTTTTCCTCATCAAATTGGATTAGCTGCAACTTGGAACCCCTCAATAGCTAAAGAGCAGGGAGCAGTTACCGCTTACGAAACTCGCGCTTCGTCGATTCCTTGGGTCTTTGCGCCAGTTCAAGATATTGCTAGAACTCCTACTTGGTCTAGAATTTATGAAACATTTGGAGAAGATCCTTATCTCTCTGGGGAAATGGGTAAAGCAATGGTCAATGGGTTTGAGGGAGATGATATTTCTAGGTTTGACAATGTAGCTTCTTGTTTAAAACACTTTTTAGGGTATGGATTACCTCTGAGTGGTAAAGATCGGACACCAATCTGGATTCCAGAGCATTTTTTAAGAGAGTATTTTTTGCCTTCTTTTCAAGCTGCATTGGATGCTGGAGCAAAAACGATTATGATAAATTCCGGAGAAATAAATGGGGTTCCTGTTCATGCTAATAAAGAAATATTAACAACACTTTTACGAGATGAATTAGGATTTGAAGGATTAGCAGTGACAGATTGGGAAGATATTAAATATCTACACACTCGCCATCGAGTAGCTGCCACACATAAGGAGGCAGTTCGAATGGCTATTGATGCAGGAATTGATATGAGTATGGTTCCAGATGATTTAAGTTTCTGCAAGCACTTGGTGGAATTAGTCAATGAAGGGACTATTACAGAGGAAAGATTGGATGTTTCAGTTCGACGGATTTTAAAGTTAAAATATGAGTTAGGTTTATTTGAAAATCCAGTTCTAAAAGAAGGAGCAACTTATGATAAGTTTGGTTCGCAAGAGTTTTTAGAAAAAGCAAAGTTAGCAGCAGTAGAATCTATCACACTTCTAAAAAATGAGGACTCCAATTTACCATTGTCAAAAGATAAGAAGGTCTTAATCACCGGTTGGGTTGCAGAGTCGATGCCGAGTTTGAATGGAGGATGGTCATACGATTGGCAGGGGACGACTAGTGTAGAATTTGCTAAAGACAAAATAAATTTACGACAAGCCATTGAAAATGAAATTGGAAAAAATAATGTTATTTTTTCGGAAGGTTGTCAATATGATGAAATTGGTAATTTGGAAGATGCGACAGAAAAAGCAGCAATGGTTGATCATATTATTTTGTGTTTAGGAGAAAATTCCTATACAGAATTTATGGGGAATGTCAATGATCTCGACTTACCGAGGGCGCAAATTAAATTAGCCCAAGCAATGATAAAAACGGGTAAGCCAATAACCTTGATTTTACTTGAAGGTCGTCCGAGAATCATCTCTGAATTTGCAGATGATATTGAAAGTATATTGTTAGGGTATTATCCAGGACAAGAAGGAGCAAGTTCGATTTCGGATATTATTTTTGGAAAAATAAATCCTTCTGGTAAATTACCCTACACTTATCCTCGCTTTTCAAATGCATTGATGACTTATGATCATAAACATGCTGAATCAGTCGAATTGCAAGGAAGTGAAATTCCTTTTAATCCACAGTTTGAATTTGGCCATGGTTTAAGTTATACTATTTTTGAGTATGGGAGTATCATGTTGGAAAAAGATACGATGAATGATAGAGAAGATTTAAATTTTTCTTTTTCTTTAAAAAATACTGGGAGCCGAACAGGAAAGGAAGTTGTACAGGTTTATATCGGTGATGATTATGCCAGTATTACACCTGCTGTAAAAAGATTGCGAGCATTCCGAAAAATTGAATTGCAAGCAGGGGAGGAGCAAAAAATAGATTTTGCGATACCAATGAAACAGCTATCGTTTGTAAATGTGCAGAATGAATGGATTTTAGAGGAGGGAACATTTAAATTGTTTGTTGGGAACCAGATGGCAGAGTTTGAATTAAAAAATGATTAGCACATTTTCCAACTTTTCCCCTTTAAAAAGGTTTAATATAAAAAGTAAAGATGGACAATAAAAATTTTGAATTAGCAACCTTAGGAACTGGTTGTTTCTGGTGTACTGAAGCAGTTTTCGATACATTAATGGGAGTTGATTCTGTTTTTCCGGGTTACTCAGGAGGGCACGTAGTTAACCCAACTTACGAGCAGATTTGTGAAAAGACAACTGGCCATGCGGAGGTAGTACAAATAAAATTTGATCCTACGGTAATTAGTTTTGAGGATTTATTGGAGGTTTTTTGGCGGACACATAACCCAACCACACCTAATCGACAAGGTAACGATGTTGGTCCACAATATCGTTCTGTTATTTTTTATCATGATGAAAATCAAAAAACAATTGCCAGAAAATCATTACAAGATACAGATGCATCTGATCTTTGGCCAGATCCGATTGTAACTGAATTGAATGCAATGGAGAAATTTTATCAAGCGGAAAATTATCATAAAGACTATTTAGCTAGGGTAGGAGATCGAAATCCGTATTGCACTTTTGTGGTAAAACCGAAAGTGGATAAGTTTAAGGAGGAATTCAAGGATAAGTTGAAGGATTATTAAAATAAAAAATGCCTCGATTGAAAATCTCAATCAAGGCATTTTTTGTTTTAGTAATCACTATTAGTGAAATAGTACATAATTATTGCTCTTATCGATTCCATTTTTTACCTAAACTGTATCAAAAGTTGTATGGTTAGATTCAGTTCGAATTTGACTTTTAAATTGTTTTCTTGATCTTTTCTGTTGTTGGTTGATTGCCTTCTCCAAAGTTCACGTTAGTTTATCTATCCGAAAAATTGTTATTATAATTTTTTCATATAGGATTTAGAAAATTTTTTCCTTTTTGGAAGTGATTTTTTAATTTTGAAGACATCCAAATCTAAATGTTTTAGTAAAACCGATCTATTTAGATTCAAAATATTTATGATATCAATCTCTCGTAATTTTGTTCCTTTTACAAAAACTTTTTCGTTGCCTTTGAATATTGGTTTGTTAATGTAAGTTCATTAAATTAATCGCATAATTCAGCGATTACAGAAGGTTTTTTTTATAAAATTAAGAGCTCTGATTCTCCTTAATATTTTGTAAATAAATAACGATTAAAAGTAAGGAGGCATTAAGTTGTTTATTTTTCAAGTCAAAAAAGGATTATAAATTCTTTTTATGTAAATTAATTGTTACTCGCATACATTTCCATAAGTGATTTCCGATTTTGTTAGCATTAGATTGGTCCTCTTTCAACCATTGCTGCCATTTTTTTTCTCCTAGTTTTTTGCTAAAAGGATAAATTAAAAGTACCCATTTTGTACTTCCCATCATTCCTTGCAAATTCTCTATGATAAAATATTTTTGAAATAAGTCAAACGTCTTTTTTGTAAATGGATATTCCCAATCACTATCTCTTTGGAAAGGTCTGTAGATTGCCCTAAGTATTTTTAGAGGCCAGTATGTCGCTAATGGATCAGAGGTGATTATTTGTCCTCCTGGAGCTAAAACTTCATTCACTCTCTCTAAAAACGGCTCCATATATTTGAAATGATGAAAAACAGATTGTGCATATACGATATCAAAGTCTCTTTCTGTAAAACCTCCAGAAAGGAAATCGGTCGCAACGGTAATCGCATTTTCAATTCCTGCATCATTAATTTTTCTCTGTAATTCAGCAGTTGCGGATTCGCTTAAATCTAAACCAACATAATATTTAGCTTTTTTTGCCAAATCCAAACTTAATTGATTTCCAGCATGACAGCCTAAGTCCAAAACTTTTTTATTAGAAAGATCTCCCATCCATTTCCAATGAAGGTTACTCCACATTTCAAATTCTCCTAATGAGTTGACTACTTTACCGTATTCTGAACGTAATTTAGCCCAAGTTCTACCAATAATATTTCCATCATATTCAAATTGATCTTCTTGCGGCTGGTACTCGTAAAAGTCTTTTTGGACTTTGTTAGTTTCGAGCATTCTCTTGAGCTGTAAATCCTTGTCTTGCATGACTACGTCTAGTTTGATTATAATGTATATTTTTTAATTAATAGTTTAAATAACTAAAGGTAAAATGTTTTATAGATATCAAGTTAGGGAAAAGTAAGGTCTTTTGTGGGCTGGAATAAACAAAGGCTTATTAACAAATAAAAGCATTTTAATACTTTGGGTAAAATGTAAGAAAAAGCTATTTTTATGGCTGTCAATAAGAGCGAGAAAAAGGGTGATTTTAAATTGAAATTTAGTGAAATGTATTTTCAAAAATCATATTTCTCTTCTTTCCAATTTTGAAATTTACTCCAAATCCAACAGTTATTCCTGAACTAGGATTAACGTCAAAAGATGGTTTGAGTTGCATACTGAGGTCATCAGATACATCAAATGTAAGTAGATGTGCAGTTGTATAGGCTTCTGCGGCAGTAAGAATATAAGCTAACCCAATTCCGATATAAGAAAATTGAAGTTGTTTGTCATATTTATCTCTTTCGTTTTTGAGTACTGCAGCGGATACAATTCCATCATATATACTAGTGGTACAAACGAGTCCATCTACCAAAAAGCGATGTTGTTTTTTTAGTTCTCTATAGTTTCTACTATTATATTGAATGCTATAAATAAGTCCACCAAATGCCCCGTAGACTAATGGTAATTTAATATACCAATGTCTTTTATTATAAATTTGCCCAAGGCCGGGAATAATAGCTGTTAATATTACTGCTTTTTTTGGAGAGGGATAATCTTTTCGAAAGTATCTTTTGATAAAATTTTCTTTCTTCTTTTTCTTCGAAATAGTAGTAGAGGAGGAAATAGAATTTTCTTTTTCTAAAGCAATAGTAAATTGGGTTGAGTCACTTTGTGACCAACTAATTTGGATTTGTAAAAATAAAATAAAGATTAGAAAAAGAAGTTTTTGATTCATTTTATATTATTGAAAGCCAATAGATTTCTTCTCTGCTTTTTTTAAATTTTCTTTTAGGGCAGACATTCTGATTGCGGTTACAGCTGCTTCTACACCTTTATTGCCATATTTTCCTCCTGCTCGGTCGATGGCTTGTTGTTCGTCATTTGGAGTCAAAACTCCAAAGATGCAGGGGATACCGGAAGCTAAGCCTAAGTTTGTTAACCCCAATGCAACGGAATTGTTGATGTATTCATTGTGATTAGTTTCCCCTTTAATTACACAACCAATACAAATAATGGCATCATATTTTTGGTTTTGCAAAAGGATTTTAGCTGCGACTGTTAATTCAAACGTACCAGGAACCTGAACCGTTTTGATATTCTCTTCCTTTGCTTGATGTTTAATCAATGTCTCAAAACACCCTTCGTACAAAGCATGTGTTATTTTTGCATTCCAGTCAGCTACAACAATTCCGAATTTCATATTTTTAGCCGAAGGCAAATTAGCTTCGTTATAGTCAGATAAGTTTTTTAATGCACTTGCCATAGTTTTTTAGTTGATGTTAAACTGTGAATCGATGATTATTTAATTGTTTTCCTTTATGTTTTTAAAAGAACTCAAAAAAATACTTATGAAAATAAGAAAAAAATTCAGGTTAAGCTTATTTATAAAAAAAAGGTAAGATTATTTAAAATCTTACCTTCACAATATTATTCGTTAAATATTTATTTGTGTGTGATTTTTAGAAAAACACATTAAAATATTTTTAGTTTACGCTAACTCGTGAAATGTATTTCTCGATATCCTGCCCTTCTGGGGTATTTGGATATTTTGATTTCAGGTTTTCGTAAGTTGATTTTGCTTCTGCAACTTTTCCTTGATACTCATACAACATGCCTAATTTCTTAGTATAATAAGCTTCTAAAAACTCATTAGTTCCTTGACTGATTGCTTTTTTATAGGAAGAGATAGCTTTATCCATTTCATTTTTCTCAGAATAAACATCTCCTAAAGAACCATAATAAGTGATTGGAAGTACATTTCCATCAGGACTAAAATCTTCTAAAAAAGATTTAGCTGCATCAAATTGTCCAAGGTTTAAATAAGAAATACCTGCATAATAATTAGCTAAGTTTGCAGCAGATGTACCGCTGTACTCACTAGCAATATCAAGGAATCCAAGACTTCCTCCACCAGGGTTAGCAAGTGCTAAAGCGAAAGAATCTTTTTCGAACATTCGTTGAGCCTGCGCCATTTCTTCAATAGCTGATTTTAAGCGTGGAGCTTTGTAAAAATTATTGTAAGCGAAAATTCCACCTACTATTATAACGAAAGCGAACAATCCGCCTAAGACTAAGCTTTGATTTTTTTCATAAAAATCTTGAGCTTGTTCCGTTTTTTCTCCGATGTCAACTAGTGTATCATCTGAAGCCTTTTTATTTCTTTTTGCCATATTAATATTTGTAAATATGTAATCTACCTATTTATTAAAAGCAGATTGGATTTGTAAATTTAGCCGCAAAAATAAAGATTCTTTTTGTTTTATACTCATTTTTTGAGTAAAAAAAGGAATAGTATTTTGAGAGCTATTTTTTGTACGGAGTTGGTTAGATGTTGTTCGGTTCAGAGGTTTTCTTTTTCAAAAAAAAACGCAAAATCACATCTTGGTGATTTTGCGCTTTTCTATAAATTAGGATTTAATTTATTTCTTTACAAATTGTGAGGTCCAAATCTCGTTTCCAGTAATGAAAGTAATTACGTAAATACCAGTTTGCCAGTTATTTACATTTACTGTTTCGCTCAAGTTAGGCTTTGGAAGGTCAATTACTTGTTGGCCCAACATATTTGTAATTCTGATATTATCCAATTGAATATCAGATCGGATTTGTAAGACATCACTTGTTGGATTAGGATAAAATTTAATATAATTACCTAATTCAGGGTTGATAGTTGAAACAAATCCCTCGATGTCAGAGATATATCTTGGGAAAATTTGGTAACCTTCATTCCAAGGTTCCATATTATCAAATTGTCCACCAATTCCTGTGAAATTGAAAATATCTCCAGTTGGAATAGGCAAAGTAGAAAGTTCAGTATCGCCATCTATTCTCATTTGGTATGTATTTGTACCATCTGATATATCAACATTAAAACTTGAACCATTACCTAACCATTGAGATCCATCAACGATTGTCCAATTTGTCATTCGGATAAATTGAGATTCAGTAGACTCATCAAGAACAGAGACATCAACCGGTGTTATCAGGGTGTTTCCTGAAGAATTTAATTTAATATCTGAAGCAACGATTTCCGCTAAACCATTGTAATTTTCAAGTGCACCTGTTACTGTAATTTCATCACCCTCAACTACTACATAGTCGGATACATCATTAAAGTTGAAAACGTTAATTCCATCACCTAAATCATCGATAATGGTAAACGAAAGCCCTTCATTTCCGTCCAAGTCAATGCCATAAACAACACCAGTCAATCGACAAATAACATCTAAAGAATCTGTTGCTCCATTGCCATCTGAATCACTAGTAACTAGACCAATTGGGTATGCTGGAGGAGGAGGGGTCAAGGCATAGGTACAAGTTGGGAATGGATCTGCGTATTCTGAATTCATTGTATTGGTGTTGTTTTGTAAAGCATCAGCTCCACTATAAACCCAATTATCTTCATTGAAAACACCTCCGTTTGAGGTAACGCCAAAGTTACGATAAGCCCAGCCATCTACATATTCCCAATTTGTTCCAGTTCCGTCTACATTTGGATCACCAAAAACATCAATTACAGTTCCATTTTGGAATAATTCGATAGCATCATCACCATTATGACCTGCAGCAGATACACCACCAGAAGGAACTAAGAAGGTAGCAGGGAATCCGAAAAATGTTTCAAATTTAGCTGCATTTAAGCTATCTGTATAGGTAATACAATCTCCAGCTGCAGCTGAAACTGCTGGGAAAATAAATTCGATTCCGTCAGAACCACCACCATTGTTAGCCACACCAACACCATAAATACTCAAGTCAGCAATATCTTCTAAAACATATAATTCAACCATTTTTGGACCAGCAGTATTACCACCACTACCATCAGTAGGTTGAGGGTCAGCAACGCCAGAAATCAATAATGGAGCAGCTCCTGTTGGAATAATTTCAAGGTCTGCAGCATATCGTGGTAGTAATTGGTACCCTTCTGTATAAGGATCAGAGCTATCAAACTGCCCTCCAATACCTGTTATGTTGAATGCGCTAATTGGTGCAGGTAATGCATTTAAATCAGCTACATCGCTATCTATTCTTACTGTCCAGATAGTTGTTCCATCTGTTACGTCAATATTATTTGAACCAGAGTTATCCCATTGGGTTGGGTCCACTAAAGTTACATTTGTTATTCTAACTAATTGAGACTCCGTCGATTCGTTCAAATCAGCTACATCAGTAGGTGTAACTATTGTATTTCCGGTAGAATTTACTAAAATCGTATCAGGATTAAATTGAGCTAATCCATTAAAACTGGCAACTGTACCATCCATAGTTATCTCATCACCCTCCAATACAGTGTATCCAAAGTTATTGGTACTAAAAATAGCAATTCCATCTCCAGCAGCATCAATAATTGTAAACGCAATATTGTCGTTTCCTTGCATATCAATTCCATACACGATGCCTGTAATAGTGCAGGCAACACCTACAGAATCAGCTTCACCATTCATATCACTGTCAGCAGTTAAAATTCCGATCTCACATCCAGTGGTCATAACTTCGATATCGGCAGCGTATCTAGGTAATAGTTGATAGCCATTTGTGTAAGGGTCAGAACTATCAAATTGGCCTCCAATCCCTGTAACATTAAATGATCCTGATGGTGGAGCTAAAGCATTTACATCAGCTACATCGCTATCAATTCTGACAGTCCAAGTACTAGTTCCGTCAGTAACGTCTATATTGTTCGAGCCAGAACCATCCCATTGTGATGGATCAACTAATGATACATCGACTAATCGGACTAATTGAGATTCAGTGCTTTCATCTAAATCTGTTACATCGGCTACAGGGGATAAAGCATTTCCCATTGAGTTAACGATAATAGTGTCAGGATTAAACTGCGCTAAACCATTGAAGCTGGCAACCGCTCCATCCATAGTTACTTCATCTCCTTCATTTACAGAGTATCCATAATCGTTAGAGCTAAATACCCCAATTCCGTCATTGTTAGCATCAATGATGGTAAACTGAATGTTACCTCCACCTTGCATATCAATTCCATGAACAACTCCTGTTAGAGTACACGAAACTCCCACAGAGTCAGTTTCTCCATTCATATCCGAATCGCCAGTAATTTCAGCTATGGTATATGTTGGTAAAGGCATCACAGTAACAGTTCCAACCATACCTAAACCTATATGAGGGTCACATTGGTAGTCATATGATCCTGCAGTCAAAAATGTATGTTCGAAAGTCCAACCTGAACTTACTGCATTTCCAAATGATTCAGGGTTATTTGGATAAGTAGCAGTTGTTCCATTTACATTATGGTTGCCTCCAGTATTTACCCACTGCACAGTTTGGCCAACTGAAATGGTTAAATTTGTTGGGCTGAAACCAGTACTTCCTACAGTCTCAACAGTAAAGTCCTGAGAGATTGCGAGTGTAGTTAAAGAAAAGAGGAATAAAAAAGTAAACAGTTTTTTCATAAGAAAATAGTTTTATTAATTTGGTTATAAAATGTTCTAAATATCGAATTTGTGTAAAAATAGTTGAAAAAAACCCATTCATGAAATTAGAGATAAGTTATTATTGATTCTTTAAATACATTAACAGTGTCGTGTTGATTTTTTCCAAAAAAAAACCCCCACCTATCAAATGATGGGTGAAGGTCTTTCTTATTATTAATTTTATAGTTTAGAAGTGGAATTTAATTCCAGCGTTCCAAGTACGTCCAAATCCAACAAATCCTTGACTTGACATAACAGAGTCACCATTGGTAGTTAATTCAGAGATATACCATTCATCCAATAAATTATTCACATTGAAACGAACAGTCATTTTGTAATCTGAAATTGGGAAAGTATAAGATGCTCCTAAGTCAATCAAAGAATAACTAGGTAATTCTAAAACTTGTCCACCAGGAGATTGGAATTGATCATCTTGATCAACTGAGAATCTAGCGTAAAGTCTATCATTAAAGAAGTAATCTGCATATACTCTTAATCCATCAATGATTTCGTAATTAATTCCAAGATTTAAAGTAGTTTGCGCAGCGTCTCCTACCTTTAGGCCATCAGCAAAGATTGTAATGTTTTCTGGAGCAAAAGAAACAGAATCAATATTGCTTCCTATTGCTGTGAAATCATCTCCATATTCCCAGTTTCCAATAGACGCCATACCCTTAATAGTTAAAGCTCTAGTTGGAGACCAGTTCATCTCTAATTCAAGACCTGTGTGAATTTGAGTGGTCGTGAAGTTGTATAATAACTCTTGATCCAAATTATTCTCAGTTCCAAAGTTCAACTGACGATCACTCCAGTTAGTGTAATAAGCATTTACATTAGCTCTGAAAGTTTTGCTTCTATAGCCATATCCCAATTCAAAAGAAGTGATTGATTGATTTTTAGCGTCCGGATTAATTTCATTCACGAAGTTTAAAAATACATTGTCAAATATTGGTTGCTTAGAAATGAAACCTGTATTGAAATATACATTATTATGCTCATCCATATTATAGTTAACTCCAGCTTTTACATTTCCTCCTAAGAAGTTTTGCCATTCTGTTTCTTGTTCTGGGTCAGAATCTAAATAGTTGAAATGATCAATTCTCTTAAATCCTTGATTAGATCCATTCACAGATGCAAATGCTGTTAATTTATCGTTACTGTATTCTAATTGGGCAAAGATACCAGCCCAAGATACCAAACCATCATTCCAGTAATTCAATACATTGTTTCCATCTTTGTAGCTATTGTCATGGAAGTTTCCAAATTTAGCTTCTGATACTTCTGTGATTACATTAGAAGGATTGTTGTCGTTAGACCTGCTCGTATAAGAATCATTACCTAAAAGGTTTTCTAGTCTTCTGTAGTGTATACCTTTGTAATATCTAAAATCAACTCCACCAGTTAATGTTAATTGGTTATTAATTCTATGAGTAAGTGTAGATAAAATTCCATACCAATTGTGAGAGTTCATTGAAGCTCTTCGAATGAATCCATCTCCAGAAGAGGTAGTTGTCCCTGGATCAGTATTAGCATCTCCGAATGCTGCAATTTCATCACCCTGGTTATAGGCAACAATATCATCCCATTTAACTTGACCCTCTGCATTATGTATTCCTAAATTATTTCCAGAGAATGATTGAAAAATTTGATCCCTAAAAAATCCATCATTTGGATCAGCATTATTCATACGACCTCTTGCACCAGTTCCACCACCTCTACCAAAGGAAACATACGCTGATGTTTTTAAATCTGTATTTTGACCAAGAGTCCAATAATGATTTAAGAATGCTTTTGGTTTATGGTAAAAGTTTCTTCTCCAGTTGAACTCTTTTCCATCTAGTGTCCCTGTATTCCAATTATACTTTCTTCCTTTATTCCCTTCTTCGAAAATACTTACATCCAAGTTATCAAATCTTGACATCCCATCTCTTTGGTGGTGCCATTGTGGTGCTCCAATCATAGTAAAAGATAGAGATTGGTTATCACCTAAAGTTTGAGATAGAGAGAGAAAATAAGAGTATGCTCTAAATTGAGTTCCATCTACATAACCATCACCTCGAGTGTGAGTAAATTGTGCAGTAGCAGCAAATCCTTTTTCTGATTGCCCCGAAGAAAGCATTAATCCATACTTTTGGAAACCATCGTTACCTACTCCAACACTAAATTTTCCACCTTTTTGAAAATCAGCAGCGTTTGTGATAATGTTAATAGATCCTCCCACAGAAGGAATAGCTAATTTTGATGCACCTAGACCCCTTTGAACTTGAAGGTTAGAAGTTACGTCAGAAAGCCCAGCCCAGTTAGACCAGTAAACTCGACCATTTTCCATGTCATTTACTGGAATACCATTAATCATAACAGCAATATTAGTTTGGTCGAACCCACGAACATTAATACGTGCATCTCCAAATCCACCTCCTGTTTTTGTAACATAAACTGAGGGAGTGCTTTTTAAAATTTCAGGAAATTCTTGATTTCCAATTTTTGCTTCAATCTCAGAACCTTTAATAGTAGTTACAGCAACTGGAGTTTTTCTATCAATTGCGATAGAAGCGATTACGTTAACCTCTTCAATTCCTATGGAATTTCCAGTTAACATCAATGTGCCTAAATCGTTGTCTCCATCAGTTACTGTGATGTCTTTTGTCATTTCAGTATATCCTGTGTAGGATAAAACCAAAGTGTAATCTCCAGCATCGACGTCTTTCATTTCGAAAGCTCCATTGATATCTGTGGCTGCACCGAAGTTGGTACCTTTCAAATAAACGGTAGCTCCGATCAGAGCATCTTCTTGATCAGAGTCAATTACGGTTCCTGTGAGCGTTCCTTGTGCCCAAATGGAAACTGTAAAAAATAATGCGATAAGAGTAATAATAAAATTTTTCATACAAAAATGTTTAAGAGTTTTGATTATGAAAATAGAAATATGGTTAATAAATAAATCGGTTGAATTTTAGGGTGTAGTATTGTTTGTTTAATTATTTTGCAAAACTAGAAAGGCTAATTGGTTACACCAAGGCCTTTGTTTAAACTTTTCATTAAGTGTTGGTAACTATTTTTCACACTTTCTTAACATATTTTTTACATAATATTTTGATATTTAGGTGAAGTGTTAATAAAGTTGCCATAGCAACAGTTTAGTATCAGTAGGATTATGAATTATTATTTATCGTAATGTTTACTGAATAAAGTTCTTTTTTTAGCTAAAAAACAATATTACTATGTCACAAAAAAAGATAAAATTAGTAGTTTAAGATGAAATGTTCTATAGGTGGAGAGATCAAATAAAGTAGTTTTTGAATATTAGTATTGGCTTTTTTACTTTTTGCTTTGTAAAAGTAATTAATTTATTTTAACAGCGTTAAGGAAAAGTTAATTTATTTTAGGCAAAAATACTTCTGCCATCATACATCTAGCACTACCTCCTCCAAAACTTTCTATTGTCTCGATGGGACTATACAAGATTTTTGTTTGCATCTCGATTTTGTTAATTTGTTCATCGGTTAACGACCTAAAAGCTTGTTGAGACATCACAAGGTAAGTTTCTCCTTTTTCATTCCTTACTTGAAGCATATTGCCAGCAAACGACAATATTTGTTGGTAGGATATATCAATTACAACCTTATTCGTTTTTGCAAATAGATCTAAGAGCATCTTTTTCTGAGTTTCCTCCTTAATAGTGTCCATTCCGATTACAACAAAGTTTTCACCTAATGCCATCATAACATTAGTGTGATAGATATCATTTCCATTTGCATCAACAGATTGAAAAGCCGCTTTTTGATAATGTTCTAATTCGCAAAAAACATCTAATAAGCCTTCTTCTGTTCGAGGACTAGTACAAGCGTAACAAATTTTATTTACGCGATCCAAAATCATACTTCCAGTTCCTTCCAGAAACCTGTTTTCTAATTCAAATTTTTCTAACCTAATAATTTCTTCAATTTGAAAGTGTTCCTTTAACTTTTCCAAAACATCTTCTCTTCGTTCATTTCGTCTAGTTTCTGAGTACATCGGGTAGGTTATTGCGACACCATCCTGATGAAATGAAACCCAATTATTAGGGAAAACTGCATCTGGCTTGTTTGGCTCATTAGTATCCTCTATCACGATAACATTGATTCCCTCTCTTCTCATTTTTGATACAAAATAGTCAAATTCTTCCATTGCCCTTTTTTTCACTTCCTCAGAATTCAGCGATTGGTTATTTGTTTGAAAAGAATTATTTACTGCTGTTTCTTCATTAAACCCAAAGTTATTTGGTCGAATCATTAAAATGTTAGAAGTGGTTTGCTGAAGTTGATTCATTAATTTCTTTTTAAAATGTGATAGCTAAAACGTTAAGTTTTATTGCTTTTTATTCTAAGATGTTTTGCAAAAAATAGTAAAGATACTCGAATACAATTATTTTAAAAACCGAAAACCATTTTAAAGCTACCTCTCCATAACTTTCTATTGAATTAAAAGTTTAAAAATTATGACAGATGATAAAATGGAATAATATTTGTTTTTAATTATTCCGTAATAACCTATTCGTTAGTTATTTATAAATATATTATTTTAATAATTATGTAAAATCGTATTGAGATGACGAAATCCCTGACAATTATAATAAGTTTGGTTTTGCTGGTGAGCTTAGGAATTTTTAGTGCAATTCAAGTGAAAAAATTGAATAACACCAAAACCCACCTTTCGGAACAATTAAAAAATATTAACAATTTAGAAAATACTATTGAATCTGAGAAAGAAGATAATATTCTTTTAACTCAATTAAATAATGATCTTCAAGATGAGAATCAAATTCTTCGAGACAGTATTATTAAATTAAATGAAATTATTTATGGCCTGAGAAAAAAAGTGCAACGACAGGATGATCTTATTGCAAAACTTCAAGGCAAAGTAGACTACCTACAATCTTATTACGACCAGATGAAAAAAGATATTGCAGTTTTGTCAAGAAAAGAAAACATTGACCAAGAAGCCATATTAACAATTGAATCTGAAAAGGCTAAGATTAAGGAACAAGTTAATAACCTCCAATCAGAACAAAATGATGTGATAGCTGTAAAGTCGGAAGCAGAAAGTTTGATTCAAGACAAAATTGAAAGTGAAGATCGTTTCCGAAAAATTGTTGATGTAGTTAATAATACTAGAATTAACTTTCAAGAAATCCAAATTAAAATGAACCCTACAGGAAATCCTGTTACTCGATTGATTACAGATGGAAAAAACTGGAAATACACTACTATCAATTTTTTCATGAATCACGAAGATGCAAAAGTATTGTTGGATGAAGAGTTTTTGGTAAAAATTATTGATATGGATTACCAAGAAGAAATTAAACTAGAAGAAGTGAATCCAATGTTGGAGGAGGAAATTGAAGAAAAGATTGGTGCACCTTTCTATTTTGATGGCAATTTAGTTGAAATCGGTCATAATAACAGCAATTTAAAGAGAGGTAAAAATTTTGAAGTTCAAGTATTTTACAAAAGTGATGACGGAGAGGAATATTTATTACTTGATGGGGTAAAGCAATTTATTCGGGACGGTAATATAGTGGGGCTGTAAAAGCCCACATTCAAGGATTTCTAATCCCATTTTAACATACTTTAGTTAAGCAGTACAATTAGTTTTGTACTGCTTTTATTGTTAGAAGTTAAATGAAATTAAAGGATATTAAGCTATAGAATAGTTAATACAGCCATCCCAATTCCAATTAAGATTGCAATTAATTTTCGCATCGAAATACTATGATGTTCAGCACTTTCCACTTCGAAAAGTATTGTCGTTGCAATATGTAAAAATGAACCAATCACAAATGCAACAACATAATTTTGTCTTTCTATGGTAAGTATATTCTGATCAGTTAAAATTTTTCCAACTAATGCACCTAATGGAGACATTGAGGCAAAGATCAATAAAGCAATTATAATCAGCGGTTTTTTAAAATTAGAAATTATGAGTAGCAATACTAATGCAAAAGCAGCGGGAGCTTTATGCAAAACAATTCCCCACAATAAATGATCATTATGATTATGTGCATGAATACTTTCATTTTCCAATGGAACTCCTTCAAAAAAAGCATGAATGCTTAAGCCTAAAAGAATTTGTATCGCAAAACTTGTCTTGCCATGGTGAGGTGCATGAATATGACCATGCTCTACACCTTTGGAAAGTTGTTCCAAAAATATTTGAATGAAAAATCCTAGTAATATCATCAATCCTACAATATTTCGGTAGGTTGAAATTGTTTCAGTTGAAGTATTGACGGGATTGGAATATGCGACTGGCATTAGGTGTAGTACAGATATTCCTAAAATAAATGAGCCACTGAAAGACAAAACTAATTGCAATATTATTTTATTGCTTTTTTGAAAATAAAATGCAAATCCACCGCCCATAAGAACGCTTGAAAACAATATTATATAATCTAGTAAATGCAAATTTTAATCTTTTTTAAATCAAAAAATATGTACAAAAAGTTAATTAGTTTTGATTTGGGTCACTTCCAATTTAATTTCATCTTTCGAAAGCTACGATACCAAGTTGCCACTAAAATCCCTATAATTCCCCCTATGATCGCCCCTGAAATCACGTCAAAGGGATAATGAACTCCTACATAAACTTGCCCATAAGCAATACTACTTGCCCAAAATATCAAAACCCATTTGATCCAACGAAATTGAACTCCTAAAGTGTAAATCAGGAAAAATGCTAAAGCAAAATGGTTCGTTGCATGAGAAGAGGTATAACTATATCCCCCACCACATTTTACTTTTAATTCAACCATATTTGAAATTAAGGGATCATTGCAGGGGCGGATTCTTTGAACATTTTTTTTGATAATCTGACTGCTCAATGTATCTGAAATTGCAATTGTTCCCAATGCAAACAATAGTAAGAAGCCTCCTTTTTTTCCAAAATTAATAAGTAAAAAACTGATCAAAAAAATATAAACCGGAAACCAAAAGTTTTTGTTTCTCCAAATCGGCATTAATTTATTTAACCATTCTGTAGTCCAAACAGAATTAATTAATTGAAATAAATATTGATCATATTGAAGTAGGTCGCTCATTTTTTACCAAATAAAATATATCAAAGGTATAAAAATTGAATGGAGATTATACAACTAAAATAAAGCAAAATATTTTAGAGAGAAGTCTAAAATAAATCTCTAATTTTTTTGAATTCTGTACCTATTCTTGATATAATTTTTATCTTTATGGCTTGTCAATTTATATTAATATTAATTATAATGTAACAGTTGATTAATATGATATCTTTTTTATATTCTCACAATGAAAACTAAATAACTTTAAACTCTATGGCTTTAATTAAATCAATCTCAGGAATCAGAGGAACTATTGGTGGTGCAGCGGGAGATAATCTTACACCTCAAGATATTGTTGAATGCACAGCAGCCTTTGGCTACTGGGTTATTCAAAAGACAAATAACCCTAAAATCGTTGTTGGACGAGATGCTCGCATCTCTGGCGAAATAGTTAATAGTTTGGTTGTCAGTACTTTGCGGTCGCTTGGGATAGACGTTGTAGATCTTGGGTTGTCAACGACTCCTACGGTTGAGGTAGCTGTTCCAATGGAAAATGCAGGTGCTGGAATTATTCTCACTGCAAGCCATAATCCCAAGCAATGGAATGCATTGAAGTTACTTAATGATAATGGTGAGTTTATCTCAGCAGCAGATGCAACAGAATTTTTAGCTTTAATTGAAGCTGGAAATATAGAGTATGCCTCTGTTGATGAATTAGGTTCATATAGAAAAGATGATACTTATATCGAAAAGCACATAAATGCGATATTGTCTCTTCCTTTAGTTACTATCGAAAAAGTAAAAGCAAAACAGTTTAAGGTTGTTGTAGATTGTGTTAATTCTACTGGCGCTATATCCATTCCACCTCTATTAGAGAGATTGGGCTGTGAGGTTGTTCTTATCAATGAAGCGGTAACTGGAAAATTTGCCCATAATCCAGAACCTCTTCCCGAAAACTTAAGACAACTTTCTGAGGCAGTTATTTCTCATCGAGCTGATCTAGGGATAGCTGTTGATCCAGATGTGGATCGATTGGCATTTGTTAGTGAAGATGGAGAAATGTTTGGTGAAGAGTATACTTTGGTGACTGTTGCTGATTATATTCTGAGAAATACTCCCAAAGGTAAATCTAGAAATACGGTTTCCAATCTTTCTTCCACGAGAGCATTACGGGATGTTACTGAGAAAAATGGGGGAACTTATTCTTCGGCAGCGGTCGGAGAAGTGAATGTGGTTAATCAAATGAAAGTAACCAATGCTGTAATAGGAGGAGAAGGAAATGGGGGGATAATATATCCAGAATTACATTATGGTCGAGATGCTTTAGTTGGGATTGCATTAGTTTTATCTCAATTAGCTGAATATGGAAAACCAATTTCTTGGTTGAGAAGAACTTTTCCTTCTTATGTAATTTCAAAAAATAAAATTCAATTGACTCCAGAACTTGATTTGGATTTGATTTTTGATAAATTAAAGGACAAATATAAAAACGAGGAATTGGATACAATTGATGGGTTGAAAATATTATTCGAATCAGATTGGATTCATTTAAGAAAATCAAACACAGAACCAATTATACGAATTTATAGTGAAAGTGCTTCAGAGGTTACCGCTAATAATTTGGCAAAAAAAATACAACTTGACATTTCAGATTTATTAAAGAATAAGGTAATGTAATATTGAGTGAAGAAAATATTTAATCCTGAATTTTGAGAAAATCAAAATTCAGGATTCTCTTTAAAAGAATAGATTAACTGATACACTTATTCCCAATTAGATAATTTCGGATATCAATGATGGTCATGATTGTGTAGTGCTGTCCCGCATTTTTTACAAAAAAAAGCATCATCAGCATGATCATCAAAAAGACATTCACTACATACTTGAGTATTAAGTTTGTGATCTTTTTCTTTGCTTCTTCCGTTCTTCTTTTTCTTTCCCTTTTTGTTCTCTTTGGTCATTTCGGAGCTTACAATTCCTGTTGGTACAGCAATTACTGCATAACCTAAAAGCATTACGATTGCTGCCAAAAATTGACCAAAAGACGTAGTAGGAGAGATGTCTCCGTAACCTACAGTAGTTAATGTTACAATTGCCCAATAAATACTGCGGGGTATACTATCAAATGGAGAACCCGGCTGACTTCCTTCTATCAGGTACATAACTGATCCAAAAATAATTACAAGTAACATGACAAAAGTAAGGAAGACAAAAATTTTCCTTCGACTTGATTTCAGCGCTGAGGTGATTTGTTGAGCATCCTTGGAGTAATTAACCAATTTAAAAATTCGAAATACTCTTAATAGACGAATGGCTCGAATAACCATTAAAGAATGTGTGCCAGCGAAAAAGAAACTTAAATAAGATGGTAGGATTGAAAGTAAATCAACGATACCGAAAAAACTTAATGCATACCTCCAAGGTCGATGAACAACATAAAGTCGAAATAAATATTCAATGGTAAAAAAAATAGTAAACATCCACTCTAAAAATCTAAAAAGCTGTCCAAAACGATCATTAATCGAATCCACACTTTCAACCATTACAATCATTACACTGGCAATAATAGCAATAATCAACAATATGTCAAACCACTTCCCAATAGGTGTATCAGCTTCAAAAATAATCTCAAATATTCTTTCACGATTAGGGCTATGTTCTTTTTTCTTCGTAGATTCCTGCATGTGTATTTTCAAATATAGTTAATAAAAGCACCTCTTTTCTACTGATAAAAGTATGGTTTTTGTTCACCAAATTGAATATATATCTAAAAATAAGTTGATTCTTTTTTTAATAAATCTGATTTTCTTTAAATGGTCAAAATATTAATTTTGAATAGCCATTAATTTTTATGGTAAAAAAGAATTATCTAAATGAATTTCCCCCAAAATCAATACATTGTGTTCTTTTGTTACCACATATCGCGATTGTAATACATTTTACTATTTTTTTATATAAAATTTATACCTTTACCTCAAGACAAACAGACATACAACTAGATTTTCATACCATATTCTCTCTGATACGTACTTGTTAAAAAAACTTTTTAGTGGTATCTTTGTGTGCTTTATTTCCTTAATAATTTTTAATTATTGAGTTTAACTCAAGGAGTTATCCTCAATATCACATGGAAAAAAATGACTAAAGCAATAATAATTGAAGACGAGAAGCAAGGGTTAAATAATCTGAAAAATATTCTTAACGAACATTGCTCAGACATTTCAATAATTGGTGAGGCTGGGAGTATTGCAGAAGGAAATAACTTGTTAAGGAATTTAGGAACAAGTCCTGATGTTGCTTTTCTAGATATTAATCTGCCTGATGGATTAGTTTTCCAGATGTTGAATGAAATGGATAAGATCCCATTTGAAATTATATTTGTTACTGCTTTTGAGAAATTTGCCATACGAGCATGTCAATATAGTTCAATAGGATATATTGTTAAACCAATTGATCCTGATGAATTAAAAGAGGCAGTAAGTAGAATTGATGGTGGAAAAGCGATTCACACGAGTGAAAAATTGGAGGTGTTTAATCAACATTATTTTAACAAACCGAATCCATTCAAAAAAATTAGTATCTCCGCTTTAGATGGTATTTATTTTATAAATATTCAGGATATTATCCGTTGCGAAGCAGAAGATAATTATACTCATATACATTTATCGAATGGTGATAAAATTACTGCATCTAAAACAATTAAAGCATATGAGGAGATGTTGGTTTCAGTCAATTTTTATCGAGTTCATAAAAGCCACCTAATCAACCTTAATTATATGAAAAAATTCGTAAAAGGAGATGGTGGGTACCTAGTAATGGATGATGGAAAAAAAATTGAGGTGTCTAGACGAAGAAGACCCGCATTTATGGAACAAATGAGGCGATTACAAGAGGGAATTTAAATAATATTACACTAAAAAAAATATTTTAAATTAAATCTGAAAAGTAGGCAACTTTACAAGTTGCTGATTATTAAGCTTTAATGTATTGATAGTTTTAGTAATTGACAGTTTTACAACCAAAGTACTGAATTACACTCATTTACGTTACCAATACAATTTGGGAGTTTTAAATTTATTTGTTAATTTCACTTATATTATTCGTAAAATCTAAAGGATTTTAACTAAAAACCAAAACACTATGATACTTTTTTCATTTTTCAGAAAGGAGAAAAAAAAACTAGATGACCTGAGTCATTTGCCTGTCATTAACATGAAAAAGATTTGGGGTGGTAAAAAAAAGAAAAACAGTTCTAGCGGCTGTGGAGATATTATCCCTCAATAGAAAACAAATTATTAACAACCGTTAATTCAAAAGGCTACATTTTAATAAATGTAGCCTTTTTTGGTCAAATTCCCTCCTGATTTTTTTTACTCACAGTTTCCACATTTCATCCAAAAATTTAACTTTTATATTATTCTAAATTTGGGTACTCTAATTGAAATCTTATGGAATAGTTTTAGTACAAAACCTTATGAACTTATTAAGTACCTACTAAACTATATTGAAGTCCATATTTTACCACAATTTCCATACTTTAAACCTCTTTTATTAAATTAATATGCGATCATTTTTTACGTTCCTATTTATAATTTTGACAATTTCAGTTTTTGCCCAAACTGCATCCATAAAGGGTACTTTTTATGATATAGAAAAGACACCTGTTTCTTTTGCTAATATTGTTTTGTACAACATCTCTGATAGTAGTGTTGTTAAAATTGAGATTTCAGATCTCAATGGTAAATTCCTTATGTCTAATATTTCAGCTGGTAATTATTTTTTTGTAGCAAGTTTTATTGGATACGATGATGTAATTCAAAAAGATATCTATCTGATGGATGAACAGCAACTTGATTTAGGGATATTTTCTTTTCAAGCTTCATCTGTAGAATTAACTCAAGCAACCGTAAAAGCAAGAAGAGCATTGGTAGAAATCAAACCAGATCGTACTGTCTTCAATGTTCAAGGAACAATCAATAGTATTGGTTCTGATGCCATTGAGTTGCTTCGGAAAGCACCTGCGGTGACTATTGATAATAATAATAACATTAATGTTTTAGGTCGCTCTGGTGTGTTGCTTTATGTTGATGGAAAGAGACAACCGATGGCTGGTGATGATTTGACCAATTACTTAAAAGGTATCCCTGCAGAGCAAATTGATCGAATTGAAATAATCACAAACCCTGGCGCAAAATATGAAGCGGAAGGTAATGCTGGTATCATTGATATAAGATTGAAAAAAGATAAAAGCCTTGGTGCCAATGGAACTATAAATGCAACACATAGTCAAGGAAGAGTGGGGAGAACTAGTGGAGGTTTTACGGGGAATTATAGATATAATAATTACAACATATATGGAAATTTTGGATTTGGAAACAGAAATGGATATCATGAAATGATATTCAATAGTACCCAAAACAATATTAGATTACAGGAAACAAATGACATGAAAAGCTCTTCAGATGCTTTTTATTATAGAATAGGTACAGATTTTTTTCTTAATGAAAAAAGTACGATTGGGTTCTTAATAAGTGGGGGACAAAGTGATGATGCTAATCCAGAGACTAACCAAATTAAAATATCAAATTCAATTACACCCAATCAAATTGACAGCATTTTGGTGGCTGAAAATGAAGCAGATGCAAATAGAAGTCGTTTGTCTTATAATTTGAATTATAGGTTTAATGATCAAAAAAATAGTCGGAGCTTGAATATTGACTTAGATTATGGGACCTTTAGTAATGAAATTGAGCGGTTCCAACCCAATCGATATTATGATTTAAGTAATAATTTATTAACAGAAAATATTAGTCGATTTTCGACCCCAACAGATATTGATATTTATACTTTGAAAACTGATTATGAGACTAATTTTTTAGGAGGAAAATTAGGATTAGGAGCCAAAATAAGTCAAGTTATTTCAGACAATACATTTCGAGTATCAGATGAAATAAATGGAGAGTCAATTCTAAATGATATAAGATCAAATACGTTTAAATATAGTGAAAAGGTGTATGCGGGGTATTTTAGCTATAACCGAAACCTCAATGGTAAAATCAATTTGTCCGCAGGACTCCGAGCAGAACAAACGGATGCAACTGGAAACTTAAAGGCGTTTTTAATCAATTTACAAGAGCCTCCTGTTGAGCTCAATTATTTGTCTTGGTTCCCAAATGCTGGAATAACTTATTCTGTTTCTCCTCAAAATAGTTTTGCTTTAAATTATAGCCGACGTATTGATCGACCAGATTATAATGTGTTAAATCCTTTTAATAATCAGTTGAGTGAATTATCCTATCAAAAGGGTAATCCTACTTTGTCTCCAGAGATAGTCAATAATATTGAACTAGGATACACTTATAAATTTCGTTACAATTTCAAAATAGCTTATAGTAAAACCATAGATCAGATTACTCGATTAATTGGACCTGATGAGAATGACGATAGAGCAAATTTTATTTCTTGGGCTAATTTGACTGATCAAACAATCATGAGTTTTAATGCAAGTCTACCTTTTGCAATTACCAAGAAATGGAATGCCTTTTTTAATTTAGGTGCCTCCTATATTGATAATCAAGCAGACTATGGTGATGGGGCAATAGTGGATGTACAATTATTTACTTATTCCATTTTTCAGCAACATTCATTTAATTTGTCTAATAATTTCACCGCTGAGATTTCTGGATATTTTTCAGGGCCAGGAGTTTGGGGAGGAGTATTTAAGTATGAAGAAAGTTGGGCATTGAATCTTGGATTACAGCGGAGGATTTTAAAAGATCAAGTTAATTTAAAATTAAGTGCGAATGATGTTTTTTACCAATCAGGTTGGAATGGATATTCGGTATTTAATGGTTTATTTTCTGAGGGAAGTGGTAGATGGGATAGTCGAAATGTAAGTTTAAGTATTAGTTATAATTTTGGAAATCAATTGGTGAAATCTAGAAAAAGGAAAACTGGATTGGAGGATGAAGCGGAAAGAATAGAAAAGTAAAAAAATATTGGATTTTAAAAATGAAAACTCACATAGAAATAATTCTATGTGAGTTTTGTTTTATAGAGTGTTAGCTAAGTAGAACATTACTTTGGAAGTATTAGATGATGGGTAGAGGAAATTTTTACAAGAGTACAGTTAATTTTATTTGAAAAATAAAGGGAAGGAGGACATTTATGATTTCTAAAACTATGATCGTCAACCGCTTAAATACACCATTTTGCTCAAATATTGTCATCTCCAAAACAATATCTCCTATTCTAAATCCCCTTTTGAAATAAGCTTCATTCTCAGCAAATTTATCAATTTAATGTAAATTTTTATTTCATTGGTTTTTTGCTTAAATAGATGTGGTTTTTAACTCAAAAAAAATTGAGATAAATGTTATTCGGTAAAAAATAATTAACCATTACCATACAAATACTAAGAATATTCTACTTATTTTTGGAATAAATTTAAAATCAATAAGTTATTAATGACCACCCATCTAGATCAAAAAGCAAATATTAAATTGCTCGAACGACAACTCGGACAACAAAAAGAAAGCCGTCAAAGATTGGTTTTGCTTGATCAACTGGCGAGTCATTACACTTTTACAAATGTTAGAAAAGGGCAAAAGTGTTTAGCTGAAATTGCTAAAATTTTATTATTTATTCCCAACCCTGATTTTGAACTTAACTACCATAAAAATACTGCACTGATTGAGAATCAGTTATACAATTATTTACTCGCCGAACAGCATTTCCAAAAGTCTATAGAAATTGTCGAGGAGCGCGGGGATATACAGCAACAAGTAGATACCTATATTGATTATTCTGGTACCTGTTTGAATTTGGATAAAAGAGAGATGGCGAAATATTTTATCGAAGAAGCAGCTAAAAAACTTAAAGCATTTCCTGATAACTTATTGGAAGCAAGAATTACTTGTCGCTCAGGATTTTTGAGTTTGCATGTAAATAATTATGCTAGAGCAATTGAATTGTTGTTAGAGGCAGAAAAAAATATTACTGCTGCAGAGCATCGATTAACATTGAAAGATTATTATTTTTTGACTCTAATATATTCTGGATTAGGAAGAATCTATGAGCACAATGGGAATACTACAAAAAGCGTAAAAGCCTATTTGAAAGGTGCTAACCTTTGTGAAACAATAGGTATGCGTACTCGAATGTCATGGCATTATTTGAATGTTGGGAAATCATATTTATCACTTGATGAGCATGATAGTGCAGAATCATTTTTTAGTAAAGCAATTCAGATTCAAGATGATATCTCTCAAGATGCAAGGGCTGGAGCATATGCCAATCTAGGTTATTGCTATTATCTTAAACAAAATTATGAGGTTGCACTTGAACTTTTTGGTAAAGCAGAAAACCTCTATATTGAAAGAAAAGGTGATAATTCAACTAACCTCTCCAGAATTGAATGTTGGAAAGCGAGACTTTATGCAGAAATGAATCGACACTCAAGGGCAGAACGTCATTTTTTTAAAGCTTTTGAATATGCTGCAGATAATGATCAAAAACAACTTTCTGATGTTTGTCAGCACATCGCGGAGTATCACGCAGATTTAGAGAATTTTAAATCAGCATACGAATACTTACAACTTTACAATGAGATAAAAGAACGACATAATGAAGAGGTCAATGAAAGGGGAGTGATGGAAATGCAAGTAAAATATGAAACTGAAAAAAGCGAACAAGAAGCAAAGATGTTACGTTTGCAGGCAACTGGATTACAACTTAAAGCTTTGCGTGCTCAAATGAATCCACATTTTATGTACAATGCATTAAACAGTATTCAAAATTTTATCACCTCAGAACAAACAGAATCTGCTACAAAGTATTTGGCCAAATTTGCGAAATTAATGAGACAAAGTTTGGAGTACTCAGATTTGGAAATGATTTCGTTGGAAAAAGAAATAGATTTTTTAGAAGATTACTTATTGCTGAATCAAAAATTACGATTTGAAAATTTCCTCAAATATGAAATTAATTTGAGTGAGGACATAGAAGAAGATATTATGGGAATGCCAACTATGATCATTCAACCATATGTTGAAAATGCAATAGAGCATGGATTAAGAACTGTAGAATCAGGTTTGGTAAGAATAAACTTTTCCTTATTTGATGAAGATACTATTTTGTGTGTTATTCAAGATAATGGAATTGGAAGGGAAGTTGCCAAAGAGCGTCAAAGAAAAGATGGTTATCATTTAACTCATAAATCAAGAGGCACAAGTATAACTGAACAACGATTAAGAATTTTGCAGAAGTCTCACAAAAAAGGGTTTCATGTCAAGACCATTGATTTACGAGATACAAAAGGAAAAGGTATTGGAACACGAGTTGAAGTAAAAATACCAATTATTGACCTTCAAATTAAAATTTAACTAATATTAAAATCCGTTATCTAAATGGTATCTACCGCTTTCTAATAATTTCATTCCACTCTGTCATTTTGTATATGATATTAAATAAACTCGCTATATATTGCAGGAGTTTTCTCATAGTATGTTTGTTTAATCTTCCTGCATCTTGCTCCCTCCTGAGATGCAGGAAATTTTTTTCCTTTATTGAAAGATATTATATACTCCATTCCTTATTTACCGTTTCCTAAATAATTAGTACCACTTCAGTTGATTCCACCTCCATTTCGTAAAAATAGGTTTTTAGAACGTATTCTGTGCCCTATATTACATTAGTTTTCTCATAGTATGTTTAATTTTCCTACACTTTCTTTTCCCTTTTAAAGTGTAGGAAATTTTTTGCCTTTTTGTGAAATTCCATTTTTCAATCTTGCCGTTTTCGATTTCTCCAATTCTTGTAACAGCAAAAAAAACAGAATTTTAATCTTATATTAGACTGATTTGATATATTTTATTCGAATGAAAATATTGTAAAATTAATACATTTGGATAAGATCAGTCAACAATGAAAATTGTAAAACCATTTGCTGAAAGAAATCTAACGTTCACATAAATTAGGAATCAATAATTATTAATATATTTCCTACGTAAAAAAGGCAACGTATATTTAAATTGTTTAGTTTTCGCATAGTATTTTACAATCACCTACAGCTAAATTAGTTTTCAGCTGTAGGTGATTATTCTTTAGGTAAAGATCTAGATTGTCCATTTTGATAACTTACGAGGTAAAACGATAAACTTAACATCAGGTCTTATTTACCAATAATGCGAAACTTTCTTTCTAATCGATTTCCTTTTTTATCAACTAAAGTCAACAAATGATATCCTTTCTCAGGATTTAATTCCATTTCATGGAAATCAGATGTGCTCCCTAAATAACTTTCATCTAAATGCCAATGAATCGTTTCCGAGGGATTTCGATGTGCTACTTTAAAAACCGTCCGACTCAATTTTCCATCTAAATCAACTGGAACAAAAATCTTAGTTAGTTCCTTTGGATAAATAAGTTGCATTGGATTATTTGTAGCTGCTGCGATTCCAGTCTGGCAATCCAAACGAAATGGTGGTAATGTTTGATAAAATGCATGATGAGGCTTAAAATAATATTCTTCCACAGGTGGTAAAACAAACCAAGAAACATGCATCATATTTGAAGGACTTTCGCAGTCAGAGGTGACTTGTAGTCCATTATTTTTATCTAAGTTTATCATTTGATGAAAAGGACAAGAAGTTGCTTTAACGCCTGCTGCTGGAACCCACATGCTATCTATATTGCAAATCGAAGCAGCGCGGTATCCACTTTCTATACAAACTGGAATTTGCACCATTTCATCTACGGGTTGCTCAAACCATTTACCAGAAGGTAACAAACTAAAAATATCAAAAAGTATAGGTGCCGCAGCCCGTACTCCAATCAACCCTGGGCGACCTTCTCCATCTGCATTTCCAGCCCAAACTCCGACCGCGTATTTTGGTGTTACCCCGACTGCCCAAGCATCTCGAAAACCAAAACTAGTTCCAGTTTTCCAAGCAATGGTATTACTCGATGAAAAACTTTTCCAATTACCTTCCGAGTCTGGTCGTTCTAAATTTCGCATTGCATCAAATGCCAACCAACTTCCAGAAGCACTAAAAAATGGAGGCTCTGATTCCAATTGTTTTTTTGCCATAGGCTCATGGTGGTCTTCAAAAACATAATTAGGCTTTTGAAAATCCTTACGATCATAACGACCATCATTTTTATGAAAGTGATTAACTGTGCGACTCATCGAAGCATAAGTGCTAGTCACGTCCCAAAGGTTAGCCTCAGCACCTCCTAGAATTAAAGTTAGACCATAATGATCTGGAGGTTTATTTAAAGTCGTTAATCCAATATTTTTCAAACCAAAATGGAATTTTTCGTAAGTGTATTCTTGTAGCATCTTTACTAAAGGCACATTAAGCGAACGGATAATAGCCCGTTTGGCGGGAACTCGACCATCATAATTTTGATGAAAATTTTCAGGGCGATAGCCTCCAATTGTTGTAGGAATATCTTGAATCAACATCTCTGGTAAAATCTCTCCCTCCTGCAACATAAAGCTATACAGAAACGGTTTTAAAATACTTCCTGTGCTTCTAGGTGCTTGAATGATGTCAACTTGTTCTCCGTGCGACTTTCCAGCGCTAGGAATGTTACCGACGTAGGCGATAATATTATTAGTTTCAATTTCAATGATAAATGCGCACGCATTAAAAATACCGTTTCCTTGCAAATTTTGTTGATGATTTTTTAAAATATCATTGACTTGCTTTTGTAAATTTTGATCAATGGTTGTTTTGATCAAAGTATGCTGATTCCTTTTACCATAAAAATGCTCTTTGTAAGCTTGATCCAAAAGATGAGGAGCCAGTCTAGGAATTGCCAAAGGTTTCTCGGGAAGGGGTTCTTCTTTTGCTAAGTCAGCTGTCAATCGATCAATAAAACCTTGTTTTAACATTTTGTCAATCAATCGATTACGCTTGGATTTTAGCTGTTTTCGATTACGTCCTGGATGGATTAATGCTGGGCTATTTGGAAGAACTGCAAGGGTCGCTGCTTCTGACCAGCTCAAATTTTCAGGAGGCTTATTATAGTATCGCCATGCTGCTGCATCTAAGCCAACTACGTTTCCTCCAAAGGGCGCATGAGAAGCATACATTTCCAAAATTTCCTCTTTGGAATAACTTATTTCCAAACGAGTTGCCAATATGGTTTCTATAATTTTTTGGAAAAAATTTCGAGACTTTCCTTTGCGAGACATGCGAATGGTTTGCATACTCAAGGTACTTCCTCCACTTACTATTTCTTGATTGGAAATATTTTGTTGGATTGCTCTAAGAAATGCTCTTGCATCAAAACCAATATGCTTATAAAATCGCTTATCTTCAAAGGTGATAATTGCTTTTGCAAATTTACGAGGAACAGAGTCTATTTGTGGAAAACGCCATTGTCCATCTGCTGCAATCCTAGCACCAATAAGGTTTCCATTTTTGTCCTCCAAAACCATACAAGTTGGGTCATTGAAGAGAGGAGAGGGGAGACAAATCCAATAACCTAAAAATAATAGTGCTATTATAACTTTGGATTTACGCGAGTGTTGTTGAAAAATGAAGTGATATATTTTTTTGAAAATTTGCATTTATTAATTCAACGTTTTTAATTTCATAATGGATGCAAATTAGGAAAAAATAAAAAGGTGATTCAGCGGGTATGAGTATTCGTAGGCAAGTGACTATTTTTTGCATTTGCTAGAGCAGATCTCACTTGAGTATTTGCTCTAAACCTATTTGTAAGTTTACTTTTACTGATAAACAAATTATCAAAGAATCACTTTGCACTTTTATGAAAGGAATATTCAATGTATTGATTTTTCCCTTCGCGAATAATCCATTTTGAAATGGAATATATTTTACTTTTTGGTTCATGAGGTCAATTGATTTTTGAATAGGAAAATTTAACAAGGTTGAAATTTTATTTTCGATCACTTTTCTTAAAAAGATAACCATCGTTTTGCTTAAAAAATTATTTCCTTTTAAATCTAATTCAATTTCCTTTATTTGAATCTCATTTTTTGAAGAATCAAAAACAGGCTTCCCCACTAAAATTATTTCTCCTTCAAAGCTTCCTTCTAGATTTATAGTTATTTTTAATCGTTGTCTAGCTTGTTTTATCCGAACTGCTACGATTTGAATTTTTCGACCTTTTAGTTCAAAAGATTGTTTTTGTAACCACCTCATTGCAGATTTTTCTACCGTTTTAAAGGTGATTGAAAGTAGCGTTTGCAGATGGCTTTCTTTCTCAATATCTGGAACAATATCAGGAGCCTTTATGACGGTGGTTAATTTTTCCAAAGGTTTGCCAAAAGAAAATTCCGTATTAGCTTCCAAAGCTGTTTTTATATAAATAAATCCGTCTTTTTCAAAGAGTGGGCTAATGGAAGTTTTGATCATTTTACATTGCCACCAGACTTGTTCGTCTGATGGAGTTGGAATAGGATTGGGCAAAATAGAAAGTATCTGATTCAATTTAGTGCGAATATCTCCAATCTCTTTAATTTTATTATCGACCTTTTTACAAAGTATTTCTTTATTACTTTGAATGGCTTTTAAAACTGTATTCTCCAGAGAAATATTAAATATTCCAAGGTCCAACTCAGGTTTTTTAATCCATTGGTAACCAGTTATTTGAGTACGGGTTGCTAATTCCCAACTGTCTTTAAAAAGGAACTTAGTTATAAATTCTAAATAAATTTCAAATAGCATATCCATATTTACCAGCATGGTATCTTTTTGGACAAAAAGTTCGAAAAGAACTCTATATTTAAAACTATTATTTTCAGCAGTAACATCTATATTTCCTTTTCTTCTGACGCTGATCCGAATTTCCTTTAATTTTTTTGGAGAGAAATGGTTCAAAAGATCAACAGGTAATTGTTGACCAATTACCTGTTGAAGTTGCTCTTTATTGATTGAGACTAAAATATTAACTATTGAGTTGTTAGAATTTGTCAATTATCTCTTTTTTCATTTTGGCAAACTCCTCATCTGTGATAATTCCCTGGTCACGTAAGCTGCCTAATTTCATTAATTCAGCATACACATCATTTTCAGGTACTACTTTTGGCGGGGGGGTATTTGAAGTAGAATTTGGTTCTGCATCTTCTGAAGTGGTCGGTATATCGAAGTCTTCATCTTGCATTTCTCCCATTTTTTCCTCCGCTTTATTTTTTAATTCTTCAGCTATTTTTTTTCCTTTTTCTAAATTTTCTTCATAAATTTTCCGAGCCATATCTTCATTGAAATCTTTAAAGCCAATTCCTTTTTCTAAAAACTGTGTAATTACATTACCCAAAGCATAAGTTGAAGCGCCAGACATAATTGACATGGAAACAACACCTAAAGCAGTTCCAACTATAGGAATAGCTTTTATCAAAGATGCACCCATTCGAGCTATAGATGTACTAGTCAAAGAAGCAATAAATGCTTTCCCTACATTTTCTGAATAATTTTCATTATAAAGATTAGTCAACTTTTTCATCATATCCAGTTGAACTGCCGTAACCCCTGCAAAATCTAATAATGGAATTGGAATTGCTCCTGCACCCGTTGCAAACATTACATGATTCTTTATGATGTTGTCTGCTTTGTATTTTTTTTCATTCATAATCTATCACTTTTATTTGATGAAGGTCAAAATTAATATAGATATGAACAATTTATTTAAATTTTCGACGAAAATAGGATTTCGATTGATAGTTTGATTGATTTTTTTTAGATATAAAGAAGGTATTATAGTTTTTCGCAAACTGCCTTTTCTTAATTTTATGATTTAAAATAATAATTAATTCATAGATTCATCGATCAAGATATTTTTAATATTTCTCAATAGTTCTGTACCATCTTTTGAAAAGCTTCGGATCAACCCGTTCTTCTTCTCGCGCATCATTAAGTACATGAAATTATCAGCGATGATTTCGTCAGGGTGAATAATATAATCAGTATTTGAAGTGATTTTTTCAAAAAAGTTGGGCACATTATCCATGTTAATTGTGGAATTTCCTTCGGCATCAGTTTTCACTTGGACACCGTGTTGGATACTTATTTTATATAGACTAAAATCAATATAGTTGAAAAAATCATTTTTGGATTCGATATACATTGTTTCGTTAGATTTTATAATTGGGATAGCAGAGTAGGGTCGACCACTCTTTTCTTTTAATTCGATGTGATAAGCAAAGTTAATACCATCTGGATTTAATAATATTCTACTTTTTAATTCTTCTTTTATTAAAAGATTCGACATATTTCCTATATTTGAAAAGCCAATTAATTTATATAGTGCTCTTTGTTTTTCTGGATGAAAGCGAGTGTATATATGAGATATTTCATGGAACATTGTTTCCAAGAACCCTTCTTTATTTCGTAAATCCAATTCATCTTTTGGAATGATAATACAATTTTCGCGAGTGTAATAAGCTCCGTGGCCGTAATGATTGGCGTGAGTTTTTATTAGCTTAATTTCTTTTGGGAATATAGATGTAGAAACTTTGTTGCACATTTCATAAGCCTCTTTAAAAACTCCGTTTACATATTCCATTTCCTCCTTGGAGAAGTTTAAAACATCTTTTTTTAAAAATGATTTATATTCTTTAATGATTTCATTTCGAGACGTTTCTACTTCAAAGTTTTTTTTCATTTGGATACTAATATCAAGTGGAGTGATTAATGAAAAAAAGTTTTCCATTTCATCTTTGATGATTGCGTTACCTGCTTTGAGACTATCTAGAAAAATGACTTTGTGATTTTTTGAAAGTTGCAGAAGGGGAGTAATGTGGGGTTGGGATTTACAGGCATAAAGAAAAATAATGGGAAGAAGGAGGAGAAATTTTTTCATTTTTTTAAAGTGAAAATAGGGATTTTTTTAGAAATAGTCCTTCTCCTTTGTTTCAATAAATGTCATAGATTTAGAATAATTACTCACCTTCCAGATTCAAATCATTTTTTTTATTAAACATATTTGCCTAAAATAAAAAAGCAGGATTTACAATCAAGTAAATCCTGCTTTTTTATTTGTGCTTTGAAGTTTATTACATATGCACAACAATATATTCAAGTTGAGGCATCTCTCTCTCAGAAACTTTTTTAATTGTGATATTTGAATTTTTATTTCCATTCTTTAAAACCACATTATATGCTCCTGTTGAGAATGCTTTACAATTTATATTTACAAAGTTTTTCCCTGTATTGATTTTTTGAGAGCCCTTTTTTACTATTTGGCCACCTTTATTAACAACCTCATAATTAATTGTCATTGATTTTTTTGCATCTAATGTTAAACTTATTTCATTATTTGTGATGGTACTGTTTACAGAAGCTATTGAAAAGGTTGAGTTGTTTTTTTTGTCCATAAAGAATGTTTCACTAATTGTAAAACTACCATCTGTAGCATAGTGCAGCAGTCTATAACAAGTTTTTTTGCCAGTGTGGATTAAATCAAGAAATCGATAAGAAGTAACTTTAGTTGAATAGCCCGCACCTTTAACATCACCAGCATTTTTAAAATCAATTCCATTAGTGGATCTTTGGATCACAAAAGCCTGAATATCAGCCTCTTCAGAAGTTTCCCAAGATAGCATAAATCCCATACCCATTTTTTTGATATTCATTGGTTTGAGATAAACACATTTTGCTGTAGTCAAACTTGCAAAACCAAAAGAGAAAATAATAAGAATCAGAACTTTAACACTAGCAAAATTAAATTGCTTTTTCATATTTAGATCGGGTTTGATAGATAGTTTTAGAAAAATGACTGCAATAAATTCCTATTTATTGAAAGAAATTTTAATAATTGTCTTTAAAGCCTGGACTAAAAAATATTATATTGAATAATTTTTAATCATTGGAATTGGCCTTAGGTCAATAATTGACAGCGTTTTTTGATATGATATGTGTTACAGGAAAGGATAAAACGAAAGTCTTTGAAAATTAAATTATACCCGATTATAATTTGTTTTCCCAAAAATAGTAAAATATTTTAAATCTTTGATAAAAACATCAAAAATATTCATGTTAATTTCACGATCTATAGATATGGTTTATTTATAATATTTTTTTTTGTTAATCATGAAATAATTGTTCTTACTGCAGAAATTAAGTACTCCAATTCTGTCAAGTTTTTATTATTGTAGGATTTCTGTTTATCTTTTAAAGGTGGTTTGTTAGTTGTATTCTAAACCTAAAATAAGTTTTACTTTATCAATAAGTATGATGGGAAAAAAGGTGAACCTATATTTTTAGATTGTAAAATGTTAGAGTTCGTTAACAATTATTACAAAATACCTAAATTTTGATCTTTCAGAAGTTAAAACAGATTATTAAGTAATTTCTAACTTTGTATTATACATGATTTATGTTTTGGAATTTCTGATCTACAATAGGGTTGGGATCAGAAAGGATTCTATTTTGATACTTTTTGGTGGGCATAATTATTTTCAAAACTGGATAAGTAGAAGTATTAATTTCTTTAGCTCCATGCAACTGACTACTTTTAAAAATGACATAACAACTAGAGAAAAAATTTAATAACCTTTGATGACTTATGTTCAAGTACTGAAAATTTTATTACTTAGGGTTCTTTCCTGTAAGTGTATATCACATCAGTTTGAAAAGAAAAATAATTATAGTTATGACTAAAAAAAAACGATTTTGGATTTTCTAAAAAAAATAACTCAATTTTTTTTAGGTAAGAAATCGAATAAGGGGTAACATCTTTTTCGGGTGTTTTTATTTTTTTTAATACACATTTAGAAGATTAATATCTTGCAAAAAAAGTTATTTGATTAGTTTTTACAATTCAGCCTTCAATTCTTACGATTCATCAGAATATCTTTCTTCCCAATTAAATAATTCCCTATTCTTATGTTAGTTATAAAATGCTCAAAATGAGAATCAAAATATCAATCCTTCTATTTATTCCTTTCCAATTTATTTCCCTTTCTGTTTGTTATGCTCAAAGTGATATTTTAAATAATTATATCAAAGATGCATTGAGTAATAATTTAAGTATTCAATCTGAAATATTAAAAGAGGAAAAGCAATATTCAAAAGTTGAACAAGCTAATAAATTGTGGAAACCAACAGTTGATTTAAATGCTAGTTATTTATTTGCTGAAGGGGGGAGAGAATTATTATTCCCACTGGGCGATTTATTCAATCCTGTATACGGAACATTGAACCAATTGACTAGTTCAACTAACTTTCCAACAAATATAGAAAATGAAAAAATCCAACTAACACCAAATAATTATCTGGATTTGCAATTGTCTATTTCAAAACCATTGATAAATAGTTCGATAAAATATAATCAAAGAATTCAAAATGAATTGCTTCGAATCAATGTTCTTAATATCGAGTTGAGCAAAAGAGAAATTATTGCTCAAGTAAAAATTGGTTATTTTAATTATCTCAAAACCTTTGAAGGTCTAACAATCCTAGGCGAAACTGAAAAGTTATTATTAGAGGTTTTAAACTTCAATAAAAAGTTAGTTAAATACGATAAGGCTACGCCAGATGTTTTATCAGATGTTGAGTATCAAATAGCAAATTTGCAAAGCCAAAAAGCTATGGTGATGGAGGAACAAAATTTATCAAAAGTCTATTTTAATTTATTACTTAATAGATCTTTAGATGCTGAAATCCTAATAGATGAAAATGTTTTGAATAGTAAGATTCGAGAAAGTAGGAACATTACATCATTAAAAAATGATGCCTTACAATCTCGATTAGAGTTTAGAAAACTTGATGTCGGAGCTATTGTAAATTCACTTAATCAAAAAAGAATTGATAAGGAGAAGAAGCCAACTCTTGGTATTTTTGGAGGAATTGGATTGCAAACAGAATCATTTAACTTTAGCAACGGAGGTCAATTATTTACAGTTGGATTAGGAATGAATTGGGATTTAATTGACGGAGGTATGAGGAAAAAGAGAATTGAAGAAATTAAAGTTGATCAACGAATTCTAGAAAACGAAAGGAAACGATTATCCCAAAAAGTGGAAATAGAGGTAACCCAAGTTGTTTACAAAATTCGTTCTCTACAATTTAGGATGCAAGCAGAAAAGGTGGCTGTATCAAGCGCGCAAAAAAGTTTTGATGCAATCTATGCTAGGTACCGAAATGATAAAGCAGTTCTGATCCAATTGACTCAAGCTCAAAATAGTTTGACAACAAGTAAAATGACAAGGGTGCTCTCTAAATATGATTATTTGATTCTTTTGTCTGAGCTAGATAGAATTATTGAAAAGTAATTAAAGGACTGATAGTCATAATTTCAAAGAGATTTTTTAATGTGAAGGGAATAACGATATTCAAATTTATAATAATATAAAATGAAACACTTTATATTTTTTTTACTGTTCATTTTTGTTTTTTCTTGTCGAGTAGATCACCATCAAAATGAATCAACAGAACCTGCTCGACAAAAGAACTTTGTGAAGGTTGAAACAGTCGAAACGAAAACTGATCCTATTCCAATTCAAACTATTGGTAGACTTGGTTCAGATACAGAACACAAACTTTCATTTAAAATCGGTGGATTTATTTCATCACTAAAAGTTAAGGAAGGCGATTTTGTTCGAAAAGGAGATTTATTAGGAACAATGCGAACTAATGAAATTGATGCACAGGTTTTAAAAGCAAAAAGAGCTGTTCAAAAAGCTTACCGAGATTTAGAGAGAGTTAAAAGCATGTTTGCAGACTCAGTAGCGACCTCAGAAAATGTCGATGATTTAACAACGCTTTTACAAGTTTCTGAGGCGGATTTAGGAATAGCGAAGTTTAACCAAAAATATGCAAAAATTATTAGCCCTGTCAACGGTCGAGTGATACGAAAATTGTCTGAACCAAATGAGTTGGTCTCACCCGGGCAGCCAATTTTAATAGTTGCCTCATCTCAAGGAAGTACTTATGTGATGAAAGTTTCACTCTCTGATAAAGATGTTAATCGTGTAAAATTGAAGAGTCAAGCGGAAGTAGGCTTTGATGCATTTCCTAATGAATTATTTTACGGTCAAATATCCAATATTGCAGAATCTGCTGATCCATTGACTGGAACATTTGAAGTGAAAATATCGATTGACTCCAAAAATAAAAGACTACGAAATGGCTCTATAGGTCGAGCGAAGATAAATCCAAAGGACAGCGAACCTTATCTTGAATTACCAATTCTATCAATCGTTGAGGGAGATCAAAAAGAATTGATGATTTTTATTCCAACAGAATCTGATACCATTGCTAAAATGGTAAAAGTAGAACTTATTCATATTACAAACCATTCTATTTTTATAAAAAAACCTGTTGAAGGTACAATAGAAAAAGTGATAACTACAGGTGCAGCATACTTAATTGATGGAGATCGAATCTATATAAAATAAAAATATGAATTTAACTAGGTTAGCTATTCGAAATGCCCAATTTGTTGTAATCGTAATTTTAATTGCTATAGTTTTAAGTGTTCGATCATTTATAAGCATGTCTCGTTCTGAGGATCCTCAGGTTAATTTTCCTTTTTATAATATGGTGATTGTATATCCTGGAACTAGTCCTGAGGATATGGAGAATTTAATAGTAGATCCTCTTGAGAAAGCGATAAATGAATTAGATGGGATTACAGAAATTGAAGCGTTTGTTTCAGAAGGCTTGGCACGAGTAGGAGTTAATTCAGAATTTGAGGGGGATTATACAGAAAAATATAATGAAGTTTTGCGCCAAATAAATAGTGTAAGGGGGGATTTGCCAGATGGAATTGTGTTGTTTGATGTTCGGCAAATTAAACCAGAGGAAATGGTGAATTATTTGGTCTTTGCTTTAAGTTCAGAAAATGTGAATTATCATGAATTGCATGACCTAGCAGAAGATTTTGAGGATAAGTTAGAATCAGTCAATGGGTTGAATAAAATCAGGATCGAGGCAAGTCCTTCTGAAGAGATTCGAGTATCATTGGACTACGAAAGGATGGCTGCCCAGAATATTAACTTAGGACAGGTTGCTGGAATATTAAGATCAAATAATATCAATATCCCAGGAGGTAATGTTGGTGCTGGTTCTAAGAATTTTACTATCAAAAGTACAGGAGGGTATGATAATATTGAAGAAGTAAAAAATACGATCATCGCAGTAGGTAACAATAGAGTTGTTTATCTGAGAGATATTGCTGAGGTGACGATGGAAAATGAAGACCTATTATGGAAAGCAGAGTTCAACAAAATGAAATCCATATTTATCACTCTAAAATTAAAAACTGGCGAAAATATTATTGATGTTGACCAAGAAGTTCAATTACTAGCTGATGAGTTTAAGAGTGATTTACCCAAAAATGTTTACCTAAATGTTTCTTTTGAACAAGCTTCTGCAGTAAAAAAAAGAATCAATGAATTTTTTTCCAACTTATTGCAAGGTGTTTTACTAGTTGGGATTGTGATATTATTGGTGTTAGGTTGGCGTTCTGCATTTATCATTATTACTTTGATTCCGCTTTGTATGATTTTGTCATTGGGATTGTTAAAGGGAGCAGGTTTTGGTTTGCAACAGATTTCTATTGCTTCTTTGGTTTTAGCATTGGGACTTTTAGTGGACAATGGAATAGTGGTGCTTGAAAATATTAATCGATTCATTAAAGAAGGCTTTTCAAGACGGGAAGCTGCAATGAAAGGCGCTTCTGAAGTAGGGTTAGCTATATTTAGTTCCACTGTCACAACAATTTTATCCTTTTTTCCCTTGAGTCAATTGGGCGAAGGCGCAGGATTATTTTTACAATCATTGCCATTTACAGTGATTTTTACTTTAGTCATATCTTTGATTTTAGCACTGACATTTTCACCTATTTTATCTAATTGGGTGATGGAAAAAAAAGCTCCATTAAAGCTATCTTATGCTGATCAATTTTTCTTTTGGATGGAGAATAGAATTTACGATCCAATTTTAAGGTTTTCTTTGAAGACTGGATGGTTGATTATGATTGCTTCAATAGCTGTTTTAATTTTTAGTTTTTCGCTATTTCCGAAAATTGGAGTTAGTTTTTTCCCAACAGCAGACAAACCATTGTTACTAATTGATGTTCGAACGCCTAGGGGATCAAGTATGGCTGAAACTGAAAAGGCGATTGAATTTGTAGAATCAGTTTTAGACTCTATGGATTATGTTAAAAACTATACCACCAATGTTGGCCATGGAAATCCACAAATTTATTACAACAAAATTCCAGCGTCTTTTATGAAATCTAGAGGTGAGATTTTGGTCAATTTTACAGAATGGGATCAAGGGCGTTTTTATAAAACAATTTCAGATTTGAGAAAGAGTTTTAAACAATATTTGGGAGCAGAGATTACAACTGAGGAATTAAAAAATGGTGTTCCAGTTAAAGCTCCAATTGAGATTGAAATCGTCGGTGAGGATTTATTAATTTTAAAAAAGTTATCCCTTGAGGTCGAGAATATTTTAGAAAACACTCCGAATGTTATTAATATTAACAACCCTATGCGTAGAGATCAAACTCAGTTAAAGATAAACCTAAACAGAGAAAAAGCAGGACTCTTAGGTGTTTCAGAATTAGATTTTGATCAAACAGTCCGAGCTAGTTTAAATGGTTTAGCCATAGATAAAATTACTTTGGATGATGATAATGATTATAACCTAGTGATTCGAATGCCTTTCGATGAATCTCCTAGTATTGAAGATTTGAATAAAATATATATTGCTAATCGAATGGGTGGACAAATTCCATTGAATCATATTGCTGATATTCAATTTGAAGGAGGTGTTGCACAGTTTGAGCATTTGGATCTAAAAAGGAATACTTCAGTTATTGCTGGAGTTAATGATTTGGATAAAACGATTCCAATCACTCAAAGTATTATTGAGAAATTAGAGGAAATTGATTTACCACGAGGATATGAATATGTGATAGGTGGAGAATACAAAGAACAACAAAGTACTTTCGGAAGTTTAGGTGTGATTTTGATTTTAGCGCAGGTAGCAATTTTTGCAGTTTTGGTTTTGCAATTTCGTTCTGTATTACAACCGTTTATTGTTTTTTCAGCAATTCCTTTGGCTATCTGTGGATCCTTTATTGCATTGTATTTGACTGGTTGGCCATTTTCATTTTTTGCATTTGTTGGATTGATTAGTTTGATTGGGATTGTGGTGAACAATTCAATTATTTTAGTTGATTACATTAACCAATTGGTCGAAGAAGGACAGATGACTTTGCAAGAAGCGATTATTATTGGAAGTAAGCGTCGATTTAAACCGATTGTATTGACTTCGATTACGACTATATTAGGATTGGTTCCATTGACTTTACAAAGAACAAACCAATGGTCGCCGCTAACGATTACGATTATTGGTGGGATGATTTCGAGTACGTTATTAGCATTAGTGGTAGTACCAATTTTATATAAATGGTTTACAAAAGAGAAAATCTAAAATTTAAAAACTCCTGTGTAAAGAAGGTATGCCTAGTCTTTACTGTATGTCATTTTATTTATTTTTAATAATAAGTTAGATTTGACCCAACTTTTCCCACCCAATTTCTCGTGTACCTAATTGTTAAGCAAATAAGAAAACTTCTTTCTTGTTTCAATTCAAAAATCATTTTTATAAATCATTTAAAAATTCAATTCAGATGAAAAAAAATATTCTTTTCGTGTTAGCAGGTATGATCATGTTTACCTCATGTAAAAAAGATCCAATAGTGGAGGATTTAACACCACCAATTGATACTACAAGAAATTTTATAAATGTAAATACCTCTGTAGCAGGACAAGTTGTTGATATAAATAATGCTGCAATTTCAGATGCTACGGTAAGTTTTGGAACTGAAACAACGACAACTGATGCTAATGGAATTTTTAAATTTGAAAATGTGACTGTCCCTGAAAACAGAGCATTTGTAAAGGTTCAAAAAGCTGGATTTTTCCACGGTTCTCGAACTTTCTTCGCATACGCCAACCAACGATCTAATATAAAAATTAGTCTTTTAGAAAAAATAATACAAGGAACTGTTGGAGCAAGTGGAGGAACAGTTACAACTCCAGAAGGAGTGAAATTAGAATTTCCTGCAAATGCAATTGCCGATGCAAATGGAAATTTATACACAGGAACAGTTGAAGTAGCTGCCCAATATTTAGATCCAACTGTTGATAACCTCTCTTTAATCATGCCTGGAGATCTTCGAGGAATTACAACTGATAATGTAGAAGAAGGTTTGACTTCTTATGGAATGGTTGCCGTAGAATTATTAGGAAGTAGCGGAGAATTATTAAATGTAGCTGATGGCAAAACAGTACAATTAACGATGCCAGTTGCAAGTGGACAAACAAGTTCAGCACCTGTTGAAATTCCACTTTGGTTTTTTGACGAAACGAATGGAGTATGGAAAGAAGAAGGAAAAGCAACCTTACAAGGCAACGAATATGTAGGAGAGGTTGCTCACTTTACTTTTTGGAATTGTGACGTTAACTGGGATTTAATTTACTTGGACGGAAGTGTATTGTTAGAAGGATTAAGTTTAGAAGGTGCTAATGTTTGTTTAAATTTTGATAGTGGTCAAGGATGGGAATATACAGCTTGTGATGTAACCAATTCAGGAGGCATATTTTCAGGACAAGTTCCAACTAATACAACATTCACTTTAAATATTTATCCTGCAGGATATACTAATTGTGGCGATGCAATTTATACTGCTGAGGTTGGACCATTTACAACAGATATGACTCTAGATCCTATCAATATTGATCCTTCAGCAGTTATCGATAACTCAATGAATGTAAGTGGAACGTTAGTTGATTGCGACAATAATCCAATAGTAAACGGTTATGCAAAAATCAAATTAGGCTGGGCACAGTACTATGCTTATACAACTGACGGAACGATAGATTATACTTTTACTCATTGTGGAACTGCAACTGATGTTGAAATTACAGCAGTAGATTTAGATGATTTTACCCAAAGTGATGCGACTTTATTTACTGCTTCAAGTACTGTTGATTTCGGTGAATTACAAGGTTGTATTTCTTTAGCACAGTATATCATCTATGATTATAATGGAACAACTTTCACTTTGACAGAGTCTGTTTCTCTTTTTGATTCATTGGGTACAGGTGTAGGTTATCACTATTTATATGGAAGTGATGCTAATCAAAATTCGTGTTCTTTACAAGCCATTATTGATGGCCCTGGAACATTTGATGTAATCGGCTTTTACTTCTCTACTGCAAATGGAACATTCGTAAATGGAACAGATATGACAGTAACGGTTGATCAATATTCCGCAGTAATTGGAGAGACTAATTCTGGAACATTTATAGGTAATATTGATGATCCAAATGGAGGAGGTACTCTTCCAATTACAGGATCTTGGAAAGCGATAAGACAATTTTAGATAATATAAATGAAAGCTTAATTAAAACTGTTTACTGATTTTGATAACAGTAATTTGAAAAGCTATTGGCATTGATTTGTCGGTAGCTTTTTTTATTTTGATATTTTGTTTTATTAATTTACAAAACACATATTTACAGGATTCTCCTCTACTTCTTCAAAACAAACCAACTCCATAATGAAATTCAATCTACTTCAATTATTTTTCTGTTTTCCATTTTTTGTTTTATCTCAGAAAGCTTTTAAGGCTACAAAAGTCTTACTCTAAAATGAAGAATTTTTGCAAAGAGAAGATTATCATTTATTATTGGAATGTGATTCTTTATTTCCAGAAAGTTTTCAAGCTTATTTGAATGAAGAGAAAGTGGTGATATCTTATTCTGACATGAGTTGTTTAGGGTTAAATACGATTTGAAATACAAGTTTGAAGAAGTAGAATCAGAGGAAAAATACCAGGAAGAAATAGTTGAATTTGCAGCTGGAGTATCCTTAAATTGCGGTGAGGCAGAATCTGAACCTACAATATGGTGTAACTACTCCAATTGGTTTATCATTAAATTGGGGAAACAATTTCTATGGAGTGAAGGCAAAAGGACACTCTTTTTCTATTTATGTTCCAATAGTTGATATTGGAGCTGCATTTAGTTACCGATGGAGTAATTCAGAAGGGGAAGGGTTTTCAGAAGAAATTAAATGGGAACAAATTATTTCACCTGGTATTCATGCAGTATGGGGAATTGGAAATACGCCGCTGGCATTTATGTTAGGAGCACAGTACACACCACTTCTTCAAAAAATTACGGATAAAAATAATAAGTTACAACCCAACGCTTGGAGATTTGGAGCTACTATTTCTGTGGATATTCCGATTTTCCATTTTTATCGATCTAACAAGTGAAAATATTGAGGAAAGAGGATTAGGATTCAGTATGGTACAACTCCATTGCGCTTCCTAAGTTTAGAATTTTGACAGCAATTCGACTAAAAATGAATGATTGCCCAATTATAAATAAGAGAGCTATTGTAGGAGAAGAATCACTTTTAAAACTATTGCTCAAAGACCAATAGATTCCAAAAAATGCTGCAAAGGTCACAAGGTTGAAAAGATACAAGCCGAAACATTTTCCAAAGTTTTTTAAAACAAATTGAAAAGCATTTTTGATAGATTGAAAAATAAGTTTTCTATTATCATGAACTATATGAATCTTTGCATAGTCTTGAATCATGAAAATTATTATGGCAAATGAAATGTATATAGGTAGAAGAATCGCGATAGATTTAATAATTGAAATTTCACTTTTTATTTCGAACGGTGAAATACCTTGCCGCAAAAATAAGAATGCAAAAAAGCCAAAAATTATGATTTGAAAACAACTAAAATAAAAGGTCAATCTAGTTAGTTTCCAAAAATAAACGGTGCTTCCTTGCCAAAACTGTCGAAAAGAATAATTATTTTCCTTGTTTTTTAAGATAGACAAAATACCTCCCATCCAAAAAATTGAAAATATAAAGAACAAAAGAATAATTCCCACTGATAAATTCATTATGACTGAGAGTCCACTTTCATATTCTCTCACTAGGTCTGAAATAAATGTATAGTCGAAGCTATTCAACATATTTAAATTAGCTAATGAATGCCCAATAGATTTACTCAGGAAACCTGAAAATGGTACTGCAGACAATAATGCAAACGCAAAGTTAAGCAAATACAACAGCACCCACATTTTTTTATTTTTCCAAACTTTTTTCCAACCTGAGCGGTAAGATTTTATTATTATCATTTTCTTGATGATGGATGTATTAGACTTTTTTTGATAAAGCAATCCAATACTTTGTTACTAAATTAACATCCCCAAACCTTCCATTGCATTCTGCATCCAAAAAAGAAATTCATTGACATATTTTCGAACACCACTTAAATTAGGTTTACTGGTGAAACTATTATTGAGTAGGTTTTTATCTAATGGTATTTTATGATAAGGGTCAATTTCAGCACATTCAATTTTTTGAGTACTTTCATAACTAAAGGTTGTCATAGTAGCAATTCCATCCCATTTTTCTAAAAACTCTTTTCCATCTTCAAACCGGACTAGTATTTCCATAGGCAAAGTCATGTTTCCAAGACGTTGAACTACTACAGTTGAAATAAAAATTTCTTCATCATCTTCATTTTTTGCAAATTCAGATTTCTCACATTCTTCTAAATTATCAAAGATCCCGGAAGATGTAATTTTATTGTTATTGGAAATGGAGGAAATTGCGTAATCACATATTTCGGTACCATATAACACTTGTTGAAAAAACCAATTCATACCATCACCAAATTCTTCAGGGTGATTTTTAGCAACTACTTCATTTATTACATTGACGAAATCTTTTGCACTTGGGTGCTTAAATTTCCAGCGAAAATAATAAGTTTTCATCGCTTCTTTAAAAGTTTTTTCCCCAACAATTTTTTTCAGAGTATTTAGCCATACTGCTGATTTACTATATTGGATGGTGTGGTAAGAGCCACCGGGAAATTCCCAACTGTTTAATGAGTTTGGGGCAATCGCTGGATTTTCCATATTAAAATAACTTACTCGATCACTTTCAGCATTACCAGCTTTTATACCCATGAAATCGATGGTCGAGCTTTTCTCACCATAAATTTTATCCATAATCACACCCTCATAAAAGTTCGTAATTCCCTCATCCATCCAGGCTTCTTCCATCTCATTTGTTCCGACGATTTGTTGGAAATATTGATGCACAAATTCATGAACTGTCAAAATTTCTGTTGACCGGACACCAGTAGGCAGCAAACAACTATTTAATGTAGTAATCAATGTTGGATATTCCATTCCTCCTGTGTAAAGTCCGTGGAAAGGAGGTGCAATTATCGTTAAACTAGGGTATGGGTATCTTTCAAAATTATCTTCAAAAAATTCTAAGGCTTGAGGCAAAATCGAAAAATATCTTTCTTTGAAATGTACATGCTCGGGGTAGGTAAGGAGTCGAATTTTAATACCTTTCCAATTCATTTTGCTTTCCACAAAATGAGGAGAAGCACCCCAAGCAAAATCAATTACATCATTTACTTCAAAACTCCATGTTGTTGTTTGATCACCATTGTTTTTGGGGGGATTAGGTTGGGTACCACTTGATCCAACCATATAATTTTCGGGAACAGTCATATCTACTTTATAATTTCCAAACTCTCCATAATACTCTCCGCTTGAATGGTATTGATGACAATTCCATCCTCCTTTTTCGGCATATCGCATTCCTGCAGGTTCATAGACACCTACTTTTGGATACCATTGTGCCATAAAATAGAAATCCATATTATGACCAGTTCTAATCATCGTTTTGGGGATTTTTCCAATCCAATCAAATTCAATTTCGATAGATTCGTTAGGTAAAACAGGTTTTGGAAGTGGCACTCTTAGCACTGTTTGATCTGATTTATTATCATCATCAGGTTGAATATAGTGCATGTTAGAGGCTAGATTATTTCCATACTTATCTGTCATGTTTTGAATCTCAACCCAACTCCAATTACAATCATCCTTTAAGGAAGTTTTAAAAAGGGAGGGAAGCCCCTTTTCAGAAAAAAAAGTAGTCTCTGAATTTTTAAAAGCATTATAATAGAGGTGGAATTGTAGATCAGATACAGTGTCAGCGGAAGGGTTTTTCCAAACCAATTTAGTATGAGCAATTAATTTTTTTTGATTTATATCTAGTTTAACTCTAATATCGTAATTGGCAATTTGAGCAGAAAGCGGAGCTTTTTTCGAGGATTGGAAACCTAGGCAGGTAAACAAAAGAAAAAGTAAAAAGAGTTTATATTTCATCTTATAGTACGTAATTGTAAAAGATCGCTTTTCAAAACGAAATTAGTAAAATGTAATGAATTCAGAGGGGATGATAGAGAGTTTTTACAAAACTGTGATTTTTTATAATCGAGTATGCCTTTAATTGTCTAATTTAATAATTAAATAAAAGTTAAAGATTAAATTTTTTTAGAAGAGTTTAAAAATTTCAAAACAGACAACCTTGGAAGTCTACAATTCCAGCACCCCATCTTTTTTTAGTTAAAGCTTTAATCATCAATGCTCCATCTAAATTTCGCTGGACAACTCCAAGTGATTGGGTCTCGTTAATAATCAACCATCTACAATTATTATTTACTTTTTGAAATCCATTTTTTTTATAAAGATTTTGATCTTGGGCGATCAGAGTAATAAAATTAATCTGGTGTTTTTTTCCTAAGCTTTCTAATTTATCTAAAAATGTACTTGCAATTTTCTTATTTTGAAAATCAGGATGAACACATAAATCTGAAATACCAAAAATAATAGCATTTTCCCCACCAATTTTAATTAACCTGTGAATTATAGCTAAATGAGCGACCAACTTTTTTTCTTCAAATGCCAAAAATCGAAAACTGGGAAATTGTTTGTAGAATGATTGATTTGAAGGATATGAGGAAAAACACATCTTAAGTAATTCAAGAATTTGAATGTGGTATATACTATTGATTTTATACTCCTCGATTCTTTGAATTTTCATAGATGTGGTTTTAAGAGGATACTAGTAATGGTGAATAGTTATTTTTTCTAAAATACCAAAAATCAAGTACAAGCCTAGGAAAAGTAAACCATTCACCACTTACTGTTAATTTTTAAAATTATAAATCACATCCTCTTTCATGTTGTAAAACATAAAGCTAGACATATCTGCTGCAGTCTGAATTTGTTTGTCAGTAGGTACACCTGCCCCATGGCCGGCACTCGTTTCTACTCTTATTACTACTGGATTATCACCTTGATGTTTGTTTTGTAATTCTGAGATGAACTTGAAGGAATGAGCTGGCACTACACGGTCATCATGATCTGCGGTTGTAACCATAGTTGCAGGATATTCTGTTTCTTTTACGTTGTGTAATGGAGAATATTTGATTAAATATTTAAAGGCTTCTGGGTCATCACTTCTTCCATAATCTGTAGCCCAAGCCCAACCAATTGTGAATGTATGATAACGCAACATATCCAAAACACCTACTTGAGGAAATGCCACTTGAAATAAATCAGGTCGTTGTGTCATGCAAGCGCCCACTAAAAGTCCACCATTCGAACCACCTTGAATAGCTAGTTTTTTTTGAGTAGTGTAATTGTGGGCAATCAAATATTCTGCTGCTGAAATAAAATCATTGAATACATTTTGCTTGTTTTCTAATGTTCCTGCTTTATGCCATTTTTTTCCAAACTCTCCTCCACCTCGAATATTAGCAACAGCATATATTCCTCCGTTTTCTAACAGAACAGTATTTGAAACCCTAAATGAGGGCAAAACGGGAATGTCAAAACCACCATATCCATATAGTAGAGTTGGCCTTTTTCCATCCAATTTTAAACCTTTTTTATAGGTTAAAAACATAGGAACTTTTGTCCCATCGTAACTTTTAAACCAAACTTGTTCGGTAGTGTAGTCATCAGATTTGAAATCAATTTTAGGTGCTTTGAAAACAGCAATTTTGTTGGCGGGCATATCCAGGCTAAAAACTGTGGTTGGTCGAGTAAAAGAGGTAAAAGAAAAGAATGCTTGATTATCCTCTTTTTTTCCATTAAATCCTCCAACAGTTCCAATACCAGGTAACTTTAAGTCAGATTCATATACTCCATCTAGATTGTGAAGTTGAACTTTACTTGAAGCATTATGAATGTAAGTTGCAATGATTTTACCACCTATAATTTTAATTCCTTGCAAAGCATCATTTTTACTTTCTTTAATAACTATTTTCCAATTTTCTTCCTCTGGATTTTCAGTATCAATTGAAATAATTCGATTATTTGGAGCTTGATAATTTGTCATCACCAATAAATTATTTCCATCGTTATCAGCAACAGAGAAATCATTGTCAAAAGATTGCCAAATCGGAATAAATTCAGCGTTGGGTTTATTTAAGTTTTTGAAATATAAAGCATTTCCACTTGTAGACTGAACTACAGAAAGAATTAGATATCGTTCATCTTGTGTAGTTGATGTGTACACATTTTGTAAGGGATTTGCTCGATCTGAGTAAGTTAGTATATCTTCAGCTTGGTCAGTTCCGATCTTATGGAAATATACCTGATGAAATTCATTTTTTGCAGACAACTCTTTTCCTTCTTCCGGTTCTGGATAACGACTGTAGAAAAAACCATCTTTAAACCAACTGATTGCTGAGAATTTTACCCAATTGACTTTGTCCTCAAGCGTTTCACCTGTATTCAAATCCTTAACATGAATTGTTCTCCAATCAGAACCACCCTCAGAAATTTGATAGGCCAACAAGTCTCCAGTTTTATTAAAACTTAAACTACCAAGAGAGGTTGTACCGTCATCAGAAAAACTATTAGGATCGAGAGCTATTTTTGATGGACTGTCTAAAGTTTCTTGTTCGTATAATACTGCTTGATTCTGCAAACCATCATTCTTAAAATAATAATATTTACCCCCTTCTTTAAAAGGAGTACCAAATCGTTCAAAATTCCATACATCTTTGAGTCGGTTTTTGATAGCTTTACGATATGGAATTTGATCCAGATAACTAAAAGTTACTTTATTTTGGTTGGTTACCCAATCAGAAGTTTCTTTTGAATTATCATCCTCCAACCATCGGTATGGATCTTGAATAGCAGTACCATGATAATCATCTATTGTTTCGTCTTTTTTTATATCAGGATAAGTCACAGGTATTTTTTTGAAATCTATTTTTTGAATTACATTAGGAAAAGTTAAACTTCTTGAATTAGAATTAGTTTCACAACTCCATATTGATAGAATTGTTAGAAATATAAGGCCTCTTTTCATGATAAGAATTTTATGTTTGATTGAACCAATCTTTATAGTTTTATCGTTAAATTACAGGTTATTTAGTTTAGTTGTGTTCTAAAGAAAAAGTGACGCTAGGGGAGGATAACTATCTTAAAAACCATTTATTTAATATACTTTGTTAGTATAAATGTTTTTCTTTCGTTATGTTACTAGATTTTTCTTTTCTATTTTCTTAATTTTGATTTATGCAAGTTAAAAACTTTTTACATTTTCTTCTTATTCTTTTTTACATTTTGACTTTCTCAATATTTGCTGATGCTCAACAAATACAAATAAATAAAGGGGGAGAAAAAATTGTGGTTTTTCCAGAAGGCAGATGGGAATATTTTGATAAAACTAATTATTCTCATTTGGAATTGGAGCAGGATATAAAAAGATCGCAAATTGCTTCTCCACAAGATATTCTGGATAAACAAACCTCGAAAGGGGCTATGGAAGAAGAGGGAGAAAGTGATGAAGAACGGTACGAAAGGTTATTAATTGATGCAGATAATAAATTAGCTTTAGCTTTAGAAAGAGAGAGTGATATTAAATTTTCAAAAATTCTTTTGGAAGAGGAGATGGATGATTTAAAATTAGACGACAAATCAACTGATGAAAAATATTACCTCTTGAAACGTCAGTTGAAATTGGCGACGAACCTGGAAAAATCAGCTAAAAAGAATACTAAAAGGCTTAAGAAGGAATTAGGGAAGTTGAAAAGGCAAGGAAAAATAGTTTACAATTCATCGAGTAAAAGATTAAAAAAGAAAAGCCTTAGAAAGAAAAGGAAGGATGAAATTGTTGTTAAAGAGTTACAAAATTCGAAATATACTTATATAGAGGATAAATCATTTTATTTAGCCTCTAAGAGTTTTAAAAAATACTCCGTTGATGATGATGTAATGTATAGCCCTCCTCAAAAAGATTGTAATTTAGTTTTTGATGGTGTTGATGAATTTATGGGTAAAAGGAGGAAAGATGTTGAACGAGAGATACTATTTACATTCACAAATGATGATATGAGAAAATACATGAAGTCAGAAGATTATATTTCATGTAAAGGAAGTTTAACTCAAATCAAAGGAGGGGTCTTATTACTGAATTTATTTATATCAATCAATACTACAGATGCTAAACGTGCATTTGGAGGCCTAACTAAGGGTAGTATGATTACTTTAAAAATGATTAATGGTGAAAGTGTAAATTTAGTCAATAATCAAACAGACAGGGGAATTTTTGATCCTTTAAAAAAACAACATACTTTTACTGGGCAGTACCGAATTAATTCAGGACAGGAGAAAAAATTGAGAAAAAATGAACTTGATTTTGTTAGAATAATTTGGGATACCGGTTTTGAAGATTATGAAATTTATAATCTTGATTTTTTTTCGAATCAGTTTAAATGTTTGAAATGAAATCTTACAAAATAAAAAGGCGTTATCGATTTTCGATAACGCCTTTTTATTTTCTATTTTGTAAATTTGTTCTAGCAAACTTGTATTAATTTTTTGAAAATAAGCAACGATGAAAGATTTAGATGATGCTCATAAAAGAGTACTTGGATTACAATTACCTACCGACCCTCGGTGGGTTAATATGGCAGAAATGGATTTAGCAGAAATTTTAACTGATCATGCTTATTGCGAGCAAAAAGCAGCTACATCTTGTATTACTCTTATTCAACAGTATCCTGAAAAAATCGAGATGGTTCATGAGCTAGCACCAATTGTAACAGAAGAGTGGGGGCATTTTAGATTGGTTCTATCGGAGATGAAAAAGCGAAATTTAACTTTGGGACGTCAAAGAAAGGATGAGTATGTAAATGCATTGATGAAGTTTCAAAAGAAAGATGGTGCTTGGGAAGATAGATTGGTGGAAAAGTTATTAGTTTTTGCATTGATTGAAGCAAGGAGTTGCGAACGATTTCGATTATTGTCAATACATATCTCTGATGATGAATTAAAAGACTTTTATTATAATTTTATGGTAGCCGAAGCAGCACATTATAAAATGTTTATAAAATTAGCCAAGAGGTATTCGAATGAGGAAAAAGTGATGAAACGATGGAAAGAGTATTTGGACTTCGAAGAAGGAATGTTGAAGACATTGAAGGTGAGAGGAGATCGAATGCATTAGATGGTTATGCAATAAAGGTCAATGATCAATATTTCTATTTATTATAAAAGAAATATTAACTATTGACCTTTGTTATTAAGTTAATTTCGGTTAATCTTCATCGATGATTGCATCATCTATTAATGGGTCACCGTCACCGTCGTTATCAGTAAAACCTTTGATGTCACCTTTAAATGGTTCTTTTTCTGGCACCTCCTCTTCAGCTTCATTTAATTGTTTTTGGCGCTCTTCAGTGTTAGCAAAAATATCATTTGTGTTTGAAGGTGTTTCTTCTTTTGCCTTTGTACTATAATCTCCTTTTGCATATTTTTCTGCCTTCGACCAAAAATCATCTTTTTCTTCAAGCAAACTTTCACTCAATTTGTCGTATCCTATTGGCGGATCTTTTTGGTCTAGAATATCCTCTCCTTTGATATGTTTTTCTAATTTTTCACCCAAAGAAGATGCTTCATCGATTTGATTGTCTAAATTATACTTGGCAGCTTCTTCGCCTGCTTTTTCAACAAGTTCATTTGTTCTATCCAATATAGTTCCTGCTAAATCACTTGTTTTCTCTAATGTCTCTCCAGCAATATCATGAATCTTTTCACCAATGTTTTCTGATAAATCTTTTCCTTTTTCTAGTAGATCACCTCCTTTGTCGAGGATGATTTCCCCTAGATTTTCAGCTATGTTTCCAGCTTTTTCTTCAATTTTCTTTCCAGCATCTAGGATTTTTTCACCTACACCTTCAGCAACGTTTCCTGTTTTATTAACCATTTCATTTTTTGCTAAGGAGTCGTAGGTTTTATTAGCCATATCTTTTGCACCATCGACAAAATCACTTGCTTTTTCACTTAATGAATCTTTAAGGTCACCTGCAACATCATTAGCTTTCCCCATGAAATTATTACCTCTTTCTTTTATTGTATTCCCTAACTCATCAGCAGTTTCTTTAGTTGAGTCCAAAAAATCATCTGCAGAATCTATGAAATCTGCTCCTTTTTCTTTCCCATATTCAGTTGCTTTTTCAGCTGCTGACTTGGTTACCGCTTTGGCACCGAATAGTACTTTTTTTATTTCATTAAAAAATCCCATTGTAATTTAATTTTTTAAGTGTTTTATTAGTGAAAGTATGCCTTTACATTATTCTCAAATATATTACAAAAATGATGAATTTAAAAATTAAGTATTCTAGTCTTTTATTTTCTCAAAAATCTCCATGAGTACCTTTCGATCAATCATATGTTTACCTTTGAATTTTATATTTTCAAAATCAAGGAATTGTTCTTTCATAAACTGTTGGTGCCATATGATATGTTTCTCTTTAAGAAATTCATCTTCATTACCGTAAACCCATTTAAGGTTTTTAGTGGAATAATAATTTTTGTGTGGGGTGTAATCTATATCTTCAGGAAGTAAACCTGCCCATAAAATTAAATGATCAAAATCTGGAAATTCTCTTGTAATCCATCGAATCTGTGTTGCACAGCCCTGAGAAAAACCAAGCATAATAATTTTTACATCATCTGACATTTGAGATTTATATTTTTCATATAATTTTATTATAAAACGAGTATAATCTGCAATTTCATCTAAGCGGTTTTCTTTGGTCATCCAACTAGAGCCGACTGGGTTTGGGGCAGAACGATTCCAATAAAATCTCGATAAACCTTCTGGTGCTAAAATGAAATTTTCAGTTAAATTAAGTTGGTCAAATTTGTAAATGAATTTGCTGGCTAATTGACCATATCCATGGGTGACTAACCAAAAGTATTTGGTGTTTTTATTTGCTTCTCCAAGAGTGAAATAGTGAGCAGTTTTTTCAAAAAGGATCTTATGTGATTTCATTTTCGAAAGGTAGGTTTTTATAATCTAAATAAAAATGTCCAAATTATTATTTCATAATTTGGACATTTAAGGAATTGATTAATTATTTTTTTTTCCTAATATGTTCTTTCTACTTTTTCGATCACCGCCAAGAATTGGTTCTGGTACTGGGAATTCATTCATTTCATATTTATGGTCAAAAATTTTCTCTTGATACTCCCAGATACCATTCTTCAATTGATAGCCTTCGTATGTTCCGTCTGGTATGTATGTAAAATCTTCACCAGGAAATGGACTGGGTTGCTGAGTTAAATGGTCGAAAATTATCATTTCTAAATGTAGATCATAATTAAGCTTTACGGACGATTCTGCTGAATAATTTAAGACTAATCTTGTTTGTATGATAGATGGTTGATTTTCCGTCTGTTTTACAAAAACTGGAGAACCAAAAAATGGTTTTCCATTCCTAAATTTTAATACGTCAAGAACTTTTCTTTTTGAGAAAAATGATTTTCCATCAAAACCGAAAAGTAAATATTGTGGACCATCCGGAGTTTCAAATTGGTAAATATTATAGTAAACGGCTCCTAGCCATTGTTCGGAATTAAGTTCTGTAGTTTCAATATTGATTGGGTTTCCCGGTCGATCGAGAAGTCTGTGCAATTTCAAGTCAGATGTGTTCATTTGGATAGCACCATACTGATGGTAAGTATTTTTGTCGACATATAACTGCCAAGTTATAATTCTAAAAGTACTATCAGGTGGATATAAAATAGAAATAGTGTTAAGTCGATCAAAAGAGTAATTAAATGAGTTTTTATTTTTTAAAGCTTGAACTAATTTTGGAATAAATTTTTTGCAAGCACCAAAACGATGCTCTGGTAAAGAGTCATTTACCATCAAAAAACCCAATGCTCCGAGAGTATCTTCGACTATTTTTATTTGATCAAATGAGGCGTTGTCCAGGGATTGAGCTCTGGGAGTCTGTGCGAAGATTCCTAAAAAACATGATGAGCAAAAAAATAATATTAGTAACTTTTTCATACGTGCACAGTTTATACATTTTAAAGATAATATAACTTGTTAACGCAAATCTAGTTTTTAAAATTGCAAATTTTATTATTATAATGGCGGAAAAGTTATTTTTAATCCCCACATTTTATCCCTAATAATTATAACCTGATTCCCAACGAATTTTTTGTTGATTATTTCATGAAATTAATATTTTGGATATGCTCTTTAATTCCTTTAAAAAGGTGCTTGTCCTATTGTCAATAATCTTTTTAACATTTTTCGTAATAAGTCAAGTCATACTTTTTACTTACCAATTTGAGAGTGGTTTAGGTGTTCCGTATGCTCCAGCTACAGAAAGTTTTTATTCATAATTTAATTTATCAAATCCAACTTATGACTAGAAAGTCCATGGTATTTCATTTTCGAATTAGGCAGAATCGATTCGAACTTATCCCACTTGAGGAACCTTTAATATTTACATTAATTTTGCAGACAGCTTTGGATCAACAGTAAGCTATTGTGAAGGAATATTTATTTTCGATTTACCAACAACTACTTTAGATAATGATTTGGATATAGGGTGTAGTCCCTTTACTGTTAGTTTTATTTTAACTTTAACTTCTTCCTCGAGTATAGATTCTGTGGTTTGGGATTTGGGTGATGGAACGGCTGTAAATCAAAATGGAAATGATTCGACAAATATGGTCGAAAATCATAATTATACAACCTCTGGTAACTTCATACAAATTGTAAGGGTTTTTGATAAAAATGGATGTGAGTAGACCATTCCAAATCTGAGTGCTATAGAGGTAATCAATACACCAAGTTTGAGTTTTACAGCTAATGAATCAATTGATTGTGCTCTTCCCCAAACGGTTAATTTTACAAATACAACTGCAATGGTTGCTAATCTTGAGTTTTATTGGGACTTTGGAGTTGCCCCAAATTTTAATTCGACTGCAATAAATCAAGTTTCACTTATACCACTCTAGGATAGTATGATGTAGCACTAATAGCAACCAACACAAATACTATGTGTTCTTATAAATTGGTCGTTGAGGATTTTATTAATAGTGGAGAGTATTATGGAGATGTTGGATTTAGTTTTAGCTACGATGTCAATTTTACAGAATTAAATATTTCTTTGAAGGGGAGGGTAGCAGTTGAGTTAGTTATTATTTATTCGAGTGGCATATTTGATAATCAGAAAAGAACTAAAATTATGTATCCCAAATTTTAAATACAAATTAAAAAACATATCCGTTGTCATGTATAGAAAAAATCATCCTTCGCACACTTTGTTTTTCAGGTCGCGTTTTTTTTGTAGAAAAAGTTTAATTTAAAATTTATTTCAATTTCAACAAAATTAATCTTCGTAAAATACTTTGTGTTCTTTCTTTTAATTATTTCAGCTACTGTATTTTATGCTCAAAATAGCCTTTTTGTTTATAGTACTTTTGAAGATTATCTCGAAAATAAAGGCGAGTTGCAAACAGGAAATTTAGTTTTTTTGGCCCAAAAACTTCTTTTAGTAAAAAGTGGATCACCTTAAAAAATAAGGCATTAATTACACTTAAAGTGCAGAGGAAAATTAAAATAAATGGAATGGCTAATGTAAGAATTCAATTATCAAAGAAAATAAGAAGTATTGAACGTCATCCTAAAAATTGGTAAACAAGAGCAACTTTTTAACAGAAATTGATTCTAAAATTATTTGACTTAAAGAATTTAGTGAATTCGGGTGAAAAAAGGCAACTGAAAATTTTATTCGATATTTTCTAAACTGAAGGGGTTCTTTTTTTGAGTTAGAGGATATAGATAGCAAGTATTTCGAAATTAATGGAGGCAAATTACAAGACCTAAAAGCTTATTGATTTACAATTTACTTTCTCCGCTTTTTATTATTTTTGTAATCCATAAAAATAAACTCACCTAACCCTTTTAACGAACTATAAAAAGCTTTCCCGTTATTAGCCTTTGTGAATTGATCTACAAATTGCATCAAATAAGGATCTCGTGCGATCATAAAGGTCGTTATTGGAATATCTAATTTTCTACAGCGTGTTGCTAAGTTGAGTGTTCGATTTACAATTTTTCGATCCAGACCGAAGCTATTTTTATAATACTTTTTACCTTTTTTGATACATGTTGGCTTCCCATCTGTTATCATAAAAATCTGTTTATTAGGATTTCGTCTCCGTCGGAGTATGTCCATAGCTAGTTCCATTCCCGCAACAGTGTTTGTATGATAGGGGCCAACTTCGAGGTAGGGAAGATCTTTGATTTGTATTTGCCAAGCATCATTTCCAAAAACAATAATGTCCAAAGTATCTTTAGGATAACGAGTGGTAATTAATTCTGCAAGAGCCATGGCAACTTTTTTTGCAGGGGTAATTCTATCCTCTCCATACAAAATCATCGAGTGTGAAATATCTATCATCAAAACCGTACTCATCTGACTTTGATAATATGTTTCTTGAACTTCTAAGTCACCATTGGTTAATCTAAATTCATCAATTCCATGATTGAGTTGCGCATTTTTGAGGGACTCAGACATAGCTATATTTTCCAAACTATCACCAAATTCGTATGGTCGCATATCTGCGGTATGCTCATCACCTTTTCCTGTATGTCTTGTATTATGTTTTCCGTCTTTCGATTTTTTTACTTGATCAAAAATATCATCCAATGCTTTTTGCCGCATTGATATTTCCATTTTTGCAGTAATGGTAAAACCATCATTCTGCTCATCAGGATTTTGAATATAACCTTTAACAATTAGGTCTTGGATGAAATCAGCCATCCCATAATTTTCATCTGTGATCTTATACTCCTTGTCCAGTTCCGTTAACCAACTGAGTGCTTCACTTACATTTCCAGCAGTGTAGACTAATATTTCTTGAAATAATTTGAGTAATTGGTCAAAAATAGTTCCTTCATTTTCGGGAACAAAATTGGAAAACCTCCATCCGATCATGTATTTGAATTTGAGAGTCTAGTTTGAAAGAAAGTGTAGGTTAATTTATTTCACAACTGTCCATAAGAGCTAGGTAGTCAGGACGATCTGCTGCAAATTTATGAATATAGTGTTGGGTAATTGTACCTTTATAAATGATGAAAATTCCTGGCATTTGAGTTGAATCCCCCAATTGTTTAGCTTTTTCTAATTTATAATCATTAAGGTCTTTTGAAAAACCACGTATCCATGTTTGCAAACCATATAGTTGAGAGAAACTTCCTTTAGTTAGTCTAAAAGCTGTGTAAAACTTACAATCTGGATCGCTAATGTGTACACAATCTCCTAAGCCAAAATCATTGAGGTACTTTTCAGCTGTTTCGTTTTCAGCCATGTGGACAAAGGCTAATTGGAAGTTTTTGTTAAAAATTTCGCTTTTCAACTTTGACAAATCTGCCATGGCTTCTTTGCAAAAGACACACCCAAAATGTCTTAAGAAAACAAGTAAGACAGGCTTATTGTCGGAAAGATTTTTTAAATTTGAGTTGGTGTTGGTTGCCATCTCGGAGGCAATTCTTAAGTCTATATCTGCCGAAATCATTCAGTGTATGTTTATAAAAAAAGAAAATGTTTAAAATTAATTTTGTCAAACAAATATAAATACCTTTCCTTATTTTTGTTTATTATAATTATAACCAAATTAACATTAAATAACAATATTACTAATTAATTGTTTTAAAATGAAGAGTTAAAAATAAGTTCTTGTCATGTACTTATTAGATCACCAAAAATTGATAGTTTTTTCTCAGAATTATAAAGTTAAAATACCAAAAAATACAATCCCGGAAAATCTGAATAGATTATGAAAAAAACCCCAGACTCTATGAAAAGACTAGGGTTTTAATTTTTTAATAAAAAATTAAAAACTAAGAAATTTTCATTTTTTCAAAAGTCTTCATCACTGATTTTACTGCATCAGCAGATTTGTGTAGCGACTTCATTTCTGTTTTATTCAGTTTCAATTCGAGTTTCTGGGTTATTCCATCTTTCCCTAGTTTTACCGGAACCCCAAGGAAAATATTTTTTAAACCATACTCGCCTGTCAATCTTACACAACAAGGGAAAATACGATTATCATCCTTAATAATAGATTCAACCATTTGAGCAGCAGCAGCACCTGGTGCATACCAAGCAGAGGTTCCCATCAACTTAACGAGTTCTCCACCACCTTTTTTAGTTCTTTCAACAATAGCCTTCAATTTGTCTTTATCAATCATTTCAGTTACTGGGATACCTGCAACTGTTGTGTATCTCGGTAAAGGAACCATAGTATCGCCATGTCCACCCATTAATACGGCTTGCAAATCTTTTGGAGAAACATTTAATTCTTCCGCTAAAAATGCCCGATAACGTGCGGTATCTAAAATACCTGCCATTCCCATTACTCGTGATGCATCCAAACCTGAAGCTTTCCAAGCAGCATAAGTCATTACATCTAAAGGATTAGAAACCACGATGATAATTGGTTTTTTAGAATACTTAATAATCGACTTCGTCACAGAAGCTACGATTTTTGCATTCGTAGAGATCAAGTCATCTCTACTCATCCCAGGCTTACGAGGAATACCAGCTGTGATAACAACAATGTCAGAATTTTTAGTGTCTTTGTAATTATCAGTACCACGTACCATGGTGCTGTAATAATCAATAGGTGCTTGTTCCCAAGTATCGAGAGCTTTACCTTTGGCGAAGTCGCCTCTAATGTCAAGAAGTACGACTTCTTTAACGATGTCTTTGTGAGCAAGTACATTGGCAACGGTTGCACCAACATTTCCAGCTCCAACTACAGTCACTTTACTCATTTGTTAATCAGATTTGTGATTTAATAAAATATAATATGATGGCCATCATATGATGGTTGTTCAAAATCGGTGCAAAAGTAGGAATTTTTTTAGTACCAGTCATCCAACTGACTAATTATTACAGTTGGTATAAGTATTTTTTTATAGTTTTGTCTAAATTTATTATTCTACTAAATATTACAACTGATAAATATGAAAAAGACTTTACTTATCTTAATTGCGATTTCTACATTTTTTTCTGTGGATATATTTGCTCAAAATGGATATTGTGGCATGACAACAAATGAGCAAATTATTATTAAAGAAAGAATGATGCAAAATCGGGCGAATGCTGTTAATTCTGTTCAAGTAAGAACAGGGGTTATGTGGGTGCCTATTCAATTTCACATTTTAGAAGATAATGATGGAGGAAATCGAGTAAATGCTGTAAAGGTGTTCGAAATGCTATGTGCTCTTAATGAGGATTACTTGGACCAAGATATCCAATTTTATATGAAGGATAAATTCAATATGGTTCAAAGTACATCCGTAAATAGTAATCCAAATATAGGTGGTCCAAATAATAATCCTTTCGCTCAAACTGTCATGACTCAGCAAAAGGTTTTAAATGCGATTAATATTTTCATTACAAAAGATATCCCGGGTGGTTTAGGTCAAACTTTAGGGTTTTATTCGCCAATATTTGATTGGTTGGTGCTAAAAAGAAGTGAAGTCAGTGCCGCTAAGGTAGAAACCCTAACCCACGAACTAGGGCATTTTTTTACACTTGCCCATCCATTTTTAGGTTGGGACGGTGACCCATATGATCCTGATGTGCATGGTGATCCTGCTCCACTTAATTCTCCTGGGGGGGTTAAGACAGAATTATTAAATGGAAGTAATTGTACTTTTGCAGCGGATGGTTTTTGTGATACTAAACCAAATTATTTATTTGGGTTTGGTTGGCCAAATTGTAATTTTACTGATGTGGTGAACGATCCAAATGGAGAAAACGTTGGTCCAACTGTTCAAGAAGAAAATTACATGGCCTATTTCACAGGTTGTGCTACTGAATTCACACCTGAACAAAAAGCTGCTATTGCTGCTGACCTAGATAATCGACCTAGTTTGCAAACTACCTTAGATTTAGACATTACTCCATTCACAGAAGCGGTGACTCAAAATTTTCCAATTAATGGAGAAGAAACCCCTCTTTTCAATATCGTTGGATTTGATTGGGAACCTGTTGCTGGTGCAACGTCATATTTTGTTGAAGTTGATAGACAACCAACATTCTCTTTTGATCCACAGCTTAAATTTGTTAGTGGTGGTACTTATGTTGAATTCGAGGATGTATTTGATGCAAATAAAACTTATTACTGGAGAATAAAGCCAATCAAAGAGGGGAATTTATGCACAGGAGATGTAGCATCCACCAGTTTTAAAACTGGTTCAATTACAGGCATACTTGATATCAAAGAGGTATTGAATCATACAATTTCTCCTAATCCACTAGGTAATGGAGAGCTTTTAAATGTTAGTATTGAAACAAATGATTCATTTGATGCGGTTATTAATGTTTACAATTTGTCTGGACAAAGATTAAAAGAGGTAAATACTACTTTTGCTATTGGAAGAACTAATCATCAACTTTCAATAAATGATTTGAGTGAAGGAATGTATATTATTTCTATCGAATCTGAAAATGGAGTGTTGACAGATAAAGTTTTTGTGACTCGTTAATTCTTTGATTTACTTAGTAAAAAAGCGATTGATTTTCTCAAAGTCAATCGCTTTTTTTTAGAAAAAACTTCCTGAAGTTTTCTACATCAATTTTCATTTTCAATGTAATTTCTATTACTTTTGCACCTTTATTATTAAACCATTTTAACATAGAAAAAATTCTCATATGAATTTACATGAATATCAAGGGAAAGAATTATTAAAAAGCTATGGTATCGAAATCCAAGAAGGAATAGTTGCTGAATCTGTTGAAGCTGCAGTTGAAGCTTACAATAAAATTGCAGAAGAAACCGGAACTAAGTTCGCTGTAGTTAAAGCTCAAATTCACGCTGGTGGACGTGGAAAAGGTGGTGGAGTGAAAGTAGTTAAGAGCACGGAAGATGCTGAAGAAACTGCTGCTAGTATCTTGGGGATGATGTTAAAAACACCTCAAACCCCAGGAGGATTGGAAGGAGAAGGAAAATTAGTTAGAAAGGTGTTGATTGCTGAAGATGCTTATCGGCCCAATTTTGATGAGTGTAAAGAATTTTATATTTCTATTTTGTTTGATAGAGGTTCTCGGAAGAATGTGATTATTTACTCCACTGAAGGAGGAATGGATATTGAAGCTGTTGCAGAAGAAACTCCAGATTTAGTGCATAAAGAATTTATTGATCCTACTTTAGGACTGCAAGGCTACCAATTGCGAAAGGTTGCTTTCAATTTAGGGTTAAGTGGTTTGGCGTTTAAAAATATGACTAAATTCATTTCTAACCTTTATAAAGCATTTTTAGGATCTGATTCTTCTATGTTTGAAATTAATCCTTGTATCAGAACTGCGGATGATAGAATTGTTGCGGTTGATTGTAAGGTTGCTCTAGATGAGAATGCTCTATACAGGCATAAAGATTTAGCAATATTAAGAGATACAGACGAGGAAGATCCAACTGAGGTAGAAGCCAAGAGTTTTGGCTTAAACTATGTAAACTTGGACGGAAATGTAGGTTGTATGGTAAATGGTGCGGGACTGGCTATGGCAACGATGGACATTATTAAATTGTCTGGTGGAGAGCCTGCTAATTTTTTAGATGTTGGAGGAACTGCTGATGCAGAAAGAGTTGAAAAAGCCTTTAGGATTATATTGAAGGATCCTGAAGTAAAAGCAATTTTGATCAATATTTTTGGAGGTATCGTTCGATGTGATCGAGTAGCCCAGGGTGTTGTGGATGCATACAAAAACATGGGTAATATTAATGTTCCAATTATTGTTAGACTCCAGGGAACAAATGCTGATATAGCAAAAACGATTATTGATGAATCAGGTTTGGAGGTACACTCTGCAATTCTTTTGCAAGAGGCTGCTGATCTTGTTAAGAAAGTTATTAATGGTTAATTCTGTTTTAATATGAATTAATTTGTTTTGCTCAAAAAAATATAAGCCCTTTTCACACAGTTGGAAAGGGCTTATTTGTTTTACTTTGAATTAAAGTAAAATCACTATTCAGCATGAAGCATAAACCTAATAGTTTTAATATTTCTTTATATTACCATTGACAATTATTTAACCGGATCAATTCATTTAACAATGGTGATGAAACCTTTATCGGTTAATGTTTCAATTTAAGCAACCAACACTTTTTTCCCCAGTTTCAGTCAAATCTAATTTTCTTGGCTCTCCTTTTCTATTAGTGAAACTCAAATCTAAAATAAGGTTAGGTTGAGTACCATCATTATAATGGTTGATTATATCTTTCAATGATCTCAAATTGTTCTTTATAGAAAGGTTATTAAAGCTTAAGTCAAGGGCCTATCTTGAAAATAATGAACCTCAAATAGTTTAGATAACACATAACTTAAAGTATAAAAAATAATAGTAAGTATGTTATCAGGTTAAATGCCGATTCATAGAAAAAGGTACTGCAATCATAGTTTAGTTGATTAGTGAATTAGGTCTTTAGAAGCCTAAAATTCCTGATTTTTCTATTTTAATTTTAAAATAGATTTTGTAATTTTAGAAAGTTATATGTTTTTTTAACCTTTTAAAATATATAACTTTGACGATTATATATTAAAAGAAATAGGTCAAAAGGTAGTAATTTATTTTAATCCAATTCCCACCCAGCCATTAAAAAAAAACTAAGTATTTTCAACCCTACAATTAAAGTTTTTAAAACAAAAATATCTAAATTTGCGATTTTATTTTTAGCCAATAGTTAAAGTCGGAATATTAAATTAAATAGAAATTTTAATCAAGTTATTTAAAGAAAAAACGAACATATAATGAAAAGAATTTATTTCGATAATGCAGCAACCACTCCGATAAGTGGAGAAGTGATTGATTTCATGTCTGATTTGATGCGAAACCATTACGGTAACCCCTCTTCTATTCATAAAGAAGGACGAGAGGCCAGAACGGTGATCGAAGAGGCTCGAAAAAAAATTGCCAATATTATTGGGGCGTCAATTGGTGAAATATTTTTCACCTCTGGAGGAACCGAGGCGAATAATATGGTATTAAAATGTGCAATACGTGACCTTGATGTAACAAGAATTATTACATCTCAGATTGAGCACCATTGCATTTTGCATACTTTAGAAGCGTTAGCAAAGGAGTCTAATATAAAAGTTGAATTTGTAAATATTGATAAAAAAGGTAGAGTTGATTTAGCCCATTTGGAGGACTTAGTTTCAGAGGATTCAGGTAAAACACTAGTTAGTCTGATGCATTGTAATAATGAGATAGGGACTATGCTAGATCTAAAAAAAGTGTCAGATATATGTGTTGAACACGATGTTTATTTTCATTCTGATACTGTTCAAACTATGGGGTATTTTCCGATTAATGTTGACGAAACTAAAATCAATTTCTTAGCAGGGGCAGCTCATAAGTTTCATGGTCCAAAAGGAGTTGGATTTATTTATATAAATGGGGAGAATCTTGTTAAACCTATTATTAATGGTGGTGCTCAAGAAAGAAATATGAGAGCAGGTACTGAAAATATCTATGGAATAGCAGGCATGGCTAAAGCCTTAGAATTGTCTTATGGAGGCTTGGAAAGGACTCGAGAACATACCTTGGGTTTAAGGATGTATTTGAAAAGTGAATTAAAGGAGCATTTTGAAGATATTCATTTTAATGGAGATCATGAAGGAGATTTCCATTTTAAAACATTGTCTGTTTCCTTTCCACCTTCACCCAAATCTGAACTGTTACTATTAAATTTAGATATTTTAGGGATATGTGCCTCCGGAGGAAGTGCGTGTAGTTCAGGTGCTGAAAAAGGTTCACATGTTTTAGAGAAAATACAAGCAGATCCTAATCGAAAATCTATTCGTTTTTCTTTCTCAAAATATAATACAATGGACGAAGTGAGGATCTTAGTGGAGAAATTAAAATCTATTGTTCAAGTAAAAGAAGCTGTTAAATAAAATAGAAATATTTGTTTAACCTCATTTCTAAAAAAAGTCCTGCTCAGATATTTTCTAGCAGGACTTTTTGATATTTATATATTACTATTTCATCTTCATTTCATGAAGTCATTATATTTGGAAATAATCGTGTAATTTTTAGGGATCTTCCTCTTTTTTCATTTGATATATAAAGGTGAAATCAAAAGTATTAGATTAATTCAAAAGAAGGGAGGGATGTTCCTCCTCCAACTATTGAGATTTATCAAGGCTTCCAAAAATTCCTAAGTAATTATAGGATTAATTGGGAAGATATCCTGTAGGGAAAATTATTCAAGTGATTTTGGAGGTAAAAGTTAACATCCAATAATTAAAGAATTAGCCGCTAAATAATTATTTACAGTTGAGTTTTTTCATAATTTTTGATTTAGTTTACAGAAGAATGTATGTTTTAGGTGAAGAAAAGACCAGCTGCTACAAGTTCAATCGCAAGTTTTTTATAATTTAAACATCAAAGAGATGAATAAAATCTAAAGTACCAGGAAATTATTTTTTAGAAAGCTATCTATTTTTGTTTTTTTTTAATCAAAAATTATT
>Ga0208671_10000041_pt1 | contig 98426 bp, 88 predicted proteins | sample ColrivemetaGS759_FD_187606 | JGI IMG/M metagenome (GOLD analysis project Ga0208671, IMG submission 187606) | Estuarine microbial communities from the Columbia River estuary - Ebb tide ETM metaG S.759 (SPAdes) (version 2) | ecosystem: Environmental > Aquatic > Marine > Intertidal zone > Estuary ...
AACAAAATTGCCTAACACTAAATATAAAACAGCAAAAAGCCGTTTCATATTCTTAACGTTAGCAAACAATAAAAGGCAACATTAAAAAATGAAATACATAATTAAACTCATACTAATCATTGCATTTACACCTTTTGTATTCTCTCAAGAATCCCATTGGAACAAACAGCTCCTTCAGCAAACGAAGGGCAAAAAAATTATTCGATGGGAACGTCAAGTGAGCTATGGAAGCTGGACGGCAATTTTAAAGGTTAAGAAGATAGGTGTTTATTCTGTAGAAATTAGTGAAGAATCTGATGTGGAAGGAAACGACAGTTCGTATGTGTATTCTGTTCACAACAACATCAAACCTAAATATGATCAAATAGCGGTTTTTAAACCAATCAAGGAAGAAGACAGTGATTTAGTAGATGAGCTACAAGTTCAGAAAACAGAAGTTGCTGAGGTTAAGATTAAAAAGAAAACTGGGATCATCGTACGTTATGGGGATGATTACGACAAGTACTATCTGGACGCACAGGATTTCTTCGAGTCCATCGCCTGGGAAAACAACAAAGGAACTTATGTGCCTGTCAAGAATAACGACATGTGGGGAATCTATGATTGGTTTAAGCAGGTATTTCTTTTCAAATGTGAGTATGCTACGATGGATGACCTTCCAAAAACAACAGACCCGTATGGTTTTAATCAATATTCTGTAGAGATCTTTAGAGCATTCAATAAACAAAAAGACAAAGAAAAGATCGACATGATCAATATGGACGGAGGAAACGGTGATGGCTTGTTCAAAGCAAGAAGCGAGCAGTCTCAAAAATGGGGCTTATATCAATACCTCGGTGATGAGATTGTAGAGGCGATTCCCATGAAATACGACTCACTCTACCTCTTCCCTTGGAACGGCAACTATACTGCTGTGTTCAATGATGGTAAAGTTGGATTCTATTTGTCTTATTGGTCATACGATACCGATACAAAGCAAACTGTCCCTTGCATCTATGATGACTACAAGCGCTACATCACAGATGATCAAATTCCTAAGCTCGCTGTCCAGAAAGATGGTAAATGGGGCTGGGTGGATTGGTTAACAGGTGAAGAAAAATCGGAATTCAAATACAACACACCAGATGACCTACCATATCCGCATTATAATCAAGAAATATGGTTGGAAGAATAATTAATAATACGTTTGCTAACAATATATAAGCGGCAAATAAAAAAAGTCTTTTTTAGCTTTTAAGATTCTGGTTTATGGCGAGTAAAATGGAATAGAGTTTTAAAATACTTCGCTGACAAAAAAGAAAATCCATCTTTCACTCGGCAAATTCGAAATAACTTAAAAAAAGACTGTGTGCAACAATGTATATACGTCCATCCCTCCAACATATGCAACTTAGAAACAGAATATTAGTAATTGGAATTATTGTTACCTTTTTTACGTGCAAGACAAAGACTGAACAAACTAAATCTTTCCCTTCCAGCGAAGTAGTGTCGAAGCAAATGGACTCTATAATGGGAGAGAGTGATCTTCCAGGATTAGTTGCAATAGCTATAAATAAAGATGGTGAAAGAATAGAATACACCTTTGGAAATGCAATTTGGAACGAAGGTACACCAATTAAAACCAATAATATTTATAGAATTGCCTCAATGACAAAGTTGGTCACAAGTTTAGCGGCACTTCAATTGGTAGAAAAAGATTCACTTGGGTTAGATGAGGACCTTTCATCTCTAATGCCTGAAATGACATCAATTCCAATTTTAACGGATAAAAAAGAACTTATTGATGGAGAAAACCTGATTACGCTTAGGCAACTATTGACGCATACCTCAGGTTTTGGTTATTTTTTTACTGATTCATTGTTAGCCACCCATGATGCAAGTAATTGGAATTATGAAGACTTGCCCAGAAGGTTTGAAGCTAATACCCAATTCTTATATGGAACAAGCACAAATTGGGTAGGTAAATTAGTCGAAAAAATATCTGGATTAAGTTTAGAAGAATATTTTCGTAAAAATATTACGGGCCCGCTGAACATGAATCGTACCTGGTTTAATGTACCCGATTCTCTACACAATAAGATCATCACATGTGGCAGAAGAGGCGACGATGGATCAGAATCACTAACAGAAATACCTGATGCCTACCCGAAAAGTAAGACTCAAAATTATGATGGAGGTGGCGGACTATTTTCCTCACCTGAGGATTATATAAAATTGTTAGCGTGTTTGTTAAATGAAGGAACTTATCCAGATGGGCAATTACTTCAAAAAAAGACTATTAATCAAATATTCAAGGAACAGCTCGAAGGTGTTTCCATGGATATAAAAGAAAATTATTATCAACAAGATCTTTGTTGTAATTTCGAAGGATTAATTAAGCCTACTTCCAATTGGGGTTTAGCGGGACTTATTGATACAGAAATGACCTCATACGGCAGGAAAGAGGGAACACTACTCTGGGGAGGAGTTTATAACACCTATTGGTATATTGATCGAAAATCAGGAATTGCCGCAAGTATCTTTACCCAATATTTACCTTTTAATCACTCAGCAACAACATCGGTGTTTGATAAATTTTCGGAAATGATTTATAAAAATTATAACTGAACAGAAAACGGCATACAACGATTTATTATAGTGCATACACTTATTGAAGAAAGAAAAAAGATTTGGAGAATTAAACAGATCAATTCAAGGGGTATCCCAAAAAATGCTTACTCAACAATTGCGGGAACTTGAAAAGGATGGCATTGTGCAAAGAGAAATATATAAAGAAATCCCACCTAAGGTTGAGTATAGTCTGACAGATTTTGGGAAGACATTGGAACCTATTGTTAATCAACTATGGTCATTTGGAGAAGAAGTAATTGAAAATAAAACGAAAGCCTAACACTATGTAAAAAGTATTAAAACGCATTTTACACTAAACGTTACATCCAACCAAAAATCTAAAATGGAAAAGCTTATAAAAACCAAGAAATACAGAAAATTAGAATAACCCTGAAAAGAAGAATTAATTTGAACAATTATTTTACTGATTAATTATCTTTTTTAAAATTTAAACCCAATGATAAAATCTTACATCAAAGTTCTAGTTTTACTTTTCCTGCCCAGTATAACGCTTGCTCAAATATTCCAATGCGATGGTACTTCTCTTCCAGAGTTTTATTCGATTTATGGAGGTAGTGACCAATTTACTGAACATACTAACGATGCTATCAATACCTTTATTGAAGCGGAAGACGCGGTTGCCACAGGAAATTATGCCACCGCCCAAAGTCTTATTAACGACCTATTTTCTACTTACCCTAGGGGTAGTAATATTTGGTGGAATGTATTCAACGACCCGAATGGAGCGAATTTGGGAACACCCCATGCCTACTATGGCGTGCGCATGTTAGAGGATATTATAAATTATCATCTCAATCCGAATAACAATCCCGAAGTAAAAACCGCTAATATGAAAGTCGTGTTGGTTGGTTGCTCAGAAGGAATTCAACCCACCACAGATGTGGAATTACAAAATGGAACAGGTCAATTTGTTACTAATGAATTGGATAGCACTTTACTGGAAGACAATTACTGTTTAGTGGATCAGTCATTAGACCTGTTTTTAAAGTATATTTCCGCAATAACAAATGGAGAATTGAATGTCAACGTGGAATATATTGAATTACCAAATTTGTGTATGGATGTAAACGTGACTACTTCTCCTAATGTAGCTTCAGGTAGTATTGGTCCAATCTGGGATGCCCTAGATGATAATGTAAAAAACGAGACTGATTGGTTTTGGATGATTTACCCTTCGCATGTGCCAGAGTTTCCTGATTTTGATGATGATGCATTTATTACAGGAGGTATGGGGAGTGATTCTAAAGGCGGACCTGTTTTTATCATTGACGATAAGTGGCTAGTAAGAAAACCTGCCCACCTTGGTAGTGGTTTGTATAATGATATTGAGCGTCGAATTTATTTACCTCAATGGTTGCAACATGAATTCTTCCATCATTTATACCGCATATATCCTGAATTAAGTCTCGAAATAAATGGTCATGACTGGTTTAATCTGTCGTTCTGGCCTGATGATTTCGATGGGCAATTTGAAGCAGACTTTTATGCAGAATCACTACATAAACGTTTGCAAATAGCTTGTGTACCATTGTCTAATAAATTGGTAACAAGAATTGATACAAATCAATTGCAATTGTATTCCAACTTCATCATGAACGAACTACTTGGAGAATATTCACTCGATAATATCGGAAATCCGTGGCATGAAGGTGAGATTTTGGAAGATAATGGGACGTATTTTTGGCGAAATAATGCTAACATACAATGGCAGATTACCCCCAATTTTGCAGAAGGAACTCTTGAAACAGGCCCCGATTGTCCTTATCCTGGTCAAAATTTTAAATTAGAACTTTATCGTACACCCGACGAAGACCTTATACCTGGTATATCAGGGCTAGTTTTTCAGGGTGACTTTTACCGAAAGCGATTTAATTTGCTTCGTGAAATTGCACCTTTTGAAATTACATTAGACAGCTACGTTAGCGAGTGCGAAGGAACAATCTCAGACGAAGGAACCATCGTAAAAGAAGATGGACAGTTTTACTGGGAAAGAAATACTGGTGAAATGTGGTCACTAACGCTCGATACAGACAATGAAGCTTTTCTACTTGGTGTGGATAGCCCCACTCCTGATTCCTCCTTTAAATTAGTAATATTGGAGGACTTATGTGGACTGAATGTATACGGATTTTACTATCAAAATAACTATTATTGGCGTCCCAAAAGCAACCTTGATAATCCTTCTCCAGTTCTAGTAAATCCTGTTTCTGATTTAGAACTTCCTGAAAACTTTAATTCCCAATCCATCGATGTATCCATGGTATTTTCGGATATAGATGCAGAACCCTTATTTTTGTACGTAACCAGTAGTGAACCAACCCTATTGGCTGCTAATATTTATGGCGATGAACTCGAATTTTCAGGCGGCACTCTTGGCTTTTATTCTATATGCTTGACTGCAATAGATAGAAATGGTGGCATTTCATCCAATTCTTTCGTCGTGAAGGTTGGCGATCCTGTTTCTACCATTGATCAATCGCTATCCGATTTAAATATTTACCCAAACCCTGTAGAGGATTTATTGTATATCCGTAATGCTACTTCCACTTTGGACATAACTATTTATAACACTAGTTCATCTTTTAAAGAATCGTACAGAAACCTAGAAAATTCAGTTTCCATTGATTTAAGTGATCTACCATTAGGGGTTTATTTTATGAGAATTGAAAATCCAACAACCGGTGCTTTCTCAGTCAATAAAGTCATTCGCCTTTAAAGTTTTAAATATGCTATAAAAGGCAGGTTGGAACAATGTATATGACATGACGTTAATGCTCTCTATGCGGTCGCACGCCGCATATACGCGACCGTTCTGCACAACTAAGAGGCGAAAATCACGCAAAAAAATTGATACTCCGTCTTTTAATCAAAAAAATAAAAAGTTTTTCGTAGATTTAAATTCTTTACTTGTTCAACAAAAATTAGAAAGTTTAAAAGCAAAAAATCTTGCCTTTAAACATTAAATAACAATACATTTACAAAAGCTAAAACTAAAATAAAAATACGATTTGACGCTCGATCAAAACAAGGTCCTCTCCTATCGAAAAAACAAGTCACTGTTTTTTAATTTATTTTCAGCTAGTATATAAATATGAATCTTCTTTTATCAAAAGGTGATACGGCTTTTCATTTTTAGTTTTACTACGAATAAAAAGTTTTTGCATTTATGGATAAAAGACGGTTGTAATTTTTAAAAAAAAGCTATGCATAACAAAGTATATACGTCCATCCCTCCCATTCGGTCTGTACGGCGTATATACAGGGACGTTGTACCTAAATAAAGTAACATTTAAAGCACTAAATCGTCTTATTATAAATTTATAAAATGAGAATAATAAAGAAAATTTTAAAGTATCTATCACTAATATTATTATCACTAGTTTTAGGCATATCAATTTGGATATTATTTCCAAATTCAGAGTCTGACTTTGATGATAGGCCACGAAAATCTACGCAATATTGGGAATTAAAAACAGGATCAAAAATTGCATACACGCATCTGAAATCGGAAACCGACTCAAGCAAGTCAACAATTGTTTATCTCCATGGCGGTCCAGGCGGTTATATAGACAACTCTTCAATTGAAATATATAAAGAAATATCCAAAGAAGGCTTTGATGTTTATTTATACGACCAAATAGGATGCGGATTGTCTGAAAGACTAAAAAACCCCGTTGAATATTCCTTTGAGCGTCATTCACAAGATTTAAAAGAAATCTTAGAAAAAATAAATGCTCCTAATGTGACATTAGTAGGACAATCTTGGGGCGGGTTTTTAGCATCATATCTTTCAGCTCACAATCCTAATTTAGTAGATCAATTGGTTTTAACGGCTCCAGGTGAAATCCGCCCTGTCGACTCTTTAGCATACGCTAAATTTGAAGGAATTGATTATGTTAAAGAATTAACTAGTATTGATAATAGAGTTGATAAAATTAATAATAAGATAAATAATTTTAGAGCACGAGAATTGGCTTGGTTAGTGATAGCTGATGTTACAAAAAGTACAACTTTGATAAGCGACCATAAAGTTGATGGAATCTTACACAAGATTTCAAAAACATTTGCAAATGGGATGGTTTGTGATTCTACCATAGCTTCTAAACCTTCTGGAAGACCAGGTATGTATTGCGCGATATATACAAATAAATCTTTAGAAAACATTTCGGAAGACATAAGAGATAAAATGAAAGAATTCGACAAACCAGTTCTTATTTTAAAACCAGAATGTGATTATTTAGATTGGGAAGAAGCTCACGAATACAAAGAACTTTACCCAAAAGCTGAATTAAAGGTAATTAAAAACACAGGTCATTCTATCTATATTGAAAACAAACAAGATTATGTATCTGAAATAAAAAACTTTCTAATGTCAAACGACTTATAATAAAATAACTAGCTACAACAAAGTGTATAAGTAATAACTGTTTCAGTGATAAAACGAAAGAATAAACATAAAATAAAGGTTAGTGTAAAACTGAAACATTGGAGCGTAAATCTGCTATTACTCATACACAAGACCGTTGTAGGCAATTAAAATCATTATTATGAAAACTATCTATTTTCTAATTTTCTCACTAGGCCTTATAACGAATTGCTTTGCTCAACAGGATACCCAAATCCAATCAGAAATAAATACTATAGAAAATAGCTTGATTAAGAATATTCAAATAAAAGATTCCATTAAAGAATTTAACATCTTAGAAAGAATGGAATTTTATAAAGTCCCAGGCGTTAGTATAGCCGTTGTAGAAAACGGTAAGATAAAATGGGCAAAAGGATATGGCTATGCAAATACTGAAACTGGAACAAAAGTCAACGCAAATACATTATTTCAAGCTGGCTCAATAAGTAAACCTCTTTCTGCTTTGGCTGCGTTAAAACTATTTGAGAATGACAGTTTAGATTTAAATAAAAATGTTAACTATTACTTAAAAAAATGGCAGATTCCAGAAAACAAGTTTACAAAAACAAAAAAAATAACACTTGAAAAACTATTAACACATACAGCAGGAATGACAGTTCATGGTTTTCCGGGTTACAAACAAACTGATGATTTCCCCGAAATCATTGATGTTTTAAATGGCAAAGGGAATACACCAAAAATAGTAGTCGACACCATACCTGGATCTATTTGGCGATATTCTGGAGGTGGTTATACAGTAATGGAAAAAGTAATTGAAGATGTTAGTGGATTATCTTTTGACGAGTATATGTCTAAAAACATTCTACTTCCGATTGGAATGAAAAATAGTACATACCAACAACCAATAACAAAAGTATGGCAAAATAATATTAGTGCTGCATATGATGGAAATGGTAAATTAATTAAAGGGTTGTGGAACAATTACCCAGAACAAGCAGCAGCTGGCTTATGGACCACTGCGTCAGATTTAGCTTTGTATTGTATAGAAATACAAGATATAATACAAGGCAAAAAAGATGGAATTTTAACAAAAAAAACTGTTGACAGAATGCTCACCAAACATAAAAATGATTGGGGACTTGGACCTTCTTTAGAAAACGAAAAAGATACTTTAATTTTCGGACATGGTGGTAAAAATGCAGGCTTCACTAATGATCTGAAATCTTATGCTTATAAAGGTAATGCAGTTGTGGTTATGACAAATGCTGACAATGGAGGGGAGTTAATATCAGAAATTAAAAATGCAGTGTCTAAATTTTATAATTGGTCAATAAGCCAACCTAAAACTATAGAAGTTATTGAATTATCATCTGATGATTTGAAACAATACATAGGGAAATATGAACTTAAAGAACAAAATCTAATTCTTGAAGTTCAATTTAAAGGAAACCAACTTGTCATAACTAATACACCTATTGGTAATTTAATTCTCTTGCCTATGACAAATATTAAATTTATCAATTTAGAAAGTGGTACTGTTATTGAATTTTTAGTTAATGAAAAAGTCAGTGGATTTATGGTAAACAATAGTATTAAATTAGCGAAAATAGAATAATAACTACCTACAGCAATGTTTATAGTTCATAGCACCCTGAGGGATGCTACGACACCATACACGTAAAGTTATGTGCAATTGGTCGATTATATCAAAATAAGTTAATAGTATGAAATTAGATGAAATTTTCAATATTGAAAACGAATCAAACTTTAAACACTTTAAAAAAGGTAAATTCATTCAACGACCAAATCAATTAAGAGCCAATGCAATCTATGTAAAAAAAGGATTGATTAGAAGTTACATTATTGATAGCAATGGAAAAGAACATATTTATATGTTCGCTTCAGAAGATTGGATCACAGGTGACATTGAAGCCATAGAATTTAATCAACCTACTAGACTATATATCGATTGTCTTGAAGATTCAGAAGTTATTCTTTTGAAAAAAGATCATGTTTCAGAAGCCAAACTTCCAAAAGAAAAAATGTTTCAAAATATGCAAAAGCTTTGGCGAAACTTGGGGGAATTACAGCACCGCATACTCATGCTACTTGGTTCTCCTGCTATTGATCGGTATAAATATTTTTTGGAAATATATCCTGAACTTCCGAATCGAATCCCTCAAAAAATGATAGCATCTTATATTGGTGTGATGCCTCAAACACTCAGCACTATTCGCAGCAAAATTGCAAAAGGAGGTTGATTTCATTACTTCATCTATGTTAATGCAAGGCTAATTTTATGTTCATACATTTGTATCAATTAATTTTTTAATACAAACAAAATGAATATGAAAAAAATAATCTTGATTCCACAAATCCTTGCTGCTGTAGCATTTATCATGGCTGGGTCAATGAAAATTTTCACACCATATGAAGACTTGGCTACAATTGACTCTACTATAAAAGTTCAACCAATACCAAGAACTGAGGAAAAAATGGGTCCATATAACTTTATACCATTCTTAAACAATCTTGCAATTATGTACAAAGTACATAAAGCAATGGAAGAATAAAAGCTTACAACAAAGCATAAAATGTGCATGAGGGCTATAGGCCCTCATGGCATTTATGCGAACAGTTGTGCATGATCAATAAAAGCAATACGTGTTAACTAAACAGGAATTAGTGTTAAAGCGTCCAGGTCCTAAGTAGTAGATTTGTAAAAATAAAATATGGACAAGAATATTATACATATAAAATCTATAAACCAGTTACTTGGAGGTTCAGGTTTCGGAAAAGCGACACACCCATTAGTTGCTATTATTGATACTGCCAATATAGCTTTTGGAGAAGAAATGCTTGGGCTCAGAATTTCATCAGACCTCTATAGCATTGCCTTGAAAGACTCTAGCTGTGGTCTTGACTATGGCAGAAAACCTTATGACTTTAACGAAGGTGTGCTTTTTTTCTCTGCACCCAAACAAGTATTTACGGTCACAAAAGTCCAGAAGTTAAATGATGTAAAAGGATGGATGCTTTATTTCCATCCTGACTTGATTAGAAACACTAAATTGGCTTCAATAATTGACAATTACACATTCTTTAATTATGAAATAAATGAAGCACTTCATTTATCGGAAAAAGAACAATATGTGCTGAACAATATTGTAAATCTAATTGAGAATGAAATTAATGAGCGGATTGACAACCACAGTCAACAAGTATTAGTTTCCAATATTGAGCTTATCTTGAGCTATTCTCAAAGGTTTTATGAACGTCAATTCAACACACGTTCGGCTCAAAATACTGATGTCGTGTCGAAAGTTGAAAAGCTCTTGAAGAACTATTACAAAACCCACGAACTAATTGAAACAGGCCAACCTAGTATAGAGTATTTGGCTGGTGAATGTCACCTTTCACCAAATTATCTAAGCGATTTGTTAAGTAAAGAAACAGGCCGTTCTGCAAAAGAACATATTAATGATTTTTTAATTAAAAAAGCCAAACACCTTCTTCTAAGTTCGAATAATTCAATAAGCGGTATTGCATATTCATTAGGCTTTAATTACCCGCATTATTTTGGCCGGCTCTTCAAAAAGAAAACTGGCAAAACACCCCAGGAATTTCGACAACTTAATTAAAACAAAAGTAAGCTGATTAGCTTCCTTTTTCAATTTCAGTAATTTGTGTTGAACCTTCCATTATTAGTGTTAATCAAACTTCTAAAAATGATCTAATTTTGATTCAAATTAAAAATTTAAAATCAGGTTTATGAAAAATACAGCATTAATAACAGGAGCAAGCAGTGGAATAGGAAAAGAACTAGCCACTATTCACGCAGAAAAAGGGGGAAATCTAATATTAGTAGCCCGAAGACAAGACAAATTAAATGAACTGAAAACGGAATTGGAGAAAAAACATGGTGTGCTAGTAAACACAATAGCTAAAGATTTGAGTGTGTCTGGAGCCGGTAAAGAATTGTTCAATGAAGTTAAATCTCTAGATATTCAAGTGAATTATTTGATGAACAATGCAGGCTTTGGACTTGTGGGTAAGTTCCATGAACTTCCATGGGAGCGTCAAATGCAAATGATTAATCTCAATATGATTTCACTTACAGAATTGACCTATCTTTTGTTACCAAGCATGGTAACTCGTAATAGTGGGAAAATCCTAAATACCTCTTCGACTGCTGCTTTAATACCAGGACCATTACAAGCCGTATACTTTGCTTCAAAGGCGTATGTTTCATCTTTTAGCAATGCTATAGCTGAGGAATTGTATGACAAAGACATAACAGTAACTGCATTGTTACCAGGGGCTACAAAAACAGGTTTTGCAAAAACATCAGGAGTCGATAAAACAGCAATATATAATAATCCAGCTTCAGCTAGAAGCGTTGCAGAAGATGGTTATAACGCTATGATTAAAGGAAAACTAGATGTGATTTCAGTTTCATCAAGATTAGAGAAAATACAATTATCACTTGTACCACTCTTTCCAAAGAAAATGATTCTTAAGACAACAAGACAGATGCAGGAACAAAAATAAAAGTGACTAACAATATGTACAAGCAATAGCGGTTTGGGAGCAATCTCAAACCGTTTTTCTATTTAAATAAGTATCTTGCTCATTAAACATTTAGTGGTAATCCGCTACTGCTCATACACGGGCCGTTAACATTCATTGAGAAAACCAGTCAAACTTAAAAAAAATGACAAAAAAAACAGGAGCTTATATTGTTATGATTGCTGGATTAATTCTCTTGATCATAAATATCTATGAATTAGATTTTAGTAATCTTAAAAATGTACCTTTTTCCGGAATTGCTTTAAATGTTCTTTTGATTTTAGCAATTATAATTAGTGTTAGAAATTTAAATAGAAAAGAAAAAAAATAATCATATGTTCAAAGCTAAATTGATTGAAAACGAAAATTACTACAAGTTAAGAAGCAAACAACTATTGCTAATGCTTATTCCATCTATTTCAATTGGACTACTTGTAAATTTTTATCAAATTCCGATTTGGTTAACACTACTTATGATAGGACTGTACATTGGGGCCACTTTTCTAATGGTAAGAAATCAAAAACAGATTAGTTCAGTTCTTGGAAATAAATTGATAGAAATAGATATGGATGAAATAAGAATAAAATCAAACAAAGGAACAGAGGATGAAATAATTAAATTGAATAGAGTCAAAAAGATTATATTAAAAAATGAATATTCAATACCTCAAGAAACTTTAAAGGAAGTTGGGCAAGAATTAATAGGAAAGGCAAAACAAAACCATATAATTCTTCAGCAAGATAATCAAAGAAGACAGTTGGATTTTGAAGTTGATTCATATTACATGATGAATCAGCTGAACAAATTGATTGAATCTTGGAAAATGAAAGGATACAATATTGAGAGAATGATTGAAAATTAAAAACGAACCGACAACAATGTTAATGTCGGTCATGCCCAGCAAAAGTTGGTCACAGTGCATATACGAAACCGTTACAGCCAATACCCGAAACACTTTATAAATAGTCAAAAACTTAAATGAGAAAAAAACTAAAAATTATATTTCTTACAATATTTTCATTATTCCTATTCTTCTTGGCACTTCTTTCCATTCAATATACACCTATCTATGTTTATCGACTTATAACAATGAATGTCGCGGATGTTTATGATTATAAGAACTTTGAAAATCACGAGATTAAGGGAACCAAGATTACCAACACATTCATTTCTCAGCCTAAAGAGAAGTATGTTGAGTCACTGTTTGAGGAACTAGTAACTAAAACTGGGTTTAATAGTTTTAAAGAGTGGGCTATTGAGTCTCAAACTACTGCCCTTATCGTTGTAGAAAAAGATACGATCATTTATGAAAAATATTTTAATGGTTTTGGTAGAGATTCCTATTTCCACTCTCAATCTATGGCAAAGTCGTTTATATCGATTTTAATAGGAGCTGCTATTGATGATGGTCTAATCAAAAGTATAGAAGATCCAATAACAAATTATATTCCTGAACTTTTGGAGCGTGATCAAAGCTTTAGAAAAATTTCTATCAAAGATTTACTTGAAATGCGTTCTGGACTTGAATACAATAAAAGCCTCATACCTTTTACTAATATTCATTCTCCTTGGCATGATGAAGCAGTTGGCTATTATCACCCTAATGTTCGAAAGTTGCTACTTGAAAATGTAGAAATTTCATCTGAACCAGGAAAAGATTTTCAATATTCTAATTACAATACAAGCTATTTGGGTTTGATTCTTGAAAGAGCTACTAACGTAACTGTATCCAATTATTTGGAGCAGAAACTGTGGTCAAGAATAATGGAATATAATGCGCTTTTCTCTGTAGATAGCAAAAAATCGAATTTTGAATATATGCCAAGTCGTTTGATTGCCCGAGCTATTGATTATGCACGTTTTGGTCAGCTTATGCTCAATGAAGGAAATTGGAATGGCAATCAGATTATATCAAAAAATTGGGTTCTTGAATCAACCAGAGAAAACAAATCAATTTCTAGAGATATATACCCAAAATGGTTTGGAAGAGGTGAGAAAAGAATTTACTATAACTATCAATGGTGGGGTCATGTAAATAAAGACGGTACATTCAATTTCTATGCAAATGGAAATCTTGGACAGAATATTTATATTATCCCTCATAAAGAAACTGTGATTGTTCACTGTGGCAATTCACTTAAATATTATAGTGGCGATTTTGATTTATGGAATGTTGCTTTACAATTGAACTAACTAATAAAAACTGGCTGTAACACGGTGTATAAGTAATAGCAGTTTAAGTGGCATAACAAACGAATAAATATAAAACAAAGGTTAGTGCAAAACTGAAAAGTTAGTGAGTAGAAATCCGCTACTACTCATACACAAGACCGGTAGGCACAAGATAAAAATTAGCGAAATATATTCAACCTTCAGCGATTTCTATACATCTTTTTCACAGGCTAATTAGAACTTTACGCCATAAATAATTTAAATCATGGTAAAGTGAAAAACGTTTTATTAATAATTAATTTCTTCATAATGTCACAATCAGTTTTCGCACAAAAAAGTTATGACTATGTAAAGAGTATAGATGAAGTGAAAGGCAAACGAACAGTTTATACTGAAATAGATATTAACGCTTCCCCTGAGAAGGTCAAAAAGATATTTCTAGAATTTGATCAATGGTCTAAATGGTGTAAAGTATTTCCCAAAATCGAAATTTTAAGTGGTGATATCAATCTCATTGAATCTAAACCAAAACTGGGTTTAACATCAGATTTTGGAAAAAAAAATGATCCCCAAAAATTCCCTCTAAATCCAGTTGTTTCCGTAAACAATAAAAAAGTTTTTATTTGGGGAATTAATAAAGGAATTCTGATCAAAGCCGAACATGTATTTGTTTTTGAACCAACAAATGAAGGAAAGGGAACTCATCTAATCCATTATGAAACAATGACAGGAATGTTAAGCCCTTTTCTGATGACGAAGAAAGTCAAATCAAATATGGCAGAGCGTTATAACATTATGAATAAGGATTTAAAAAACTTTTGCGAAAAAAAAATCAATAATAATGAAAAATAAAAAGTGGGGAGTTCAGAACATTAATGAACAGAAAGGTAAAACAATAATTATAACAGGTGCAACAAGCGGCCTAGGAAAAGAGGCTACAAGAGTTCTTGCAAAGAAAAATGCCACTGTAATAATGGCAGTTAGAAATACTCAGAAAGCTGAAATGGTAGTATCGGAGATTCGTAAAGAATATGCAAATGTCAAAATAGATATAAGAGACCTTGATTTAGGTAGTTTGGATTCTATTTCTTCCTTTGCAAAAGGAGTTTTAGAAGATTACAAAAAACTAGACATTCTTATAAATAATGCAGGCATAATGATGTGTCCATACTCTAAAACAAAAAATGGTTTTGAAATTCAAATGGGTACGAATCATTTAGGTCCTTTTGCATTAACGGGTCTTCTAATGCCTTTATTGCTGAACACAAAAAACGCGCGGATTGTATCTACTTCTAGTGTAGCGCATAACCAGGGTAATATAGACTTTACAGATATTAACTGGGAAAAAAGGAAGTACGATACAAGTAAAGCATACAGTGATAGCAAGCTAGCAAACTTGTATTTCTCCTATGAATTAAAGAGAAGATTAGAAAATGTTAAAAATCCTCCTTTGGTAGTTACGGCACATCCGGGTGGTACAAAAACCAATTTGGCAAGGCACTCAGGAATTTTTAATATTTTTATGAATTTATTATTTCTTCCTGTAGAAAAGGGTGTTCTGTCCACCCTAAGAGCAGCTACAGATGTAAATGCTAAATCTGGTGATTATTATGGGCCTGGGGGATTTATGCAAGTTAGAGGGTTTCCTGAATTAGTTCAGTCAAGTAAAATGTCACACAATCTGACAAATGCAAAACGCCTATGGGATTTATCAGAACAATTAACTGGTGTTCAATATTAAAAGGAAAGAAATGAAAACTTTACCAACTTTATATGATAATATAAGGGTATTATTAATATAAAGTTGGTATAATAGGGTCTAGCAGAATTAGTAAAAGCAATCATATGAAAGAGATTTATTGTGTTAAAACTATTAATGAAGTACACCAAATGCTTGGTTTGGAATCTCCCAAACATCCATTAATAACCATAATAAGGAAGTGGCCCGAGATTGATTTTGACTTTGAAAACATAAAGCTGACTAGTGACCTTTATCTAATTTCAATGAAAGGAAAAATAGAAGGAACAACCTTTCAATATGGTAAGAATTCATACGACTTCGCTGACGGAACACTAGTTTTTCTGGCTCCAAAACAAGTAGCATCATTTGCTGATCCGATTGAAGAACTTGATGATTCAGGATGGACAATCATGTTTCACCCAGATTTGATTCGAAGATCAGAACTAGGGAAGGAAATCGAAAACTATTCATTTTTTAACTATGATACTAATGAAGCTCTCCATCTATCTGATGTGGAAAAACAGTCACTTTTAGAACTAGTAAAAAAAATAGATTTAGAGTTAAATCTAAATATAGATAAGCACTCTCAAGATATAATTATTCAGAACCTTGAGAGTATTTTAAAATATAGCTACAGATATTATGATAGGCAGTTCTACACAAGAACCAACCAAAACAAAGACCTCGTGAGTAAATTCGAACAATACTTGCAAAGTTATTTTTCATCTTCAGATTTATCCGAAAAGGGAGTGCCTTCGGTTAAACAATGTGGAGAAGCTATGCATATGTCAGGCTCCTATTTAAGCGACTTATTAAAAATAGAAACAGGAAGAAGTGCCAAAGACCACATATCTTCTCATTTAATTGAAAAAGCAAAAACCACATTATTAAATTCAAACTCATCGATTAGTGAGATTGCTTTTAACTTGGGGTTTGATTACCCGCAGCATTTTAGCCAATTATTTAAAAAGAAGGTCGGTATGAATCCAACGAAATACAGAAAATCAAACTAGAAATATCCATTGCCTAACAAAGCCTATACGCCATACCCTTCAGGATACTGCCAATAGCCAAAACGTTCTCTACAACCGATACAATAAATACTGACAGTTTAATATGATACCAAATATGAAAAGTTATAAATTCATTATTCAGATAGCCCTTAGTCTTTTGTTTTTATGTGCCTGTTCTACAGAAGGCAATTGTGACGATTGGTATGAAGGAATAGACTGTGTTATGGAAGAAAGGGCTAAATACTATGGAAGTTATAATGGTAAATCATATGTGTATGATGCAAGCGGAGAGCTCATTTCGACTTCACAATTCGAAGGCTTTAATCTTTCTGCTGGTAATGCAATAAATGAATTGGATTTGGGTAGCTTAAAGCTAACTTTAACCACCTCTGGGAGCAATTCCTTTATAATTCCAAATACAGATTTTATTGGTCCAGATGGTAATATTTATAATGGTCAAGGATCGGGTAACTTTAACGGCATCACATTTTACTTTACACTTTATCCAGAGAATAATCCATTAAGTTTCACTTATTACGGTACAAAACAATAAAAATGAGTATACAAATAAAATTAATATTAATAGTTTATCTAGCTCTAAATTCAACCATAGCTTGTTCTCAATCGAGATATAATATTATCTATGAACCACAGCTGGGGCAACATTTCGCAGCAGAAAATTTTAATACTGGGTTCCATTTATTCGATTATGTAGACTCATTGCTCATTCCAAAAAAAATCAGTAAAACTGAAAATAATTTTACTAAAGTTATGAATCCGTTCTACAGGTTTAGTAAGCTATTTTTAACCAATTATCTAATTACAGACTACACCATGACTATGAGTCATGAGAGATTTGGACATGGTTTTCGAGGTTTAGAGGCGGGTGGTAAAATTTTTGATATTGTATACAATCCACCACCACCTTTTGGGTATGATTTTTCTTATATCGCAATCATTGAATCACCAAATATAACTCAACAGCAAAAGACTGCTGTTAATCTTGGAGGTTCAGAAACTAATCTTGTCTTAACAGATTTAATGCGGAAAAATATTTTATTGGATGAAAGGTTCAGTTATAATTATAGTCTTGCCTATCTCTATGGAAGCAATGATATGCCTGGCTATACAGCTTTTGTTACAAGTCCGAATTCTGACCCTAATCGATATAGACAAAATATAAATACCTTGTATGGGGCTGATCTACTAACTAGGAGCAAAATGAGAACATATTCCCTCTTAGCACTTTTTACAGACCCTATGAATTTTTACGCCCTCAAATCTGTCTTTTATGATTATGTCATTAAAGGAAGACACAGCTCAAAAGTGGGTATGATCAAACTAAGCAAAAGACTTAAATATTTACCTAGATTCAGATTTGAATATACGCCCTATGGTCCTGAGTTAGTTTATCAGAATTACCTCAAGTTAGATTCTAAATTGATGCTGTTTAGCTTTAGTCATTCAGATGCTGCATTACCGAATTCATGGCGATTTGCTGCAAACATTTGGAATTTGAATATTTCTAATAGTTTCTCATTAAACCTCTCAGCACAAATGTGGAGTCAACCTAAAGTTGAGTTCTACGAAAATGATGAATTCATAGCTTCAGAAGGGGTTGGTGGTCAGTTTATCACTACAGTAAATTATGATATAATCAAAGACAAGCATATTTTTGGAATTACACTTCAGGCAGGTTATAAATCAATTGGATATGCTATTGGTGAACAATTAAATAAGGGATTAATAATCAGAGGAGGTTTGACTTTTAAATTGGGGAATAATGGCAAGTAGAGAACAATGTGTATACTGTATAGCACCCTGCGGGTTGCTACGACACCGTACACGAACCGTTCTCCACAAACGGATAAAATAAATACTTTTAAATTTAATATTATGCAAAACACGAATAGCTATAAATTTATTCTGCAGATAGCTATTAGTCTTTTATTTCTAACATGTTGTACAAAAAAAGACAATTGCAGCGATTGGTACGAAGGGGTCGACTGTATTGGCGAAGAAAGGGCTAACTTTTATGGAAGTTATAATGGTAAATCATATGTGTATGATGCAAGCGGAGAGCTTATTTCGACTTTACAATTCCAAGACTTTAATCTTTATCCTGGTAATGCAATAAATGAATTGGATTTGGGTGGCGTAAAGCTAACTTTAACCACCTCTGGAAGCAATTCCTTTATAATTCCAAATACAGATTTTATTGGTCCAGATGGTAATATTTATAATGGTCAAGGATCGGGTAACTTTAACGGCATCACATTTTACTTTACATTTTATCCTGAGAATAATCCATTAAGTTTCACTTATTACGGCACAAAACAATAAAAATGAGTTCGCAAATAAAATTAATATTAATAGTTTATCTAGCTCTAAATTCAACCATAGCTTGTTCTCAATCGAGATATAATATTATCTACGAACCTCAATTAGGTCAAACTTTTGCGGCTGAAAACGTTAACGCAGGTTTTCATTTATTTAATTACTTGGACTCCTTGGTAATCCCTAAAAAAATAATCAAAAAAGATAATAATTATGCGAAGGTCATCAATCCTATCTATCGATTTGGCAAGTGGTTCTTGACAAATTATCTTATTACAGATTTTGTCATAACTATGAATCATGAAAGATTTGGTCATGGTTACAGAATACTGGAAAGTGGGGGAGAAATTAATGAAATTGTTTACAATCCTCCCCCTCCATTTTCTAATGAGCCTTCATTTGTTAGCCAAATATATGCAACAAATTATACGATTCAACAAGAACTAATGTTTAGGCTTGGAGGGTCAGAAACAAACCTTGTTTTATCTGACATCACACGTAAAAACATTTTACTTGACGAAAAATTTAGTTATAATTATGGCTTATTTTATTTATACGGGAGCAATGATATGCCCGGCTACACTGCATTCGTTACAGCTCCTGCGGGGGATAATAATCAGTACCGAAATACTCTAAATTATTTTTACGGAGAAGAAAATTTGACACGAAAAAAGATGAGGACCTATGCTTTTTTTAACATGCTGACAGATCCATTAAATTTCTACGCAATCAAATCTGTTTTCTATGATTACATTATTAAGGGCAGAGGGGCAGCAGATATTAAAATGATAAAACTGTCTAAAAGATTGAAGTATTTGCCCAGATTTCGCTTCGAGTATACACCCTACGGACCTGAATTAGTCTATCAAAATTATTTCAAACTTGATTCAAAACTGATTCAATTGAACTTTAGTCATGCTGATGGAAGTTTTGACCCTTCATGGAGGATTTACACAAAAATTTGGAATATTAAAACTTTTGAAAATCTATCATTTAGTCTTTCAGGTCAAATTTGGAATCAGCCGTTAATTGATTTTTTTAAGGGAGATCGTCTTCAACAAAGTCAAGGTTTAGGCTCAGAAATAATCGTAACCACTAATTATGATTTAATTACCAATGAGCATTTACTTGGATTTACAATGCAAGTGGGTTACAAATCAAGTGGTTATTCTTTAGGGGAACAATTGGACAAGGGTCTTTTAGCAAGAGGAGGGTTAACCTTTAAATTAGGAAATTAAAGCCAGTAGAGAACAAAACCTAAACTGCATTAAAACGCAGCTTAGCCTAACCGTTGGCGGTAATTAAAAATGAAGAAAATAACTCTTGTAATATCAATTTTATTCCCATTATTTTTATTTGGGCAAACGGATATAATTCAGAAAACAAATTCGATAAAAGATGATACTTACCTTCATCCTATTGATTGTATAACGCCATATACTCTTAAAAAAGGTGAATGGATATATGCTCAATCTTTGCAAACTTTACCATTTCCAAGTTGGGCATTTGTAAGACTCACCGATAAACTTACAGCACAAATCGACTTGTTACCTTGGATATTTGGGACGTTTTCTGAACTAAAAAAACCGATTCCAAGTATTAATTTTAGGTATAGATTTAATACACAAAAAGGATTAGTGCCGACAATAGGAGTTGAAGCAATGTTTGTTCACTTTTGGGATACTCTTCAACGGTTTGAAACCCCTTCCCTAACTATGTGGGAAAATGGATCATATTTTCATTTCAAACCTAGTATTGGATATCGAATAAAAGATAAATTGGATATTAACTTATCTGTGGGAGTTGATTACATAGGGGAATTAATTATGCAAAAAAATGATTCCTTGAATTTTCAAACTAAAACATTTACTAATAGCTGGAATCCAAACTTATCCATTGGAATAGATTATAGGCCATCTAATTGGATCAGTTATCATATAGGATATACTTATGGATCAACCTTTACTTATCTAGAAAACGTTCCAAGAAAAAGGCAATTTAACTATGGGTTTAGAATAGCTCCCTTTTACAAGAATCGTTTTGGATTTATACGAAGTATGAGAATTGAACTTGTTGCAATAAACGGCTATTTTTTTGATATTGACGCTAAACAATCATTTCCTATACCAGTATTCCCATTCTTTTATTGGCAATGGAAAAATGTTAAGAAAAGGTAAACCAAGTACAAAAACGAAGACTGAAACTAAAAAATGATAAAAAATAAAAAAGCCAAATGGATTGTTAGGGCATTATTGCTTTTTGGAACAGTAGTTTCAATGTTTTTCGTGCCTTGGATTTTGGTAAAGGCGTGGATTTTACCGCTTCCTGATACTACTCAAGAACAAGTAGATGAAGCAATTGGACATGGATTTGATGGAATGATAGTTTACGTGGACCAAACTGGGAACCCACCAGCATTTTATACAGGCGGTTGGAAAGACAAAGAAAAGAAAATACCAGCCGACCCAAAATCATTGTTCAAAATTGCCAGTATTAGTAAGTTATATACCGCTGTAGCAGCGACTAAATTGGTCAAAGAAAAGCGTTTGTCTTTTGATAAAACACTCAATGATTACTTTCCAGAACTTGGCGGCAGGATTCAAAATGCTGAGGAAATTACCTTAAGGATGATGGTTCAACACCGATCTGGTATCCCAAATTTTACGGAAAATCCAGCTTATTGGCAAAACGAACAGGGAAATGACCAGAATGCCTTAGATTTTGCTCTTGACCTACCAGCCAGTTTTAAACCTAATGGAGGTTATGAATATTCAAATACGAATTATTTATTGCTTCGTAGGATTATGGATGATGTTTTAGGGTATAACCATAATCGATATGTAAAAGATAATATATTGATTCCCCTAGAGTTGAAAAATACCTTTTTTTCGATTACTGAAGTCGATTTAGATGATGTTATGAGTGGATATTATGTGGGATATGAGGAAGATTTTAAAGCTCGTGAATATGGGATGTTGGCTACAGCAGAAGATGTGGGCAAGTTCCTGAGAGCTTTAAACGATGGTTCTGTATTTAATGAGGGTGAACAAGAAATCTATCCCTACGAATACAACCATGGAGGTTTGGTAGTTGGTTATCAAAGCCTTGCAGAATACCACAAAGATTTAGACGCGGTAGTGGTTCAATTTATTAATACCACAGATTTTAATGGTTATGAATGGAATTTATCGGAAATTATAATTAACCGAATTGTAAAAATCATTAAAAAGAAAAACTAGCCACAACCTCCAACAAAGTCAAGGTTTAGGCTCAGAATTATCCATAACCACTAATAATGATTTAATAACTAATAAGCATATGGTAGGACTTACGATGCAATTAGGTTATAAGTCAAGTGGCTACTCTTTAGGAGAATAATTAGATAAGGGGATTATAGTAAGAGGAGGACTAACCTTTAAATTGGGAAATTAAAAGCCAGCGAATAAAAAAATTCTCTTCTTGTAGGCTAGTAAGGTGTCCAACTTTTAGCATTTGATCCTCTTTTTCTTAATAATTATTCGTGTACCTTACTTTTCACGCCTAGACGTGAGTCTCCTAATTTGTAATTTCCTTAAATTTGCAGCATTATCTTCAAAAAATGAAAAATGAAAAATGTATTTTTATTTATCTTAATTTCGCTATCCTCCGTGCCTTCTCTTGCTCAGTCTGTAGATCTTCAGGAAGACCTAACGATAAACAACTTATATGATTCCAGGCAAGGCTCTTGTGCCTTGGGAGACATTGACAATGATGGAGACCTTGACTTGATAATCACTGGTCCTGACGCGATTTTGACGAACGATAAAACCACCTTATACAGCAATGACGGCCAGGGGAATTTCACTGAAATAATTGGAACCGGACTCTCAGCATGGTCGGAGTTCAGTGATATAGCTTTTGCCGATGTTGATGGTGATGATGACCAAGATCTTTTGATCACCGGAAGAGATGGCAGTCCAAATTTTTACGCCAACTTCTATTTGAATGATGGGAGCGGTAATTACACTTTATCTCCCAGCGTCCCTTTTGAGCCATCCATAGATGGAGATCTTGAATTTGAAGATGTGGATAATGATGGAGACCAGGATCTTTTTATGTGTGGGTATGCAGAGGATAGCTCTGGGAGTCCTTTTATATTTTCAAAACTGTACCTCAACTCTGACTCCGGTGTTTTTACTGAGGTCACATCAACTCCATTTATAGAAGGCACGTCCGCAGCTTTTCTTGATATGGATAACGATAACGACATGGATCTGATTGTTTCGGGATCTACTAATAACAATGGTGTAATGACCACCCTATACGAAAATGATGGTACTGGAAACTTCAGCCTAGTAAATAATACACCTTTCACCGGAGTTAAATTCAGTGATATTTCTACTGGTGACTCAGATGGTGATGGCGATACGGACATTCTATTGAATGGCATGGATAGTTCTTTCCAAAATATCTGCGAACTATATCTTAACGATAGCGCCGGCTCGTTCAACTTGCTTACAGGAACCCCATTTCTAGCTGCACAATTGGGGACAGTTGACTTTGCGGATTTTGACAACGACAATGATCTGGATGTTTTTGTAACCGGCTCTCTTGGAGGACAGAATGTGGCAGCACATATTTACGAAAATCAGGGAAATAACAATTTCAACCTGGTAGACTCACTAGTACAAGTTTACAATTCTACCACTGCTATCGGAGATATAGATGGCGATAACGATCTTGATATGATCGTTACTGGTATTGGAAATTTACCAAGCACTCCAGATCCTTTTAAGCCAAGAGTCTATAAAAACATGCTTGCAACCACTTCAATTGAAATGGTACATGAAGAGGCGCACGATAACATTTTATTATACCCTAATCCTTCGGAAGGAATTATTAATATTCAGATTGACAACACAATTGGTACTTCAATCAAAATTTATAATACAATTGGTGAAATGGTATTTTCGGAGGACAGTTTGAACCCAAATATCCAAATTAAATTAAATCAACCGCCAGGAATGTATGCGGTAGTTTCTAAAACCAACAGTTCAACTTCTACATTAAGATTGATTATAAAATAGTACCGAATTACCCTCAGTGTACACAGCATTATATTTATAGAAAAGATAAGACCGTTGAGCATAATTAATTAACTGAAATAACAAACAAACAAACTCAAAGCATGTTGTACTAGAATTTAATGTCAATTATTCCGCAAAGTTAATTAATTAGTAACAGTCAATTACTTGCTCAGCCAGATTTAGAATGGGAAAAGAACTAGGTGGATCAGAATCGGATAGAGCTAGGGAAATAAATCAATAATAATTTGAAAAATAGAAGTAAGGGTTATTTATAAAATATAAAGACACCATTACTCAGATGCTAGAAAAAAACAGTTACTGTCTAATTTGTATTTTGTAACAGAAACTAGAAAGTACGACAGCCAACAATGTACAAACGGCCATAGTATCCTCCATTCGATTGGCTCGGTTTATTATACACTGGATATTAACTACAAACAGAAGAAAATAATTATGACCTACAAAAAAATCCTCCTTCTAATTACAGCTTCACTTTTTTTCCTCGATACATTTTCTCAAACTACTTGGACAAAAGTTGATGGTGGGACTGAATTCTCCATTGCCCTTAAATCTGATAGCACGCTTTGGGCATGGGGGAATAATGGAAATGGTCAACTTGGCATTAATAATACGACAACTCAGTTAACACCAGTTCAAATTGGATCTGATACTGATTGGAAAGAATTTTCGGCTGGAGCTTTTCATTGCTTAGCAATAAAATCAGACGGTACGTTATGGGCATGGGGACTAAATGGAAATGGGCAATTAGGTGATGAATCCCTTACTCAAAAAATTATCCCTACTCAAATAGGATCTAATACTGACTGGAAATCAATTGATGCAGGACAAGCACATACACTTGCCATAAAAACAGACGGGACTTTATGGACTTGGGGACTTAACATCAATGGGCAATTAGGCTTAGGTAACACATCAGATCAAAACGCACCTGTCCAAATAGGAACAGCCACTAATTGGTTGACTGTTTCTGGAGGAGGAGGACATTCCCTTGCTATTAGAACAGATAGTACTTTGTGGGCTTGGGGAGCTAATGGAAATGGTCAGGTTGGAAATGGAACAATCGTCCAAGAAACAGCACCAACTCAAGTTGGAACTAATTCTGATTGGATTGAAATATCAGCAGGTTTTGAATTTTCAATCGGAAGAAGAAATGATAACTCAATTTAGACATGGGGATTTAATGGCAACGGACAATTAGGCGATGGCTCTTTAACTCAGCAAAATTCTCCATTACAAATTGGCATTGGAAATGAATGGGGCAAAATTGCAGCAGGTTCATCTTATGCTTTCGCAATTGAAATTGACAGTACGCTATATGGTTGGGGTTTTAACGGTGCTGGGCAATTAGGCAATGGAGGTACTGTTCAACAAAACTCCATTATTCAAATAGGAACTTCAACTGATTGGTGTGATATTTCAGGAGCAGAGGGAACAATTAGTGGCTTTGTTATAGGCACCCATAGTTTGGGCTTAAAAGGAACAAAAAATATAATTTGTTCTTCCGGCTCAAATTATATTGGTCAACTCGGCGATGATACAACTAATGACACCCAAACATTTACTTGTAATACAGGTGAAATTAGTGTCGGATTACAAAATGTACCAATTGCTTTTGACCCTATTCAAGTTTATCCTAATCCTTCTTTTGGTTATTTTAACATCAAACTTAATGATTCAGAATTTCATCAATATGATTTAAATATATATAGTTCTATTGGCCAACTTGTCCTCTCAAAAAAGATAACTACATCAGATTTCAGTATTGATTTACAACAAAATACAAAAGGCATTTATTACTTGAAGTTTGAAAATAAACAAACAGTCATTACCAAGAAAATTTTGATACAATAAAAAATAATAGTTATCACAAAATATCAAATCATTGCTTCCTTCTTGATACTACGACACTATAAATGGCACGTTAGCGGTAATTAAACCTTTACAAGAAATCAAAGTCTAAAAATGAAATTTACTTAAAATAATTTCATATGCCCAAAGGAATTTATCTAACAATTTTCGCAATTTTATTATTCACAACATGTAATAAAGATGAACCATTTGCACCAAAAAATGGAAAACCAATAGTTAAGGCTGAATCTTTTTATTCGGTTTTAAAAAATGAAAATATAACATATGCCGATGGACTAAGTCATGATGAATCAAGCACTTCCTCTTTTCCAATACCTCTAAAATTAGATGTATACTTTCCCAACAATAATTCTACCAATAGACCAGTTTTTATGTTTATTCATGGTGGTGGATTTACTGGAGGATTTAAACATAAACCTGAAATTGTAGATATGGCCAATTATTATGCTTCAAGAGGTTGGGTTTTTATTTCCATAGATTATAGAACAACAGAGGAATTAGGTATTATACAAGGAATGACCCCAGAAGAATTATTGATATACTACAGAGGAATTGCACCGCAAGAATGGATTGAGTATGCTTTACAAGGAGCACAGACACAAAGTCAGGTTATGCAAGCCATTGCTATGTACCTAGCCCAAAGGGATGCAAAAGCAGCTCTTCGCTGGATTGTAGCTAACTCAAATACCTATAACGTAAATACAGATTTTATTACAGTAGGAGGAGCTTCGGCTGGAGCAATTACAACCATTGCCTTAGGAATTTCAAATCAAGAAGATTTTAGAAGCGAAATTACCATTAGCGATGACCCTACACTTGCCACTACAAACTTAAATGAAACTTATAAGGTAAGAAGTATGGTTTATTTCTGGGGTTCAAACATAAAATTAGATGTTTTTGAGGCGGTTTATGAATTGAATCAATATGACAGATATGACCTCAATGATCCTGAATTGTTCATGGGACATGGAACTGCACAGGATTTTGTTACGCCCTATGATGAAGCACTTGAACTGCAAGGCATTTTTGACTCTTTGGACATTCACAACAAACTAGTGACTCTGCTACAACCGAATGGTAACCCCGCGGGACATGGAGCTTGGGATGCCATAGTTGACGAAAAAGGCCTATCAGAATTAACATTTGACTTTTTAATTGAGAGACAAAATTTGAGTGTCGAATAGACAACTAGCGACAACAACGTGAATGAGTTAATACTCTCTAATAACCACACTACGAATATACTAACAGTTATTACCAAGCAAAAAAATGAAAATCATCCCTTCAAAAAAAACATGGAAAATCTTTAGAATAAATAAGTTATAAAAATAATTCAGCGAATAAAAAACGAAGATTTATAAGAAATTTCAAAATTTGAATTTTAACATTAAAACTAATCCTTTAACTTTTATCACCTAAGTAATGTAAATACATAGCAGGACAAAACAATGCAAATGAGAAATAAAATTTTCATACTTTATTAAACAAACCTTGTGCTGTCAATGTAATTATGCTCATTTTACCATTCTTTGGATTTGTTGATAGAAACATTACCTTTCTCTTTGGCCTTGGCATAACTCTTCTACATTAAAGAAGATAGTGGGAAATCTTGCTCAATGGTAAAAATCTATATTGTTAAGGTATTCTGATATCTGTTTATGTCTAGTGGTCATTATTTGAAAGATTTGAAAGATTTGAAAAAGTTATTAAACAATAAAGAAAAAATACTCTCCAGAATTATTACCTCTCTTTACTTTGGAGTATCTCAAATCTACCTAGGTTTATCAGGTGCAATGGCAGTTTTTTTTTATAATCCTAAAAATTTTATAAAAATAGAAATAATCAAATCCTACTTATTTTGACTCATGGTGTTTATGATTCTATTGGAATAACTATGATATTTTTGGAATCAGATTTTGGGATTTCTGAATGGGTAAACAATCTTTTATATAAAAAACTTCACACAGGATCTGGGGGATATAGATATTTTCAAGATGACAGCCGAAAATGCCCCTACCACATTACAGTAGCCGTGCATGGATTGAATATGCTTTACAAAAAAAGTAATCCTAAAATAAACAGTTTCATAACTATTCCTCAAGTAGAATTTCTAGCCTCGTGGGATTCATTAGCTCATTTAATGAACGCAATAAAATTCAGGATATCATGATTACATAGTAAAAATTATAGTACACAATTTTATTGTAAATCCATTGCGTGCTGAGTTTCCAAATATGCTCACCATTCCTACATATTTGGCATCCTGTGATCTTGCACAAATGAAAAAAAGTACTAGGTTATTGGATAAAATCTCTCCACTTGGATCAAAATCCACTTCACTTTTTACAGATCAAAAGGGGCATCAAGGAATATTATTGAGGAGGTTAGAAGCTTGGTTGGTTGAATGATTTAATTACGCATGATTACAAATTAAATGATAACACAAACTTTAATAAAATTGCCGGACATATAACAAACAATCATAATCAAATTACAAAGAAGAATAGTTTTTGGAAATGATAAAATTAAAGTTTGATAATAACAACAGCTAAGAATGTATATGAAATCATAGCCATCTACCAACAGGCCACGCCTAAAATATTTAAAATTGACATTAATTAAACGCAAGTAAAAAAGAAAGTCAAAATATTAATAAACTTAAATAAGTCCTTATTTTAAATATTTACTACTTTTATTTTCCTTTTCAATAGAAAGTTTAAAGTTGTGTATAATTTAAAAACTCAACCTTGGTAGAAACAGAATTCCATATAGATGAAGATTTAGCACCATATGTAAATTGCATTATGAGTGGCAAAAACACTGGTTTTGATTCACATACAAATATCCCATTATATGCTGATGGATACCCAGGGATCATGTTTCAACAATCCGAAAGAGGTTTCTACATATTACCAAAAAAAAAGAAGTTATCAGAATTATTTCTTTTTGGACAAACTTTAAAACCTATTTCTTTAGACGTAAAAGGACGGCACCATTATGTAGTTGTACAACTCTACCCTTTCGCTTCCAAATACCTACTTGGCATTAACCCCAAAGAGTTGAATGATGAATGCTACGACCTGCTTCAGATTAAATATCTTGATATAAAAAGTTTTCAAAATCGGTTAATTGAGTCTTGTAATTTGAAAGAACAAGTTCAAATTATCTCGAATTTAATGCGAGAATTAATTCACTCACATAACATCTACGAAAACGATAATATTGAAAAAGCAATTTCAATAATCATAAGTACACAAGGGCAAATAAAAATTAGAGAATTATTGAAACAAATACATGTTACGGAGCGCACATTTGAGCGAAATTTCAAATCATATGTTGGCTTATCACCAAAACAATTCGCCAAAATCATTCAATTTCAATCTTCTCTAAAGCAGCTAACAGAAGCAAAATTTCAAAAATTAACCGACATTGGCCTTGATAGCGGTTTCACAGACCAGTCTCACTTCATTAGAACTTTCAAAAGTTATACGGGGCAAACTCCATCTTTCTACTACGCTAATTTATAGAACTAATAATATTTTGTCGGTTTTATCCAATTTCCTCACCTAGAGGTCCCATACATTTGTTGAAAATTAAAGCAAATGAAAATATTATTTATCCTCGGTTTTACTGCAGTATCGTTACTTGTAATTAGTCCTGCTAAAAGTAAATCTCTAGGGGCTATAAATACGTACTTTCCTATTAACCATAGTGTTGTCAAAATAAAAGCCTTTGAGATATTAAAAACAAAATGTAATATCTGTCATGCTAAAAAGAATAGAAAAAAAATATTCACGCTTGAAAACATGGATATTTTTGCTGCTAAAGTTGAGGAGCAAGTATTTATTAAAAAACGAATGCCAAGAGGAAAAAAGAATAAGCTTACTGATAAAGAATATCAACAATTATCTACCTGGATAAAAAGCTTAAAACAATAACAGATCTTCCTATTTCACGAAACCACTTACAATTTATTTATAAAAAAACAATTATGCCATTTTTCAAACACCTAGACGACTTATCCGATATAACAGACATCACATGGAACGACAGAAAACGATTGGGGCCTCTCGACGAAGCATCTCAAAAAATTATGCGAGGTAAATCTTCATTTACTTCTGCACAAAAAGAGGTTTTTGCAGCTTTTGTATCTGGACTTAATGCTTGCTCATTTTGTTATGGTTCTCATGCTGAAGTTGCCAATAACTTCGGAATTCCAAAGAAGACTATCGAGTCTTTGGTAAAAGATATTGATAGTGCTCCTATTGCCTCAAATGAAAAACCACTTTTTCAATACCTCAAGAAACTTACCCTCTCACCAAGTAAACTAATTCAAGAAGATGCAGATAAAGTTTTTCGTGAAGGATGGAGCGAAAAAGATTTGCAAGATTTGATATTAATAGGTTGTTTATTTAATTTTTACAATCGTTTACTAGATGGACATGGCATCAAAGGCAATCAGGCCATTTATCAATTTGGTGGTGCCCACTTACACAAAAATGGATATGGAGTACCATGGTTTATAGGCCTAATTAAAAATTACATTAAGAAAATAAAAATCAAAAAACTCAAAGAAGCTGAAACAAAGTAAATAATAATAATTATGAAAACGGAAACAATTATTCTAGCAACCGCCATATTATTGACTGGATTAATGGCAGGTATTTTTTTTACTTGGTCTAATGCAGTAAAGCCTGGGATTGGAAAATTAAGTGATTTAGAATATCTAAGAGCATTACAGTCTATGAATCGAGTAATATTAAACAAAGCCTTTATTGGTATCTTTCTGGGAGCTGTAATAGCTGTGGCACTAGTTCCCATTTTTCATTTTAAATTATCCCCTGACAACATTTTTTGGATATTCATACTCGCTCTTGTCACTTATTGGATTGGAGTATTTGGTATAACCGTATTTGGTAATATACCTTTAAACGAGATTTTAGATAAAATTAATTTAGAATCCATTGCATTGGAAGAAATAAAAGCGCTAAGAACTAGTACAGAAGTTAAGTGGAATAATTTGAATTTAATTCGCTCTATTTCTTCAGGAATAACATTTGCTCTATTGATTATTTCCTATCTATTTATTAAGGGATAAGTTCAACGCTTTTCCCTTAATTAGACTAGAGCATAAATCTCATTATTAAAAGTGCTGGTAAAATGAATCCTAAACTTGCTATCAAATTGTTGCTATGGTTAATTGGAGCTGTCATACTATTTCATCTAGCTATTTTGCTAAAAATAATTCCATATAAAGTGACTTGGGGAGGAAGGCTTGAGAATGATATAGAAATGTTCGTATTTGAAATGATGTCTGTTTTAATTAACCTTTTTCTAGCTGTTTTGCTACTCATAAAAGGGAAGGACTTATCGTGCTTTATTCCAATGAAAGTGGTGAATATTATTTTATGGGTTTTCCTTTTTCTTTTTGGAATAAATACGGTAGGAAATATTGTAGCCAAAACTCTTTTTGAAAAGAGCCTAAGTCTATTAACTTTGATTTTCACATATTTAATATGGATTATACTTAAAGGGACTGAAAAAACACACAACAAAACATAAACTACATTCAAACACAATTTAGCCAACCCGTTTCGATCAATTAAAAAAGACATAAATCAATATATGAAAACAATATTATATATCCCTTTACTGAAAATGCTTTTGATGCACTTTGATCTCTTGGTATTCTAATCATAATTTTGTATCTTATTTATATTCTCCCATTGCTATCTGGTATTAGGCATTAGCAAAACACCTAAAAAAAGAGGAAAATATGAATACCTTCGTTGAAAGAAAAGAGGAAAATAAAAATCAATCAGTTGCGAATGAGGTTTCTCAAAAGAGGAGAAAAGGTGAAACTACTTATCAATTTGTGGACAATAGACCTGAGGTGGTTTCTCAAAGAAAGTTGCAAGAAATGACGAATAACTCTCAGCAAGTTTCACAACTAAAATCTTTTCAAGTAATGGCTAACAATAGCCAAAAGGCCAAGCAAACTGTTCAATTACAGTCAAAAGCGGACAACCAACCTAATAAAAAGCAAAATCCCATTCAAAAAAAAGAAAATAATACACTAATTTATAATTCTGTTGAACAAAGCATTCAGCCTGAAAGAGCTAGCAATTATCAAGAAACTAAGGATAACAATGAATCTGTTGCGCAACTCGTTGCTTACAAAAGAATTGCAGAAAAATTAACTAGTACAGTTGTGCAACGAGTAGGAAATGAGGATGATCCTCTAGCATCTGTTAACGCGGTTTATAAAAAAGCAGACGATAAAAGGTTGGGGTACGCCCAAGAGGATTATGTCTCTGAAAAACGAATGAAAGCTATTGGACCGATTGATAATGAGGCCAACGATAAAATGCTAGCCCACGCCAAAGAAGATTATATTTCTAAAAAACGAATGGATGCTATTAGCCCAGTTGATAATGAGGCCAACGATAAAATGCTAGCCCATGCTAAGGAAGATTATATTTCTAAAAAACGAGTGGATGCTAACAGCTCAGTTGATAAAGAAGCTAACGATAAAATTCAAGAATATGCAAAAGAAGATTATATCAAGCAAAAACAGATAGAAAAGTTTGATGGTAAATTAAAAAACGAACAACTAGAAGAATTAAGCGTTTTGAAAAATCGAGGCGAACAAGCCAGTGTGGATCAACCAGATGAGAGCCTAGGTGCCGACCTAACACGAATTCAAAAGGACATGGATTACAATTTTGATCCAGATTCAGATCATCATGGAAAGGTTCGAAGATTTGTGGGAAAGAAAGCCGCTGGTGCTGCACATTATGCATACAAGCATCCCCTTAAAACAGTAGCAAAAGCCGTCCCACTTGCCCCCGTCATTATGAACACTGCAGGAGCCATAAAAAGTCATGTAAGGAGTAAAGATGCTCGAAAAGAACAAAAGGATGAAGATGCAACTCAAGCTGAGCAATTAATGTGGCGTGCGCATAAAAAAGGACAACAAAAGAATCGAAATAAAAAAGGATTTTCTGCAGCAGTCGGATTGGGAACCACATTGGCTGGTGGTGCACTAGACTTTGGTGCAGGAGAGGCTGCTGGACAAATTTTTAGTGAAACGGGTAATGCTTTTGCTGATGGAGCTTTAAGTGAGGCTGTGGAAACAGCAGCAGCTTTTGTTGGACAAACATCAGCAGGAGATGCAACAGAAGCATTTAGCCTAGCCCTTGGAGAAGCTGCTTCTGAAGATTTTGTCGGCGGACTTTTAGAAGATGGACAAGACGGTGCCAATACAGGTATTTCTAATAAAAGACAAAAGGGTAAAACAACTGCAAGTGATGACAAAAATTTAATCAAAAAAGGAAGACTCGCAAGAAAAGAATTAAATAAAGACGGAGGCGATAAAGGACTCGCCCACGAAAGTCTTTTAGCAAAAGATTTAAGCTATGGGAAAACGTTAAGAGAAACAGTAAGAAACAAATTGGACTCCCCAGCTGTACTCCCAGGAGATGCTGCACCTAACACAACTCCATTAGGTATAAATGAAACAAGTTTACCACAAGAAAGAATGAAGGAGTTTGAAAAAGCAAAAGCAAACAAGGCCAATACGTTAAACCTTCTTAAAGAAACAGCAAAAACACGTGAAGATGATCCTAGTGCTCCAGCAATTTCCAATGAGCACGCACTTACCCCTAGTGTAGTCAAAAAAGAACAACAAGGCACCAAAGCAATGGCATATACCCGTTTAAATAGGCAACTTGGTTACGAGAAGGATGGTGAAACCATGAGTAAAAAGCAGGCTGTAGAAAAAGATAAAAAAATTGATAACTTCAAGAAAAAAAGTTTCTACGAGGCTTAGTTATAATACCAATTCAAGGAATTATAAAGCCGTAATATCATTACAAAAAGCTTTGTTAAAAGCACACAGTAGGAGTTAAAAAAGGATTTTTTTTTAATGACCTCGATAAATGAAGTAAAACAAAAAACCAATAATAATTGAATGTTCATGGCTTATTAAGTCTAAACTGAGTCTCGGTTAAATAATGAGTCTCAGTTTGAACAAAATTAGTAGAACATACATCCCTCTATTCTAACTATTTCACCTGTGTCAAGAAGATATTCCGAATAATTTTTTCCGGAAGGATAAAAAACAAATGCTTGACCTTCAGTGCTTGAAAAATTAAGTAAACCATCAATTACCTCATACTTATACGTTATACTATATTCAATTTCTTCGCTAGACCCGAAATAATCATACCTGAACCACAAAACATCCTCCTGATCTCTTTTGATTTCTATATTCCATTTTATTCCATCGTAAGTTGTCTCACCTAACTTCCATCCCTCACAATATGAGGTAATACTATCAATATTAAAGAAGGATATAAAATATTCATTATCTGTAAAGTTTGAAAATTTTATATCCGAAAAATCGCTGAAATAATTTTCTTCATCTGCCCAAATTGTTCCATCATATTTATCTAAAAATCGACAAAACTTTCTTCCCCAGCCAGGACCACAATATGATATCACCGATGGATCCAAAAAAGGATATTCTTGTCCACTTGCATCTGTTACAAAATCTTGCCATTCAGACTGTCCAGATGGTCTAGAATCAAATTGCTCTTTACTCTGTTCCGAACAAGAAAACAAACCAAAAACTAACAATAGTAAAAGTAATTTTTTCATTTCTGATATTTATTTATTGAATTAGTCTATTTTACTAAAAATCAACTAAAATTATTCTTGAAAAATTAACAAAATGTCATCAAACTTAAATATAATCCAAAACACAGCAATACATATAAATCCCTCCCCTCCTATTCGGGCCGGCGTGACGTATTGGGTCGGCAGAGTAGTAATATCAAATGCGAATAATTACCATTGTAAAGCGCTTAATAGAACTACCACAAAGGAATCATATTTTGATTTATTTTGGAAAAAAACGATGAAATATTTAGTAATTATGTTGACCTTCATTTTATTAGTCTTCGTCTTCGAATCAAAAGGGCAAAGTGCTGATATTACTTTTATCCACTACTCAGATACAAGTGAGATTGGATTGGACCGTGAAATTGGGTTTCCAATAATCAATACAGAAAATAATATTATTGATAGTATTCTAAATAAGAATATAAGACGTGATATTTTGTTTGACACCTTAACAACTCCGATTGATTGCATACTTTCAAATATGGTCTTTGGAGCAAGTTCATTTTAGCTTGATTTTAAAATAACATTTAACAAAAAAAATATTATTTCAATATTAGTTTCGTGTGATTTTTGTGGCGGCAATTGTGGCGATTATCAAGAAGCCTTTGTATTTTTTTGGATAACGGCAACCGACTTTTCACCTCTGACTTAATAGATTCCAGCCTATTTTATAACGAGGTAATAAAGATTGATGTGAAAGAACAGTATCAAAAAAGTATTAATAGGATTTTAAATTTGAAAGATTCTTGCGCCAATTGTGATAAATCAGATTTGAACAACTTTGACTTCTATTCAACAAAAATTAAACAACAAAGAGACGAGTTTGCTATCAATTCATTTTATATTAATGAGGGTTCAATTAAAATTATTGATAAATGTCCATTTAGCCGAATAGACAGTAATATGTGCCTAGAAAGTGAATTCATTTATGACCTCTCTAATTTAGTCAAATACCTAAAAATGGAATTCTGAACAACAAAACTCAAACTAACTTAAAATACAGTTTACATTAACCGCTATACAACATTAGAAACAAATCAATATGAAAAGAATATTTATAGTTTTTTTAGTATCCCTAATTTATTCTCAATCTTATAGTCAAAAACCAAGAGCAAGGGATTTAGGAGTCCCATTTGTTGGTAAAACAGGCGAATTTAATGCTATAACGGATGTTAAAGGGGTTGAAGTTGGATACAGTACAATCATTTCTGGTAAAGGAAAAAATATTTTAGGTAAAGGACCTGTAAGAACTGGAGTTACTGCAATATTTCCGAGAGGTAAGGCCAAAAAATTTAGTCCTGTTTATGCCAACTGGTATAGTCTTAATGGCAATGGAGAAATGACTGGTACGACTTGGGTAACGGAATCTGGTTTTTTAGAAACGCCAATAATGATTACAAACACAAATAGTGTTGGTGAAGTAAGACAGGCAGTATTGAAATGGTATGTTGATACAGATTGGTATAATGGGGAAGATTGGTGGTATACTTATCCTGTAGTAGCAGAAACATACGATGGATTTCTAAATGATATTTACGGATTCCATGTAAAAGAGGAACACGTTTTAGAAGCTATTCAAAACACATCGAGTGGAAAAATTGCAGAGGGAAACGTTGGCGGAGGAACTGGTATGATGTGCTTAGGATTTAAAGGAGGTACCGGGACTTCTTCAAGAGTTTTTAAAATTAAAGATTCAACCTATACAGTTGGTGCAATTGTTCAATCAAATTTTGGAGCCAAAAGAAACTTATCAATTGCTGGTGTCCCAGTTGGTGTCGAATTAAAAGACACCTTAAACTACAAATTTAATGCGCCACCTAAATCAAGAAGACAAGAAGGAGATGGCTCTATTATAATAATTATAGCAACTGACGTTCCTCTTTTGCCTCATCAATTAAAAAGAATAGCTCAAAGAATTCCATTAGGTGTTGGGATTGTTGGTGGAAGAGGTAGTAATGGCTCTGGAGATATCTTTTTGGCATTCTCAACTGCAAATGAAAATGCATTTAATCGAGATGAAACTACAACAGTTCAATCAATGTCTAATGACCAATTAATGCCTGTTTTTGAAGCTACTGTTCAGGCTATTGAGGAAGCAATTATTAATGCAATGGTGGCAGCAGAAACTATGGAAGGCATTAACGGAAATAAAGCCTATGCTTTACCTCACGATTTACTAATTGAAATACTTAAGAAGTATAACCGGATAAAATAATAAAATAAATAGAATTGTGTGCAACAGTTCCCAACTACCTTAGACTTAGAATTAACCCAAAACACTAGTTATGATTTAATAACCAAGGAGAATATGCTTTGCCTTACAATGCAATTGGGTTAAATGTCAAGTAGTTATTCTTTAGGAGAACAATTAGATAAGAAACCTCTAACAAAAGGAGGGTAACCTTTAATTTTGGAAATTAGAGATTACGTTTCTCTTTACGTGAAGGCTAATAATACTGTCAAATATTAGCATTTGAACCTCTTTTGCTTAATAATTATTCGTGAATCTCTAATTTCACGACTAGACGTGAATCTCCTTTTGACTAAATAACCTAAAATTGCTCGAATATTATGACTATTTAATAAAATGAAAAAATGAAAAATATCTTTTCACTTATTTTAATCGCTCTATCTCCTTTAGCAACTATTGCTCAGTCTATAGATCTTCAGGAAGACACAACAACTAATTTGTATGATTCTAGACATGGCGCTTGTGCTATGGCAGATATCGACAATGATGGTGACCTTGACTTAATAATCACAGGTAAAGATGGCAATTTAACGAGCGACAGAACTACTTTATACAGCAATGACGGTCTTGGTAATTTTACCGAAATAACCGAAACCGGTCTTTCTATTTTGACTGATGGAGGTTCCATTGCTTTTGCTGATACTGATGGTGATGGTGACCAAGATCTACTGCTTACCGGAAGAGACGGTAGCCCAACCTATTATGCTCATTTTTACTTAAATGACGGAAGCGGTAATTTTACGCCAGATACCACCCAACCTTTTGAACCCTCTGGTGGGGGTAATCTTGATTTTGCAGATATCGATAATGATGGAGACCTGGATTTATTTATGACTGGATTAAACAATAACAACAATACAAGATTCTCAAAACTTTACCAAAATGATGGCACAGGAAATTTCTCTGAGGTAACATCCACTCCTTTTCTTACTGTAGGGGGTAAATCCTCTGCGTTTTTTGACATGGATAATGACAACGATCTAGATCTTATCTTATTAGGAAAAAATAACAATAATGAGAAAAAAACAACGCTATATGAAAATGATGGGGCGGGTAATTTTAGCCTGGTAAGCAATACTCCTTTTGAAAATGTTAGTAATGGTGGTGTTGCGGCAGCTGATACTGATAATGATGGGGATATCGATGTGCTTATAAACGGGGAGAATACTATTGGTGACTTTTGCCAACTATATTTAAATGACGGCACCGGCGCATTCAATCTTCTTGCCGGAATACCTTTTATTCAAACATCTGCTGGCACAGCCGACTTTGCAGATTTTGACAATGATAATGATATGGATATCTTAGTAACTGGCTCTGCAGGACATCCAAACTTCGCAGCACATATTTACGAAAATGAAGGCAATAACAACTTTAGCCTTGTGGATATACTGGAAACAGTTTATATACCCTCAACAGCCCTTGGAGATATTGATAATGACGATGATTTAGATGCAATAATTACTGGAATCTCAACGGTATCTGGAAGCAACTTCAAATCAAGAGTATACAAGAATATGCTCACAACTACATCAATTGAAGTAACGACTAAAGAGGTCCACGAAAACATTTTATTATACCCTAACCCTTCGGCAGGAATTATTAATATTCAGGCAGATAACATACTCACCCTTTCAATCAAAATTTATAATACAATTGGTCAATTGGTCTTTTCTGAGGACAATTTGAACCCCAATAGTCAAATTAAATTAAATCAACCGTCAGGAATGTATATGGTAATTGTTAAAACCAACAATTCAACTTCTACATCAAGATTAATAATAAAATAGTAATGACTTGCCCGCAATGTTTATGGCTTTTTTATAAATAGCTTACACAAGACCGTTGGTTAAAATCAATTAACTGAATTACTAAAAATTAAACAAACTCAAATTATGTTATGCAAATATTTAATATCAATTATCTTACTGACTATGTTAACCTGTAACAATCAATTATTTGCTCAACCAGATTTGGAATGGGAAAAGAACTACGGTGGAACAGAATCAGATAGAGCTAGAATGATTAAACAAACTACCGATGGTGGTTATATTATAATTGGAGCATCTAATTCTAGCGATGGAGATGTGGGTACTAACAATGGAAATAAAGACTGTTGGGTCATCAAGTTAGATGCTTTAGGAAATATAGAATGGGAACAAAGTTATGGGGGGACAAATTGGGATTATTCTAGGGATATTCAACAAACTATCGATGGTGGATATATTGTAGCTGGATCATCCCTTTCGAGCGATGGAGATGTAGGTTCTAATTATGGAGAGTCAGACTTTTGGGTTTTCAAGTTAGATGAAACAGGAAATATAGAATGGGAAAAGAATTATGGTGGAAGTCTCACCGATCAGGCTAATGCTATTCTACAAACGGCAGATGGAGGATATCTCGTGGCTGGTGAATCCAATTCAGATGATGGAGAGGTTGGAAATAACTATGGAAGCTACGATTGCTGGGTTCTAAAACTTGACATGATTGGGAATTTAGAATGGGCAAAAAATTATGGTGGAACTGACCAGGAATTTGTAGAGTCTCTTCTTCAAGCCGATGATGGAGGGTACCTTGTTGGGACTTCATCTCAATCAGCAGACAATGATGTAGGTGGAAATAATGGAGAAGAAGATTTTTGGATTTTTAAATTAGATACTTTAGGAAATATAGAATGGCAACAAAATTACGGTGGAAATTGCGACCAAAGTTTAAGTTCAATGATTGTTGCCAACGATGGAGGATATATCGCTACTGGCGACTTCTGCTCTTACGATGGCTTAGATAGTACGTTAACAAATGGTAGCTATGATATATGGGTTTTAAAAATAAGCGAAACTGGAAGTATTGAATGGGAAAAAAACTTTGGTGGAACAGAATCTGATAGACATAGCTATATTCAAAATACAAATGACAATGGTTTCGTAGTAGGTTGTAGCAGTCAATCTAACGATATAGATGTAGGTTCTAATTATGGAGAGCTGGACTTTTGGGTTTTCAAATTAGATGGATCAGGAAATATGGAATGGGAACAAAATTATGGCGGTTCTCAATGGGATCTTGTTAAGTCAATAGAGCAAGCTTCAGATGGCGGTTTCGTTATTGCGGGCAGTTCTAGATCTTCTGATGGTTCAGTAAGTGATAATAATGGCGATTTTGACTACTGGGTAGTAAAACTTCGGCCTCTCAACGTAGGTATTAATACAATAGATTTGAATCATAATGTATCTATTTTTCCTAATCCTTCTATTGGAAGCTTTATGATTAATTCAAAAGACATTTCAGACTCCGTTAATATAGAAATTGTTAATATCTTTGGAGCTATCGCTTATTCAAAAACTCAAAAAATAGATATCCCTATACAAATCAATCATTTGCCCAAAGGAATTTATTATGTATCTATTTCCTCTCCTAAACTTAATTTAGTAAAAAAAATTATTTTGAGATAAAAGTCTACATCCAGCAAAAACTAAAATATCAATAGCCCCTAGGCAGGGATACTGCATTAGATTAGGCTGTTGTAGCAGGGCGATAACCCAACAAATAAGATTTTTCAAATAAAAAACTAAACATATAATCTTAACAAATGAATATCCTTTTTTCAAAAAACAAGTACGATAAATATGAAAAAAATATGAAACAGAGAAGATAGCTAAATGGATTACATCATTTATAGGAATAGTTGGAATAACTCAATTATTAATATTCCCAAATCAAGATTGGTTCACTTGGGTAGCAATAACTTTGTCTTCACTTATTTTAATTTTTGAAGGAAAAAAGGAAAGTAGATTAGGAAGAGGTATACCTTTAATGTGCAAAAATGACGAATCGCTGAATCAAAAAAAGATACAAAGTAAAATTTCTTTAATAAGCATCGATTTTCTTAATTAGCAATTAGAGGATAAATGCCACTGACAAAACATATGAAATAATAGGATCTTTAGAGATACAGCTTTTCATATATATATCCCACTTAAAACAATCGGAAAAACTTGACACAATACTTATGCAAAATTGCAATTATATTGTTAAACAACAACAACAATACATAACAAACTATGCTATTTCTCTCAACTCGTTTTCCAAAAACTAACATTTCATATTTTTCAATAATCCTTTCCTTAATGTTCTTTGTAAATCAAATTACAATGGCTCAAAGCTGTCTACAGTTAAAACTTGAGGATTCATTGATAGAGTATTATGATATACAAGATTCAACTGCAGCAATTCAAAAGGAGATTGATAGGTATTTTAGTTACTGGAATCGAGATAGTCTATGGGTGAATAATGATTACATCTATTTTAAGAGTAATCACATCCAAGTACTCGATATAAAAAGAGGCAGATTCTATTCAAGACATGTAAGGTTCGATAAATTCAAGGAAAAAGATAATAATCCAATCACCAATCTTGAATATGGAATTGAATGTGGTTGGGAAGTAACAGGAAAGAAAATGGAAGTTAATGGGTTTATGTGTGATGAAATACTAATTTCTACATTTGAACCAACTGGTGATCCAGTTTATTTTTATGTCTTTCCAAAATACTCAAATACAAATATTCATGGATTCAAAAAACCTCTTCCAGGACTTGTAATGAAAGAGCAAAAATGGATAACAACAGATAATAATGGCCCAACAAACCAAATAAACAAAACACTAGTTAATATCACTTATAAATACAAACGAGTTCATTGTCCAGATCAAATGATTGAGACAATTTCTGAAATAAATAATGACTTTTTATTATCAAAAATATTAAATGATACCCTAAACCTAGACGATCCAATTGATCCATTATTAGTTAAGGCTATTAATTTTAAGAAAAAATTTAATGGCATAGAACAAGAAATTTTTCCTGCTGACATAAGTAATATTATTAACTCAGATAAAAATATTATTAGGGTTTTTAAAGAGGGATTCGAAGGGCTTTACGAGGCTTTTAGTAAAAATAAAAATGTTCATCAATATATTATTCCAGACCGTTACAAGAAAAAATATGACACTATCCAAGTATTTTATAACAAAGTGAATAAAATTATTGACATCAAAGATTCTAAAAACCAATATCAAGTTCTTAATGACACTATAGTATTTAAGCCAGGTAGGAAATTAGTAAATTATTATTTCGACGAATCCAAACGAATCTTTTATGAATTTAGAGGAAAACAAAGAGCGTTGGTTGTAAAAAAAGTATATGATTCTGATTTAAAGCTATTGAGCGATTATTATGATTACAACAAGCATGAACCTAACGCTGGATATACACTAGAAACATCCACCTACGAATATGATTCTGATGGAAATATGATAAATAAAATTTGTAACGATTCTACACACAGTAGTAGTTTTCAGTATGGTTCTAATGGACTTGAATATGGATATATCAATAATGAAAATTATGGGCATCTTACATATAACATACAGTACTTTAAAAATAAAAAATCAAAATTTGTTGTTAAAAAACTTTTGAAAAACTCAAAACATATAAATATTGCAAAGATTTTTATTTTTGACGAAAAGTATAATTTGATTGAAGTAAAAAGAGATAATGGTTATAATTCTAAATGGACTTTAGAATACAAGGAGGAATAAATCGAACAAATCTCCACTTTTATTTTATAAATAAAACAGTGGTAAAAAATTATAATTCGATGATAACCAATATATTGATAGATAAACAATAAAAAAAAATTGGTACAAACCTCCCTAACTGTATTTTAATTGAACATTACAAAACTAGAAATTTGTTAACGTTCCAAAAGTACTACAATCACCATTAAAAATTCTTTTGATTTATGAAATCAATTATTCCACTTTTCCTGATAATCCTCATCATTACCTCTTGCAATGAGGAGAATGTAAAACCATTAGATTTGGCTAATCAAATTGTAGCGAAATTTGAAAGTAAAAATTCTTTATCATATGATATAAACTACAGAATAAAGTTTTTCAATCAATTAGATGATACAACCAAGGTATCTGCTAATATTGACTTGATAAGACAAAATAATGATACTATATTCGGCGGATATGTTTGGATAAAATCTGACTCAATGGCAAGATATTATGATACTCGTAATACTTACTTTATTAACCATCGAAATCAATCTATCACAAAATATCCAAAGGAAAAACCTTTTGCCATAACAGGTAATACTTTGAATGAGACCATTCGAATATACTTCTTGAAGCCAAGGAGATTAATTAATGGGGTAACTGATTCAACGATTAATATTACATTAACAGAGGATAAATTAAATGGTATCGATACTTGGAAATTGGCATACAAATTCGATGATGATCAATACTCCTCTAATACTTGGAAAGATATATGGATAGAAAAAGAAAGCAATTTTATTCCAAAAATGCGGTATTCCTCAGATATGCAAGGCGAGAATCAGTATAATCAATGGGAATTATCGAACTTAACATATAACGATATAACTATAGATGACTTAAAAAATAGATTTGAAGAAATTAAATCTAATTATACCATAGAAGATTATAAAGAAAGATCAAAAGAAGAATTAAGCCTTCTAGCTAATGGAGTTCAAATACCAAAACTTACTGGAACTCGATACTTAGACGGAGCTGAATTTTCATTAGATGATTATAAAGGTAAAATGATTTTACTAGACTTTTGGTATTTAGATTGTTTTCCATGTATTAAAGCCATATCTCATTTAAATGAAATTCAAAGTAAGTATAAAGACTTAGTCATTATTGGAGCAAATCCCTTTGATAATAATGAAAAAGGAATGAAGCGAATGCCAAATTTTTTATCACACAATCCAATCAATTATCCGATAATGTTTATTGAAAGAACAAAACCAAAAGACTTTAAGATATTTGCTTATCCATCTTTCTATTTAATTGATAAAGAAGGAAAAATAATTCATTCTGAAATTGGCTTTAGTGAAGATGCGACCAGTAAAATTGATAGTTTAATTCAAATAAATTTGTGATAATAATGATATTGAATGGTAACATGTATTTGAAAATCTATCCACCTATGCCTTGGCGTTGTAAATAATTATAAAATGAAATACAAATCTTTTGAAACGGAAAGGTTGTTTATAAGGCCAACATCTGAAAATGATTCTGAATTCATTTTCAAACTATTAAATACACCGAAATGGCTCAAATATATTGGGGACAGAAATGTCAAAACAATTGAAAATGCAAAACAATATATAAAAGAAAAAATGACTCCCCAACTTGAGAGACTTGGTTATTCAAATTATACTTTAACTACAAAACGAGACAATCAAAAAATAGGAACTTGTGGGTTATATGATAGAGAGGGTTTGAAAGGAATCGATATTGGATTTGCATTTCTTCCCGAATTTGAGAGAAAAGGATTTGCGTATGAATCATCAAACAAATTAAAGGAAGTTGCTTTTAGTGAATTTGGTATCAAGACTATTAGTGCTATTACAGCAAAAAACAATATATCATCTCAAAAACTTATAGAAAAACTTGGATTGAAACTTATCGGTACAACCAAAATACCGAATGATGATAGTGAAGAGGAGTTATTATTATATAGAATTGAAATATAAAAACTGGTTACAACAATGGCTAAAGTCCAAAAAGCTTTTAGTGATTAACCCAAAGTTTAAAGCTCTTAAATAGGTCAAAGAAGTATAAAGCCACTAATTAGTCCCACCTCTGGTACTTCGTTTACAACAGCGATTCGCCTCCTAAAAATTTACTTTAGTCAATCTTCAGTTGTACCTTTAGAGAAAGGGAACAACCATTATTTTTAATTAATTGGTTTTTCTAATACTTGGAGCCCTTAGATAAAAGACAAATAATAGCGCAAATGCAAAGACTGACATAAAAAATACTGGAAAATAAGGTTAAGTAATACCTTCTTGGAAAAAATTTGGAACTTCCAGTTGAAAGAAACACCAGGCATTCATATAATACGCTTTAGGATAGATAACATAATATTCACAAGGAAGATTTTATTAAAATAAAAGATAAAATATCAACCAATTTATAAGCGGCATTAAAACGTCTACTTATGTCAAACCGTTAGCCTCAATTACAATATGGAAAAATTAAATAATTCATCAAGCTATCTATTTGTAACACCTCACAAACAAAAAATATTTGCTGAAATTTCCTCCTGGAGCAATTCAGATTGCCTCATTTTAGATTTACAAGATGGATGCCCCTCAGCCTTAAAGGCTGGTGCCCGAGCAAATATAAGAACCCACCAAAATAATATTTCCAATCTAAAAAGTCAAATAATAATTCGATGTAATCAATTCAGTAATAGATCAGAATACAATAAAGACATTGAGTTACTTGAGCTAGATTTTATTGATGGCGTAATGCTTCCATACATAGAAAATATCGAAGATATCATAGAGACTGAAAAGCGATTAAGAGCAATAGAGAAAAAAAGTATAGGTAGAAAAAAGATTGAAATCATTCTATTGATAGAAACCGTTTACTCATTTCAAAATTTAGAAAAAATAATTTCTGCTTCCCAAAGAATATCAGGGATTGCCCTAGGACTCTACGACCTTTTTGCGGAGACCGATGCTGAAATGAATCCTAGAAATGTAAACTTCGTTACCAATAAAGTAATGTTCGAAGCAAAGAATGCTAAATTGCCTTTCATCGACAGCCCGTTTATTGATGTTCACAATTACGCAGGTTTTTTTGCTGATTGCGAGAAATCGGTAAAAAATGGTGCAAATGGAAAAATGATCTTACATCCTGACCAAATTGAAATTGTTAATCAGTATTTTTCAATCGACGAAGAGGAGCGCTCATTACTTAACAAAATAATTTTAGATTATGATGGGGGTTGTAATATCACAGAAGCAGGTAAATTCATAGGGCCTCCACTCGTGAAAATCATGAAAAACAAACTTTCTAGGAAAACAACAAAAAAAGTAATTCCAAAAAATAGTGTTTACCCTAAAGTTTTTAATTACGGTCTAAATCTAGAAACGGTATATGAAGGCCAAATAATTACCTGTCCTTATGAAATAACTATGGACAATTCATGGACTACAATTTGGTCATCCTTGGTTTCTATGAGCAATCGAATTGAGACAAGTGACTCCTTCGCAAATCAAATTGGCTTAAAAAGTAAAGTTATGCCTTTTTCTGCAGTCCTCAATTTAACGCTATGCATGGCGGTTGAGCCATACTCCGAAAATTGTTTGCTTCATTTAGGTTTAGAAGATGTTGTTTATGAAAGCCCTGCATATTCTGGTGACACATTTAAATGTTATATCCAAATTGAAAAACTTAGAAATACATCCGATAATAAAAGGAGTGTAATTACGAGCACCCATATTCTCATTAACCAAAACTCAGAACGTATTTTATCCTTTAAACGAAATACACTATTCTCTTTTATAACAGAAATAAATTCTAAAACTGGAGAGATTGTAGAAAAAGATAAAAAACTGTCTAGCCTTTTTATTAAAAAAAAGGATTCCCAAATTGCAAAATTTATTAATTGGAAACTATTACCTAAAAGGCTTTGTGATAACAATAAATTTGAGAAAAGGGATTTGATTATACATGATGCAAGTCGCCTTATAAGTGAAAGTGAAAACTTACTCTTCACAACTTTATTCAGAAATACGCATCCTATCCATTTTAATTATTTGAGGTATAAAAAAAATGATATTGTAATCTGTGGAGGCTTTGTTATGGCAGTAGTCCTTTCAAATGCTTTGAAAGATTTTAAACAGGTAATTGATCAAAAAATAATTTCCTGCTCTCACATTAACAAAATTGGGACAAATGATACGATAAGCTCAGTTAGTTTTATTCATCGATGTGAAGTTGATCGTAATTATGAAGTGCTAACAATTAAAACGATTGGCCTGAGGAATATTGATGCTGCCATTGAGTTAAAAAATAGACCATGGCCTATTTCTTTATTTGACATGAAAGATTTAAGACCTGCAGCTTTAGAGTCATTGTTGCAAAAGGAAATGCCAGAACTTTTTCATAAAGTTTGTGTCCAGCTGCTTTGGAAAATTTGGAGACCACTAAAATAACTAATCCTAACAATGTTCATTACAATTATATGAACTATTCTAATTGAATACAAGACACCACTAGCAGTAATTAAAAGAAATTTCAAAAATAAAATCAAATGAAATTCCCATCCTTTAATTCAAAAAATTCAAAGGTTTTCTAAATTTTTAAAACTAAATACTATAATTAATTAGCTTTTGACAAAGTTAAAAATCATGTTTTTTAAATTAAATAATAACAATACATATACGGCAGTAGAGGTTGTGCTACTCCCCTGCCTATATTCAAGAGCGCTATCAAAATTGAGAACATGAATAAAAACAAAATATCATTATTAATAACAACAATATTAATAATTAACCTTTTAGGTTGCTCAAAGGATGATAGTGGTGTTGAGGAAATCAACAGTACTTCATGGACAATAACTGTAGGAGCTTTTAGCTTAAACAATGGAATCTTTACGGCACTTGGAAATGAATTGATTTTTGACTCCAAAGAAGAGTGTCAAGTCTGGAATAGAACTGCACAAGGTGACAATCATAATTCAAATAGTCATTTACACTATAATGCAGCTGCAGATGTTTCGTACGATAATAACTTAATAATCTTTTCTTGGACAGAGTATGGCCCTGAAATAACCCAAGCGTCTATAGAGAACACCTGCTCTGATGGAGTTAATGGGGTTAGTAAAGTGGTTAACGACTATAATTATTATCAAGATAAACCTAATGTTTACCTTAAGATAACCAATGTAGTCGAAAACTAAACTTACGAATTTTGAACAACATCTACTCATTTTATATGAGGGATAGCGCTCTTCAGAATGCTTCACTTCATACACTAACCATTGTGAACCATCAGTAAAAACTAAAAATGAAAATTGAAAATTGAAAAACTTAAATTTCCAATAGGGAAATATATCCCTAACAAAAATCCAAACAAAACATTACTCAAGAAATGGATAGATGATATTGAGCTCTTTCCATCAAGAGTTGAAGGTTTAGCAAAAGATATCCCAACTAATAAACTTAGTTGGAAGTATAGACCGAATGGTTGGATGGTTAAACAAATAATACATCATTGTGCAGATAGCAATATGAATTGTGTGATTCGGTTCAAACTTGCTTTAACAGAGCAAAATCCTACTATAAGACCATATTACGAGGACAGATGGGCTGTTTTAAATGACTCATTGACTGATGAAATAAATGAATCTCTAATTCTTTTAAATGGACTACATAAAAGATGGACTCGCCTTTTAAAGTTTTTGACAAAAGAACAATTAGAAATGGAATTCTTGCATCCTATAAATGGCAGGAAATTTAGTTTAGCTGAAACATTGGTATTTACTCATGGCATTGTAACCATCATTTGGCTCATATAAAAAATGGAATTAACTCAAAGGGAAAATATAATTGAATGGTGTGAAAAAAAGGATATTACAATTAGGGTATTCGGTTTACGGAAGGTTATTACTTTCTAACACACTACTTTTTATATACTTCGAACTAAAAGAACAAAGCGCCTTAAAAGAAACTTAGAATAGGGAAATCTTTTTAGGACAGGGGTCAATTGATTATTTTAATGTCTTGGATCATTGAATAATATCGTTTCTTAATAGTGGATACAATCAACGACCTTTCTAAATTCAATCCCTCAATATTATCAATTTCATTGAATTTACGCAGGTGCTTATCTCCCCAAATACTTATATCAATAAGTATAGACGACAACTCAATCGTCTTCTCTGCAAGTATATAAATATTTTCTTTTTTGTTGTCTACTCTCTTTTGTTTCGTAATTAAGCCATAGGATGTTAAAAGTTTTAATCGAGAAGATAGTATGCTTGGTGCAATCTGCTCTTCTGACATTGAAAATTCCTTAAAAGTCATTTTATGATTTAATAGCATATCCCTAACAATAAGCAATGACCATTTATCACCAATGATATCTAAAGTTGAAGCTATCGGACAACCTGAACGAAAATTATTTTTCATTTTTTCAAAATATTACTATTAATTTGAAAGTAATTTTATAAATTTGCTATCATAACACTAGTAAAATTAAAAAATATTTCGATGATTAAACAAGATAAATTAACAAAAATCAATTTGTACGATAAGTTAAATGCTGCTTTTGTCAGTCTAATAACTCCTGAAATGCCAGGATTGAAGAAAATCCGAAAACAAAATTCTTATTCAAAAAAACCTACTATAGTGCGACCATTTGAGATGCCATTAGAATTTATTTCAATTGACGGAGTTAAAATTAGAATGGCTAAATCTATTATCAATAGTCAAAATAAAGAAACAATTGTATTTTTATCCGCCTTTCCTCATAGTGTCATTGCATATTCGCCTATATGGGAAGCACTAAAGAAAGAGTATAACCTTTATGCCTATGATTTGCCAGGATTTGGAGCAAGTGAAACGAAGTCTGAGTACATGTCATTTGAGTTTCAAGGTAATTTCCTAAATTCCTTTTTGATTCATTTTGACATTAAAAATTCTCATCTAGTTGCTCCAGACGTTGGCATGGCAAGTGCATTGTCTTACGTTATCAATCATAAGAATAAAGTTAAATCAATGATGATTGGTGATGGACCTGCTGCATTACCTACATCTGAACCAAGTATTATGAAAAAAATGGTGCACTCAAGTTTTTGGCGAACCATGTTCATAATTGCAGGAAGTGGCGCTTTAATTGAATCAGCAAAGAACTTAGGGAATGTCAGATATGTTCCAAATAAATATGAGTTATCAGACTATAAAAACTCACACAAAGGAAAAGTAGCCAACAGTATGAAGTGGTTTAAAAAATACCCCGAAGCATTAAAAAATGTTGATAGAAATCTAAAAAACATCCAAATTCCCACAAAAATATTTTGGGGTGAACATGAAGCTATTTTACATAAAGAAAATGGGATAAATCTTAACAAGCGAATGCCTAATAGCGAACTTGAAATATTTGAAAACTGCGGACACTTCGTATATCAAGATGATTATCCTAGATTTATCGGGATGATTCAATCATGGGTTGAGAAGCATAAATAAAAGAGCCAATTCATAAATATATTGTAGTCTCTGCGTAACGTGTATTCCCAGCTCATTGAGTGATCATGGACGTTGGTTTTAAATCCATAACCATAATTCTGATATAGTTTTTCGTGGAGGAATAATGAAAGCCCACATCGAATCATGAAACCATACCACGAGTACCGCACACAACGAAACCAAAATGGCTCGTGACTAAGAAAATCCATACTGTTTCCTGGAATCTTAGTAGGTGTATTGTGCTATCTAATCCATTTGATGGCTTTATAAAATGGAAAGACTATGCATGAATAAAAATAATACTAGCATTACTATTTTTAATCTATTGGGCTACCTGATCCTATATGCTAATAAGGTATACACGGCAATTACTCCTCTAGAATAGTTACTGCGTCACCCTGTTCGTTTTAATAATAAAAACTATTATCATAAAAAATATTTTCTAATTTTCTTTTAAGCCTAATAAGTAATTGCTTTGGCCAACTATATGGCCAAATTCAATTGAAAACTTAATGTTAGTGAAAATGGATTTAAAAAAACCGTCGAGTGTTAAGATAAACACCCGACGGAAGACTGTTTTTTACTACTAAAATGGCGTGTGATAGTAATCATAAAAACAGGTCTTAATTTAAATTTAACATTTATAACTTCTTACGATAATTTGAAAACAAAATTGACAAAGTCAAAATTCATACTTTTATTAAAGATCAAAAACAATATAATTACAAATAATAAAAAACAAGTTCGTAACGTTTTTTGATATCCAAATTATAAAAGAAACTCCAGCATTAAAAAAGATACGTACTTGTTTTTCAATTTATTTCAGCCATTTTTTTTAAAATTAATTTCCTCTGACAAAAAATAAATAGCTTCTCATTTTGAATTTTTTCCTCAAAAAAGTAATTGCTTATTCTCATAAAAGATATTTTCATTTTTGATATAAAAAATCAAAACTAAACAATGTGTATAACGGGAATTAGGGGCCACTAGATCGTAATTAATGTAAACAAAATTGCTAAAAATTAGCAAAAGTGATGTTATTCTCGATAAAACTAATAGGTACTTTTGCTTAGCACAGACCATAACAATTCAATGGGATGTATTACTTCCCTTTGAGTTGCATCCAAAATTTGGTGCCTACAACTAGTCCCTGAAGCAACAACAATAGTGTTGATAGAGGCTTTCTTAATCGCAGGAAACAACACAAGATTTCCTATTTGCTGACTTACCTCAAAGTGTTCTTTTTCGTAACCAAAGGAACCTGCCATACCACAACAACCTGAGGGTATTAAAGATACATGATGATGCTCAGGCAATGACAGTACATAAATAGTATCTTCAATATTTCCTAGTGACTTTTGATGACAATGCCCATGCAGTAAAATTTGTTTTTGTTCCTTGGAGAAATTTTTTGAATTAATTTTTCCTTTTTTTGCCTCCCTGGCTAAAAACTCCTCAATCATAAAGGTATTTTTACTAATATTTTTAGCAATTTCTATATTTCCTTTATCAACTATTTTAGGGTACTCATCTCGGAAACTTAAAATAGCAGAAGGTTCAATACCCACTAAAGGAATATCTTCATTGATGAGATCTTTAAAAATACGAACGTTGGAATTAGCCATTTTTCTTGCTCTTAGTAATAAACCTTTGGAGATAGCTGCCCTACCACTTTCAGAATGTTTTATTAATTTGACATCATATTTTAAAGCTTGAAGTAATTGAATACTTTTTATACCTATTTCTGTATCGTTCCAGTTTGTAAACTCATCACAAAACAGATAAACGGATCCATTATCTGCATCCTTACATTTATAATTTTTTTGATACCACTTTCGTAAACTAAATTTATGAATAATTGGAATGGATCTTTTGGAAGCTATTCCTAATAACTTCTTTGCTATAGCTGAAAGCATTGGATTGGTTAGAAAAAAATTATAAACTCCAGGTAAGATTCCGCCTAATTTATTAAACTCATTGATGTAAGCAAAAGCCCTTGCTCTAAATGGTACTCCATTTATTTTATAGTAATGATGCAAAAATTCAGCTTTTAAAGTAGACATGTCGACATTTGATGGACATTCGGATGTACATGCTTTACAGGACAAACACAGATCCATTACTTCCATAATTTCTTTGTGATCAAAAGGGTTCTGTTGGTCACTCTTGGTTAAAAACTCTCTAAGTGTATTTGCACGAGCTCTGGTCGTATCCTTCTCATTTCTTGTTGCTTGATAGCTTGGACACATTGTACCTCCTGATAATGGTAGTTTTCGACAATCACCTGAACCATTACACTTTTCCGCTGCTCGTAATATTCCTCCCTTTCCAGAAAAGTCAAAAACGCTTTCTATCTCATTTACTATTTTATCAGGTTCATAACGAAGCATTGTATTCATCACAGGAGTATTGACTATCTTATTTGGATTAAATATACCTTTAGGATCCCAAATTGATTTTATTCTTTTAAACAATTCATAATTCTCATTTCCTACCATCATTGGGATAAAGGCTCCTCGTAACCTCCCATCGCCGTGTTCCCCACTTAAAGAACCCTCATATTTCTTAACAATTTCTGCAGACGCTTTACTGATATGGTAGAAGTCTTCTACATCCTTTGATTTTTTCAAATTTAAAATAGGCCGCAAATGCAATTCCCCTGCTCCAGCATGTGCATAAATAACTTGTTTCTGGTCAAAGCTCTCCATCATGCTACCAACCTCTTCTATGTATTCAGCCAGATCATCTAGCGCTACGGCTGTATCTTCAATGCAGGCTACTGCTTTTTTATCTCCAGGAATATTTGCTAATAGCCCCAAACCTGCTTTCCTTAAATCTCTGACCTTTTTTGTATGTTCTGATTTAATAATAGGAAAAGCATAGCCCATTTTTCTCTTTTCTAAATCAGCTATCAATTGTTCAGCCTTCTCAATTGCCTCTTGGTTAGTGTTTTCTCTAAACTCAATCATTAATAATCCCGCTGGATCACCCTCTATAAACCAACGATTTTTTTGATATTTGATATTCTCTTTTGTGCAATCAAGAATAATTTTATCGATCAACTCACACTGTGTGGGTTGATGTTTCATTGCTATTTTAGTCGCTCTAAGGCTTTCAAGGATATCAGTAAAATGTACAGCTACAATTACGTCTACCGGCTTTTGTAAAACATCAAGATTCAATTTTATTTCTGTTGTAAAAGCTAGTGTGCCCTCCGAACCGCAGAGTAGTTTACAAAAATCGAATTCAATTTTTTGCTCGGAGAATAGTTCTGTTTCTAAAAGGTAATCAATTGCATAACCAGTATTCCTCCTATGAATAGTACTTTTTGGGAAATGTTTTCTAATATTCGTCTGATTAATAGGCCTCATCAGTTCAGCATATATATGCCTGTAGACTTCTCCCTCGAGTGTTTCTAATTTTGTTTTGCTAAAAAAAGAAGCCTTATTTGTTTTTTTGAAGGTAACCTCCGAACCATTAGATAAAAGTGTTTTGATTTCAAGTACATGATCTCTTGTTGAACCATAGACAATGGATGTAGTACCGGAAGAGTTATTACCCACCATTCCACCCATGGTTGCCCTATTGGCTGTTGATGTGATAGGACTAAAAAACAAACCATATGGCTTGAGGAATGTGTTCAACTCATCTCGCACAACACCAGGTTGTACTCTTACCCATTTTTCTTGCTGATTGATTTCTAAAATCTGATTGAAATTTTTAGAGACATCCACTATAATACCATTTCCTACAACCTGCCCAGCCAGAGAAGTTCCTGCACCACGAGGAATTAGAGAAACTTGATATTTATTAGCAAAATGGATAAGTTTTTTTAAATCAGAATTATTTTTTGGTGTAGTAACTGCGAGGGGTAATTCTCTGTAAACGGAAGCATCTGTTGCATATATTACTTTCATCATATCACTATGATAAAAATCTCCATCAAGTTCTGCTGCAATCGTTTCTAATACTATTTTGTCTATTGTTGAATAATTCATGATAAAACTATTTTCAAGATGTTGCCTAAAAAAAGGAGAGAATGACTATACATTCTCTCCTTTTACAATATCGAATTTTGACTTATTCGTAGCCTTTCCCTTCTAAAATTAAATCTTCCTTTCCTCGCACCACATCCATAAAATCATGACTTGTCATTGGCTGACTAAACATGGGGAAATCTTTTTCAATAGCATTATTATGTTCTTCCAAACTCAAACTAGCACAACAGTCTGTAAGCGTGACTACATTATATCCTTCTTCATATGCTGTTCGCATGGTTGACTCCACACAACAATTAGTTAAGAAACCTCCGATAGCAATATTTCTAATGCCTTTGCTTCTTAGGATAAAGCCTAAATTAGTGCTGTGAAAACCACAAAGCCCGCGTTTTCCTTCAATGATTACATCTTCTTGCTTAGGTGCAAGTTCATCTACAATTTTAATACCCCAAGTTGATTTCTTAAAAGCTTTATTATCCACAATTCCCTTAAGAATACCATAGGGTGTTTGTGTGAGTTCACCATAATTTTCTGTAAAAGATATTGGAACATGAATTACTTGCACTCCAGCCTCTCTCGCCTGATTTACTAGATCGACTGTATTTGACAACATTCCAGTTTCATCCATTACTTCCTTTACTGCTTCATGAAAAATACCACCCGCTGAAGTGAAATCATTTTGAAATTCAATTAATACAATTGCTGTTTCGATTCTTTTCATTTTATTTTATTTTATTTTATTTTATTTCTTTTTAAATATTTGGCTTCGTGGCAAAGTTGGGATATTTAATAACCTGACCATATCACATTCTTTGCAAATAATAGCACAATCTTCCCATTTTGCTTAAAACAACCCGAAGATTACCTATTTTCGGCTTATGAAAAAATTAATTTCTGTTCCATTAATCTCAATTGATAAAATCACAACTTTAGTGGAACAGCGTCGTGCTTTCAATTTCAAAACATGCGAATTGAGTATTTATGAAACTCGGAAAGAGGTGGCTAGCTTTCCACTTAGTTTTGATGGTTTTACAATTACTTCTATGCAAAAAGGGACTAAGCAAGTTCGCTTCTCAGATTTAATAGACCGAGAATATTTACCTGGAAATACAATAATCACTCCTTCATATTGCAAGTTAAATATTGATTTTCCTGAGGCAAGTTTTGAAAAGCCCACTCAATGCACTGCTTTAACTATTGATAATTCTTACGTCAAAAAACAAGTAGACGAATTTAATGAAATGCTGGAGGAAAGCAGATTTATCAAAAGTTGGCGAATTTTAGACGAACCAATTTTGATATACAATAATGAAGACCTAGTGAATATCCAAATGAAAATATTAAGATTGTCTCACTCTAATGATCCTTTTAAAGAAATACACATCAAATTATTATTAAAGGAATTAGTATTATGTGTTTTAAAGATGCAAAACATAATGATGCTAAATAAAAACTCTTTTCATAATAATAACAATACACCATTTGCTGCTATTGTAAATTACATTCGACAAAATATTCATTCTGAAATTCAAATTGAAGATTTGCTCAAAATTTCATCTATGAGCAAGTCATCATTTTATCGAGCATTTGTTGGTGAACTTGGAATTTCTCCTTACCAACTGATTATTAGTGAACGATTAAAAATTGGAAAAAAACTTTTATTAGAAGAAAAGTTATCTGTAAAAGAAACTGCCTATGCAGTAGGTTTTTCTGGTGCCAATTATTTTATTCGGTTATTTAAGAAATATGAAGGAATTACACCAAAGCAATTTGTCAACAAACAATTGAGATTCTAAGAAAAATATTGAAGGCTTATCGATAGCAAATTACTCAACGATTATTCCTCACTTTCGATCATTACAGATTTGGAGGTCACCCCATTCTCTTCACTCATAAAACAACACGCTAAACGAAACTAAGAGCGTTATGATTTAAATTTATTTCTTAAAGTTTTAATTTGTTGCAATAAAATTTTTAAAGTTTATAAATAAGTTTAAATAAAAATTTGGCTTTAACAATAGACTAATAAAATATTTTATTTCCTCAACTAAATTAGGGGGCATTGAACTTTAGAATAAGTATAAACAACGATAAATAATTAAGGATAATTTACATGTAGTTGGTGCTATTGGTTCAATAAATTACCTAGCAAAAATAAAAACTACCAAACACAAGGTAATGGTAGACGAACCAGAATCGAAAGGTGATAATGATCTTTACCCGAACCAGGCTCTTTATTACTTTCTTATCCAACTTTATAATCTATTAAAACCCTTAAAATGTATTTTATCAAAAAGGGGTGAATATTGGCAAAAATTATTTGTAAAAAGCAAATTTGAAAATCGAAATCTCAGCTTTTAATCGAAGAAACAAAAAGGTTTTCGTAAATTGGTAATAACTAAGCTAATATACTCAGAACTTTTAAAGATTAAAATCTTATGAAAATTTTGAACACAGTATTCTATTTAAATAAATTTTCAAATTTAGGATTTTAAAAAGTAGTTACTTTTGGCTTTCAAGAAATTAAGCAACAATACATTTACAAAGGATAAAATAATTTAAAAACGATTTGACGCTCAATTAATAACAAGGTTCTCCCCTATCAAAAAAGACAAATCAATATATTCAAATTTGTATTTGGCGGATACCAAAAAGAAACCCCATTTCCTAAAGAAAATAAAAAAATCGAATTGGAAAAATCTAAAGTCATACCAAAATTATTCAATATTCTCTTGTCAGAAAAGAGAAAAGAAGAACTAGAAAAAGTTACTTTAGTCATTGCTATAGTTAGCTATCTAATTCATTTACTTATAATATTTCTAAATATTCAGGGAGTTATTGAGATAGAACAAAAATTCTTCAAGAACCCAATAGCTGCCATATATACTCCGTTTTCTTTTATTCTAATATTTGAAGTATTTTTACTTGTCTATTATCTTCCTAAATCAATCACAGCCTATATAGGAAAACAATATGAAATAATTACATTAATTGTTATTAGAAAGATTTTTAAAGATTTGGCATATGTTGAGTTAGATTCAAATTGGTTTCAAAACCAAGATGATTTACAATTCACAATAGATGTCTTAACTTCTCTGATTCTATTCTTTGTGATATATTTATTCTACAGGGCAATCCGAAAAAGAGATTATGTTTCAATAAATAAACTCAATGATAGAGGAAAAAACATAAGAAAATTTGTCCTCTTAAAACAAATTTTAGCCATCATTCTCGTCCCAATACTATTTGTTTTTGCTTTTTATTCGTTGATAAATTGGGGGGTTATAACTGCAAATGACTACTCTAATGGAATATTAGAATTTTCAAATATTAATAATGTCTTTTTTGATGAATTCTTTAATATTTTGATAATTATTGATGTTCTATTGTTGTTAGCATCTTTCTTTTATTCCGATAAGTTTTATAAAATTATACGAAACTCAGGTTTTGTAATATCAACTATTTTAATAAAAATTTCATTCTCATCTGTTGGGTTAGCAGGTAATGTCCTTATCATTAGCTCTGTGCTCTTTGGTTATCTAATACTAATAATCCATAACTTATATGAAGAAAATGCTCTTTCAAACGAGAGCTAAAACTTAAGGCTCTATCTATCGACAACATTTAGCTAACCGCCAATATCAAAAAGAAAAAATGAAAGTAAGCCATGTTCTGTACAAGGTAAAAAATTTAGATGCATCAATTATCAAATTTCAGAACATGGGTTTTAAAGTTGAAATTGGTTCAAAAAAAAACCCACATAATGCTTTGATTTATTTCTCTGATGGCCCTTACATTGAACTCTTAAATAAAGCACCAGTTCCTTTTTATATCAATATAATTTTAAAACTAATAGGCAAAGGTAAAGTTGCTGAAAGGTTTAGATATTGGAAAGATGTAAATGAGGGATTCTTTGGAGTGTGCTTAGAAAATTACGAGACTAATTTCAACAAAGAGGAGAATATATTGACTAAAAATGGACAAAATTATTTTATAACCAATAGCAGTAGAACGGACTACTTAAACAGAACGCTCAAATGGAAACTCCTTTTTCCCTATGAACTCAAACTCCCATTTTTAATGACATTTTTTAATATAGACCCAAAGCCTAAAAATTTCATTCATCCGAACGGTGTCAAAAAAATAAAAAGTATTTCGCTTGGAACAGATCAAAATCTCATTCCAATTATCAATGAATTATGTGATGACACTATACTTGAATTATTTATTGGAAAGGGTATAAAAAGATTGACATATGAAAAAGTAAAAACTGATGATAACAATGTTTTTGATTTTCATAGCTACTAAACGTAACTATGCCATATCATCAAAGAATTTTATTATTTTTTAGACTAGTGAATTGGTTTGCAAAAACAACATTACAGAGCAATAGCTAAAAGAAGGTATCTCTATGCAGACCAATTGTATTTATTCTGTTATAATTTTCAACAAAGAAGGAAAAACAGTTAAAAGACCAAAGGAATATGAATAATTTATCAAAAGAAATAATTGTAGCTTTCTTTGTTATTGTCTTTTCAAATGTCCTTCTAGAATTAGGAGAAGAACAGAAAAGTTTCATGGTTAAACCAATTAGTTTTTTTGGAAAAGCACTCATACTTAGTATTATTGTAGGTCTAATTACCAATTGGATTCAAAACCGTGCAAAAGAAAAGAAAGAAAATTAAAAAACCATTTTTGAAAAACCAAATGAATTTTTTTTTCAGAAAAGAGCTTTTATTTTAATTACTTTTTACCTGTAAACCGTCATTAGTTCTAGAGTTAGTGAGCCATATTTATTAAAATATTATTAAATAACAATGCATGAAAAAAGTTAAATACTTTGGAGTAATATTGTTTTTTTTTCTTCTTCCTAACATCAAAGCGCAGACTTGTTTACCCAGTTGGATTTCTTTTACAAACCAAGAGCAAATCAACAACTTCAGAGGAAACTACCCAGGTTGTGAGGTTATCGAAGGAGGAGTATACATCGAGGAAAATCATAGTATGAGTGGTGATAAGTATAATAAATCAATAGCTGTAAAACTGACTGTAATAGATGGATGTTAGTATAATCAGTAATTTTGAAGGCTCACATTAAGGTGCAAAAGGAGGAAGTTTTGGACCTCGAATAAAAGTAACTTACTTAAGAAGAAAAAATTTACTAATAATAGAATTAATCATTATTTTTCTCGAAGGAACGAATTACTAAAATCATTAGTTAGAAAACACTTTAATAGGAGACGATTTCATAAAGCTATGTTAGAATCTTATTGAAGGTCTCCCTTGTTGAACCCAATAGACAAAACAATCATGAAAATAAAAATACTAGCTGACGCTCTATTTATCATTATTTCTACATAGATATTAATTGGAATATGGATTATTAGAAAAACATATTGGCTTTTCTCTAATCCCGATACTCATTGCATACTTCTTAGGGCAATTTGTTAAAGATAAATTCAATGAATAAAGTACTAGGAGTAATTATGTTTCACTTAAAAAAATAAAAGATTTAATTATGGATTTATTTGATTCTGATAAAGTGAATTTTGACCTACTTAAAAGTAGGGCTTTTAATTTAAGGTGGGCTGAACTTCCAGATGACGTGATTCCGCTAACTGCAGCTGATCCTGACTTTCAAAGTGCACCAGAAATATCAGAGGCTATTATTGATTATTGTAAGGGGCAGTACTTTTCATATGGTCCTTCTGAAGGGCTGATTGAGTTAAAAAAAAGTGTAGCATCTTTTTTTATTTTAAAACGAAATGTTCCTGTTAAATCTGATTTTGTACTTCCCATTGATAGCACTGCGTTTGGTATTTATTTGACTTGCAAAACATTCTTAAACAATGGAGACGAAGCAATTATTTTTGACCCCGTTGATTTTTTATTTAGGTATTCTATTGAAAAAATAGGAGCAAAAGCAATTCCATTCTCGATTCCACCAGACACTAAAAAAGTTGATTTTCAAAAACTAGAGCATCTAATAACAAATAAAACAAAACTGATTTGTCTTTGTAACCCAATCAATCCAACAGGTAAAGTATTTACCCGAGATGAATTACTTATGCTTGGATCGATTGCAGTAAAATATAATTTGATCATTTTATCAGATGAGATTTGGAGTGATATTGTATATCATCCTGCCAAATTTGTGAGTATCGCATCCATAAATGAAGAAATCCGAAGTAAAACAATAACTGTTACTGGTTTCAGTAAATCATTTGGAATGGCAGGTCTCCGTATAGGGGTTATCATAGCACACAATGAACAACATTACAATAATATATTAGATTATTCAATGCATAAGTACACCATTCACGGTGCCAATATTTTATCACAAATCGGGGCAATAGCTGCACTGGAAAAATGTGACTATTGGTTAGCTGGGTTTGTCAAGCACACAAAAAAAATGAGAGACCTTTTAGTCCGTGAAATAAATGCCATTCCAAACTTAAGTTGCATTGCTCCAGATGGTTGCTATGTTGCATTTATCAATATTGAAAGAACGAATAAATCAAGCCAAGAAGTATATGAAATTTTACTAAACGAAGCTAAAGTTGCAGTAGTGCCAGGGTTAGAAAAATGGTTTGGAAAAGGCGCAGAAGGTTATATAAGAATTTGCTTCTCAACTTCGGAAACTATTTTGTTAGAGAGTATTTCACGAATTAAAAAATGTTTGATTTGAAAGTTATAATTATTGGTGGTGGAATTGCTGGATTAGCAGCGGCACTTGCTTTAAAAAAAAATAAATATCAAGTTGTTGTTAGGGAAAAAAAATCTTTTTACAATAATTCAGGAATGGCTTTTATGATTCATTCAAAAACAATAAACGAAATTCACTCCTTAACTGATACTGAATTAGACCTAACAAATTCTAAAGTAAATAACTTTATTTTAGAAGGCAACAAAAACAAACACAATCGTATTGAATTAAAAGAATGGCACGCATTTAAGCGTATCAAAATTCTCCATTTTCTGCATAGCCAATTGACTGATGATGAATATTACGATAATTCCGATTTTTCACATTTTGAATATAAAGCAGGCGAAGCTGTTGCTGCTATCTTTAAAGATGGCTCTATCGAATACGGAGATTTATTTATAGGAGCGGATGGTATTAACTCTGAGGTTCGAAATTCTGTATGCAAAGCACAATTTTTTCAGAACGAAATAAATGAAATTGTTTGTATTTCCAAACATAAAGATAAAAATACTCATGATAGTACATTTAAAAAATATCTTTCGATAAAAAAAGGTATGTCGTTCGGTTTTATTCCGATTTCCGAAAATGAATATGTTTGGTTCCTTCAATTTGACAGCAAATTATATAACTCCATTTTTCAAAAAAGTAGCGAAATTGAAAATGATATCAACTCTAAATTATTATCTGAATTTCCTAAAGAAATAAAAGAGCTTATTGGAAACAGTGACTTAAAAAAAGCACACTTATGGAAAAATAAAGAATTAAAATTACTTTCCTCTTATCACAAAGCTAACATTTGTTTGATTGGGGATGCCGCTCACGGTTCAATATCACTGACCAGTTCTGGGGTTAGTTCTGGAATATCATCTGGAATTAAACTTGCTCAAGTTTTGAATTCTTCTGAGTCTTTAAAATCTGCATTGGAGGAATATGAAAAAGCAAGGAAAGAGAAAAATGCACAAACAATTAAATATGCTCAAAGATTAAAACTTCAATTTAACAAAAAACTAATTGATATAGATAATTATTATTTACCACTGTTTCATAAGCCCTAGTAAGTGAAAGCTAAGACACAATAGCTTAAATAAAATGTACACTGCAAAATGCAATATGTCTTCCCTCCCATTCTCTCTACATAGCGTAAATTATGAGTATCTTTTATGGTGCTGAAAACATTGTCTCTTTTCATTACTTATGGAATCAGGTTGACAACCATTTCATTCCTAATGAAATATTCAAAAAGAAAAATTCCTTTTAACAATAGAAAATATTGCATATCGGCCTACTAAGATATTTTTAATGGATTACCCAATTACATTTGTCCTACCTAGTTTACAGTACGAACTATTTGGACATGATACAAAAGTTTTAGAATTTGGGGGAAATTAAAAAAGTGAATCCCCCTACCACCACCTATTCAAATAGATCTACTATTTCTTGTAGGTTCTGCAACAGCTACATTAACCCCTTATCAAGATCTTATGTTATTTGCCGGTAATTCTGAGGCTAATGAAGCCACGTGAAGTATTACAAGAAAAACTATTCTTCTCAATGAGAGTTTTGATTACCACTACGCATTTCTCTACCTCTATTCAAAAATACAAAGGTAGATTGTACTCTGTAGGTTTAGGAAGTTTTGATGGAACATTTGAAAATTACTAGAGACTTAAAGCCGAGATATGGTATGTCAATATAAACAATAAATTTTACTTTAATTTTTGTTCAAAGATATGGCATCAACCAATTGCAGAAATTTTTATTAACAAACAACTTGAATCTTCTATTGGAATCGGAGGATTATTTTAGGAGCAAAAAGTTATGATTTTTATTCAAAAGAAAAGATTTTGTTCCTGACTATAAAATTAGGTTATAGATCAAAAGATTTTACTTTTAAGGAAAGGTTAGATACGGTTTTGGTAAATAGAAGTGGATTAACTTTTGGAATAAAAAAAATAGAAGTAAGGAATTATTATACTAACAGAAAGGTGTTAAACATTATTTCTTCGATTGGTAAAATAGTTTGCCTCCACCAAGAAAGAAATCGAAGATTCTCAGTATAATAAATCAAGTCAAATAAAAACATATAAAGTTTTTCAATTTTAGGAGTAATCATTTATTGACTGCACAAGATTAAACTAAAACTAAACCTAGGAAAGGTAATATTTTAATAAAATAAAATTGTAGAATGTTTATGAAACAGTTCTTACAAGTTTGCCTAAATTGAAATAGAAACCGATTTTTAATCTTTTCAACAAGTGATAAAAATAATATAAAACTGAGGGTTCTATTTTTTTGGAATTAAACAGGTGGAACAACCTTGTTGTATTCGAGCAAAAAAGTGAGGATTTCGAGATCAATTTTAAAATAAATTTGTTGTAATAGTATTCTTTAACAAAATATATATTTGATGGATAAAATAGAGAAAATAGAAGAACAGATATCAGGATTAAGAGAAAGGTTAAAAAATCATGAACTTTACTACCATTTGTCAGAAGTAAGAGATATAAAAATCTTCATGGAAAAGCATGTCTATGCAGTTTGGGACTTTATGTCTCTTTTGAAAGCTCTTCAACAGCAGTTAACCTGTGTTTCCGTACCATGGAAGCCCTCAAGCAATGCAAAAACAGCAAGATTTATCAATGAAATTGTTCTAGGAGAAGAATCTGATTTAAACGGAAAAGGGTTACCTAAAAGTCATTTTGAGATGTACATTGATGCAATGGATGAGGTCGGTGCTAGCTCAAAAAAAGTACAAGAATTAGTTAATTCTGTTAATTCAATGCAAGAAATTACTGAGTGCTTAAATAATTCTTGTTTGAAAAAAGCTGAAAGAGAATTTTTAGAGTTTACTTTCAAAATAATCGAAACAAAAGAAACGCACAAAATAGCTGCAGCATTCACTTTTGGAAGAGAAGATCTTATTCCTGATATGTTCATTGCAATTATAGAAAAGTCCAATAACAATCAAGATAATAAGTTCCCCCAACTCACCTATTATCTAAATAGGCATATTGAACTAGACGGAGACGAGCATGGACCTTTATCACTTGAAATGATAGCTGAACTATGTGGAAACAATGAAAATAAATGGAATGACGTGCTTGAAGTTTCGATAGAAGCTTTAGAAAAAAGGATTAGCCTTTGGGATGAAATAGCAAATGAAATAAAGCTAAGGTAAAAAGCTTACAATATTGCATAAAAGAAGGTGGGACGCAATGCCTCACCTTCCTCTGTTTTTAAGGCTAAGAATAATAATAAAAGGGAATAAATAAAGATACTTTAATCCCAGCTGTGATCAGTTATTTAGCCCATCTGACTAAACAACTTACTAATTATTGTACTATTCAGATTGAACAAATGTTATTTAAAAATCCAATAGCCGAATACATAATACAATTAGAAAACTCATATTCAAAAAAGATTTGATCTCTAATTTTCTTTCTTTAAATATTAACCTGTAAACATTTAGTGTAATTAATTAAGGTCAATCATCTATGTGATATTTAGGACAAATAAGTAAATAAGAAATAGCAATTGCTAACCTATATAATCTATATTTGAATGAAAAATTATAAGCCCTAGGTTAGTGTTTCAAAAACATAACTGATTATTCATAAACGATAAAAATATATATAATCATTGTAGAAAATAATAATTCTGACAATACAGAAAGTCTAACTTTATTTAATTAATTAAACTAAATAACTTTCGATATGAAAAGAATAATTTTAACAGCTACACTCATATTACTGAGCCTCTTTATTTTTAGCCAAAATACAAACCAAACTGATAAAAAAACTTCAGTTGATAAAAATACAAAAACAACCGATTTCGGCTTCTCAATAAATCCAAAGGTCGGATTTTATAAAGCTAATAAAGATAAAGAGGGATTTACAAGTGGTGTAGAATTAAACGTTTTCAATAACGAGTCTCTATTTAGTGCTGATTATTATAGATTTGAGGAGTTTACTCTTTTTAAATCACCAGATGAGTATTTTAATCAGATTGGATTGATGGTTGGAAAATATAATGAACAAGGTAATTTTAGGTTTCAATATCAGGCAGGTTTAGGACTCATGTGGGGGCTAAAAAGATCTGAATCGATCGCAGCAACTAGCCTATTTAATACAGAATTTGAAAGTGAAAATTTTACTACAATTGGATTTATACCTAAACTTAGCATTCAGATTATTCCATTTTCATTTTTAAGCTTAGGTATTGATTTTCAAGCAAATATTAATAAGGAAAATTCAGTATTTATGCCTTTAATAAGTGTTGGAATAGGTAAATTCAGAAACTAAAACATACATTGTATCAACATAGTTTAACACCATCTGCGAAAAAATAAGAAAGAAGCAACACAACCAATAATTCTAATCCTTTTAGCATTGACAATTAAAATATAAGGAAAGCTAACTTTTTGAGTTTACTCAGGCAACCTTCTGAATATATTTTTTACATACATAAATACATACATACATACATACTTTGTGTCTTCTTTTTAACCATGGATAATAGATTATTAATTTTTTCTAAAAAGGAGGCTTATATGAAAAATAGATCTACCCTGCTATTATGGAAAATTAAAAGTAGGGTAACTCAAATTTTAAATGGGATACTCTAATACAATACCATTAAAAAGATAAAGATGACAATAAAAAGACTTCTTTTACACTGTGTATTTACTGCCTTTCTAAATGTAAGCTATGCTCAAGGATACATTAGTAAAACCATACAGTATGATGGTTTAATAAGAGAATATAGCATATATGTTCCAGTAAGTTATGATGGAACAACAAGTTCTCCTTTATTATTCAACTTTCATGGAGGAAATGGTGTGATTGCTGATTGGCAGACAACAGCAGATATGAGACCCATTGCCGACACTGCCAATTTTATTCTCGTTTACCCCCAGGCACGCCAAGACCCAAGTGACGGAAACTCTTTGAACTGGCTTCCTAAAACGCCAGGCACTTTTGATGATGTGCCCTTTATCAGTACATTGATAGACACGATTGCTAGTAATTACCAAATAGACCAGAACAGAATATATGCTTGTGGGTATTCCTTAGGAGGTGATATGTCCTTTGAACTTGGCTGTAAACTCAGTAACAGAATTGCAGCTATAGCCCCAGTGGCAAGAACAATGCAAGCTAATCCAAATAGTTTTTGCTCTCCGGTGCATTCCACTGGTGTTCTTACAATACTTGGCACAAGTGACTTTGTTTCTCCTTACAATGGGGTAATATTTGGCGGCATAGAATACTATCTCTCTGCCGCAGCGACACATAGTTATTGGGCAAATTATAATTATTGCGATACAATTGCTACTATGAATACAGTAAGTCCAAGCGTAGAGCGTAACACCTGGTCCAATGCATCAGGTTGTGCCTACGTAGAAGAATTAAAGGTGATAGGAGGAGGACATGATTGGCCAGGAAGCTTTGGGAATATGACGATTGATGCTAATGTGGAGATTTGGCAATTTGTCTCAGATTACGACATCAATGGACTAATTGACTGTACAACTACGTCTATCAAGGAAAGTAATAGTCAGGCCAAAAATTACAAGGTATTTCCAAATCCTTTTAATAATGAACTTACCATAGAAATAAAATCTATACCAGACAGTGATTTTAAAATATACAACATGATTGGTGAATTAGTAATTAGTGGTAGATTGAATTCTCGAGTATACACTATCGATTTATCTTCATTAGCTCCTAATATTTACATATTGAGTTTTGAAAATCATTCGATTAGGCTAATAAAAACAAAATAAAAGTTTATCGGAAAGGCTATCACAATTCTGATTCAAAGATAAACTAGAGCACAGAATTGAACAATGAAAATGTATTTAGAGATAATTAACTTAGAGATTCTGAGAACAGTTATCTGAATCTTATCAATATTTTATAGAGTATTAAAAACCAGGAAATCATGTCTGGTTCAATAATGAAATAAATGGAATTAATACAAGTCATATAATGTAGTTTCCTTCCAATTAAAATTATAACTTTTTTACATCAATGAAGGGAAATATTGAATCTGATTAAATAATAAAAATACAGCTCAACCCTTCTACAGACTTAATCAATATAACATCTAATTCAATCACTAGTCAACAATTTAAGATTTCCAAATTGAAAGGTATTATATTAATTTTAGGGATAATAAATTCTTTTCCTAATTTGCTTGAATTAACTTTTTCACCTTCAAATATTTACATTTTAATTATCAATGTTAATATTCGAAAGATTATCAAAATAAATAATTTTGATGACGTGAAACCTAAATTATTCAGAATAAAAGAGAAATGTTAGATATTTGTAAAAGTGTTAGGATAGATTGAACTTTAATGAGAGATTTAATTTTTTTTAGTAAAACGCCTAATTGACGAAAGAAAATATGAAGATAAAATTTACGACTCTGATCTTGGCCATAACCATACTTTTTGGATTTAAGAATACATCAAATGCACAAGTATGGAGCAAATCTTTTACTGCTGGGGATTTTGATTCAGATGGCAAATTACTAGGTGGCTCTGAGGTCTTGCAACTAATTGGTCATAAAAAGAAATTATTTGCCTCAATAGGTTATTGGCAAGATGAAAATAATGTTTGGTATGGTGGAGCTAATTTAGGAATTGGATGGGGACAGATTATTCGATTAGATAAATCAAATGGACAATGGCAAGAGGATTTCACCCTTGGAGCTAACTTTCTAAGACCTGAAATATTAAAACAGGTAATATTTACTCAGGATGCTTCAGGTAATCCTTTACCTGAACCCGATACGTTACTACTGGCAGCTGCATACACTCCCAATTTTTTTACAGGCACAGTATCCGCAAGTAGCTTTACAAGAAATGATGCAAATGGAACATGGGATGAAAATATAATTTACCAAGGTAGCTTACCTGCTGGTGAGAATTATTCTATTCGTGATATTCAAATATATACTGATCAAATAACTGGGATTGAGCGAATTTATATTTCTGTCGGAACTAAAGGGATTTTTATTGGTAAATACAATGCCACAACCCCTGGAAAGATAAGTTGGGTTCCTACACCTGAAATAGGATCTTTAAATGTCCGCCCACTGGGAATAAGCAATGCAAATAATACCTTATATTTTTCATCAGGATCTGAACTATACAAGCGTGTTGACGGAGCCATTCCTACTTATACAATAGTCCATGATTTTAACGACCTTAATCCAATCATCAATTCTGCCGTTGGAGGAATTCGTGGATTAACTACTATCCCAAATCCAAATAATAATGATGAAGCCCTGCTTTTAATGTGGTGCCCAAATGGGGAATCTCAAGGGATAATTTATCGTCTTGAACCGGATGGAAATGGAGGCTTTAATCGCCTTTATGAGACTAAATTATCCTTATTGGTACAAAACTACTTACCGGGAGCGAATGTCAATTATCTCCTTGGTGCATACAATGAATTTTATGAATTTACTGACCCTTTAACTTCTAAAACCATACATCTAGTAGGGTTTGAAGCAAATATAAGTGGGGGCGGGTATCCAACATGGAATGGTTATTATAAAGGAGCTTTGTTCGCAAAAAGAGATACAGACATGCAGTATTCCTTAGAAGAAATAAATGGAGTCATAGGAATAAATGAGGCGGCTTTAGTTGCAAATAGGTGTTATGTAAAATCTCCATTCTCAAATGAAAATGCGCTTTATTTCGGAGGCTTTGATCCAAATGGGAAAACAGCGACCAATATGGCATGGATATTCAAAAAAGATTATCAAACTACATCCTCAAATCAACAAATTCAAAATGAAAAAAAAATAATTGTTTATCCAAATCCGGCAATAAATCGACTGAATCTAAAAATCAAAACGAATGAGGTATTAGAATATGAGGTCATCTCTATTTTAGGGAAAACATTAATTTCTGGATTTATTGGCCCTAGAAACAATGTTATTGATATCTCAGAATTGACATCAAACTTATACTTACTAAAAATTGATAATCAAACATTCAAGTTTATGAAAATCAAATAATGTATGTAACAAAGTACATACGTAATTTTCGATAGACGCAAAATTACGTTTATGCAGGGCATTAACAGCAATATATTGCCTGATATTTTCCGAAATTAAATTGGCTATTTTCGTAAAAATGCTGCAATAAGGACATACAGAGGGTGTTATTATTTTTTAATCGCTCAAAATCAAGTTTATAAAACACTTGAAATAAAAGTAATCATCCCCCAATCCCCCACGGACTAAACAATCCCCAAAGTATCAATACCAGCACCACTAACACAATCGTCAACTTAACATCAGTTGTTAATTTAAATCCACTCATTGAAAATCGTTTTTGGAAAGTAACCAACTCCAAAGAAGCCTCTGGCTGGGGTATTCCTAATTTACTCACCAACATCAAAATAGCGGAACAGAAAAGAAATAAGAACAAAGCAAAATGTAAAAAATTAATTCCTAAGAAATATTCTAATGCACCACCTTCCGCAACAATCAAACTTCCTTCTTTACTCATAAACTCAGCAACCAATCTAAATACGCCAATAGCGAAACCAGTCCAAAGCGTAATAATCGCACCACGAGCATTGATCCATTTAAAGAAAAGTCCTAATAAAAATACCGCAGCAATTGGAGGTGAAATATAAGCTTGGATACTTTGTAAATAATGGAAGATTCCTCCACCCATCAAAGCATCCATAAATGGAATCCATCCCAAACTTAAAACGACTAAAATAACCGTTGCAATTCGCCCAAACCGAACTAAATCTTTTTCAGATGCATTTGGTTTATATTTTTGATAAAAATCAATCGTCAATAAAGTGGAACTAGAATTAAATGCAGAGGACAAAGAACTCATCAAAGCGGCCAACAATCCAGCTATCGCCAATCCTTTTAATCCAGTTGGCAAAAAAGTTTTAATCATAGTTGGCAATGCCTGATCAGCATCTTCCATAGAAAAACTAATCATCCCTTTTTGCATCAAAGCATATGCAATTACACCTGGGATAAAAAATATAAAAACTGGTAATAATTTTAAATATCCTGCAAACAATGCTCCTTTCCGTGCATTGCTCACATCCTTTGCCGACAAAGCCCTCTGCACAATATATTGATCCGTACACCAATACCAAACACCTAAAATCGGTGCACCAAACAACATCCCAGTCCATGGATAATCGGTATCTTCCATAGGTCGCCACAAATTAAAGAATTGACTGACAGGTGGATTACCTTCAGTCTCTGAAGCCACCGAAATAGTATTGATCAATTCACTCCATCCTCCCAATTGATACAAACCAAAAATAGTAACTGCTGCAGTTCCCAAAAGTAAAATAAATGCTTGAACTAGATCTGTGTAAATTACTGCTCTTAGACCTCCGAGCACAGTATAAAGTCCTGTCGCAACAACCGTAATTATTGCACCCGTCCAAAATGGAATCCCCAGCACTTCAAAAACCAAAGCTCCTGCAAAAATGATCAAGGAAATTTTTGTAATAATATAAGCTAAAATAGAAACAACAGAAAGATAATCTCGACAAGCCCTTGAATATCTTTTTTCTAAAAATTCAGGCATAGTATAAACTCCCGATCGCAAATAAAATGGAACGAATACCCAACCAAATAAAATCAAAACTAAGGAGGCTAGAATTTCAAAATTAGCTGTTGGCATATCTGCTCTTGCTCCAGCTCCTGAAACTCCAAGAATAATTTCTGAGCCAATATTGGATGCAAATAAAGATGCTCCAATAACTAACCAACCTTGGTTTTTTCCAGCTAAAAAATAATCGACGGAAGAGAATTCAGCATCTGCTTTGGTAGTGGCTGCCCATTTGGCAATCCAAAGGATTACACCAAAATAAATAGCTATAACCGAAAAGTCTATAAAATTCATATCAAGTATTATTTATGGGTTAGTCCAGTAATCTACTACAAATACTTTTTCTACATGTGGCTGCAAACTAGCAACAAACGCTCTGTGTTGTGGATGAGGTGTGTAAATGGAATCTCTACTTTCTTCTGAATCAAAAGTCAATAAATAACAATGCGTAAAATCTTGATGAAAATTTTCTGGGCTGTCATTGATTCCCCATTCAAAATCTTTAATAACTGGAATAGCGTCAGGCAATGCAATAAAAGCTTTGTTTAATTTATTAACATCTTCTTCACTCGATTCATCATTGAATTTAAAAAGAACTACGTGCCGAAGTACCTTCTCTTTTTTTTCTGGTTTTTCCATTATCGATTCTTTTTTTTCTGTTACCTCTCCAGATTGTGAGTTCACATCCTGACAAGATAGGAAAGCAAGACTTACAAAAAAAAGAATAAACATGATTTGTTGTTTTTTGATATTCATTGTTTTTATTTAAGATTATTTTAAGGCAAGGCCCCAATTAAATTATTCCTCCCATACTTCCGCCATCCAATTTTATAACCGCTCCATTTGTCGCTGCTGAAAGTGGACTTGAGTAATAAGTAATTGTATTTGCAATTTCTTCCACGGAAGCAAATCGTTCCAACAAAGAAGACGTACGTACTTTTCTAAAAAATTCTCCTTCCACTTCTCCCCTAGTTTTATTTTCTTTTTCTGCTACACCGTTGAGAAAACTTATTGCCCCCTCCGTAAGTGTCGAACCTGGAATGATCGTATTGACTGTTACTCCTGTCCCAGGTGTCATTTGAGACAACCCTCTTGAAATAGCTAAAAGCGCAGCCTTGGACGTACTGTAAGCTATCAAATCAGATGGAACTAAAGTTGCACATTCACTAGAAACAAAAAGAATCCTTCCCCAATTCGATCGTATCATTTTTGGTAAAAAATGTCTTGACAAACGAACACCACTCATCACATTAACTTCAATTTGTTTATACCAGTCTTCATCAGTTGTTTCGTAAAATGATTGAGAAGTAAAAAAACCTACATTGTTAATTAAAATATCCACAAGAGGTAATTCTTCTAGTAAAAAATCAACTTCAGTTGACTTAGAAAAATCTGCAGCTATACCTTTTACCACTCCATTAGGCACAAGCTTTTGGAGTTTATCGACAATTTCTGAAACACCTTTTTGATGTCTACCATTTATAATTACTTTAACTCCTTCTTGTAATAATAATTTTGCGGTAGCAAAACCAATTCCTGAAGTTGAACCTGAAATGAAGGCTGTTTTCCCTTTAAGTTTTAAGTCCATATTTATTATTTACCACTTTTTTAAACCTAATAATTTTTTTCCTAATTCTGAAAGTTCGGCAGTTTTATATTTGGTTTGTTCCCAATTTCTAGGATCACCAGGGAATGCATAACCTTCAGGTGCAACTCTATTTTTCCAAGAATTAACCCGCCAATCTTTAAGCGAATCATTATCCTCTTGAGCTGGCATCATCGAAATATATTGCGCGATTCTAACTTTATCTTCAGAACGATTCGGGCGAATCCCATGGGGTTCCGAGCTATTAAAAATTAAGAGATCTCCTGCCTCCAATGGCACTTTAACTAATTTATCTTGCAAATCTGAAACGTCTGGCTTGAATGGGTTTCTGTCTTCTGACTGCGTTAATTTCCAAGTTTCATAATTCCTATACAACCAAGGAATACATTGGAAGCCTCCCATATTTTCATCTGTTTGATCAGCTAATGCTAAGACTCCTTGAACATTTTGAGGTTTAGTACTAGGGTCATAATCCCAATGAATAAATCCTTTGTACTCATGTCCGGGTTTCATAGGGAAATTTAAATTAGCTCTGTCGATTGTCACCCATAATTTTTCCGTGCCCCAAATATCCACAAAGGAATCATAGACTTTTTGCATTTGCCGATTATTCCAAAGGTGCTGATTATTATAAACCTCTACCATACCCGTCCCAGCCAATTCTTTCATTTGCATTTCTGCTCTTGGGGCAGTATACCATGTTTCTTTATCGCTACTATCTTTCTCCTCAAACTCCCAAAGGAAATCTGAAGTCTGCTGAACTTGTTCTCGTGGAACAGCATTTTTTATCACCACATATCCATTCTCTTTCCAAAATTCCCACTGCTCCATCGTCAACACTCTTAGAGAATCAGCAGTTGCTTCAACTCTTAATTTCACATTACTACTTTTTGCAGTAGAAGGATTTCCAGGAATATCTTTATGTTGATTATCCGGTCCATTTGACGGAGTCATAGTTTTATCTGTATTATTCATAAAGCAAAAATTTTAATTAACGATAACACAAAATTGCACATTTAGAAAAAATAAAATTTCAAGTCACTTAACTAAAATTTGTACAATATTGATATATTTAAAGTATATCATTCATTTTTGATAAAATAATGTTAAATAATAAAAATGAAAATACAACTTGAAACGATCGCCAGCCATTCGAAAAGAACATTTACTATGATGTACAATCCTAGGATGAGTGATTTATTTTACTGGCATTTTCATCCTGAATATGAGTTGGTTTATATTAAAGGAGCAAATGGTACTAGGCATGTTGGAGAACATATTTCGACTTATGCTGGAAGTGATTTGGTTTTAATTGGTTCAAATATTCCACATCTTAACTTTGACTATGGTGTAAAAACAAACTATCAAAAAGTAGTGGTACATATTAAACCAGAATTTATCAACCAACACATCCAAAACATCTCTGAATTAAATTCACTTTTAGAATTGTTCGAAAAATCAAAACATGGAGTCGCATTTAACGGAGCAATAAAAAATCAGGTGGGTAAGAAATTATTTCAATTTGAAAAGTTGAAACCATTTGAACAATACCTGCAATTAATTGAAATTCTTCAATCACTGACTGATACAAATGAATTTGAATTACTACATGAAACACCATATTCTAGAAAACAAAGTGATAGAGAACAGGGAAGAATTAGAAAGATCTATGCATACGTGGATAAAAATTATAAACAAAAAATAGAGTTGAATGAAATTGCTGCTTTGAGTAATATGACAAAAGAAGCTTTTTGTAGATATTTTAAAAAAGCCACCAACTATACTTTTGTACAATTTTTAAATCGATATCGTATTAGTCATGCCAAACGATTTTTAATGTCCGGCAAAAGTGTTACTGAAGCTTGCTATTCCTGTGGCTTTGAAAGTTTATCCTACTTCAATCGTATTTTTAAAAAAATCACCGATGAAAATCCTAGTACATTTAGGAAAAGATATGTTGAAAATATTTATTAAAATACTTTGATACAAAAAAACAGATGATAATTCTAAGATAAATTTTCGTGTTGTCACATTATCATATTCCATATTTTAAAAGTCACAACTTTCACGATTCTCTCTAATCATTTTTAAAAAATATTTCTTTAATCTTGTTTATAATGCTATCCTTTAAAAAATTTAATGACTTTTGTAGTTGTTTATTTTTTAACCAAATTGGAAAATGTAAAGCGATTGAATTATAAACTAAAAAAATATACAAAGTATACATGTTTTTTAATTCTAGTTATTTTCTTTCTATTCATAGCAATATTCATAGAAGCTTTTAGAACAAGGGGAGAGACAATTGAAATAGAGCAACTCATCGGTGGTAAATTAATTTGCGAGTCCACATACATAGCAGATATACAATCATGGTATTATTTCCTGAATTTCAATTACCAAAAAGAAAATGGGGAAACAATAAATATCGGAAAAGGTGAATACTTTAGTCGAGAATGGAAAAAAGGAACAACTGAAGAAGATTGGAGAATGGCTAGTTTTACAAACAGGTGGAGAATTTAATACAGATAGTTTACTAATTGGGAAAGAAGATTATTCAAATTGGAATTCTTTTGAAATCTCATCGGATAAAACTGAAAAAGACAGCCTTTGGAAATCTAAAAATTTTAAAGCTAACAAAATGGGGAAACTAAGCAAAGTCTCGATTAAGGAAATCATTGGAAATGAAATTATAATTAACTATTTAGTTAGTTCAAGTAAAGAATATAAAAATCAAGAGGTTTCAGAAATTACATATGAACTTGATCAAATAAAAGGAATACCAGTTATGAGGAAAATAAAAAATAAAAAATAAAACTGTCGAATGATAAATAGATTACCAAATAACGACCTAGAAATAGCTAAAAAGATACGTTCAGTTTTTTTAGTTTCATACGCTGTTGAAGCTAAGTTGTTAAATGCATCTAGTTTCCCTCCATTGCATCGACGCCTTGAAAATTATTCACAATGTAGCAACGATTTCTTTGGATATACTATAGATCAAGAATTAGGTGGAATAATAGAAATTAAACATGAAAAAAGTTTTACTCATATTCAAAGTCTAGTAGTCCATCCAAAATTTTTCAGAAAAGGGATAGCAAAAAAATTAATGGCGTTTGTTTTGAACTCATTTCATAATAAACCCATGGTGGTTGAAACTGGAGTCAAAAATATACCTGCTATCAAACTATACAAAAAATTTAAATTCATAGAAGTTAATCAATGGGAAACAAATCATGGAGTTAGAAAAATAAAATTTGTAAGAAATACAAACAATGAACTTAACAAAAAGTCATGAAAAATTTTCTAACGTTACTAAGCTGTGTCAGATACCTAACCAAAAAAAAGCTACGATTAAATAATTCGTCATTCTTAACAGTTAATTTTTAGAAATAGAGAAAACAAAAAAGAATTTTAGTTATTGTACTTAAATTAATTTTCATATTATTAGAATTCAGTATTTATCTAAAATATGATTCAAACAAATAAAAAGAAAAATATTTACCTTCTAAATGCAAATTTTAAAAACACACTTTCATTCCGAAGTAACAACATTAGAAAATAAATCAGTATTTACAAGATTAGCAACAAGAAGCATAGCTACTCAGGATGAGAATATTTTGCTACTTTACACTGCAAGGTATGAGGATTACAGTCTACCTGGAGGTGGCTTAGAGTCGAACGAAAATAAAATTACAGGAATGATAAGAGAGTTAAGTGAGGAAACTGGAGCGCAAAATGTTAGAAACATAAAACCATTTGGTGCTTACGAGGAATATAGGCCTTGGTATAAGCAGGACTATGACATTCAACATATGATTTCGTATTGCTATACTTGCGAAATTGACAAAGAGCTTGGAATTGTAAAAATGGAATCATACGAAACAAAAAATGGGATGAGACCATTATGGGTTAATATTCATGAGGCTATAGAACATAATTCAAATACCATTGCTTCGAGTAATAAAAAAGGTTTGTCAATTGAACGTGAGATATTTTTATTAAAGCTAATAGCAGAAAGAGTGATTTAAAGCTTACAAGAAAAAATATAGCAATTCCTAAAAATATTTCCAATGTACAATTATGCTAAATTTTACTTTTAGGATATACCCTAACCATTTGTTAAATTAAAAAAAATTAAAACAAAAAGTAATTTTGAAAATTTATTAATAAAAAATGTTTTTGTATTTTTTGTTCTGGATGAATTAGATGAATTAAGGCTATAAACTAAATTGATATTAATAAAAATAGTATAAAATTAAAATCTATACTCCTCAATAAAACTACTATGCATTAATTATACTTTTCTCATTAACAGTTAACGACCATAATGAACGTTATTTAAAAAAATTAAAAATATCAGTCAGTTGAAATATTATTATCTTTTATCATTTTTATTTTTTTTCCAAACTAGTTTCTGCCAAAGGGATACAATTGAGTTTAGTTCCTTTTCAATACAACTAGATTCATTAGTGGTGACTGCAACTCGGAAAGGCTTCGATGTAAATGATTTTATTAAAATGATCCAAGAAGATGAGTCATTTTATAAAGCTTTCCGAAATATTCGGACCATGACATATACATCCGACAATGATCTAAAAATGTTTTCGAAAAAGGGAAAGGTCAAAGCAAGTTTAATAAATACAATTAACCAAACTTCAGATGGACGCTGCCGAACAATGAAAACTATTAATCCAATAATCTCAGGAAAATTTTATAAACGAAAGAAAAAGATTAGATATTACACTGCCAAAATGCATGATCGGCTTTTTTTTACCTATGGAAAAGTTTGTGAATCAAAAAGAATTGAAGATCAGGAGGGATATGATAACTCTAAGAATTTAACTGGTATGAGAAAACATATCAATGAATTAAAAAAACTCATTTTTTACCCTGGAAAAAAAGCTGATATTCCATTTATCGGAAAAAAAACAGCAATCTTTGAAAAAAATATGGCAAAATTTTATGACTTTTCTATTTCTTCTAAAACCTACAAATCAAAAACTGACTGTTATGTTTTTCTAGCAAAAGTAAAAAATGGAACAAAACATAGCAAAACTGTCATAAAATATATGGAAACATTTTTTGATAAAAAAACTTTCCAAGTCATTGCTAGGAATTATCATTTATCGCATAGCGGAACTATGTTTGACTTTGATGTAAAAATGGACATATCTCTGAATATAATAGGTGAAAAATATGTTCCCGAATTTATTACCTACGATGGCCAATGGGATGTTCCATTTAACAAACCTGAAGTTTCGAAATTTAAGATTTCATTTTATAATTTTGAATAGATGTAAACCTAAGAATCATATTTATTCAAATTTAACGCTTCAATAATTTCAATTAACTTATTAGCATACCTCAAATCAGTAGCGTACCCAGCTTCTTTTAAACCATGTGACCATCCAACATAATTTGTTGTTCCCAACTTTTGCAAATGTAGGTATCTTTTTTTTCGTAAAAATATACTATGAGCTCTGTAACTTTCCCAAACATTTTTATATCTCCTAAAAAAATCTTTGTGAGAATCATCAGTAAAATTAGCACAATGCCCTTTACTACAATCTTTAGAAAAACACTTTATTCCAAAATGATTATTATTTATCCTAGCTAACCTACTTTCTCCAGCATCACTCTCTAACAATCCTTGGGCTAATGTTACACTTGCAGGGATTCCATATTTTTCCATTTCAGAAACAGCCACATCTGCATATCTTTTGATGTAACGATAAACTGTTTTTTGTTTTTCCAAAACAATTTCCTGATCAATTTTTTTTCGTTTCGCATAAGTTGGATTTAAGATAAATGCCAAATTTGCATATGTATTTGCTTGGTTATTTTCACTAATCTTTATTACTCTCTTTTTACTTTTGCTCTTGGGCGATTGTTTTTCAAGTTCAAAATATGGTAGTGGCAAAATAGCAGCTTGGTGTGTCTTTTTTGGTTTCGATACGTAATTTGATTTTACTGCCTCTGGCTGATTAGTTACATCTGAATTACCTATAAAATTTATCCTTTCGAAATTTGACTGCGTAACAGTCTGACCAAAAGTATGACTACCTGCAGCTTTTAAGTTTAAATTTAAATTTATGTCCTTATTCAAAATAATAAAAAGAGCAAAAATAAGCATTACCATTTTTATCCAATTTTGTTTAACAAAAATAGATGCACTACCGTATCGTAAGTGACTAAAAGTTTTAATAATAGTTAATCTATATTTCATAATAAAAGCTGTTTAATTTTTTGGAGAGATATGAATTTAAACGCAATATAAAACAATTTGTTGGTTAAAAGTAAATAAATTACAAACATTTTGTTTTATAATTAACACAACTAATTGATATCCAATCATATACTATTTAATTAATCTTAATAAATTGGAAAATACTTTTTACTTAGTGTAATATTTACACTACTTTTGTTTTGAATTAAAAAAATTTCCCTTATGATATTTATTGCAGACAGCGGATCAACCAAAGCAGATTGGAAAATTTTACATACCTCTGGAGAAGTAACCAGTCAGTCAACACGTGGTTTTAATCCATTTATCCAAAATTCAGAAGCTATTAAAGTTGGACTTTTAAAGGATTTTGCTGACTCAGTAGAAAGAACTAAAGCAGAATCCGTATTTTATTATGGTGCAGGTTGTTCTGATGATTATAGAAATTCAATAGTTGAGGTTGCTCTACAAAAAATATTCCCCAATGCAAAAATTACTGTCAATCATGATTTATTAGCTAGTGCTCGGGCAGTTTGTGGAACAGAGGCTGGCATTGCTTGTATTCTTGGAACCGGTTCTAATTCATCCCTATATGATGGAATAGAAATAATTGATAATGTAAGGAATATGGGTTTCCTGGTAGGTGATGAAGGAAGTGGATCTCACATAGGAAAAGAACTTCTGCGAGGATATTTTTATCGAGAAATGCCAAAAGATATTTTAATAGATTTTAATAAAAGTTTCCCAGAAGGACATAGAGGGATTCTTGACAGAATATATGACAATCCAAAGCCCAATGTTTATTTGGCCTCTTTTTCAAAATTTTTATCCAATCATAAAGGACATCCATACATACAACATCTAGTTTTCAAAAGTTTTGATGAATTTGTAAAAAGGCATGTTTTAAAATATGATGGCTGCCAAAATTTAAAAATTCATTTCGTTGGATCAGTAGCTTATTATTTTAAAGACATCCTTGAAATAGTTTTAGCAAGTTATGATTTAGAAATAGGAAATGTAATTAAAAAACCAATTAATCGTCTTGTCGATTTTCATCAAAAAATTGCGTCAAAATAAATAGAGTAGCTGAAAATATTATATTTGCGACTTAAATAAAAAATAAAAAACCGAAATGGGTGAAATAAAAAGAATTGCAGTTTTTACATCTGGAGGAGATGCCCCAGGAATGAATGCAGCTGTTCGTGCTGTAGTAAGAACTGCTACTTACAATGATTTACATGTTTATGGGATTATCAGAGGTTATCAAGGGATGATTGATTGTGATTTTAAAAGAATGGAAACTAGAGATGTAGGAAATATTCTACACAGAGGGGGAACAGTACTAAAAACAGCTAGAAGTCAAGATTTCCGAACTAAAGAAGGAAGAAAATTAGCTTTCGAAAATTTGAAAGCTAATGATATTGATGCCTGTGTGGCAATTGGAGGAGATGGAACTTTCACAGGAGCTCAGATATTTTCGAAAGAACATAAAATACCTTTTATTGGTATCCCTGGAACCATAGATAACGATATTTATGGAACAGATTATTCGATTGGTTTTGATACCGCAGTAAATACTGCCATTGAAGCAGTTGATCGAATTAGAGATACTGCAGATTCACACAATCGATTATTTTTCGTCGAAGTAATGGGAAGGCATGCTGGATTTATTGGGTTAAATACGGCAATTTCAAGTGGTGCTGCTGCTGTTATGATTCCTGAAACTGAAACTAGTATCGATCAATTAATCCAAAAATTACAAAAAGGTGCCAAAAGGAAAAAGTTGTTTAGCTTAGTTATTGTGGCAGAAGGTAATCAAAATGGAGGTGCGGCAGAAATAGCTGCAAAAGTTAAAGAGAAATTTGATTATTACGATACAAAAGTTGCTATTATTGGTCATTTACAGAGAGGTGGTGCACCAAGTGGATTAGATAGAGTACTCGCTAGCCGGATGGGATTTCATGCAGTTGAAGGTTTATTGTCAGGAAAAAAAGATGTGGCGGTTGGGGTAGTAAACAATAAAATTAAGTTCACGTCATTTAAGGATGCTATTTCTAAAGTAAAAAAGCCAAATAAAGATTTAATTAGAATGGCAGAGATTCTAGCTCAATAAGGGCTTTTCAAAAGAGGAATCCTTTCTAAACTTATTATCTTGAGAAAGAGTTCCTTTTTTGAAAATAAAAATATTATTTCAATAATTCTGCTATTGCAGATGCAGGTTGAATTAATTTCCCCGTCTGGCTTGTACTTTTAGTCTCCTTTCCTGTTTTCTCTAAAATTTCAAAAACTTCTTTTGTAATAATTTTAGGATTAATACTTTTCATTAATCCAACTAATCCAGCAACATATGGACAAGCCATGGATGTTCCATTGAACGTTTTATATTGATTTTTTGGAAAAGTTGAATATATATTTACCCCAGGTGCAGCAATTCCATAAGGTACATTCTGAACATAATTTGAGAAATGAGCACGTTGCAAATTAGTGTCGATAGCAGATACTGCGATAATACCAGGGGCATTTGCAGGTGAATATTTAGCGGCATCCATATTATTATTTCCAGCAGCGGCAATAACAATAGCACCTTTTCGATTGCAATAATCTACTGCACGCGCATAGGCACGTTTCCTATTTTTATTTGAAAGTGCTCCGAGGGACATAGATATTACATCAGCTCCATTATCAGCAGCTTCAAGCATCCCCGAAATTACAGACTTCTGAGTTCCTCCTCCATAATCTGTTAAAACCTTTATGCTAGTTACTTTGACAAAATCATTATTTGGAGCATAAGAAGCCACACCCAATTTATTATTGGTAACTGCTGCTGCAATTCCTGCACAATGTGTTCCATGACCTTGGCGATCAGAATCATATTCCTTTTTATAAGATTGGTAATTTGACTTTAAATCCTCGTGATCAGAATCTACCCCTGTATCCAAAATAAAAATATTAGCTTTCCTTTGAGGTTTTACTTTTCTTGATTTTAACAATTTATACAAGTCATCCATCCTTAGTTTATCAAAACCCCAAAGTTCCTGAACTCCGGGGTCGTTTATACCAAATGCTCTTTTTCTTTTAGAGGGTCGAATAGTTTCTATTGGAGTAAGTTGAACGATTTCATTTTGTTCCAAATAATCAACTGAGCCACTTGCTAGTAATTCTTTTTCAATTTCATCAATATCTTTTTCATAATTAAAAGGAATATTAACAACCATATAATCATCTAAATCAGTTATTAAATCATCATCTGGAGCAAAGGCCTTTTTAAAGGTTAATTTATATTTAGAAACTATTCTTTCTAAATCTCTCATAGTTTTTTTTTCACCCAAATCAACCAATAATTCTCCTTCCTGATCTAGGTTGTTAACTACAAAATTGGAATTATCTTCAACTAATGCCCTCTGGGGTGATTGAATAGTTTTATTTACATTAGTTACACTTTTTTGAGGAAAAGTATTATTCATTTTCTTTAAAAAGGTAAACGGGAAGGTTGCAATTAATAGGACAAACATTCCAAAAAAGAAAAATTTACTATTTCTAAAGAAACTGAATAAAGTCGAAACTGTACCTAAAACCATCAAGTCTCGAAATAAGATCCACATTTTAAATGCTAATTCACCATCTGCAAATGCTAACGAAAATGCATATGCAACAAACCCACCTAAAAATATAGTGCTCATATTTCTTCGATGTAATGGATTTTCCTCATTGTAAAACCATAAAATAAGCCCAAAAAGGCTAATCGAGAAACTAATTGGATAAAGAATACTTAACATATTAAATAATTTTTATTTAAAGTTAAATACGAAACCAACCATATTTAATTGAATTTCGTTTTTCAATTTAGGGATTCATTGCCTAAAATTCAAAAGGAAAATATCAGCTGTATGAAATATCCGCTTAATCGCTCAATTCATGGGATAAAATTTTCCAATTATATAAAACAAGGCGCTTCTTGTTTTATATTACCAAGGAACTGTTTACTTTTGCACTTTATTTACACATAGTCAAAGGATTGAATTATAATTTAATGAAAGAACAAGATAGAGACATAAGTTTTCCAAGTATGTGGTCCATACATTTTTCAAGCACTCGCTTTTGTTTGTTAATCGGTGCTTGCATTACATTTTTGATTTTCAGTATAATTTTTATCACAAAATCATTAGCAGTAATTGACCTTCAGAGTGGAACTCTTTTATATGATCCTGTACATGCTTTATTACCAGTAGCTATTGATTGGTCAAACATTATTTTCTTTTTGACCTATTCGAGTGTTTTTATTGTTTTAATTGATGTCGTAACAAAATCACCAAACCAAGTATTAAGATTAGGATTTGCCATTGGATTAATGAAAATATTAAGATCATTTTCCATGTTTTTAATTCCTTTAGAACCGCCCGTTGGAATTGTTGCACTTCAAGATCCGTTAGTAAGTTTTATGACTCCAAACCATGTAGTAGCCCTAAGAGATCTTTTCTTCTCAGGTCATTGTGCTACAATGATGATATTACTACTCGTAGCAGTTAGCCCACTAGTAAAAAAATGGATGCGGATTATTATCGTAATTGTTCCATTACTTATATTACAACAAAGAGTACATTATACGGTCGACGTTTTAGCAGGTCTTGCAGTAGGTGCTGCAGTATACTGGGTGGTTAAAAATTTGGTGAATTTTAAACCAAATTCCCGGATTTAAAATAAAAATATCAATTTTCAAATTATGTTGAAAAAATACGGACAAGATATAGTTTATAAAATAATCAATCCTTTTGTTGAATTTTTGATTCGTTCAAAAGTTACTCCAAATGCTATAACAACTATTGGTTTGATTATCAATGTAGCAGCTACAGTAGTTTTGATTATAGGTGCTGAATTTGGTGAAAGAGGAGATCACAGATACATTGGAATAGCAGGAGGAATAATTTTATTTGCTGGGTTATTTGATATGATTGATGGAAGATTGGCGAGATTAGGAAATATGAGTTCCAAATTTGGTGCGTTATATGATTCTGTTCTTGATCGATATAGTGAGCTAATCATGTTTTTAGGTATTTGCTATTACTTAATTTCTCATGACTATTTTATCAGTTCTGTTTTTGGTTTTATCGCTATGATTGGATCAATCATGGTTAGTTATACAAGAGCAAGAGCAGAAGCCTTAGGTGCAGATTGTAGTGTTGGCTGGATGCAAAGACCAGAAAGGATTTTATTAATTAGTATTTCAGCTATTCTATGCGGATTAGTTTCATATTTTGTTGTTGTAGAGAAGCAAATTTTCTTTGACTTCATTATCTTTGAGCCGATTTCTATATTTATTGGTCCTTTAATGGTTTTAGCTGTAATGTCTAATATTACCGCTCTTAGAAGACTGAACCATAGCAAAAATGAACTATTAGACAAAGAATAGAACTCTAAAAACGTGAAAAAAATGAGATTTTAAATAAATGATTCGTAAATAATTTTTATTTCATTGAATCAATTTTTCTATCCACTATTTTAAAACCAACTTACTACATCTACATTTTGGAAGAAGGGTATTACGATAACACACAAACTAATTTATTTCAACGTTTTTCATCTAAAAGTGCTGTACCTTTTTTTATAATAGGTGCATTGTATGTTGCATGGGTTCATCTGGTATTAGGTGGAATTCGTCCAGATCACCAATTATTCATTTGGGGACTTTTAGTACTATTCTTTTTCAACCAAACTTCTAGAAAAATAGTATTATCATTTGGCTTTATTTTAATTTATTGGTTGATTTTTGATTCTATTCGGTTAATACCGAATTATATAATAAATCCGCCTTTACATATATCGGAACCTTATTTAGCAGAAAAAGCATGGTTTGGTATTTCTACCACCACAGGAATTTTAACTCCAAATGAATTTTTAGACAAAAACTTTACCTATACTTTCTTAGATATTTATACTGCTATCATATATCTCGCTTGGATTCCAATTCCGTTGATCTTTTCTTTTTATTTATTCTTTTCTAAACAAAGAGAAAAAATGGTCAATTATCTTTTTGGATTTCTTACAGTAAGTCAAGTTGGATTAGTTATTCAATTTATTTATCCAGCGGCACCTCCTTGGTATGTAGATAAATATGGCTTCACAGAAAATCTTGATATCCCTGGAAATCCTGGAAGATTGATTGAATTTGATAAATATTTCGGAACACATTTATTTGAAGGAATGTATAGTTTAAATGCTAATGTATTCGCAGCTATTCCCTCATTACATTGTGCCTTTCCAATAATTTTAATTTTCTTTAGCTGGAGATACAAATTTATCAAATGGCTAACCTTTGGAATCATTTTAATGTTTAGTACATGGTTTTCAGCTGTATATACTTATCATCATTATATAATTGATGTAATTTGTGGAATTGGAACAGCAATTATAACTATAGGAATTTACCAACTTTTAATGACTACTAGGGTCAAAATTTGGCTTAAAAAATATGGAAAAGCAGTTAGCTGAACCAACAATTAGCATACTCAAAAATTATGCGGTGATTTATTAAAATCTAGCCGCTATATCTATTTATAAACTTAACTTAAATCCTTTTTTTAATAAAAGAAAAAATCAAAAAGATGATTAAAGAAACAAATGGGAAATTAGGCATATTGATGCCAGGTCTTGGAGCAGTTGCAACAACTCTGATTGCAGGTGTCATAGCTGTTAGAAAAGGTCTCTCCCAGCCTATTGGTTCATTATCTCAAATGGGAACTATTCGATTAGGAAAAAGAACCGAAAATAGGAATCCATTAATCAAAGACATGGTGCCTTTGGCAGATTTAAATGATATCGTTTTTGGAGGTTGGGATTTATATCCTGACAATGTGTATGAAGCAGCAGTTAATGCAAAAGTACTAGATCGATACTTATTAGAGCAAATCAAACCGGACTTGGAAGCGATTAAGCCAATGCCAGCTGTATTCCAAAAAGAATATGCTAAAAGATTAACGGGTGAATATATTAAGCCTCAAACTAATAAAATGGAATTAGCGGAAGCTTTGATGGAAGATATTCGAAAATTTAAAGAAGACAACGATTGCGAGAGATTAGTAATGGTATGGTGTGGTTCAACTGAAGTGTACATAGAAGAAGGTGCCGTTCACCAAACAATGGAAGCATTAGAAGAAGGTTTACGAAACAATGATCCAGCTATTCCACCAAGTATGATTTATGCATACGCAGCAGTAAAAATGGGTGTACCATACGCGAATGGAAGTCCAAATTTATCTTGTGACATTCCTGCTATCGTTGACTACGCAAAAGAAAATGGTGGATTAGTTGCCGGCAAAGATTTTAAAACTGGGCAGACCTTAATGAAAACTATTTTAGCCCCAGGGCTTAAAGCTAGAGCGCTTGGTATTAAAGGTTGGTTCTCAACAAATATTTTAGGAAATAGAGATGGAGAAGTTTTAGATCATCCTGACAACTTCAAAACAAAAGAAGTTTCAAAATTAAGCGTTTTAGAACAAATTCTTGAGCCAGAAAAAAATCCTGTTTTATACAAAGATTTATACCATAAAGTAAGAATCAATTATTATCCTCCTCATGGTGACAACAAAGAAGGTTGGGATAATATTGATATCACAGGCTGGTTGGGTTATCCAATGCAAATCAAAATTGATTTCCTTTGTCGAGACTCAATCTTAGCAGCACCGATTGTGCTAGATTTAGCATTATTTATGGATCTAGCACAACGAGCAGGAATGAGTGGAATTCAAGAATGGTTGTCTTTTTACTTGAAATCACCTCAAGTTGGAAAAGGACTTTATCCTCAACATGATTTATTCAAGCAAAAAGAAAAATTGCATAATACTTTGCGCCACATGGCTGGTGAAGATTTAATCAACCATCTTGGTTTAGATTATTATCAAGACGAAGCGTAAATGCGAAACATTGATTTTTTAGCAATTGGTCATGTCTGTCATGATTGGACTCCTTCAGGAAATATTTTAGGAGGCACAACATCATATGCCTCTTTTTTTGCTAGAAAAATGAATTTACAAACTGCAATTTTAACAAGTTTTGGAAGTGATTTTGAATTTCAAAATCGCTTCCAAAATATCACCCTTCATTCCATCCCTTCTAAAAAAACTACGGTTTTTAAAAACGTTTACGATGGTTCTCATCGCCAGCAATTCTTACTGAAAAAATCTAATAATATATCTACAATCCATATTCCTGATGATTTCCAACAACCAAAAATGGTACTATTTGGGCCAATAGCAAATGAAATCGATTTCGAAATTTTAGATATATTTGACAATTCAATGATTGCAATTTGCCCACAAGGATGGATGCGTAGATGGGATTCAAACGGAAAAGTATTCAATCAAATATTAAAGGATTGGTCTGTTTTTCAAAAAGCTGATATAATTATCTTAAGTGAAGAAGATTTGAATTTTCAATTATATTTAATTCCAAAATTAGCTTCCCTTATTAAAATATTAGTCATTACTAAAGGAGAAAAGGGTGCAGATGTTTATTTCGAAAACAAAAAACACACGTTTCCAATTTTCCCATCCAACATGGTTGACCCAACAGGTGCAGGAGATATCTTTGCCACTGCTTTTTTAATTCGATACTTTGAAACTAATGACATTCCCCTATCTACAAATTATGCAAATGCTGCGGCAAGTTTTTGTATCGAGAAAAAAGGAACTGAGGGAATTGTTAGTCATAAAGATATTATAAACCGTACTTATAAAATTAAAGAAGGATGAAATTACTCCATAAATTAAATGCCTCAGTTTTAGGTGCTGGTTACACCCCTTTTGCACCGGGAACGATGGGCGCATTAGTCGGAATAATAATTTTATTTTTGATAAAATGGCAACAACCTAATCTTCAATATTTCACTTGGGGATTACTTTTAGCAATAATAATATTTACTCTATTTGGTGTATGGAGTACTAACGAAATGGAAACAGAATGGGGGAAAGATCCATCCAAAGTTGTAGTCGATGAATTGATTGGGGTTTGGGTTGCTGTACTTTGGATTCCAGCTGAAACGCAATGGTTAATTTTAGGGTTTATTCTTTTCCGTTTTTTCGATATTGCTAAACCACTAGGAATCAGACAATTAGAAAAAATAAAAGGAGGTTGGGGAGTTATGCTTGATGATGTAGGAGCTGGAATTTACGCTAATATCGTTTTACAAGTCATTGTTTACTTTTGGAAATGAAAAATCAAAACAAACTAATTGATGAACCCTTATAAAATTCTAATTTGAACAAAAAATCAGGAACTGAAGAATTTCTTACAGCACAATTTGCAGCTTTTATTGGAACTGCAATTGACTTTGGTGTAGTTATTTTTTTGACTGAAATAATTGGCACTTGGTATGTAATTTCAAATGCAATCGGAGCAGCTTTTGGAGCAATTACCAATTTTTTTTTAGGCCGAAATTGGGTCTTTAATTCAACTAATAATAAAATAGCCAATCAAGCATTTCGTTATTTTTTAGTTGCAACTGGAAGTATGATTTTAAATACTTTAGGAGTTTATTTGTTGACTGAATTTACAGCTTTAAATTATATTTATTCTAAAATAATCGTAGCAATTTTAATTGCTTTCACCTTCAATTTCTTGTTGCAAAAGTATTTTGTTTTTAAGTAATTTTCTTCAATTTATAAATTTAGCTCCTAACAACATAGTCAAACATACTTAGACCGCGGAAAGGTTACAACTTTAGAATTTTAATATTTTTAAACCATACTTTATCATTATGATCTTGCAACGAAATATGCCCTTTTTTTGATAAACCAAAATCAGGCATATCTTTAAATTTACTATTTGCTACCATAGCTCTCCATTGATCAGTATGCATCTCATATTCAACGACTTTTCGTCCATTTAACCAATGTTCCACTTTTCCATTATTAGAAATCAATCGGACTTTATTCCATTCCCCTGCTGGCCTAACAACAACATATTTACATTCAATCATATCGTATAAGTCTGCTGATCGATGTGTTGGGTATTTTGTATCAGGATGGCAAGTATCATCGAGTACTTGCATTTCAGGACCAGTTAACCAAACTGAATGATACTTCTCATCTTCAACTACGTTAAACATGATTCCACTATTACCACATGCACCAATTCTCCATTCTAATCTTAACTCAAAGTTATCATATTCATTCTTAGTAATGATATCTCCTCCATCTTTAGCAGACCAAGATCCATCTGTATTTTGTCTAGAATCTAAATGAATTGCCCCATCATCAATAATCCAACCTGATCCAATCGTCTCTTTTTTATAGTTCCTCCAACTCCCAAAATCTTTTCCATTAAATAATAATTCCCAGCCAGCTGATTTTTCAAAATCTGCTAATTCATTATCAATATTTTTTGCAAATGTATTGTTGGAACTAAAACCAGGTTGATTTTCAGGAATAGAATTCATCGTGTACCAACCTTCCGTTGTCCATAATTCATTATTCTTTTCACTAACAAAGTGATTTTTCAACTGGACATGTAGAACACGATTTTTTTTCATTCCATTCAATTCCAAAAATACTTTTTTTCGATCTTTAGAAACATTAACTGAAACTATTTTCAAGTTTTCTTCATTCAATTTTGGACCACCATACTCTTCCGTTGGAAGATACATCCATTGATCTATTCGGTAGTCATTTTTACTCCATCCATCACCAATCGCCAATGACTCAGTAAATTCAATTTCTACTCCATTAGTTTTAGCACGTACTGCTAACATTTCAAAGGTAGGAGTTTTATTATATTTTAACCGTTGAACTCCATACCACAGCTTATTTGTTTGTGCCCAATTCCCAGGATTCCCAATACAACCAACATAAAGTGCACCATCTGAACCCCAAACCATTCGATTTACACCACCCTCTAATCCTTGAATAAATCTAAACACACAACCTTGATATTCACCGTTGACCTTTTCTACAAAAACTCTTTTCACCCCTCCATGAGTTACTTCCCCATGAATCATTTGGCCTTTATAAACTCCATCATTCAGTGCTAAAGGAGTGCTTGGAGAATTTCCTATTTCATCTTGTGGCAACCAAACCACAGGTTTTTTTTCTATTAAATCAGACGTTCCTTCAAAATCAACTGACCGTGAACCATACCATGATCCTTTTTTCACATGGACAATCTTACTTGATGGTAACCAATCACCTTGATTATCAGCAACAAAAATTTCATTATCAATACCTATTCCTATGCCATTTGGTGTTCTAAGTCCGTGCGCTAAAAATTCAACTGTCCCATTTTCTTTTGAAATTTTGACCACCTTTCCTCGATCTGGTTCTTGTGGGTTTTTACTAGCTCCCCCTGGCATAATCCCAGTAGCCAAAGTAGCATAGAAGTATCCATCTTTATAAACTAAACCAAAAGCAAACTCATGAAAATTAGCGGATACCAACCAATCATTTGAAACAGTCTGATATTCATCCATTATACCATCACCATCAATATCTTTTAACCGAGTTAATTCTTGTTTTTGTAAAACATAAATATCACCATCCACCACTTTCACCCCCAAAGGCTCAGCAATTCCATCTGCAATTTTAAGGGCTTTCATTTTGGAAGGATTTCCTCCTTGCACGCCTTCAATCGTATAAATCGCACCATCAGCATCCCATGTACTCACTACCAATTTCCCGTCAGGCAAAAAATCCATTCCGCCTACTTTTGGTAGAAAGTCGTCAGGACGTGCTTGACTCAAATCATAACTTGGATGAACGTCTGTTAGTGCAAGTCCATCCCCGGGGATACGCAAACCATTCACCATCGGTAGTTTATAATCTTTAAATCTATTTTGCAAATCTTTGTCATGCATCATAGAACCTATATCCATTTTCATAAATCCATCTTGGGAAGCAGCTTTCCACTGCAAGATCACACTTTTGCCACCATAACCTTGAAAAAATTCTAGGTGCAACTGATGTAAACCTTTTTTTAGGGCAACACTTCCATCTACCAATTCTGCACCATGTAAACCACCATTATCAACAACTTGTTTTCCATCAATTAACAATTGAGAACCGTCATCACTAATTAATCTAAAAGTATACACATCATCCTCTGGTATAATTAAATAGCCATCTCCGATCAGAGCAAAGTTGGATTTTAAACCTTTAAAGTCTGCATCTAAAAAAGACAAATGTGGACTAACTCCAGCATAAATTGGTTTCTTTTTTAAATTCAAATCTGCCAATTTCAAAAGGTCATTTTCATATTGTTGAATTTGAATAAGCAATCCTGGCAATAATGTTTTTCCCTCCACATTTACTGCCTCCATATAAGTTTTAGTATTTTCAGAGTAAGTTGCATTTCCATCTTCTGATTCACTTTCTGCCAACCCTAAAATATAATCCACCATTTGCTCTGCATCAGTTGCAGATAAATTAGGATGTGCACTCATCAATACTTCACCCCAATTCCCGGAGCCTCCATGCTGAATTTTTCCAACTAGGGTAGCTATATTTTCAGGAGTATTAGAATACCTTTTTGCTATGTCTACGTATGAAGGTCCAATCGTTTTCCTTTCCGTATTATGACAAGCTTTACAATCAGTTTTATCAATTAATCTCTCTCCCAACGTTTTTTCCACCTCAGTTACAACCTTATCCCCAGGCTTTATATTTTGATTTTCTATTGTTGGTTTTTTCACAAAAATACAAGCAAGTCGAGTTTTTCCAGAAGTATTCATTTCTAAAGTTGCTGCTAAATCTAAAGTAGTAATCGCCCCAGTTATACGAGATTCCTCTTTTGTAAAACTTAAATTACCATTAGTAATCACCTTCTCTTTCGAAACAATAGAGCTTGCATTTGTTTTCATCGATATTTTTGTTCCAACAGGAACATTTAAAAAAGTAAAAACCCTTTCGAATCCAGGTTGCCCTGAATCAGATTCAATGTACTCAGGCCTTTCAGCCACGCTTATTACTTGATTATTTCCTAGGTCTAAATCATATAATATCTCTACTTGGCCATTAAGTTTTCGATGTCCTTTGTAAATAGCTTTTGGTGTTTCCTCTTTTCCATTTGTCAATACTCTCCATGGATTTTCATACTCATTAACCAAATAAGCATTCCCTAAACTCACCGGCTGAGGTCCGTGGTATGTATCATAAACTGCACCAGTCAATTCTACATTTCCTTTCCAAACTTTATACAATGAACCGTTATCAGCATGATAGGCAGCCCACATATTTTCATCTAAAGCTAATGTCAACATCCTAGGTTGCAAATCCAAAACAGATCTAAAAACCCAAGGTTGAAAAGGACGATCTGCATCAAAATCAGATTTTACATCTTCTTGACAACTGAATATAGAAATAAGAAAAAAAAGAAGGGAAAGACAAAGTAGCTTTTTCATGATTTAGGTTTTTCGTTTTTACATAACACCAGTAAAGTGAATTCAAAGATATATAATATGACTATAATTACAATAATTTTTAAACTGGGATTTTCAAGTTCTATCAGGAGTTTAAATATTGATATTTAAACCTAAGTATCAGGAAATTTAAAAAGAAAATATATCAAACATTGTTGATAACTAATTTAAAATAAAATAGGTTCAGCCCTTAAATGTTAGCGATCTTAAAATTTAAACCATTAAAAAAAAAGCTCTACATTTGTACGCTTTTTGAAAAAATTAATAAAATCAAATATAATTATCTATGAAACCTACACTTTTAGTTTTAGCTGCCGGAATGGGTAGCAGATACGGAGGATTAAAGCAATTAGACGAGGTTGGCCCAAATGGTGAAACGATCATTGATTATTCAGTATATGACGCTATTCGAGCTGGTTTTGGAAAAGTTGTTTTCGTTATTCGTAAAAATATTGAGAAAGCATTTAAAGAAAAAGTATCTAATAAATTTAAAGGGGAAATTGAAGTAGCTTTTGCCTTTCAAGAAAAGGATGCTAAAATTGAAGGCATTGATAAAATGCCTGATCGGGAAAAACCTTGGGGGACTGGGCATGCTGTTCTAGTTGCTCAAGATTTAGTTAATGAACCATTCGCAATTGTAAATGCTGATGATTATTATGGAATAGAAGCACTACAAAAAGTTGCTGACTTTTTGATAAATGATTGTAATGAAAAGCATTATTCAATGGTGGGTTTTCATTTAAAAAATACGATTTCTGAAAACGGTTCTGTCTCTCGAGGAGTTTGCTCAACAGATAAAAATGATTGTCTGTCAACTGTGACTGAACGCACAAGCATACGAAGAATTGATAAAACTATTTGTTACGAGGAAAATGGTGAAAAAATCTTTTTGAAAGATGATACTATTGTATCCATGAACCTTTGGGGGTTTCACAATAATATTTTTGAGCATACTCGTAAAATGTTCGTTGATTTTGTAAAAAACAATCCTGAAGATCCTAAAGCTGAATTTTATATTCCACTAGTAGCCAATGACTTATTGGAAAAAAAGGCTATAGAGTTAAAGGTATTAACTTCTACTGAAAAATGGTACGGTGTGACGTATAAAGAAGATAAAGATGATGTGGTGACTGCTATGAAAAACCTTCATAGTAGTGGAAAATATCCAAAAGCATTGTGGAATATTGAGATTGATTAACTCGGGATTTAAAAAAAAATGAATTTTGAATGAAGTAAAATCAAGCATTCTTTACTCTTTTTTTAAAAATATAGATGAATGTAAAGTCATTCCTTATGGTTCAGGGTTAATTCACCAAACCTTTTATTTACACCAACCAGAAGGAAACTATATATTACAGAAAGTCAATCATCATGTTTTTAAAAACCCTATTGATCTAGTTAATAATATTGAGGTAGTAAGTAACCATCTCAAACAAAACCACTACCCTAAATCCGTTTTAAATATTAGAAAATGTTTAAACGGAAATTTAATGTTACAAACTACTAAAAATGAGTATTGGAGAGTTTTTGACTTCATAGAAGACACTCAATATTTCTCAAAGCCTGAATCCAAAAAACAAATTTATCAAACAGGAAAAAGCTTTGGAGAGTTCTTGGCATTCTTAAAGAATCTACCAATTAAAAAAATAAATCCATCCATTCCAAATTTCCATAATACAAGACTGAGATTTCAAAATTTTGAAAAAGCTATCCAAAATGATAAATCTAATAGAGTTAAAACTTCATCTCAAGAAATTGAACAAATTAAAAAATGGCATTTTATCCTTGAAGATTTTGAAAAATTAGACACTCCAATTAGAGTTGTTCATGCTGATCCAAAAATCAGTAATTTACTATTTGACCATAATAAAAAAGTCAAAGCAGTAATTGATTGGGACACAATTATGCCGGGATTTTTGCTTCATGATTTTGGAGACCTTGTAAGAACAGGAGCCTGCGAAGAAGATGAAGAATCTACCAATTTTGGCAAAATAAAAATTTCACCTTCTTACTATGGTATATTAAAAAAAGGTTTCTTGGAATCTACTAAACTTTGGTTAACAAAAGTTGAGGAAGATAATCTATTACTTGGTACAAAAATCATTATTTATGAACAAGCAATCCGATTCCTTACTGACTATTTAGAGGGAGATCAGTACTATAAGACTTCTTACACTAATCAAAACATTAATCGAACGAAGAATCAAATTGAACTACTAAATTCTATCTTATAGTGACAAGTGGCTTTCTAAATTATTAAAAAAGTAATCATTTTTGGTGAAAATTCATTTATAAATTCCAATAAATGAAATAGCATCTAACTCCTCCATATCCCGTACTTGATAAATCTTTTGATTGAGCAATTCCTCCATATGTTCATATTCAAAACTAGCAAAATCACTAGAAGCTAATTTCTTTTCCTTCAAAAAATCCTCTCCTAATATCAATCCAATTTTACCATAATCCTCAAAAAAATATTCTTGGAGCAATGGTATTATTTTATTAGCAAAAACACTTTTCAACTCTGCAATGTTTTTGACTTGCAAAAAATACGAGTGTCCGATCAAATGATTATCATCCAAAAGAATCGATATTCTTTGATTAATTTTGGCTAGCATACTTTTTAAATCAACACCAGCAATAAGTTCTTGATTAAATAATTCTAAATTAGGTTTTTGTTCAACAAATGTAAACCTCCTCCGAAATGCAGAGTCTAAAGAATCAACACTTTTATCGGCCGTGTTCATCGTACCAATGATATGTAGATTAGGTGGTACACAAAAGTAGGTCTTTGAAAAAGGCAATACAATTTTTAATGCTTCCGGATTACTCTCTCTTTTATCTTCTTCGATAAGGGTGATTACATCCCCAAAAATCTCAGCAGCATTCCCACGATCGATTTCATCTATAATTAAAACGAACTTATTAGCTCTATTTTTTGCCACTTCTGAAAGGTTGCTTAATTCAAAAGCATCAATACCTTCTTCTGGCAATTGAACATCTTCTTGATCTTCCTCCATTAATGCTTGGACAAAACTTGGCTCAAACTTTTTCAACTCATTAAAAACTGACCAATATGCTCTCGTATTTACCCCTCCCAACAAAAGATTAATGTCATTTTGAGTGTGTTTAATATCATCAATAGATTGGAATGTTTTGTACAACTTCTTCAACTTGGTTTTAAATATAGTATAAGCCAAAAATGAATTTTCAGGTCGAACTGTCAAATTTCCATTACGAGCCATCTTTTGTAAAAGCATTCTTTTTCCTGTTCTAGATCCAAATGAATTAAAATCTTCACTCTCCAGATACAAAAGAAATGAACTGTACAAAGCTTCATAATCAATTTTGACCTCTTGCACAGGAATTAAGCTTAACAATACTTCAACTAAATGTCTTTTAGCAGTTAATGAAATATATTTAAAAACTCCATCCTCAACCTCGTACAACAAATTCCCTTGCTGTGTTGTATTTGGTTTTATCCCTTCCACAAAATCTTCATAGCCTAAAGATGGGTGGAATGTTACATACTGAATCCAACCTTCCTCCATATATTCATTAAACCTATGCCTTAATTCCTCCCGAGGTTCTTTTTCCAATTCCTCCATTGTTCGATTTTCAATGATAGAGAGAGCATAATTGATTGTTTGATAGGTTTTACCGGTGCCAGGTGCTCCATAAAGAATCAAATTAAGAGGATGATTCAAAGAGGTTTTTGGATCATAACCTTTCAGCTGTTCTTTCGCCCCCCCTTGCTGTACAACAAAATTAATAATTTCAGTAAATTGTTTTTTAGTAGCTTTATAGTTAGTCCCCGATAGACCTTTGAAAAACCGATCAAAGGACTTACTAAGCGGGACTAAATCTTTAGTAATAGGATTACTCCATAAATTATAATCTATGCTAAGGTGAACCCTTTTAGATTTCTCAGGAACTCCTTTAAAAAAAGGAACTTCCTGTTGTTCAGCCTGATCATTTTCAACATTCGAGGCAACAGTTGCTAATGCATAGCAACCAGCTTCAGCACCAGTTTCCCAAATAATTACCTTATCACCTTTTTTTATTTTTCCCTTATGAGCTTTGACAATAAAAGTTTTTAAAGCTTCTTGCTGAAGAGCTTCCCTAAGTTTAAACTTATTTGGATTACTTTGAAACAACCAATAATTGATTGATAATTTATTTCCCATATCTGTGTTTTATTTTACCAATAATAACGGTTTTATTCTACAATTTAAATATTGAAACGAAAGTTAAGATTCAAAGTTGTTTATTTACATTTGTGACGATAATTATTTTGAAAAATTTTAAACTTCAATGATGGAAGTACCTATTCATATTTTTGAGCCAATTACATTTAAGGCAACTTTAATTACTACTGTTTTTACTTTCTTATCTATTTTTATTTTGGGATTGCTTTATTATTTAAATAAAAAAGAAATGAATTATGAGGAAACCAAAAGACGAGGATTATATTCTATACTTCTAGGAATAGCTCTCCTTTTAACTACTTCTACAGCCATCCTTAATTTTTGGAATAGCTTTGAATTCAAAACAATTAAGCTTTACAAAAATGCCATAGAGACTCCAAGGGGTAAAGTTGCATTTAAGGATATCCAAAATGCATACATTTATATCGACAAACCAATGACTATAACTACCCCTCCGGCTGATTCTTTGATGAGTTATAATCGACTTTTAATTTTAGAGGAATTTGATAAAACCTCACATGTTATGGCCGAAGAGAATTATGCGATTGATGATATCCTAAAAAAAATAAAATTTTTAGTCGAAGAAGATAGGAAGAGCAAGTAATTTTTTTGAATCAAGAAATTTCAAATCATGAAAGTGAAAGTTGCTGTAGTACAAGATGCGCCGTTTTTTTTCAACAAAGAAAAAACTATTCAGAGTGTAAATACATGGGCAAAAAAGTGCTCAGATCAAAATTGTCAGTTGGTAGTTTTCCCTGAATCATTTATCCCAGGCTATCCTCGTGGTTTTGATTTTGGAACAAAAGTAGGAAGTCGATCAAAGGAAGGTCGAGAATTATACTTAGAGTATTTTAAAAATAGCATTGACCTTGAAAGTAGTGATCTTACCAAACTTGAATCTATCGCAGCAGAGAATCAATTATATTTGGTGATAGGGATAACAGAACAAGTCAAAAATACAGGAAGTTTATATTGCTCCATGTTATATATTTCTCCCGAAAATGGATTATTGGGAGTGCATAGAAAAATAAAACCAACAGGACAAGAAAGAGTAATCTGGGCAGAATCAGATGGTTCATCCTTAGTAAGTTTTGACACCTCGATCGGAAAACTGGGAGGATTAATTTGTTGGGAAAATTTAATGCCACTTGCTCGTTTTTCTATGTATCAACAAGGTGTAGAAATTTACATTGCACCAACTGCAGACTCAAGAGACACTTGGACATCTATGATGCGTCATATTGCAATGGAAGGAAAATGTTTTGTTTTAGGTTGTAATCAATTTTTTAAAAAATCAATGTATTCTGAAAAGTACCAACCCTTGGTAGCAAATGAGAAAGAAAAAATATGCCGAGGTGGAAGTATTATAGTGGGACCCAACGGAAAAATAATTGATGGGCCACTTTTTGATCAAGCAGGTGTGTTAATTGCCAATTTAGATTTAGAGGAGATAACTGCCAATAAGCTAGATTTTGATGGAACTGGTCATTATTCTCGAAAGGATATTTTCCAAATAGAAATAAAGAATCAACCAACCATGGTCAAAGAAACGAGAAAAAAAGATTGATAACCTAATCGAAATTCTATTAGTTATTTTTTTGGATAAAAACTGCAATTAATTATTACAATAAAAACTAATAATAAATCATTTAAGTATTGATAATGAACTTATTAACGTATCTTTTAATTATTAAAGATCAAGTATTTATTAGTTTGTAAAAAATGGAAAATATTATTTTTATCACCTGATTTGCACTGCTATTTCCTAACTTATTTTGAAATAATTAAATTGAAAATGAGTATCATTTTATTGATAATTATTGGATTCTCCCTTCTCTTTTTCTTCAAGACAAAGAACACAATCATTCATGAACTATTATACATTCCAAATTTTTGGATTAGAAACTTAAGTGTACAAAAGGATAATTTAATCTCAAAAAAAATAAAATTCGGCAAACATCGCCAGCAATATTTTATTTTTTGCCAACCTAAAAAAAATGTGCCGCTTAAAAAACATGTAATTTTATATTTTCATGGAGGAGGTTGGATGGCAGGATCTCCCGAAATTCTAAAAAGTGCAGGACAACTGTTTGCAAATCATGGATACGTCTCAGTTTTCAGCAATTATCGGAAAGCTCCTTTCTATTCATATCCCGATATGCGAAAGGATATTTCAAGTTGCTTAAAGAAATTAGATCAATATTTAAAAGAAGAGAATTTCAACATAGATAAATTTATCATTGGTGGAATGTCAGCAGGTGCAAATCTAGCAGCCCTTCTAGCCTTAAATGATGCTGAATTAAAAAAAATAAATATATCTCCAAAACAAATAAAAGGCACATTTCTTAGTGGGGCACCAATTGATCTAGAGCAAATGAAATGGTCTTTTCCACTTTATTTTTATGCAGGAAAAAGGAATGCTAAAAACTTTCAAAAAGCTAATCCAATTAACTATTTAACTAAACTAGAATATCATCCAATACTGCTAATCCATGGTAACAGAGATGGATTAGTTCCATTTCAAAATACCACATCTTTTCTACAAAAAATAAATTCAATCAATCCTTTCTTAGCTAAAATTCATATCATAGAAAATGGGACACATATGGATACAGCAAGTTGGAGCTACGAAGACAACGAAGTTAGAAAAACTATCTTAACCTGGCTGGCTGAAAGGGAGTCGGGCATTAATTAATTTAAAACTTGCAATTAAATTGTTATTGAACAATCTATTCTCAAAAATTACTTTTACTACCCCCCCCTATATTTTATCTATTAGGTGAATAATTCAACTAATTGAAACATCTTTTTTGCAAATACTAAATTGATGTTTTTTTTTAAATCAATGAATTGATTTACGCATCTTTGTGGATAATAATGAA
>Ga0208671_10000057_pt1 | contig 83390 bp, 74 predicted proteins | sample ColrivemetaGS759_FD_187606 | JGI IMG/M metagenome (GOLD analysis project Ga0208671, IMG submission 187606) | Estuarine microbial communities from the Columbia River estuary - Ebb tide ETM metaG S.759 (SPAdes) (version 2) | ecosystem: Environmental > Aquatic > Marine > Intertidal zone > Estuary ...
AGAGTTTAACTATAAGAAGTATAGCTTCGGATTCTCATCTCGTTATAGCGGGTTTATGAAGAACATTGATGTTGTATTTGAAGAGGCAATTGCGGGGAGCACATATATCCTTCCGGGTTTAAAGCAATACAGGATCGATAATAATCGTGGTAATCTAGTGTTCGACGTTCGCTTTGGATATAAATTGAAAGAAAATTATCGTCTTGGATTCATGGCGAACAATGTCTTCAATGCGGAATATTCATCGCGTCCTGGTGATATTCAAGCTCCAAGAAACTTCCTGGTACAGCTTCAAATGAAGATCTGATGAAGGTACTAGGGGTCATTCCTGCACGTTACGGATCCTCTCGTTTTCCGGGAAAACCACTTCTTGAGATCAAAGGGAAAACCATGATCCAGCGGGTTTATGAAGGTGCGATCAAATCTAAATTGATCACGGACCTTGTCGTGGCGACGGATGACGAGCGTATCATTGAAGAAGTCAATCGATTTGGAGGAAGGGTGATGCTTACAAGTAGCGAGCACCCAAGTGGAACGGACCGTTGTGCTGAGGTGCTTAGTCATTTTCAGAACATTGATGTCGTGATCAACATACAAGGTGATGAGCCATTGGTCGACCCTGAACAGATCGATACTTTGCTTCAGGTTTTTACAAATGATAAGGTGGAAATCGGAACTTTAGGGATCGATCAGGTATCACTGGAAGATCTTCAGAACCCAAACAGAATAAAGGTGGTGGTGGATCACGCGGACAGAGCATTGTATTTTAGCCGTAGTGCAATTCCTAATTTTGCAAATGCAAAAGGAGCCCCACTTTCTTCTTACCCATATTTACGTCACATTGGCTTATACGCATACAGGGCTCAAACACTGAGAGAGATTACTTCACTGGAACCAACACGTCTTGAAACAACTGAATCTCTTGAACAATTACGCTGGCTGTATTATGGCTACAAGATCCAGGTAGTAAAAACGCACATCGAAACTCCGAACATTGATGTTCCGGACGATGTCGAAAAAGTACTTCGGTTTCTGTAACCCTTTCATCAGATACGCGTAAGTTGGATACGTGCGTAGAATTGCATAACTTTGAAACATGATTACTGTAGAGCAACTTATTGGCGATCTCTTACTTAAACACAATTGTGTGATAGTTCCTTCGTTTGGTGGGTTTGTGGCAAGCAGAAAACCTGCAGTAATTGATCATGCAACAGGCATGATCACTCCCCCAAAGAAAAAACTTCTTTTTAATCGACAACTATTGAATAACGATGGGTTGTTGATCTCTGAGTGTTCAGTGAGGAATACACTTTCTTATGAGCGATCTGAATCATACATATCTCATACAGTCGCATTCTGGAATGAGTCCTTAAGAAGAGGTGAAAGAGTGGAGATCGAACGCGTTGGACACCTTTACTTTGATCAGGAGAAAAATCTTTGTTTCGAGCAGGACAGATTCTTCAACTTGTTGCTGGAGTCATATGGTCTTGGAAGTGTAAGATTTGTATCTGAAGCAGATGTTAAGGCGAACGAAACATTGACTGAAGAGAAGCTGGCTCCGATTAAGGAGATAAGTTTTGACAAAGTAGTTCAACCGGTTGAAAATGAGGAGCCGGGTATCATAGAACATCCTGCGGTTAAGGAAAGCAGAAAAGTATGGAAATACGTGGCAGCAGCTTGCTTGTTGCCAATTGCGTTTTATTCTTTCTGGATTCCAATGAAGACAGATGTGCTGGAGTCAGGAATGATCTCTGTTCGTGACTTTAATCCATTCAATACCGTAGTTACTTCGGTTTATCAGAAAAAGGAGCAGACGTTGGAAAGTATTCCAGCTGATCCTGAAACACTTGAAGAGAAGATCGAAAAGTTGGACAAAGATGTTGAGGTGTTTTCATATGAATTCGATGATGATCTTTACATCCCGGTTAGGATTCCAAAAACAAATACTCCTGAGGTGACAAACACTGAAGTTGAATATACAACAGTTTCTTCTCAAGGAAATTTTGACCTTATCGTGGGCTGCTTTGGCGATGAAAACAATGCTAAAAATCTTGTAGCGAAATTGAAGTCGGAAGGATTTGAAGCCTACATCGTTGATGTATCCAACAACCTCTCAAGAGTAAGTGCAGGGAATGCGAATGATCAAAATGCAATTTCTCAGCTCAATCAGAAAGTATCTGCAGCGGGTTATACCGGATGGGTACTTAAGCATTAACCTTATTTTATGATCTTATATAACGTTACAGTCAGCATCGATCCTGAAATTGCTGAAGAATGGCTGACATGGATGCGGGAAGTCCATATTCCCGATGTGATGGCAACAGGATGCTTTATAGAAAGCAGGATCTCCAGAGTGCACGGAGAGGAAGAAGGTGGAATGACCTACGCGATTACTTATCTGTCGCCAAGTCAGGCCTTGCTGGACGAGTATCAGTCAAACCATGCTGCGGCACTTCAAAGAGAACATTCGTTGAAATATGACGGAAGATTTGCTGCCTTCAGAACAATGTTGTCTGTTATAGAGGAATTCAGGTCACATGTCAGTTAAAGCAAAGAAGCATCTTGGACAGCATTTCCTGGTCGATAAAAACATCTGTCAGAAGATCGCGAATCAATACGGGAATCATCACGGGTGTAATCGAGTTTTAGAGATCGGCCCTGGAATGGGAGCATTGACTGAATTCTTATTACAGCGAGAAGAATTAGATGTATACGTGATCGATGTCGACGACGAATCCATCGATTATCTGAAAAAACATTACACTCAACTTGAAGGCAAGATCTTCCATGGAGATTTTCTAAGAATACATCCCGAAAAGATCTTCAGTGAAGGATCATTTGCAGTGGTAGGGAACTTCCCGTATAATATTTCATCTCAGATCCTTTTCCGTTGTTTACAGTTTAGAAACAGGATCCCCGAGATCATGGGGATGTTTCAGAAGGAGGTAGCAGAAAGAATTGCTGAACCTCCTGGGTCAAAGCAATATGGAATACTGAGTGTTCTGATGCAGGCATTTTATGACATTAAATACTGCTTTACAGTTGATGAGCACGTGTTTAATCCTCCACCAAAAGTAAAGTCAGGAGTTATACGTTGTACACGGAATGACAGAGAAACGCTTGGTGTTAATGAAGAGCTTTTTATTAGAGTAGTAAAGGCCTGCTTTAACCAGCGAAGAAAAACCATTCGCAACTCTTTGAAACCGATCCTGAATCCAATGCCTTTTGATCATGAATACCTGCAGCGAAGGCCAGAAAGAATGTCCGTAGAGGATTTTATTGAATTGACCAGAATGGTGGAATCACATCTGAAGAAGTGATTTTGTCTAAAAAACCATTGTTTTTCGGGAAAAATGATTTTCTTTGTCAGTATAAAATTGAATTAAAATGGGTTCTTCATCAGTTTTTTATGCGATCGGTGATTTTTTAACTTGGACGTTTGGTATTTTCGAAATGATCGGAAACACGTTTAATTATTCGTTGATCTTACTTGGTTTTATCGGTTTGTTCTATTGGTTGAACTTACAGAAGAAATTTAACGACAAAGCTAAAAACGAAGGGACACTTAAATAATATTCGTCTAGCACGAGCTAGGGTTGTTGATCTGGTCAACAACCCTTTTTTATTTCTATTTTTTGGAGGATTATCCCGATATTTGAACCTCAAAAATAAATCGCATGTCCAAAGTTGTTACCCTCAACGAGTTTATTCTTGACCGTCAGGCAGAATTCCCATTTGCATCAGGAGAACTTTCCAGATTACTAAGTGATATTGCTGTTGCAGCGAAGATCGTTAGCCGCGATGTAAGAAAAGCAGGATTGGTAGATCATATCCTTGGGGCTCATGGAAACACAAATGTTCAGGGTGAAGAACAACAAAAACTGGACGTTGTTGCCGACGAACAATTTATCAAAGCGTTTGAAAACGGCGGAGAGGTGTGTGGTATTGCATCCGAGGAGAACGATGATTATGTCGCATTCACTTCAGAGGCTGCAAAAAAGGGCAAATATGTTGTCCTGTTCGATCCTCTTGACGGATCTTCAAATATCGACGTGAATGTTTCAATCGGTACCATCTTTTCGATCTATAGAAGAACATCTGATCTTGGATCTGAAGCGACATTGGAAGACATGTTGCAAGCTGGTGACAAGCAGATCGCTGCTGGGTATGTGCTTTATGGCTCATCAACCATGTTGGTGTATACGACCGGCTGCGGAGTGAACGGATTTACACTTGATCCGAGCATCGGGGAGTTCTGTCTATCGCACCCAAACATGAAAATGCCTGAGACCGGAAGGATCTATGCGATGAACGAAGGGAATATAGATATCTGTAATCCAGGAATTAAAGACTACGTGAAGTATTGTCAAAGTTTTGAGAATGACAAAGGAGCGCCTTATTCAGGAAGATACATCGGATCATTGGTTGCGGATTTTCACCGTAACATGATCAAGGGAGGAATTTACATTTATCCGGGAACTACAACCTCACCTGAAGGAAAACTAAGGCTTTTATACGAGTGTAATCCACTGGCTTTCATTGCTGAACAGGCAGGTGGTCTTGCGACTACCGGATTTGATAGAATTCTAACCATTAAACCGGAAAGATTGCATCAGCGTGTTCCTTTCTTTGTTGGATCTAAAAAAATGGTCGAAAAGGCGATGAGCCTCATGCAGTAAAATGGACATTAAAGAATTTCGTACTGCATTTTCCCGCCTTGATCAGATCGATAAATCCGCTCATGATCTGGGAAGTGCTATAAAACGAATTCACTGGAAAGGTCTTGTAGGTTCATCGAGAGCATTATGCGCTCAGGCACTTTCAGAACAAATTCCAGGGCATCATTTATTTATTCTTTCAGATAAAGAGGAGGCTGCGTATTTCCTGAATGACCTTGAATCCATGTATCCGGATGACAAAAGGGTCGCGTTTTATCCAGCATCCTACAGGGTTCCCTATCAACTTGAAGAAACGGACAATGCCAATGTGGTTTCTAGGGCGGAAGTTCTTGAGCGAATTAACAATGGGAAGAATGTCTGGATCGTAACGTATCCTCAGGCGCTTTTCGAACATGTACCGACTCAAAAGAAACTCGCACAAAACACTTTGCGGATCGAAGTGGGGAAAACGTATTCGATCGATTTTATCAATGAACTTTTACTAGAATATCATTTTGATAGAGTCGACTTTGTATATGAACCCGGACAGTTTTCGATCAGAGGTGGAATTGTAGATGTCTATTCTTTTGCGAATGACGATCCTTTTCGAATTGAGTTTTTTGGAGATGAGGCTGAAAGTATCCGAACATTTGACCCGTCGTCTCAGCTGTCCGTAAGCACTCATAAACATTTCAATGTCATACCGAATGTACAAGGTCAGCTGACGCTTGAAGAAAACGGAAGCTTTTTTGACTTTATTGGAAAAGACGCCACAGTTTGGATCTCATCGGTCGACCAGCTTTTACAAACGCTTGAAAAGGAATACGAAAAAGCAGTCAAGATCCATTCTAATCTTTCAGATACTGTTAAACGAAGTCTACCATCTGATCTTTACCTTCATCCGACTGCGGCCTTCAAAATGCTACAGGAGTACAAGCTGATCGAATGGGGCCCTGAATTTCATTTCAAGGCAGACAAATCTTATTCTTTTGACTTTATTCCTCAGCCAAGCTTCAATAAGAACTTTGATCTTTTAAGAGCTGATCTGATCGAAAGAGAAAAAGCGGGTTTTACCAATCTGATCTTTTCCAATCAACCGAGACAGATCGACCGACTCTACCAGATCTTTGAAGACATAGGCGGAGAAGTAAATTTTCAGCCCGTTCACGTTGCGCTCCATGAAGGATTTATTGCTCCGGGATTGAAAATGGTCTGTTATACTGATCATCAGCTGTTTGAGCGATATCATCGCTTCAGGCTAAAAGAAGGATTCAGACAAGCGAAACAAGCCCTTACCTTAAAGGAGATCTACAATCTTCAGAAAGGAGATTATGTGACACATATCGACCACGGGGTTGGACAATTTTCCGGTCTGGAAACGATTGACGTAAATGGGAAACCTCAGGAAGCGATCCGATTGGTCTATAAGGATGGAGATGTGCTTTATGTGGGAATTCACTCACTGCATCGCATCTCTAAATTTACCGGTAAAGAAGGGACCGCTCCAAAAGTAAACAAGCTAGGAACTCAGGCATGGTCAAACCTGAAGAACAAGACCAAGAAAAAGATCAAGGAGCTTGCATTTGATCTGATTCAGCTATATGCGAAGCGAAAAAGCAAACCCGGTTTTGCCTTTAATAAAGATTCATACTTGCAGAATGAGCTGGAAGCTTCTTTCATGTATGAAGACACGCCCGATCAATTCAAAGCGACCGAGGCGATCAAAAAAGACATGGAATCTCCAACTCCAATGGATCGTCTGATCTGCGGTGATGTAGGCTTTGGAAAAACAGAAGTGGCAGTTCGAGCTGCATTTAAAGCAGCCACGGATGGCAAGCAGGTAGCGGTTCTTGTGCCGACGACCATATTGTCCATGCAGCACTATCGCAGTTTTAGTGAGCGCTTAAAAGAGTTTCCTGTGACTGTCGACTATATCAATCGCTTCAAATCGGCAAAAGACACAACTGAAACACTGAAGAAGCTGGCCAAAGGGGAGATCGATATTTTGATAGGGACTCATGCAATTGCAGCGGATCGGGTAAAATTCAAAGACCTTGGCTTGATGATCATCGATGAAGAACAGAAGTTCGGCGTGGGGGTAAAAGAAAAACTAAAAACGCTTCGAGCGACGGTTGATACCCTGACATTAACCGCGACACCGATTCCAAGAACGCTTCAGTTTTCTTTAATGGGTGCAAGGGATTTGAGCATCATTAATACACCTCCTCCAAATCGTCAACCGGTATTAACAGAGATCATCCAGTTCAATGAAGAGGCCATCAGAGATGCTATTGCCTATGAGGTTAGCCGCGGTGGACAGGTGTTCTTTGTGCATAATCGACTGGCAAATATCAAGGAGATCTCGGGCATGATTCAGCGGCTTTGTCCTGGAGTACGAGTAGCCGTTGGTCATGGACAAATGGATGGCAAGCAACTGGAACAGATCATGGCAGATTTCATCAATGGAGAATACGATGTGCTACTGGCGACAACGATCATTGAATCCGGTATTGATATCTCAAATGCGAACACGATTATCATCAATGATGCGCACAATTTTGGCTTGAGTGATCTCCATCAGCTCAGAGGAAGAGTAGGACGAAGCAACAAGAAGGGATTCTGTTATCTGATCGCACCTAAATTTGGGATCCTTACCTCTGAAGCCAGAAAACGTCTCGAGGCCCTGGTTCAATTTTCTGATTTGGGATCCGGGTTCAATATTGCCATGAAAGATCTGGACATCAGAGGAGCTGGAAATATGCTTGGAGGTGAACAGAGTGGGTTCATTTCTGAGATCGGTTTTGAGATGTATCAGAAGATCCTGAATGAGGCGATTGAAGAATTGAAGGAAAACGAATTCAAGGAACTCTTTGCTGATCGAACGACAGATAATCTGGTTCATTTTGTGAAGGATTGCATTCTGGAAACAGATCTTGAAGTAAGAATTCCGGATGATTACGTAAACAATGTTTCTGAGCGACTGAGCCTTTATCAGGAAATGGACAATTTGAAAAGCGAAGAACAGCTCAAGGAATTTTCGGATCATCTGATCGATCGCTTCGGGCCATTACCAGTTGAAGTGAAAGAATTGATCATCTCATTCCGTTTGCGCTGGTTGGCTGAAGAGCTTGGCCTGGAACGTCTTGTGATCAAATCTGGAAAAATGATCGGCTATTTCATTAGTGACGCGCAATCTCCATTCTTCGAAACGGATGCATTTACGAGAGTTTTAGCATACATTCAGAAAAACCCAACGGCCTATAAGCTGAATGAAAAGAATGATCGATTGAGGATCATTTTTGAAAATTTGACTCATATTAAGGATGCATACAATAGATTGGCAGTACTGGTTCCTCAGGAGTCAGTGACTGAGCACTAATTGTTGCTTTTCTGCGTTATCTTTACAGCCTGTATGTCCACAAATAATCGCGTTGTAGTTTCTGTTACGAACGATCTGGTTACTGATAACCGGGTGGACAAAGTCTGTACTTTTTTGGTAAGTCAGGGCTATGAAGTGCTCCTCGTGGGCCGAAAAAGACGAAAAAGTCCTGAAATGCCCAGAAGGGATTACGCCACGAAAAGAATGAGATTGCTCTTCGAGAAAGGCCCATTCTTTTATGCAGAATACAACTTTCGTCTTTTCTGGTTGTTACTTTTTAGGAAAGCAAATGTGCTGGTAAGTAACGATCTGGACACGCTTCTCGCAAATTATCTTACACATAAGCTAAAGGGCGGGAAGCTGGTGTATGATTCTCATGAGTTTTATACAGAAGTTCCTGAGCTTGTAAGCCGCCCTCGCGTAAGAAGGATCTGGCTTTCGATTGAAAAATGGATCTTCCCCAAATTGAAGTTGGTGTATACGGTCAACGAATCCATCGCCGATGCCTACAACGAAAGATATGGTCTACTTCCAAAAGTGGTGCGCAATATTTCGCCAAAATATGTAGGTAAAGACCCCTCTTCAAAAAAGGAACTAGGCATTCCCGAGAATAAAAAACTGATCATTCTGCAAGGGGCCGGGATCAACATCCATCGTGGTGCCGAGGAAGCTGTTGAAGCAATGCGAAAAGTTGACAATGCTCTGCTGCTCATTGTGGGCGATGGAGACGTAATTCCTCAATTGAAGGAGACAGTCGAAAAAGAAAACCTTTCCGATAAGGTGTTGTTTTTTGGCAGAAGACCCTATCTTGAGATGATGCAATTTACTGCACATTCAGATTTGGGATTGACACTCGATAAGGATAACAACTTGAACTATAAATTCTCGCTACCGAATAAGGTCTTTGATTATATCCATGCGGGTACCCCAATCGTCTGTACAGATCTCGTTGAGGTGGCAAAAGTGGTCAGACGAAATGATGTAGGTGTTGTCCTGAATGAGTTCACGGTCGATCATTTGGCAGATGCTTTGAATACACTTTTGAAGGATGAAAAAGAGCTGTCGAGATTCAAAGAAAATTGTCGCTTAGCAGCAGAAAAAGAAAACTGGGAAAAAGAGTGTGAAGTATTAAATTCGATCTATCCAAAAATTGAAAACTAAGAAGATCCATATCGTTTCTCTGGACGTTCCTTTTCCTGCCGATTATGGTGGGGCCATTGACATTTATTACCGTATAAAAGCGCTGCATGATCTTGGACTGGAAGTGGAACTTCACACGTTTGAATATGGCCGGGGCAAACAACCGGAACTTGATAAAATCGCAAAAGTCAATTATTATAAACGAAAAAAAGGTGTTTTTTCGAACTTAAGCAGGAGACCATACATCGTTCAAAGTAGAATAAACCGAGAGCTGGAGCAGGCACTTTTAAAGGATAATGCACCAATCCTTTTCGAGGGAATTCACACGACCTATTATCTCGAAAGCGAGAAGTTAAGGGATCGATTTACCATGGTTCGAATGCATAATCTGGAGGACGAATACTACGCCGGATTAATGAAAAACGCTTCCTTTTTCAAACGACTTTTCTTCTCGATCGAGACCCAGAAATTGAAAAAATATCAACGGATATTAGAGAAAGCAAACCACGTTTTGGCGATCAAAAAAACGGACGCTCTGGAGCTAGAAAAGATCAATCCGAACGTTTCTGTTTTGCCTGCTTCTATACCAGAGATCCAGGGGAAATATCAAACCACCGGAAGATATGCCCTCTTTCATGGGAATCTTTCTGTACCGGAAAATCATAAGGCGGCCATGTGGCTGATCAAAACACTAAAGCCCATTTTACGTCCGGAATTTGACTTTATCATCGCGGGAAAATCACCTTCCAGATCACTGAAATCTGCTTGTCAGAAAAACGATATTGAGCTGGTCGAAAACCCATCCAAGGCTGAAATGGAAAAGCTGATCCAGGAAGCTCAGATCCACACGCTATATACACCGCTGCAAACAGGGATCAAATTGAAGTTGTTGAATTGTATGGTGAGCTCAGGCCACATTCTTGCCAATAGCAAAATGATCAACGGAACACATCTGGAAGAGTTTTGTGTGGAAGCTAATGACCCTAAGATGTTTAAAATGCATTTTGTTGGGCTACAAAGTGTTACTTTAGAGGAAAAGGATTTTATAAAAAGGAAAACCTTTATCGATGAACATTTCAACACCAAAAAGAACTGCATTCACATTCTCGCGTTGCTTGAGAATAGTACTGTTCATTAACCTATTTACATTAAGTTTTTTCGTATCTGCTCAATTCCAGGGAGATTGGTATGCGTCTTTTGCTGCTGCAGGAAATGCTTCCAGGTTAAAAATGAGAGTAGTTCAGGGTGGACCTGAGGTGTATCTTACAATTCTCGATATAGAACAACAAAAGGAAAGGGAAATGACTCTGGTACAGATCTCCGATTCAAGCATCTCATTTCGATGGGCAAATTTGGGCATCAACTACACCGGATTATACTCAGTATCAGACACGACGATCAAAGGCGTAATGGATCAAGGAGGACTTAACTGGGAGGTTATTTTTCACAGGACAGAACAAACAGCGATCGAAATACGAAGACCGCAAGAACCAAAGCCCCCATTTGAGTATTACATTGAATATGTTAAGGTAAAAAATGGGGATGTTGAACTCGGTGCTACGATCGTAACTCCCCTAGACGCTAAAGATCAGCATCCCTTGAAAATGGTTGTTCTGGCTTCCGGATCGGGTCCTCAAAACAGAGATTGTGACATCATGGGACATAAACCATTTTGGGTCATCGCTGATTATCTGGCAAAAAATGGAATTGGTTGTTTGCGTTTTGATGATCGTGGAACAGGTGAAAGCACTGGTTCGTTTCAGAAAGCAACCCTGAAAGATTTTGCCTCTGATGTAAGCGCTTGTGTGGATCATCTGAGAAACGACCCATTGTATAAAAATGCAATGATTGGGATAGCCGGACATTCGGAAGGGGGTATGCACGCGCTAATGGCTGCATCGAAAGGGAAAAATGTAGATTTCCTTATTGAGTTGGCCAGTGTCGGCACTTCTGGTCGAGATGTTTTGGTGGATCAACAATATTTGATCCCGAAACAGAATGGAGATTCTGAGGAAGAAGCCATTTGGAACAAGAATTTATATGCCGGGCTTTGTGATAAAATGATGATCAAGAACAAGGAACAAAGAGCAATGGAGATCAGCATGTTTCTGGATTCTCTGTATTCTACGTCCTCTGAGAAGTATAAGGCATCGACAACGGTCTTTAATTTTAAGATCGGAATGAACATGTTCATCAATAATCCTTGGGGAGAACAATTTGTGAAATTTAAAGCTGCCGATTACTTGAAGAAGATCAAGGTCCCGATTTTGGCGATCAATGGCGGTTCGGATATTCAGGTTCCACCGATTGAAAATTCAGCTGGTTTTGAGAAAGGGTTTTCGAAAAAGACGGCTGCTGATCCAAGGTCGAAAGCGATTGTCGTAGACAGGCTGAATCATTTATTTCAGCGCTGCGAGAAGAGTACAGTAATGGAATATGGCGAACTGGAAGAAACCTTCAATGTTGAGGTGCTGGACATTATGACAGAATGGATCAAGATCTTGTGATTACTTTTTATCCACCTCATTATCTCTGAATGCAGAAGGCACCAGCTCAGGGATTACTTTTAAAATGATCGGAAGAAGGAATGTTCCTCCAGGGAGCATAAAAATTGCAAGAGAAGGCATTGTTCGTACGATGTCAAGGAACTGTGTCTTGACTGCATCTTTTTCCTCTTTGGTTAATTCCTGCGTGGTTGATTTTCGGATCAATTGAAGAAGCTCCTTACTCTCATTTAATTCCTTGACGAGCTTATCCTTGTTTCTTCCTAGAATCTTGATCCATCGTTTGGACAAATTGCCATAGACCTTTTCAATACTTGTGTTATTCTGTAGGAAGGAGATCTGGTTCTGATTATTAATGATGAACTGTTCCGATAAAGCCAGGGTTTCGTTCAAGTCTTCATCCTCTAACCCAAGGTATGCGCAAAGCTCTGATAGAAATTCTCGTTCTTCAGGTAAAGCTTCGTGGTTGGAAAAGATCACGAACGAGGAAATATCCAGCAAGAATTTCTTGAAGAGATAAATGTCCTTGTCCTTGTAATTGATATCCTCCAGTTGCAGCTTATCCTCAAAGCGATCCGTAATGATATCCCGGTGAAGCTCAGATAATCCGGCGGAAGCCAGAAAAATATTGAACATTTCCTTTTCCTTTCGATCAACGACTCCGTCTGAATGGATGGCCATGGAAATGGAATACAGACTCGTCATGGCGAAATCATCATAATTATAGAAGGTACTCTTCTTGCGATGTTTCAGGTATTCATTGAATAGGATGACGTCCAGATAGACAAAAACATTATTTGCAGAATTCACCCAGATCTTATTATCCAAGAAGTTCATTCGAATATCAACGCGCTTGGCTAAGATGGATTCGAGTCGTTCTTCTTCCGTTTCCTTCACGAAAAAACTGAACAATTTTGTGATCGAACGGGAATTATGGTGTCCATAGAAGTTGACCAGGTCTGTGATGAATGATTGCTGATCAAATTGGGTCTCCTCAAGAGATTCTTTATAAACGAATAGATGCGCTTCAAAAAGCAGAAGTGTAAGCTTTTCTTCTACGGTCCATTTGGAATCGTCAAGGGTTTTTCCGAAAATCCTTCTGGATGGATATCCGAATACGATGCCTGTGCGGCCTAATGCAGCATGAATGAATTCCTGAGAATCTATTTCTGCAAGTTGAGAATAGACCAGTTTGATCTCGTTCTTTTCAACAAGATCGAAGTATTTTCTGATCCATCCTTTTGACCCCGGTGCTAACATTTGTTCGGATTCTTAAGACAAATGTACATTGAAATAAGATTGAACAATAAAAAAAGGAGTGTATAACACTCCTTCTCGATATTTTATCCGACGATATTATTTGATCGCGTATCGAAGGGCTACAGCTCCTCCCCATCCAAATCCAACATAAGGAAACAGTCTGATGGTAGGTCCAAGATCTGCTGCGATGTTAATTGGCACTTCTTCGAAAGTATATTCCAACCCGATCACCGCGTCAAGACCTCCCCATGCGCCACTATAGTATCTATCTGATTTTTTGTGGTAGTATGAGTATCCATTTGACCAGAAACCAAGATCTGCTCCAAGTCCCCAATACCAATCCAACCCTCCGTCAAGAGCAGCGTTTCTTTCATATAAACCTTGCAACCAAAGATGGTGTGCTCCACCACCAACAGAAGCCTCAATGGCATTTGATCCTCCAAGAAAATGCTTAAGGTTCAAAGATCCGTATCCGGGATATCCCCCCTTAATACCTATGGCTGTAGAATATTGCTGACCAAAAGAAATTGTCGAGCACAGCATCGCTAAAATGAAAAGGTGTTTTCTCATAATCGTTAAAGTTTAAACAAAGTTAAAAGAAATCACAATTTACCTGCTACCACAAAGGCTTTTCGGGTCGTGAAAAATAAGCCCCCGTTGATATTGAACGCTTCGAATACGGCAACATATGGTCCGATGCTCGCTTTGGTTTCGTCATCGCGAATACCGTCCCAGGTAAATGTTCCTGAAGTACCGAGCAACTCATTTGTGAACAGCGTTCGGATCAGTCGGCCACGATCGTCGTAGATGGTGAATTGTCCCAGCATACCGGCTTCAGTCAATTCATAATTGATCTGTAATACATCCTCATAACCGTCACTGTCCGGAGAGATCACATCGCTGGTAAATGAAAGTGTTCCATTTGCCACAGCAGGGTAAAACTGTGAATTTTCTCCCCCTGGAGTTGCATATCCAACTGCTTCTGCAGCTGAATGCCAGTTGCTTTTGCTGCTTGAGGGCTGTTCGAAGTCCAGTCGTTCGAGTGAAACCCCATCGGTTACATCCAGTAATTTAAAATGCCAGTCATCCGAGTAAGACACCTTGTCGATCACCGAATTATTGAAAATTAGATAGATCGTTGACGAGTCATTGGTCAATGACGGCAATTCCGTAAAACAGAACTTTCCAGGAACCGCATACGGATAATTCGTTTTAACGAACGAGCTGTCTTTTCCGAGAACAGCATAATCCCCCGGCATAAGCACCTTGTTTTGAGGGATCGTTTTAAAATTATCGATCGTGTCATTGTCGAAATTGGCGATCTGCCAGTCCTTCAGGTTAAATGCTTTGGAAGAATGGTTGTATACCTCGATCCAGTCAGAACCACCTGTCAAGGGATCGAAAAGGATTTCATTGATCAAGACCTCACCGGGTTGCGGAAACTCAGTTAATATGAATTGTCCTGTCAAATTTCCACCATTCCCCCAGCAGTCTTGTGCGCCTGTTAGCGTATAGTTGTATATCGTGCTTGGTTGTATGGATTCGTTGAATTGGTAGGTCACATAATTGGGGTGTTCGCCCAGTACGTAGGTGTTACCGATTGTCAACGGAGGATTGATGCTAAGTGTAGTTCCGGTCAAAGCCAGGGAGTCCATTCCTTCATTGAAATAAACCTCCAGATAATTTGGTGCAAGGGCGAGTGAAAGGATCAAAAGTGGGTTTTCAGTATCTGCAGTCAGATCGAAAACCGAATTTTGTGCACCTGGTGTTCCTCCATTCCCATTTTCACTGGCACGCCAGTTATACTGATCTGAACAAGGGTCATTCGGGTTGATCAATTCGATCGACCATCCCCCATCAGTTTTCGTAACATCCTGATACCAGTCCTCGGTATAGCTGATCTTATCAAGCTCAACTCCGTTCGCATCCTTGAGAACAATATCATCGCCGGTATTATTCAAGCTGGGGAAGCTGGTGACTGCCGTCGCTACAGCAAAAGAATCAACATTGGCCGTTGCACAAAGCACAATATATTCTCCAGGATATAACCAGGCGTTCTGAATGGTTCCGTCTGCTGATGCATCACCTATCTTCCATCCATTCAGATTGAAGTATTTACTGCTTTTATTGTACAGCTCGATGTATTCAACTTCCGGTAAACCAACAGGCGGAGTTTGATCGCACATGAATTCATTGATGATGACATCTCCAGGAAGAGGGTCTTCCGGAATGATGTATACAAAATCAACACTTTGTGATCCAGAAACATTGAGTGCCACATCTTCAATGTTTATCGTTGTTAGCGTGTACGTATTTCCATTTGAAAATGGGGTTGCCATTGTAAGGTGAACAATGCTCGGATCAATACCATCAAGCACCGCAGCGGATACACTATTGAATGGAATGATGTCGTAATTGGCAATGTTTTCGGCTGAAACTTGATCGAGAGGTTCGTTGAATTGAACATCAGCAGTCGTATTCGAAGTTGCTATTGCGGATAACAAAACCGGTGGATCTGTGTCGTATATGATCGGTCCAACATAAATATCATCGAAGAAATGCTTTTGGATGAAGGAAAGCGTAGATTGCGTAATGGCAATCCCGAAATGAGTTCCAGAGGAAACGGCAACGTCATTAATGGTTCCTTCCGACGTATAGCTCACTCCGGTGCCGTTGACATCACGATATAGGTTCCAGTCGCCAGAAGCTGAACAAGTCACTTTGATCTTGAGGGTGTTGTTGGAAACATTTGTCACCCCATCCAAACCATCAATGATCTTGGTATTAACCCCGGCCACTCTTCGGTACAATGAAATTTCATCTGTTGTACCTCCGATACGCACAAAGTAACCGCTCATTGTCGCACTGAAGAGATCTGATTGATCTGCAATAAGGTAATAATCGACAAAATTTGCGCTGGAGGTGTTGAATTGCAATTGCGTAAAAAATTCCCACTGTGTATCCAGTAGAGAAGTGCTGGCTGTAGAAAGATAGAAGCTAGTACTTGGCAGCAATTTATTTGATCGTAATCTCAAATTTCCTGCGACGTCAACAACGGTGAAAACGGAGTCATCTCCAATCCATGCAGGGGAATTGGTGAATTCACCGTCTGTAAAATCATCAGTTAACTGTCCGAAAATGGTCAGATGTGTTAAGATTATAAAAATGGTCAGAATCTGCTTCATGCCTAAGTTGCAATGCAATCAAATATACTATTTTTGACTCAAAATTTACAAAAATGAAAGTTGCAGTAGTAGGTGCTACCGGAATGGTAGGAAATGTTATGTTACAAGTACTTCGGGAGCAGAATTTCCCGATCACGGAATTGATTCCTGTTGCCTCTGAAAAATCAGTAGGAATGGAAATGGAATTTGGTGGTTTGAAGTGTAAGGTAGTATCTCTTGACACTGCAGTTTCGATGAAACCGGATGTAGCAATTTTCTCTGCGGGTGGTGATACCTCTCTGGCTTGGGCTCCGAAGTTTGCTAAAGTTGGAACAGTCGTGATCGATAATTCTTCGGCATGGAGAATGGACCCGACAAAAAAGTTGGTTGTACCTGAGATCAATGGTGATGTTTTAACGAAAGAAGACCTTATCATTGCTAATCCGAATTGCAGCACGATCCAGTTGGTATTGGCACTGGCGCCGTTGCATAAAAAATATGGTGTAAAAAGAGTGGTGGTTTCTACCTATCAGTCGATCACCGGAACAGGTGTGAAGGCGGTGCAGCAAATGGAAAATGAGAGAGCAGGACAAAACGGAGAGATGGCCTATCACTATCCGATCGACAAAAACTGTATCCCTCAATGTGATGTATTCACGGATAACGGATATACGAAGGAAGAACTTAAGTTAACCAACGAAACAAAGAAGATCCTTGATCCTGCGATCAATGTAACGGCAACTGCTGTGCGTGTTCCGGTCGTAGGGGGACATTCAGAAGCGGTGAACATTGAATTTGAAAATGATTTTGACCTGGATGAGGTTCGTCGTTTGTTGCATGAGCAACCGGGAATTACGCTGAAGGATGATCCAACCACCAATAATTATCCAATGCCAAAGTATGCTGAAGGGAAAGATGATGTTTTTGTTGGAAGGATCAGACGAGACTTCTCTCAACCGAATACATTGAACATGTGGATCGTTGCAGACAACTTGCGTAAAGGCGCTGCAACAAATGCGGTACAGATCGCATGGACGCTGGTGAACAAAGGAATACTAAGTATTTAATTGGGTTGTAATAGGGTAATGGCACCGGGAATCACTTGTATGCGATAGTTCCCTTCCAATACACTTTCTCCATCGGCTTCACAGAGGGATTTTCCGGATAGAATGTTGACAGTCATTTCTGTGCATTGCCAGTATTCGACCTGAGGATGATCGATCGTTTCACCTCTTTTCAGACGTTTGAGGTATTTCAGATAATGAAAGAAGTTGATCTTTTTCAAAAGGGTAATGGAGAGTGTTCCATTTCCGGGATCAGCGAAAGGATTGATCGTGATACCGCTGGCAAATACTTTTCCGTTGCAAATAGCTGCCATAAAGACTTCACCTGAATAAGCATTGTTGTCCGTTTTGATCTCAAGTTTTGCTCGTCGGTAAAAGAGGAAGGTTCTTAAGATGGCCAGAGGGTAAGAGCGGGTTCCTTTGATCCATTTTCGTTGGCGATTCAAGATGTGAATGGCTTTACCTCCAAATCCAATGTCTGCGATATTGAGAAAGTAATGCGCTACATTATTCACGGTGATCTTGCCCACATCGATCTTTTTGGTCAGCTGATCGTGAATGCTTTTTTGAAGCTCATTGCCGTTATTGAAGAGTTGAATGGATCTAGAAAAGTCGTTACCTGTTCCATTTGGGAGGATTCCGAAAAGTACAGGCTGATCTGCAACCATAATTCCGTTGACAACCTCGTTAACCGTTCCGTCACCACCGACTGCCAGGATCACCTGAAAGTTTTTATGGATCGCTTCAACAGTAAACCGATGGGCGTCGCCCATGGCTGTAGTGAGTATTCGCGTACATGAAAAGGCTGGATCTTGCTCAAGAAGGGAGAGAATACTTTCACTGTTCTTGTTAAGTCCGTGCAACCCATTGATAATGATAGCGATCTTTTTCACGTTTTCGAAAGTAATGAAAAAGTGGGTGCAAATAAAAACGGCACATTTTCATGTGCCGTCTTCATACGATATGCAGTTAGTCTTGAAGTAAAGGAACCTCTGCTCCTTGTGCTCCAAGAGCTTCTTTGATCTTGTGTTCAAGCTCTTCCATCAACTCCGGATTGTCGTGGATGATCTGCTTCACAGAGTCGCGACCCTGTCCAAGTCTCGTTTCACCGTAAGAGAACCATGATCCGCTCTTCTTAAGGATATTCAGATCAACACCAAGGTCGATGATCTCTCCAACTTTGGAGATTCCTTCGCCATACATGATGTCGAATTCTGCCTTTCTGAATGGAGGAGCAACTTTGTTCTTTACGATCTTCACTTTTACGCGGTTTCCGACCACATCTTCACCTTCCTTGATCTGGCTCGTTCTACGAATATCAATTCGGATCGAAGAGTAGAATTTCAATGCATTTCCACCGGTAGTGGTTTCAGGATTTCCGAACATCACTCCGATCTTATCACGAAGCTGGTTGATGAAGATGCAGCAACATCCTGCCTTATTGATAGAACCTGTTAATTTACGAAGCGCTTTAGACATCAAACGAGCTTGTAGACCCATTTGAGAATCACCCATTTCACCTTCGATCTCTGCTTTTGGCGTTAATGCCGCAACCGAGTCAACGATGATCAGGTCAATAGCACCGGAACGGATCAGATTATCAGCGATCTCTAAAGCCTGCTCACCATTGTCTGGTTGCGAAATGATCAGATTATTAACATCTACACCAAGTTTTTGCGCATAAAATTGATCAAAAGCGTGCTCTGCATCGATGAATGCGGCAATTCCTCCCTGCTTCTGTACTTCAGCGATCGCATGGATCGCAAGCGTTGTTTTACCTGAAGATTCAGGACCGTAGATCTCTACGACTCTTCCTTTAGGGAATCCATTGATCCCAAGCGCCATGTCAAGCGTGATAGATCCTGTTGGGATCACCTCAACTTTTTCTACCGGTGAATCGCCAAGTTTCATGACAGATCCTTTTCCGTAGGTCTTGTCCAGCTTCTCCATGGTAAGCTGAAGTGCTTTTAATTTTTCCGGGTTAATTTCTTTGTTAGCCATATCGTATGTTTTTGTTTCTGCAAAGTTGAATCAGATGATCGTAAACAATTTACGAACTACTGAGCGGGTTTAAAAATTGCTGAGAATCTCGTCAGCGTGAGCTTTGGTATTTGGTTTTGAGATCACCTCAACGATCTTCTGATTTTCATCGATCAGAAAAGTGGTGCGGTGAATGCCATCGTATTCTTTTCCCATGAATTTCTTTGGTCCCCAAACGCCAAATGCGTTCAGCACTGCATGATCTTCATCGCTGATCAGCGTAAACGGAAGATCGAACTTGCTGATGAATTTCTGGTGCGAGCTTTCAGAGTCTGCGCTAACACCGATCACTTCAATTCCTTTTGCTTTCAGATCAGAATACCCGTCTCTCAAACTGCACGCCTGAGCAGTACAGCCGGGAGTATTGTCTTTCGGATAAAAGTAGATTGCGACCTTCTTTCCCTTAAGGTCATCTGAAGAAATGAGCTTGCCGTTTTGGTCTTTGGCTTTGAAAGCCGGCATTGTGTCTCCTACGCTTAGTGTTTTCATTTTGATAAAATATTAAACAACTCTTTGACGAAATATTAATCAAAGATAGATGCAATTTCTAATTATCAAAAAAATAATTAAAAAAAATGTTCACCAAAAAGAAAAAGCCCCTTAGGGCTTCTTTTATTCTTGTACTAAAGTGTTGAACTGATCGAGCAGGTCTTGATAGCTTTTCTTAAGCTTTCGGGCCTGATCTGCATAAGCAGCATCCTTATTCTTTTCGTGCGCCTCAATCTCTGCATCCAGCTCTTCCAGCTTCGATTCAAACCCCGTGATCAAGAAATTGATGTTTTGAGGAAGGAACATCTGCGTATAGAATCCGCTGTTGCTTTTCAGGCACTCATAGATGCCGAAGGAAGAGGCGATCACTTCCGGTTCCTGACGGCTCACATAAAAAGTCAAGCTATTCATAACACCCAGCTGATCAAAGCCCTGAAGTACATTTCCTTTCAGCGCCTTTTCAAAGTAGGTCATGGCTTCTGGTCCTGCATATGCTCCATACAATTGAGCAATACCCGACATCATTTTAGATGACTTTTCAGTTTCAAGCTCCTTCGCCAGTCCCATTGCTTTATCCGGGTCTATCTTACCCAATTGTCTAAGTGCAGTGGTTACAACCAGATACGAACTATCTTTTTCGATTCGTTCTGTATAGATCGCGATGTTGCTGTTATTCTCCGAGTTGTTGTTCAGGAAGTTCAACGCCGCTGCTCTTACTTTCGAAACAGGGTCGTTCTTTGCCAGATCAGTGATCACAGTGAGTCCTTTGGTCTTGTTGTCGCCCTCGAGCTTCACGGCCTTTTCAATTGCTGTAATTCGGATATCCCAGAACGGATCATTCAAGGCATCCAGCACCATTTGTTCGATTGCTGCCCCTTTTCCTTTTGACCCCTGCATCAAACCATCTCTTCTGGTTCTCCATTTATGGCTGTTGTAGAACTGGAAAATATATTGCTCCTGTGGCTTGTTCTCTCTTACTTTCGCCAGCAACATTTCTTGCTGATCATAGATCACACACTTCAAGATGCCATTGAACGGAAATTCAAAAGTTTGTTCAAGCTGATCAACCACCACTTTTTCTGTACGCTTGCCATTCGCATCGCACACCATCATCTGGATCGGTAATTTATAGATCGGAGATAATTCAAGGTTCTGCTTTTGTTTCACAGTCACTTTAACAACTGATCTTTCCGCATCGATCTCCTGGGAGAAATCAAGGATCGGATGACCCGAGCCAAGGAACCACTGATTAAAGAACCAGTTCAGATCCTCTCCGCATACTTCTTCAAAAGCGATACGCAACTGATGGAATTCAGCCGGCTTGAATTTGTTGGTCTGCAAATAGTTCTTGATCCCTGCAAAGAACGCTTCATCACCGATGTATGATCTCAGCATGTGTAGAATTCTTCCTCCTTTATTGTAAGAGTGTCCGTCGAACATTTGTTCTTTATCGTCATAATCGAACCAGATCAGATCATGGTATCCCGACATTTGTGCCGACTGGAAATATCCGTCCATTTCAGCTTCTGCCTGAAAATCGGCTTCATCTTTACCGTATCTGAATTCATCCCACAGGTACTGCGAGTAATTGGCAAATGACTCATTTAATGGAAGATTTGACCATGATTCACACGTCACAAGATCACCAAACCAGTGGTGGAAAAGCTCGTGCGCGATCGTAGACTGATCATTCTCATCCAGCAATTCTCGATCGTTCTTGTATACATAATCACCAAAGATCACAGCCCCTGTGTTTTCCATGGCTCCTGAAACGTAATCACGCACGACGATCTGACTGTATTTATCCCATGGATATTCAACGCCTAAAAGGTCTGAGAAGTAACGGATCATTTTTGGGGTCTCTCCGAAGATGGATTTTGCATACGGCTCCCATTCCGGTTCAACGTAGTAATTCACATCCATTTTGGTTCCATCCGGATGTGTATAGGTGTCTTTTACTACTTTGAATTCTCCAACACCCATCATGAATAAATACGGTGCATGTGGTAGATCCTGCTTCCAATGGTCGGTTCTGGTTCCGTCTGCATTCTTCTTGGAAGAAACCATCTTACCATTCGATAATGTCACAAATTTGTCCTGCACAGTAATGAAGATCTCCTGCGTAGTTTTCGCATTTGGCGAATCTATGGTTGGAAACCAGACAGAGCTTGCTTCCGTTTCGCCTTGAGTCCAGATCTGAGGCATTTTGTTTTTATCTTCTCCTTTTGGATTGATAAAGTACAATCCTTTATCCGACATGATCGCAGCGCTTCCGCCAACCGTTCTTTCATCCGGTTTAGCAACATATTTGATGCTTACTGTGTAGTTTTCTTTGCGTGTATATTTTTTATCCAGCTGGATTCTCAAAAAAGAACTGTCATATGCAAACTTCAATGCTTTATCATTCAAAGAAACAGCGCTGATATCCATTCCTTTTGCATCAAGGATCAAACTGTCTGATGTATAAAAATGAGGTTTGGCAGTGATCGTAGCTACACCGTTCATTCTGGACAGATCCCAGTTGAAATTCACTTCAAGCTTGGTGTGGATCAGGTCCGTCAAAATAGTTTCGGCTTCTCTGTATACAGGTCTTTCAGTAGGTGTCTCTATGACTTCTTCAACCACTGCTTCATTGGAATTGTCGACGATCGTTTTGGGTTCCTTATCGACATTCGAACATGCCATCAGAATTGAGGCAGAAAAGAGAAAAAGAATTTTCTTCATGTTATTCATTTATGGTGTACAAATCTGATGATTTATATCGGAATTGGAAGAAAATTTATTTCAAGGCATCTTGTTTCTGTTATTTTTGCAATAAATAAAGGATAAATGGCAAATCGCGTTTGGAACTTTGACGGTAAGGATGTACTTGGTACAGATGGTGCAGTAGTTGAATGGGAAGACAATTCCTTTTTCACCCTCACTTATAAAGGAGAAGTATTTCATGGAGAATTGATGGAAGACAGATCGGAAGACAATCGATTAAAGATCAAGATCAATCACCGTGTTTTCGAGGTGAAGAAAAAAGGAGAACTTGATGATCTGATCGCTTCGCTTGGACTTGACAAACCGAAGATCAAGAAGTTGAAAGAGCTTCAGGCTCCAATGCCGGGTAGAATTGTGAATGTTGCTGTTGCAATTGGACAGGAATTGAATCCGGGAGATGAGGTGTTGTCACTGGAAGCCATGAAAATGGAGAACGTTCTGAAGGCAGAAGGAATAGGAAAAGTGAAAGCGATATTGGTGTCAAAAGATCAGGTAGTAGACAAAGGATCTGTTCTGATCGAATTCGAATAAGATAGAGAACAAGAAATACAAAAGGGGAGCAACTGCTCCCCTTTTTTAGTTTTTTACGGCGGCCAATTCAAAGGCCTGTTTAATAATAATCGGGTACTTCGTGCCAAATTCGACAATACACCACTCTTGAAATTTTTTGACCTCTTCGGCATCTTGGATCCATTTGAGTGCTTTGTGAAGTTCTTTTTGAAACAACTTGGCATCAAAACTCACCTTAACCAGGATCTTTTTAGTCAGTTCAAGCATAGCTACAATGGTTTGTTTGTTCTCTCAAATTAACGAAAACGTTTTAAAAAAAGTATACCCCAATGTGTTAAAAAATGAAAAAGGGGCAATTTGCCCCTTTTCTATAATGTGTGTTCAATGAATCAAATTAAGGAATGATCTTCTTTTTGATCACCTGGTAGATCTCCAGCGTTGTTTTGTCATACACATAGATCAAAACGTGCATGTTCTCCGGATTGTGACCTGTTGAAGTTCCGTTTTGAGGATACAACTGATCAGGTAGGATATAACTGTAATTCACACAGTATTTCCCATTGGTCATCATTTCAGAAGTTAATGTTTGACCCCAAGTTAACCCATCAAGTGAACCACGCATAATGTCTCTATGAACGTAGTCGTTGATAAGTGCGTTGTTTACGTTTTGAGGAGCAACAAGTGTGTCTTCGATCAGCCATGCTACTATTCCAAGGTCATTGGTGATTGATGCATCCACCTTTTCGATCTCTGTATGAAGAAAGAATCCGTGCGATGGAGTTTCATAGTAGTTGAGCTTCGCCTTGATCTTCACTTTTAAAGAGGAATTCATTACATCATTCACTCTTGTCGACCAGGATCCTGAAGCCGAAAAGTATTCTCCAGCTAAATTTGTACGACTAACCGTTCCCGCAGGGTTTCCAAAGAACCCTGAATTTGGTAGGGTAATTCCGAAATATGTTCCTAGAGCAAGGCTATGCGGATTTGTAAAATCTACCGTATAACCCGCAGCAATATTCACAGCCTGAAAAGAAGAAGTTCCAGATGTAGTGTTTGATGCGTGAATACTTGCCACGAAAACTCTCGTTGGGTTCGTTTCATGTAATCCATGCGCTATCGTTGCTGCAGCGGGGCAATTGTTACAATTGTGTCCTGTGTAGTCTTCGATCAATGCATTTCTGTTTGGATTTTCATCCGGTAAAGCAGCAAAATCAGGCCACTCATTCGCAACATAATCTGCCCACGTTCCCGGATAGATCGTTGTATCCAGATCTACATTTGCAGAAGGAGGAAATGGGTTTTCTACCTTGTCACATGACGCGATCAGAAAAGCTGATACAATAGAAGAAAGGATAAGTATCTTTTTCATAGTACTCAATTAAAAACTGTGCGTAAATGAGATCGTTAAACCATTGGATGCAGGCACTGGACGGCATACACCTCCAACGCAGAACAATCCGGCACGTTGTCTACCATAGGAAGCCATGATACGTGTTGCTTCATGGATATACCCTACAGTGAAATATGGGTGATGTGCTCTGTGGTATTTACCATCCACCTCATGCAGGATCGACGAATCAAAAGTCACGTAGTTATACTGGTCCATTACACTCACAAACCAGTTTGAATTGATCGTGTATTCGATCAGTAATGTTGCCCAGTCTCCTTTGTCGACCGGGAAACCATCTTTACGATTGATCAATAACCATTGCAATTCCGTTCGCATAGACGACTTGTTCTTGAACTTATGTCCTGTCTCAAGAACGAAAATATGTGACTTAATAAAACCTTGCACTTTCGTTACTGTTGCCACATCATTGTTCAGCGTAATATTGAAATAGCTAAGGATCATGTTGAAATTCTTATTGAACTTCTTCGTAATATTAAAATTGATGTCTCTCCAATACAAACTATCGCTCATGTCAAAAATTCCACTTGTATAGGTAACGCCTGTCGAATCCAATGGGTTGATCCCTGAAGTATGTCGCATTGGTCGGTATGCCGATGAGTAATTTGCATTGATCGAAGTCCCGTACTTCCCACCGATCGGTGAACCTTTTTTGAAAGAGTACAACACCTCAGCCTGGTAAGCAATTTCACCCACCGGTTGAGTGGCATACGGATAAAGAGAAGCGACGAGGTTATACGTATGCGTCTTGTTCAACGACGGAAGATAATTGATCAACACGTTTTGAAGCTGCTTTGTACGATCCGAACGATAACTCATGTTGTCAGCTGACTTTGCAGACAACAAGATCCCAAGTCCTTTTTGAGAATAAGTTAAGTTCGTAACCAATGCATGTCCAAAATTGTAGATGTAATCGTTGTCTTGCGAAGGGTCTTGTTCCTTGATCACATATTCTGCGTCAAAGGCCCACTTTCCATATCTTAATTTGGTTCTTCCTCCGTAGCAACCTACGTTTTCAGGTAGGATCAATGCGTCATTATCGTCTCGTTGATATTTACTAACAAAGGAACCACCAACAGTAATGTCGAGTTTCTTTTCAGACAATAGTTTAAACGCTTCATTCAGATGGAGCTCTCCATCGAATCCCCTTACTACTCCAGGACTATGCTGGATCTGTCCCTCAATAAAGGCATAACGCTGCTTTCCGTAAACAGTTTTAATTTCTAAACCTTTCATTGGAGTGATTTTCAGACGCACACCGTCAAGCATGTTGTCGTATCCCAACGCACGATCTTCATAAGCTCTTAATGAAAGTCCTGATCCGAACTGCTCATAAAACGAACCTAGAGTTACGTCAACGAAATCATTGGCATAACCAATGTAGCGCATTCCGATCCCCGTACCATCAAAAACAGCTGGATATCCATTGATCCTTGGTAGATAGGACTCAACGCGCATTCCGGCCTTGACATTTCCTTGAGTGTAAAATAAGTTCATGTAGGAGTTCAACAAACCTTTTTCTGCGGGTTGGTTGGCACCAATGATCGAATCTTCTTGGAGATATTGAAAATTGGATTCAATATTTCCAGTAATGCTTGGTGGAATTCCTTGTCCGAAAACGGAAGTAATTGCCACAAAGGACAAAGCCAGTAGACCGGTTTTTTTCATTGAAGTAAAAGAAAGTAGTTTGGTATAAAGGAAATTATTTTCCTGTCAGTTTTTTAATTTCCTCGTAAAGTTTTTCTTCGTCGCCCGGAGCGTAGTTATTATGTGAATAAACGATCTCCCCCTGTTGATTGATCAAAAAAGTATGAGGCACATTGTTTACCCCCATTGCTCTTTTAAAATCTCCGTTAGGATCCATCAACACAAGATACTCCCATCCCTTTCCATTCACATATACTGGAACAGAGCTCATTGTTTTCTGATCGTCGATTGAAACCGCTACAAGATTAACTCCTGTTTCATCCTGCCAGTCTGTATAAAGGTCATGGATGGTATTCAATTCACGCTTACACGGCGAACACCATGTCGCCCAGAAACTGATTACCACAGGACCTTCAAATCCCATTTCAGAGGTGTTTACAGTTTTTCCTTCCATGTCTTTCAACGTAACCGACGGCAATGTCTTCAGATCAGTTTTGTGTTCTTCTTCCTGAGAGAAGGCCGCTACAGTGATGGTTAGGGCAAAGAATAGAGTTGCAAGTTTTTTCATAGTTCGTTTATTTTTCAATTTCGCGGTGGGAATTTCAAAAACCTTGCCGCATTTCAAATATAAAGGTCTTCAGAGAAACACACGAATGAAATAGGTGTTATATTCTTGAAATCCTATTTTGTCTCTAATGGAGCTTAATTCGTCACATATATTTCTAGGAATACAAGAACTTTAGGGTTTTTTAAAATTTTTGCATAATTTTAGTAGCTACATTTGAACTGACTGTAAAACATCAGCTATGAAAAAAACATTACTAAGCGCTTGTCTAATTTCTTTTTCGGTTGCAGCATTTGCTCAGGACGGAATTGAAATTCATTATAACGGAGCCGGTCCAGATATTTCTGGTGGGACTCACGAAGTAAATCTTTATGCCTCTTCTCCGGATGTTACTCCGATCGATGCGAACACTGTTCTATACGAAGCACATTTTGATGTAACGAACAATACAGGTTCAGATCAACAATGGAGAATCACAAGATGGGCAATGGTTATGCCATCTACTTGGTCTGCTGATCAGCTTTGCTGGCCGCCATTGTGTTACAATGCAACGGGTGAATTTTATATTACACCAAGTTCTCAAGGTAACCCTGCGCCGATCGTAGTTAACGGAACGGATCAAACAACGAATAGTGAGCTGGCAGAGATCAAGCCTAGAATTACGATTGACGTGAACAATGCAAGTTATGCGCATTTCAGATATTACATAACGGATGCGATTGGAGGAAACTATGTTGACTCAGTGGATCTTACGATCAACTTTACGCTTGGGGTTAATTCTCCAAAATTGAATCCTGCACTTTCGCTTGCTCCGAATCCAGCAAATGATCAATTGAACCTTACACTCTCTAATACATCAGGAACAGTGAAGATTGTTGATGTGCTGGGAAATGTGGTATATATGAATCAAGCGTCAGAAGGTTCAAATCCAATCAACACTTCTAACTTCAGAAACGGGGTTTATTTCGTGACTGTCGAAGGTATTGAAGGTAAGTCATTGACAAGAAAACTGATCGTAAAGCACTAAGCTTTTAAGATAGAATCTAATGAAGGTCGCCATTTGGTGACCTTTTTTATTTTATCTATTTCGAACCAATGCTTACTTTAGAGACGTGAAAACAGCAGCTTTTCTTCTACTTTCATGTTTGGTGTCATCATCGGTGATCTCCCAACAGAACACGCTGTTTTTAAATAATTTCTATCGGGACAGAACTATAATTCACGCTCAGGGGGATTTCTTTCCTTCGGTCTTTCCAGTCTTTGAGAGTCAACTGGATCTTAACCGAAAAATGGCTGACTCGAGTAAGCAGTACTATGATCTTACAGAAATCCTTTTTAAGAAACACCTGATCGAATCGAAAGGAAAGAACTACTACATTGGAGTTTCACCGCTAGTAGATCTTTCAACTGGGAAAGATCTTCAGGATACCAACGAAAGAAAACTATTTCAAAACACAAGAGGCTTTGTCGCTGAAGTGGATCTTGGGGAAAAGTTTTCATTCTCTACTTCATTTTTTGAGAACCAGGGGCGATACGCGATCTATCAGACCAACTATTATAAATCCCTTGGAGAATTATATCCCGGTGGCGCTAATTATAATTCCCAAAATGCAATGATCCCCGGGGCATCCCGTACAAAACCATTTGCTGTAGATGGCTTCGATTATGCTTATGCACGAGGAAATATAATCTATCAACCGTTATCGAAAACATGGATATCAGCAGGGAATACTCCGCACTTCACTGGGGTAGGTTATCGTTCCATTATTCTATCAGACAATAGTATTTCTACGCCTTTTTTCAAGATCGACCAGCATTTTGGGAAATTTGAATTTTCCTATCTACGATCACGATTGATCAATATGATGAGAAAGCCGGTCAGCACAACCGTAGAGGCGTCCTATGAAACAAAAGTATATTCATTGAATTTTCTTACTTGGAAACCGATCAAAAACTTGAAGGTGTCTCTGTTTGAAGGGACCGTTTGGTCAAAAGGAGATTCGATCAACGTGCGTTCCGTTTATCCAACCTATTATAACCCGATCCCTCTTATAAATGGATTCATAACTCCTGATAGCTTATCAAATTCGATTACCGGACTTGACGCGAGCTTGAGGATAGGAACTAATTACCTGATCTACGGACAATATGGGTGTACGAACTGGGATTTCAAGAAATATGCAGTACAGCTGGGATTAAGGGCATTCAGCTTGTTTGGACAGAAGGATCTGATGATCCAGCTAGAGTGGAATCAGGCTTCGAATGGGATGTATCAACATGAAAACAGTAGGTTGAATTTTTCGAATGGTAACACTCCGATGGCTTTGGTCAAAGGGAATGGGTTCAATGAATTGGTCTTCCGGACCAATCATGAATGGAAACGAATCTATGCGGACTATAAACTGAATTATTATCAGTTGTTTGACCATAGAAATCTGGCACTCCTGCCTGTGATTAAGAACGAATCAAAGTTGAATGGCAATATCGTCATTCATCAATTGGAGATGGGATATCGCTTCAATAGAAAGGTGAACCTCGATCTGTTTGGAGCCGTTAATTTCAGAACCGACAACACAACATCCCTCAAAACATTTGTTGCACAGATCGGCCTTAAGACGGCAATAACAAATTCATACACTGATTTTTGATGAGATCGATCTTAGTCATATTGATTTTATGGACGTTTCAGTCAGTGGCTCAAAACGAGATCCAGCTGCTCTATGAAGAATTACCTATGGATTCTTCGGCTGAATTATCGATCGAGAGCCATACGTCACTGAGGCCGCAGATCCGCTGGACGACTACAGCTAATTCAAAAGGGTTAATAGACATAGGAAAGAACGAAAATGACCAACCCCGATTACTAATCGATCCGATTGCTGATGTGACGGGAAAATTTTCGGATCAGATTGGATTTCGGGCTGCAGGTGGAATATCATTGACATCTAATTTTGAAAAACCTTGGTTCTTAAGAGTGTCAGCACTTGGAGGGACGTTCAATGCAGACAGTCTTTTTATTCCGAGAACCTATTTTTCGAAGAGCGATTCAGCAAGTAAAGGAAGTTTTCTTGACCTAAGAGCAAGGTTGTCATTTACACCGAATGAGATCTTTAATTTCCAGGCAGGAATTGATCACAACTTCATTGGAGAGGGATCGCGATCTTTATTCTTAAGTGATTATGGAAAGCCTTATCCTTTTGGTTTGATCCGAACAAAATTCTGGAGGGTTGAATATTCGGTGCTGTATCAATTCATGCATGAAGGTGATTTTTCAAATTATGTGTCAAAGTTTGGGGCCACACATCATTTGAGTATCAATGCCACGAAGTGGTTGAATTTTGGAGTTTTCGAGAGTGTTATCTTCCAACCAAAAGATACGGCGATGCAACGAGGATTTGAGGTTGAATATCTTAATCCTGTGATCTTTTACAGGCCTCAGGAATATAGTCTTGGGTCTTCGGACAATGTTGTCTTAGGGGCAAGTATGACCATTAAATACAAGCAATATTCATTGTATGGCCAACTGGTAGTTGATGAATTTTCCTTGGAGGAGATCAGAAAGAAATCAGGTTGGTGGGCGAATAAATATGGAATTCAGGCAGGGATCAAAGGGAAGGCAGATATCGGAACATGTAAGAGTTTTTTCAGAATCGAATATAATTTCTTGAGGCCATATACTTTTGCACACGTTTCAAGTGGTCAGAATTATGGAAACGCAGGACTTCCGCTTGCTCATCCGTACGGCGCTAATATGATGGAAATACTTGGTGAATTTAAAATTCAGAAAGCGAACTGGTTGGTAAAGGGATTCGTGTCCTATTTTCTTTATGGTTTGGATAAGAACGATGGTGATAGTTATGGGGGTGATGTATATCAGCCTTATGGACTGAAGCCGTATGATTATGGTCATTTTACGGGGCAGGGAGTTGGAAACAATGGCATCAGATTGATTTTATCTGGAGCTTATTCGCCGCTAAAGAAGAGCTCGATCAGTGTTTTTGCCGAATCCCACTTGAGATACGATACCCACATTGATAAATGGACGTTTTTCCCAATCGCAGGAATTCGTTCGCGAATCGGAAACGATCATCGGAATTATTAAATAAAAAAAACCGGCCTTTTCAGACCGGTCTTTAACTGCAGATCGCACGAAATTACAGACCAATGATGTGCTGAACTTCAACCTCTGTGACGTTCCTTTTTTTACCCTCTGTATTGAGATAGGTACGGTTCACCACTCTACCATGAATCGCCACTTTTTTCCCTTTCTCGCCGTACGACTCAATAAACCCGGCGATGTTGCCCCAGGCAAAAACTTTATGCCATTCGGTTGAAGACTTGATCTTTCCATCATTTGCTCTGAAAGAACGATCTGTTGCTAATTGAAAACGAGCTACCTTGTTTCCGTTGTCAAAATTTGTGATCTGCGGGTTGGAACCCATATTTCCGATTAATGTGATGTGATTTCTAATGTTATTCATGATGTTCAATTAAAGAATGATAAGGTCATTGATTTCAACTTCGGAGATAAACTTTTTTTCTCCTTTGCTCTGGTAGAAGCGGGTTACGAGTTTTCCTTCAACTGCAAGGTCCATCCCTTCTTTTCCTAACTCTTCTAAAACTCGTACCCATTTCCCCCAGGCAGTTAACCGATGCCAGTTACTGCGTGATTTTGTTTCCCCTTGTTCGTCCAGATACATTTCTTTAGTTGAAAGTGTGAACTGAGCGATCTTTCTGCCATTTGGAAGTTCAACGATCCTTGGTGCTGAACATACTTTTCCGATAAGATTTACGTGATTCATGTGATAGTTCTTTAAGCTGATTATTGATCTTTCTTTTGCGTCAGTAGAAGGAATTCAGATGCTTCGATCACTGTACCATAGCGCTTCTCACCGTTACTAGATTCATATGTCTGATGCACCAGCTTGCCCTCAAGAATAATTTCCTGTCCCTTGTTGAGTACTTTCTGAACTCTTTCTGCAATTTTCCCCCAGGCATTGATCGTGTGCCACTGGGTGCTCTCCTGCCATTGACCATCTTTGTCTTTATAATTCTCTTTAGTTGCAAGCGTAAATCTTGCAAGTGTCCTTCCAGAATCGAAGGTTGTTACTTCGGGTTGTGCACCCAGTCTTCCGATCAAACTCACTTTGTTTCGTAATGTGTTCATGTTGTAAATAATTAAAAGTTTGAAAAATTTGTTTTTGTCCTCATCGACTTTCGAATTGACTCTGCAAAATTCAGGTGGGGGTCAAATCAATTTCGGTTATTAAGTAACTGTTGTCGAATAACAGTCGGATGTAAACGACAAAAACCGATAAAAACCCCAATTACAGAGCTTTTAATGAAAAATTAATAATTTTAAAAAGCGAATAGTTATAATGAGTGACCAACAAGATTTTTTGAAAATAGTTCGAGAATCTTGGTTTCTTTCAAGTAGATCCCAATCCTGAAAAATGAAAAAATTCTACTCAAAAAATAAAGCACACAAAGCATCTTAAAATTGGAAAAACAGTCCCGTTTTAGGATGGAAAAAATCACCCACAGATAGATTTATGCGTTTTCTTCATATTTAAGTTTCTTGGCATTGAATTTGCTCGCGCGTTCGCGCTTAAAAACTAACTTATGAAGACCAAAAAACTACTATTATGTTTCTGGGTTGTCACAGCACTACCCGTCTTTGGTCAACATTCAGAGAATGTTGTAACCAAAGAAAATCGCACTGATGAAAACAGGCTCGTCATGCAATATTCAGATCAATATCTGAAAGAAAAACAAGAGCAAAATACATTCAAGCTCGAACAAGACAAAATGGTTTTAAACCATTTAAACAACAATGTTCAATTTAGGTTAATGTCTGTCGATGTTGATCGTCAAAAATTAAACACAAACAAGTCTCAGCTTTCTCAAGTTCTTGAGTCAATTTCTCAAGAGTTCTCTCAAGGATTGATTCTCTCGGAATCCGACAATGAACTGCTCATAGTTTCAGAGAAAGATGCTAACAAGGTTTATGTTTTCGGCCAAAAGTCAATTTTGGAAAATGGAAATATTTTGGTTTCCCCGAAACACTCGTGTGCAACATGTGCGAAAAGTGTCGAATTGAGCAGGGCTGAGAAAGATGGAACTATTGTCATCGCTATCCAAGATGAGGACGAATCAAATTCAGATATAGTTTATTTATTCACTTTTAAAAAGTAATGTCATGAAATCAATAGTGAATAAACTTCTTATTTTATCAGTTATATTGTTGGGATATAGCTCAATTAATGCCCAACTTGCCGATGTAACCTATTCAGTAAGAGTAGGGAATGTATTTAGTAGTGAAGGGGGTGTTTTTGGACCTTGTTGGGAATCCGGGAACGAGGAATATACGGCATATGGCGGGTTTTTTGATAATGCCAATACCAATGTAGATTTGTCTGGGTGTTTACAATGTAATAACAATGGTAATTGTAATTATGGAGGAGGCACTTTTATTGGATCACGATCAAACAATGCTTATCAATTGTATTACTATATTGATGCATGGGAAGATGATAACGGTTCAAGGTGTTCTTATAATTCTGGAGATGATTGTCGTAACGCGGGTTCTCCTGGTTTTCTATATTTTCGCGAAATAACAGGTCCAACAAATGATGTATATTATGCGGGTGGTCCACAAGCTGGAGGATCAAGCCATCAGATTCGATTAGATTGGACTTGGAAATATAGCGGAAATGCTAATGCATTGAATCCAGGTTGTAGTGCGGCATATGCATCCTATTCTGGTGGGGCGATACATTCTTGGTCAGCAAACTTAAACGCTGGAAGAACCTATCAATTTAGTACTCTAGGACTTTCAGGAGAAGATACATATATAAGAATTTATTCTCCGGATGGATTTACCTTGTATGCTTCTAATGATGATGCTTCGGGCACATTGCAAAGTAATGCCGTATTCACACCATCGGTATCAGGCACGTATTACGTAGAAGTCTCAAGATTTGATCGTCAATACCTCACAGGAGGAGGGTCATTAATGTATCAAGATGCTTCCACCCCGCCTGTAAATGGAGGTCTAATCGGAGCTTCCTCCACAGTTTGCTCTGGAGGAGGTGCTTCTTTCAGCTCAATATCAGAGGCATCGGGTGGATTTGATGGTTCAATGAATTACCAATGGCAAAGCTCTTCAAATGGAACAAGCTGGTCAAACATTTTAGGAGCTACAGGCTCAACATATGCTGTTTCGAATCTTACTTCAACCACTTATTTCAGAAGAATGGCTGCTGATTGTAAAAATACGGCAGGATATTCAAACACGGTTACCGTCACTGTGAACGCAGATCCAAGCGTAACGATTACCACCTCATCACCAAATGGTGCAATTTGCGTGGGTGGAACAACCGCATTGTCTGCAAACATTTCAGGCGGAACAGGCTCTTATACATTGCAATGGCAGTATCAAGATAATTCAGGTAACTGGTTAAATACAGGCTCCGGAACAACGTCCATGAATGCTTCTCCTACTCAAAGCAGAGATTACAGAATTCTTGTATCAAACAATTTGGGTTGTGATGCAGTTGCTGTTCAAACAGTAACTGTTGTGGCTGACCCAGTATTTACTATATCAGGAACCGATGTAACATGTAATGGGTTAAATAATGGAACAGCTACTGCTGTGCTTACAGGAGGATTACCTTTGAATTATGGATATAATTGGTCAAGTAACGATGGCATTAGCACCAACAATAACCCAACTGGAGATGGAACCACTTCGGTAACAGGTTTATTCCCGGCTGAATGGGTAATCAACACAACTGCATCACCAAGTTGGGGATGTTATGCAACTGCAAGTATTGTTATAACCGAGCCATCTGTTTTGACTGCTTCATCTGCCAGTGGATCAATAGCATGTAATGGAGGGACAACTACCGTTACTGTATCAGGAAACGGCGGAACTGCACCATATTCAGGAACAGGAACATTTACTGTAGGTGCTGGCACATACAATTACACAGTTACTGATGCAAATGGTTGTACCGCAACGACATCAATTACGGTAACAGAGCCATCTGCATTGACAGCAAGCATAAGTTCAAATGCTCCAAACGCAACAGTTTGTTCTGGTGGTACCGCAGCCCTTTCTTCAAGCGTTAGTGGAGGAACTGGGTCTTATACATTGCAATGGCAATACCAAGATAATTCGGGGAACTGGTTGAATACGGGTTCAGGTGCAACAGTTTTGAATGCTTCTCCATCCCAAACTAGAGATTATCGATTAATAGTTACAGATGCGAACGGATGTTCGGTTATTGTTGTTCAGACCGTTACTGTAATTGCAGATCCTGTTTTCACGATCTCAGGAACGAATGTGACTTGTAATGGATTCAATGATGGTACTGCAACAGCAGTATTAACAGGGGGATTACCATTAAATTATGGATACAACTGGTACAGCAATGATGGCATTAGTTCAAATAATAATCCGGCTGGAGATGGAACAACTTCTGTAACGGGCCTATTCCCAACAGAATGGGTTATTAATACAACAGTTGCTGGACCTAGCTTTGGATGTTATGCTGGCGCAAGTATAACGATCACAGAGCCAACTCCATTAAGTAGTAATGCTGTTATCAGTGATGCTATAGATTGTTATGGTGAAAATGGTGAAATAATTGTATTTGCTGCTGGAGGAACACCGGATTATTCAGGAATTGGAACATTCTCAGTTTCGGCAGGAGATTACAGTTACACTGTAACAGATGCGAACGGTTGTGTTTCTAGCGTAGATATTTCAATATCTCAGCCTGAATTGCTCGTTGCCAGCTCTTCAATCAGCGATGATATCAATTGTTATGGTGAAACTGGTGTTATCAGTGTTTCAGCCATAGGAGGTACTCTTGATTATTCAGGAACAGGAGACTTCACAGTTTCAGCAGGTGACTATAGTTACACTGTGACTGATGCAAATGGGTGTTCTTCTACAACTTCAATCACCATCACTGAGCCTTCATTGTTGACCATTAATGCTGGCGGCGATGAAACAGTATTTTATGGTTATGGACCTATGTCCTGTGCATCACTTACAGCTGTTGCTGAGGGAGGAACTCCCGACTATACATACGTATGGAATAGTGGAGTTGGAGCAGACATTACAGTTTGCCCAACAGAAAATGGAGAATATACAGTAAGCGTATCTGACGCAAATGGATGTGTTGCTACGGATGAGTTATGGATCTGTGTTGTAGATGTTACATGTCAAGCAGGAAATAGTGGCAATATTAAAGTAGAGATGTGTCAGATTCCTCCTGGTAATCCAGGGAACGCGCATACTATTTGTATAGATGCATCAGCAGTGCCAGCTCACCTTGCAATAGGATGTGTATTAGGCGCTTGTGGAGAACTTGAGTCTGCTTGTTCAGGAGTTGTCGAAGTGGTTCAGGCTTCGAATGCAGCAAAGAATGCTGGTATGAGTAAAGTACTTGCGCTTACAGCATATCCTAATCCTGTGGCCGGAATGACTACAATTTCTGTTACCCCAGCTGATAAAGGAAACTATGAAATCAGGATGATTGACATGACGGGAAGAACGGTGGCTACCATTTACAATGGTTTCATCTCTGATTTTGAAAACATTACATTCGACATGGATATGACTGGAATGTCAGCAGGTGTTTATTCAGTGAATGTAGTAGGAGACAATGGAATTGCAGATAACATCAAGATAGTTAAGCAATAATTCCAGTTTTAATTAAACTCAAGGGGGCCTCGGCCCCCTTTTGCATTTTTTATAGTTTTTATCTTGAGTATTAATTAATCTTTGCTTTGTAAACTTAGTGGTGCTTTTTGTTTGAAGCGCTGCAGTGGGATATAAGTTGATTATTTCTTTAAAAAGAAATCCTCTACTATCTTTTTGAATGTGTCGAGATCATCCAGTTGTGGCGTATGGCCGGAATTCGGAATAGAAATAAATTGCGAATCGATTGATTCGGCAAATTTTTTCCCCTCTTCATAGGGGAACAAAACATCATGATCACCCCAAAGCACAAGTGTTTCAATTTGTTTCAGCTGCTCAAGTGTAGGGATCCTTTCTCTTTCTTTCGGTAAAGTTCTCAATAGATTATCCCACTGGTCCAGATGTTCCGAGAAATAAACCCGATGTAATTCCTTGAGGATCATTTCAGGGAACTCAGGTTTTTTGTGACTTGCCATCGACACTAATCGTTGTAAATGCTTATGGTCTTCCATCACAAAGAAATCACTCACATGTTCCAATCGATGTTTGTCAAGTAAAGGTGTCAACTTTTCTTCCCGAAATTCTGGCCCAGGACTATTTGCAATACAGGCTTTTCTTATTCTTTTCGGGTTGTCAAGCATTAAGTCAACAGCAACGAATCCGCCATAGCTTTGGCCGATCAATGAATATTTTTTAACGCCCTCCTTTTCGAGGAGCCTTTTTATTCCGGTGGTTTGTGTGCCAAGAACTGGTTCAAGAGAAGAATGACTTTGACCAAACCACAGCAGGTCCGGAGCAATTACCGTAAAATGCTTCGAAAGTGGGATCATGAGCTCCGACCAGTTCAACATCGCATCCAAAGCAAAACCATGAATGAACAACAGGACCGGACCTTTTCCACCCTTATAGTAATGGATATCGAATTCCTCATCGTGATAGAAGTGCTCTCGAATCCCGTATCGTGAGAATTGAAAATGCTTGTATTTCAAGTACGTATTCAGAAGTACTCTTACGGGATGCAGGTCTTCAAGGGAAGGGATATACATGCTAAGGTTAAATGCTCAGTAAAGTTAATTCACAGGATACGCCTGAACAACTATCTTTGTAAAAAAAATAGATGTTTACAGGGATAATTGAACAGCTGGGGACAGTGACTGATATAGTTCGTGAAAATGACAATGTGCATTTCACCATTGAGGCGGCCATGACTCCCGAATTGAAGATCGATCAAAGTGTCGCGCACAACGGGTGTTGCCTTACCGTCGTAAAGATCTTTGATCATAAATACGTAGTCACCGCAATACGAGAAACACTTGATAAAACCAACCTGGGATCATGGGTTGTTGGAACAAAGGTGAACCTTGAAAGGTGTATGGTGATGAATGGCAGATTGGATGGTCATATTGTACAAGGGCATGTTGATACCATTGGACGTTGCGTTGGGGTTGAAGATCAAAATGGCAGCTGGAAATTCACATTTGAGTATTCAGGGGATTTCCCTACGGTCGAAAAAGGTTCTATAACCATAAATGGAACCAGCCTTACCGTGGTCGATTCAACCGAAAGATCTTTTGCTGTTTGTATAATTCCTTATACGTATGAATTCACCAACTTCCATCAATTGAAAGTGGGAGATGAGGTAAACCTTGAATTTGATATTATCGGAAAATACGTCGCGCGTTTATTGCGGAAATGATCCTATTTCCACTTCTTAACAATTCGCTTTTCAAGTGCTTTTCTAAGCTTCTTTAATACAGAATCTCGGCTGGACACATTTTTACAGCGTACAATATCCGCCGCTAAAAATTGCCCATTTTTATAAAACAGAAATTCGAAAGTCACTGAAGTTACCTCTTCACGATAGATCGGGAATAAGCTACCTGTCGCCAATGCTGTTTGTAGATCATCTTTCCTTGTTGTAGGCTTGAATTTTTTATCATAGCCACGAACATGAATGATGAGGTACGTATCAATACCCTTGCCTTGAACCAGTTTCTGAATGGAATCAGCACCCAAATTTTCACTGTTACTACCAAGCTTAAGGACATTTAAAGAAGGCATTGCTTTAACCCCATTATTGCTAAGCAATTCTGATACGTTGATCTCTACGGAAAAACGATCTTCAGGCTTATCCAACTGGCCAATAACAAGAGCATTGTTTAGATTGAGATCGGACAATTGAGCGTATCCGCTGGACAGCAGAACGACAGAAATGATGGCTAAAAATATTTTCATGGCTTATTAGAATACCTCCTTGGCGATCGCTTTCACCTGGGATGAATTTGACATTGTATAATAGTGTATGCAAGGCACTCCAGCCTCTTTTAATTCTTTGGACTGTTGAATTCCCCATTCGATTCCCAACTGCTCAACCTGTTTACTGTCTTTGCACTTCAGAAGTTCTTTTGAAAGAGCCTCCGGATAGTCGATCTTGAAAAACTTTGGAAGAAAGGTAATGTGGTCCATGGTCTTTACCGGTTTTAATCCCGGGATGATTGGAACTTGAATTCCAATCGCACGACATTGATCCACAAAATCAAAATACTTCTGATTATCAAAGAACATTTGAGTGACAATATATTCAGCACCGGCATCAACTTTATCTTTTAAATACTGAAGATCAGTGGACATGTTCATTGCCTCAAAATGTTTTTCCGGATATCCAGCGGCACCAATACAAAAATCGGTTGGTTCCATTTTTATATCCTCCACCATATAATTTCCGAGGTTCATTTCACCAATCTGCTTGATCAATTCCACGGCATAGCGGTGTCCTTCATTGTGAGGCCTGAAAGTCGACTCTGTTTTTATGGAATCACCTCTTAATGCAAGAACGTTGTCAATCCCCAGGAATTGAAGGTCGATCAACGCATTTTCAGTTTCTTCTTTGCTGAATCCACCGCAGATCAAATGTGGGACTGCATCTACATGGTACTTGTTCATGATGGCAGCACAGATCCCAACGGTACCAGGTCTTTTACGAATGGCAATTTTTTCAAGAAGCCCGTTTTCGCGCTCCTTGTATATATACTCTTCTCTGTGGTAGGTAACATTAACAAAGCGTGGCTTGAATTCCATCAAAGGATCGATACCGTCAAAAATTGACTGAATACTTTTTCCTTTCAATGGAGGCAAGATCTCAAACGAGAATAGTGTGCCTTTCGCTTCGTTTAAATGTTGAGTTACTTTCATTTAATGTTCAATGAGCGACAAAAGTAAGGATTCTCTAAGAAGTGAAAAGGTTAAAAAATCAAAAGTTGTTGGGAAGCAGAATCAAAAAATGGACTTTCATGTTCTATGAAAAATGGAATAGAACAAAACCATCATGTTCTTTGTCTATTTTTGTACGTATGGAAAGAAAAAAGGGGATCGCCATTCTTGGATCAACAGGTTCGATCGGTACTCAGGCGCTTGAGGTGCTGGAGGCATATCCGGAAAAATTCAGTCTTGAAGTGATCACTGCAGGTAAGAATGCAGATCTATTGATCGAACAGGCGATTAAATTCCAACCGAATTCAGTAGTGATCGGCGATACTTCATTATATCAGAAAGTAAAAGATGCTTTATGGGATGAGGACATCCACGTTTATGCCGGTGAAGATGCGATCTGCCAGGTGGTTGAATCCGGAGAAGTTGATGTAGTTCTCACAGCCCTGGTGGGATATGCGGGATTAAAACCAACACTGAGAGCGATTGACGCTGGAAAAACAATTGCGCTTGCCAATAAGGAAACGCTTGTTGTTGCGGGTGAACTTGTTACTCAAAGAGCAAGAGAAAAAGGAGTGAATATTTACCCCGTAGATTCAGAGCATTCCGCAATTTTTCAATGTTTGGTCGGCGAGTTCCATAACCCGATCGAAAAGATCTATTTAACTGCTTCTGGAGGACCTTTCAGAGGGTGGACCGAAGAACAATTGAAGGGGGTTAAAAAAGAGCAGGCGTTAAAACATCCGAACTGGACAATGGGCGCAAAGATCACAATTGATTCTGCCTCTTTAATGAACAAAGGACTTGAAGTGATCGAAGCGAAATGGCTCTTCAACCTGCGTCCGGATCAGATCGATGTGATCGTTCATCCACAATCGATCGTTCACTCTTTGGTTCAATTCGAGGATGGAAGTATGAAAGCACAAATGGGATTGCCGGACATGAAATTGCCTATCCAGTTTGCGCTGACTTTTCCTGAGCGATTCAAAACCGATTTTCCACGATTCAACTTTATGGATTACCCACAGTTGACCTTCGAACAACCGGATCGTCAAGTCTTCAAGAATCTCGATCTCGCTTTCGTTGCCATGGACCATAAGGGTACCCGAGCATGTTTATTGAATGCAGCAAATGAGATTTCGGTTGAGGCATTTTTACAGGATAGGATCGGGTTTCTGGATATCGCGCGCATAAATGAAGAAACAATGCTTTCCTTGAATTCTGTTCAAAATCCGGAATATGAGGATTTTGTAGAGAGTGATAAAGCGGCAAGATTGTATGCTACTGAACTGATCAAAAAGCTGGGATGAAGATCCATTTACTGATCCTTTTTCTTATATCCTCCTTGCATGCTTTTGTGCAGACAGATCTCAATTTGAGTAAGGAGCAATTGAATCGTCTGCTTTCCTTGCCGGTAAAATGTTTGAACGTTGAATATCCGAATAAGCTGAATCAGGTGATCACATCTGATGAGGATTTGCTGTCACCGGATGAACTTCACCCCATATTTTACGGCTGTTTTGACTGGCATTCTTCAGTACATGGACATTGGTTGATCGCTGCCATTCTGAATCGTGATGAAGAATTATCGAACAAAGATTCGTTGTATTTCATACTTGATCGTCAATTCACTACAGAAAAGGTATCGAAAGAAATAGCGTACTTCAATTCAAATAAATACAATGCTTCATTTGAACGCACGTACGGATGGGCATGGCTGTTGAAATTACAAATGGAGCTGGATCAAAGTGGTCAAGCCCAACTTTTGAAATATGGTCAAACACTAAGACCATTAAGTGATCTGATCGTTGAGAAATACAAGGAGTATTTACCTAAACTAAATTATCCGATCCGCAATGGCGAGCACATCAATACGGCTTTTGGATTGTGTTTTGCCTGGGATTATGCACTCCAATCGAAGGACACCTCTTTTCAGACGTTGATCCGAGACAAGGCCTTTTCTTTTTTCAGGCTGGATAATAACTACCCACTTTACCTTGAACCGAGTGGATATGATTTCATTTCTCCTGCGCTCATGGAAGCTGATCTAATGAGGAGATTAATGCCTGAAAAGGAATACATCAGTTGGTTAAAAAAGTTTTTACCTGAATTGTCAAAAAAGAATTTCAAGCTTAAACCTGGAGTGGTAAGTGATCGTTCAGATGGAAAGCTGGTGCATTTGGATGGATTGAATTTCAGCAGAGCCTGGTGTCTGTATCAAATATCCATGATCAGCGACAAGTATGCTCATCTTAGAAAAGTTGCTGACGAACACATGGCCTTTTCATTGCCCTCAATTGTCGACGGAGATTACATGGGTGAGCACTGGCTTGCCTCCTTTGCATTTTATGCTCTTCAGTGTGCAGAGAACAAATCAGATCATTGATCTAAGCTCGTCCTTTTTATTATCAAAATAGTTCGTCAGAAGGTGTTTTAACAAGTACTCCCTGTATTTCTCCCTGGTGATCTTGGGCATGTAAATATATCCCCGACCAATGGCTTTATGTTTTATGAACTTCTTTCGTTCAAGGATTCGAACGATAGTAGATGTTGTATTGTAGGCAGGTTTTGGGTCTTTATAAAGCTCAAGGATCTGCTTTACGGTACCTTTCTCCAGTTTCCACAACTTCAACATTACCAGCTCTTCTGCAGGAGTTAGTCTTTCCATATTGTAGCATTGGTTTCCCCTAATGTATACAATAAAACGAAACGAGACAACTACAAACCCTTAAATACCAAGCTTTTTCCTTAAAGCTGGTGCAACACCTTCTTTATGCAAATAGATATTGATCGTTTTGTACTTGAAGTAATTTTCAGAAACATACAGGAATCCTTCAGGATAATTTCCTGTCCCCCATGAATTCTTCACCAACAAATACTTCGTGCCATTTTGGTCCTTGTAGATACCAACAATGTGCATTCCATGGTCATCGGTTGTAGTTTTATTATCGTATGCCTCTTGTCTTAATTCCGGAGTGATCTCCAGCTCTTTCACAGGGGTTAAGAATGCATTCGAATTCTTGTCTGCACCTGCATCACTGAAGTTTTTATTGTCTTTTCCTTTCACTTGTATTGTTGAAGGATCTTCAGGGACAAGTGCAAGTCCGTTTGAAAAAGAGAAGCCTTTTTCTGAAACGTCAGCTCCCCATGCAAGCGTATAGCCATTTTTAAGCGCATGCTCACACGCATCAAAAAGCTCGTTCAAACCAACATTGTAGCTTTCACCCCACGCCCAGTTGTCAGGAATAGCCAAATGACACTTCTTATACATTTCGTGGTTCGTAAAGGATGTCAATGAAACATATTCATCCATGTTCAAACCAATCGCCTTAGCGTATGATTTTGGTGTGTATTTCTTTCCTTCGAATTCAAATTCCTTTACATCTGCACCAAGATAAGCATCAAGAATTCCATTCATTGCCGGAATCCATGCGGTTGTCAATCCACTTCGCGCACTTCCGCTTTGAAGATGACTTAACAGACCTTGCATAGCACCGTTCAAAACTGCGAATAATTCAGAATGATCATGACTTTCTTTCCCATAATTCAACCCGGAATACACTGATTTTGGAACGATTCCATAATTTCTGATCACATATGGAATGTCATGAAAAGCACCACCTTCGGCAAAATTGATCTTGCCATCCATTCGAATGTATTTTTCCGCTTTGCTTTCGTATGCCTTACGCACAATGAACATTTCAGATAGAAGGTCAGGATTCGCGTCCCCCTTTCGGATCAACTCTGATTCAAAAAAGGATAGTGCCGAAAAGCTCCAGCAAGTTCCTGTAATCCCTTGACTCTCTACCGGAGTAGCATCGAGTTTGGCAATCTTAGAAAATTTATAGGTACTTCCTTCAGCATTGCTATTTGGTTCAGAAAATCCATATTGACCATAAGCAACCTGGAAAGAAAGGATAATTCCTAACGAAAAAATAATTCTCTTCATAACGATTCAATTGAGGAACCTAAAGATAATCAGTTTTCCTTAATTGGTTTCAAGTATTCCGTAAAGATCAGCGACAACAAAAGGGTCCACAGACGATCCCGAGATCAGGATCTTATTGTGTCCTGAGCTTGGTCTTTCCAATGAATAGAGAGTGGTTAGACTCAGATGAAAATTTGCATCGACTGAACAAAAATGATGATCAAAACTAGGATCCGGAAGTTCCAGACCGGTATTGGAAGGTTTGTAGAATTTATCCATGGATTTTCCGGCAACAAACAACAATTGTTGATTCTTCAGCATGTTGAATTTGATCTTTTCCTGTGGTTTAATGACGACACTGTACACTTCTCCTGATTGATATTCGTCCCAGCAGAACAGATAGATCAAATATTCACTTTCGTTTTTCATTAGGATCTCATGATCTCCCTGAATCTCAGAAATTGCGTTGACATTTTTGAAAGGCCCCAGGATTTTTGAAGTGTCCTTGCAAGGAACATTGATCCCATTTTCAAATAATGCAGCGTCCCTAATCCAGTTTTCATAGATCTTTTCCATCAACTCATTTTGCAAGGGTTGACGCAATGTTAAACTCACATTCGTCCCTGAAGTCCAGATGTATTGGTCTTTGTCGTCTTCCTCCAACTGAAACTGAGATTCCTTGAGATGGATCAAAGAGTCAAGTTGTCTTCTTTCTTCGGGAGTAAACTGTTCGAAGGAGCTGTTTGGATCGAGCGTCGTTTTTACTGGTGGTTTATAATCCTTGATCCAGAAAACAGCAAACACAAGAACCGCGATAAAAACCGGAATGAAAACAAATGCCCATCTGAATACCAAAATTGGGCGCTTTTGTCTACCCACGGAGACTTCTCCTTTTTTCAGGTCTTTGATCAGGTCCTCTATTTTTTCACGATGTTCCGGGTTCAACTCCAGATTGGTAAGCCGATTCAAAACTAGGTAGGCAAGTCTTGGGGTGCACCCGGGTGCATCTAGTATTTGCGTGATCAGATCGACATATTCGACCTTTAGATGGTATGACCTACGAGAAAGTGAATTGATCGAGAATAGAATTTCTTCCAATGTAATTGGTTCAATGATCTCTAAAATCCCACTCTCTTTATCTATCCCCATACAATTTCGGGCAGATGCACTCGAAAGATCGATGATGGGCTGAACAATTTTCTGTTCAACAAAAAGTCGGTCATCAGGAGAAAGCAAAGTGCAATAACTCAATAAAAGGGCGCGACCTTGGGAATTAAGCTCTTTGTCCAGATGGATCAACGCGCTTGAGAGGAAAGGTGAAATAAATGTCTGGAATTCTCCAAACAGGGCATGTTTTTCCCAGTTATATCGACCCTGATATGCAACTTTGGGCATCTTGCCATTCAGCAATCCTAACAAGTCATTTGATTGATCGACCCAATCCCAGAAAACCAGTCCTAGCTCATCAAGTTGCCCAACTAATTTGTGAAGTGTTTTTGCCTGCTCATGTTCCCCTTTTCCCGCAAGTTCATTCGAATAGTCTTCAAGTAAGGATCGTGTAGCAACAGATTCTTTGAAAACAGTACCCAATGTATGTTCGAGCGATTTTTTAGAGGGGAAATAAATCATACATTTTTTCAATAAAGATAAACGGATTTGTCAATCTTTAAAGTGTTTTCAATGCTTCCTGTACCTCGTTGTCATATTGGTTCATGATCTGGAAATATCCTTCTTCCAACCAGATCTGACGAGCAATTTCAGCCTTAAGGATCCTTCTGATCAATTCTCGACTTTTCTTCAAGCCTGAATTGTCGCGCTTTACTTTCATCTCCTTTTCAGCAAAGACGGTAAAGCGATCCATGAGTGCATCATCAACTTTGAAAGTACGATCGAACTGATTCAATGATGTCCACGAATGATTTTGGTTGTGTACGTACTCGAATGCAAAAGCCTGAAAAGAAAGTGAGAAACGCAAGTCGCTCAAATACCAGCTGTTTCCGGTTGAATCGTAAGCGACAAACTTATCCGGCATGATCCCTCCGCCACCGTAGACTTTCTTCCCTTTCGGAGTTACGTATTTCAATGAATCTACAAATAATGTACTGTCAGGAGCATAAAGCTCTCCACTGTCATAGCGGTCCATCTGGTCCTGATAATAATCTTCAAAATCTCCGGAATATGGCTTTTGAATACAACGTCCCGTTGGGGTATAATACCTCGCAATGGTCAGCCTCACATTACTTCCGTCACGTAAACGCATGTCCTCCTGAACCAATCCTTTTCCAAATGAACGGCGACCAACAATGGTACCTCTGTCATTATCCTGAATGGCTCCGGCAAGAATTTCACTGGCAGATGCGGAGTAGGAATTGATCAGGATCGTAAGTTTAACATCTTCCGCAATTCCTTGAGATGTTGATCGATAGACCTGTGTTCCATGATGTTCTCCCTTTGTTTTTACGATCACCTTATTTGCAGGGAGGAATTCGTCGGCAATTTCGGTTGCGGCGGTCATTACTCCACCACCATTGTTTCGAAGATCTAGGACAAGTTTTTTCATTCCTTTTTCCTTCAATAGCAAAGCCGCTCTTCTGAATTCAGAAGAAGTGGTCATTGAAAACTCATCGATCTTGATATAACCTGTAACGGGGTTGATCATATATGCTGCAGAAACGGAAGAGATTGGAATAAGATCGCGAACGATTCTTTTATTCAGCAACTTTCCTTTTCTTAAAATTCGTACACTAACTGAAGTTTGAGGTTTCCCTTTCAATTTACTCATCACACCGTCGTTTGAGATCTTTACTCCGGCCACCTTTTTTCCGTCGATCTCGATGATCTTGTCACCAGCTTTCAAACCGACATGTTCGGACGGTGAACCTTTGATCACATTCGTGATGCTGATTGTGTCTCTTAAAATGAAGAAGCGTACACCAATACCACCGAATTGTCCCTCGATGGACTCATTCATTCTGGCCAGCTCACGAGCAGGAATGTAGTTGCTGTGAGGGTCTAGCTTATGAAGCATGTCAGAGATAGTCTCTTCAAAAAGGCGTTCACCGTTAACCGTGTCGACATATTTTCTGTCAATGATGTCAATGATATCCTGGATCTTCTGGTATTTACTTTCAGAATTGAAACCACCGAAAGGATCGCTTTCTCCAGATAGGCTATTCCCCATCCATAACCCTAATGCAAGAACCAGAGATAAAAGAATAGGAAGAAAATATTTTTGATTGGCTTTATTCATTCTTCTAGAAGCGAGTTTTCTAATTGAGCAACATTTACTCCTGAATTGATCAGAAAATCGATCCCTTCCGTATCCTTATATGCATTTCTGAACACAACACGTGTAATTCCTGCCTGAAGGATTAACTTACTGCAATCTTTACAAGGGGATAATGTCAGGTAAAGTGTCGCTCCTTTACAGTTATTCGTTGATTTTGCCACCTTTAAAATGGCATTTGCTTCTGCATGAAGAACATACCAATGGGTGTTACCTCCGTCATCCTCACAACAATTATCAAAGCCTGCGGGAGTTCCGTTATAACCGTCAGATATGATCATTGAATCTTTAACGATGATCGCACCTACTTTTTTCCTTTTACAGTGAGACAGCGCAGACCATTGCTCTGCCATTTTCAAATAGGCAGAATCGTATCGGTGTTGCTTATCAATATCTTTAGGACTCATAGTTGGACAAAGTTAACATTAAGACATCACAATTTGTCTGAATTGGTAAACTTGTAGCCCACCGATCGAATCGAATGAAAAAATTCAGGTTGTTTCGGATCCGATTCGAATAGCTTTCGGAAGTTGAGTATGTAATTATCAATGGTGCGTGATGTTGGGAATTGGTCCTTGCCCCAGACTTTGTCAAGAATCTCGTCTCTTGATACTACTTTTCCCTCTTTCTGATGGAATAACTTCAAAAGGTCGATCTCCTTTTTCGATAGAATATGTTTTTCATTTTTCGAGTGGTCGATCACTTCAAATGTTGCGAAATCAACGAGTTTATTTCCAATTTTTAAAGAATCGATGTCTGAAACTGATTGCGTTATTCCTTCGGTTAGAACTTTTATTCTGAGCAATAATTCTTCGAGGTCAAAAGGTTTGCTCAGGTAATCATTCCCACCTTTTTTCAATCCGGCGATCTTGTCCTGAGTCGTTCCTTTTGCAGAAAGAAAAAGAACAGGTACGTTTGAATATTTTCGGATCTCTTCGCAAATGGTAAGCCCTGAAACTCCCGGTAACATTACGTCTAGTATAACAAGATCGAACTTTTGAAAATCAGCAGCATCATCGAATGCCGCTTTCCCGTTACTGTAGACATCAACTTTATGGCCTTCAAGCTCCAGGTTGAACTGCAGCATATCTCTAATACTTGCCTCATCCTCAACCACACAGATTTTAATCATAGTAACAAAATAATATGTAAAGTTATATATTTGCCTTGACTGTAAAATACCATTTTAAAACTATGAAAACCATGAAGAGAATAATACTCTCAATGTTTGTGTTAGCTGCAATGAACTTTTCAGGCCAGGCACAAACAACACTAAACAAAGGAACGGTAGTTCCGAGTTCAGTCCTTATGGACAGAAACGTACCCACACTGAATCTACTTGCGCCCAACATGGCTCAGATTCAAGCTGAAGACGAAATCAGAGATCGCAATGGGGAGTTGTATCGTATTGGAGTGGCAGCATTCACGAATATCACTACTGAGAACTCAGGATTATGGAAATCTACACCTGAAGGCGGACGAAAGTGGCAGCTTCATGTGAAATTTTCTGGAGCAGAGGCATTAAGTTTCCTTTTGGAAAACTTCAGGATCTATGACAATACGACTATGACTGTTCAGGACATGAATGGTAAGCACTTACATAAGCCTTTGACCAGAGAAGATGTTTTAGCTCCTGGTCAACAAAATATCGCATTGTGTTTTGGGGATGAAATGGTACTTACAATCCATGAGCCTCAAGGATCAACGCCATCAGAGATCTACATCGACAGGATCTTGTATAACTATAGAGCTACAGGAAACCCGAACGTGCAGAAGATCAACGAATCGGACCCATGTGAAGTTAACGTGAACTGTACTCCGGTTGGAGATCCTTGGCAAGAGGAAAAAAGAGGTGTTGCAAGAATTTACATCGTGGACGGTGCTGGAGCCGGATGGTGTTCAGGAACATTGATCAACAATACTGCTCAGGATTGTACACCTTATTTTCTTACGGCATTGCACTGTGGTGTAACGACCTCAGCGTCACAAATGAATCAATGGAGATTTTATTTCCGTTATGAATCGCCGAACTGTAACAACCCTTCATCAGCAGGTACACTTGATGATTATTTTATTACCGGTTGTGTGAGAATTGCTGATTCAGGTGATGGTGGAGGAAACTCAGGTTCTGATTTCTTATTAGTGAAACTCGGGAATTCAACAAACCAAACAACGGTAATCAACAACCTGAAATCTGCAAATTTCAACGCATATTGGGTAGGTTGGAATGCGAACACAACAGCTACGACAGGTGGGGCTAGTATCCATCATCCAGCTGGAGACATCAAAAAGATTTCAACTTTCACAGGAACAACAGTAAGTACTCAATGGGGTTCAGCATCAGGTTCTCACTGGAGAGTTACCTGGACGGCAAATGCAAATGGTCATGGTGTTACTGAAGGTGGATCATCAGGATCTGCATTGTTCAATAACTCACAGGGTTACCTTATTGGTACGTTAACTGGTGGTTCGTCTTACTGTACAGCTCAATCATCTCCGGATTTGTACGGAAAAATGTCGTATCACTGGCAAAGTAATGGTACCACAAATAACAGACGATTAAAGCCATGGTTGGATCCGGGAAATACAGGTGCAATGACCCTTGCAGGATCAGCCGATCCTTGTTCTGCTCCTGCTCCTCCAATTGCTGATTTTGTGGCAAACCAGACAAACGTTGCTCCGGGAACAACGGTGAACTTTACAGATCTTACGACAGGCGTTCCAACTTCTTGGGCATGGACAGTTTCGCCAGCAACCGGATGGGCGTATGCCGGAGGGACTTCAGCAAGCTCTCAGAATCCGCAGATTACATTCAATACTGTTGGACAATACACGATCTCATTGACTGCAGCAAATGGTATTGGAAATGACACGGAAACGAAAACAAATTACATTATCGTTTCTGTTGCTACTGCACCTTGCACGGCTACGTCAACGAACTGTGATGAGTATATTTCGAATGTGACATTGAATACGATCAATAATACTACTGCGTGTACCAACTATGGAAATTATACTGGTACAAGTACGACGTTGAACAAAGGAGCTCAGTATACAGTTACCGTTTCACCTACAGTTACTGGTCAGGGTGCTGGAGCTTATACGAACGACGAGATTGCTGTTTGGATCGACTGGAATGATGATCTGGATTTCAATGATGCCGGAGAACAAGTTGGATATGTATTGGTTGGTGCCGGATGGTCGAATCAATTCACGTTTACGGTTCCAATGACTGCTGTTACCGGAACGGTAACGATGAGATGTCGTCTGTCTTATCAGCCAGATGATGGAGCGATTGCACCATGTGGAGATTCTCAATGGGGTGAAGTTGAAGATTATTCGATCAACATTCAGGCGGCTCCTTCTGGAGTGTTGACGCTTCAGTGTCCAGGTAATTCTACAATTTATGGAACACAATCGACAGTTGTTCCGAATGTAACTGCAACAGCAACTTCATCTACGACATGTGCTGGAGGAGTGGTGAACGAAACTCAATCACCTGCTGCTGGTACTGCATTGCAGAATGGATCAAATGTCATCACTGTTACGGCGACAGATCAGTGTGGGAATACGCAAACGTGTACTACAACGATCACTTATATCAATAATTTAGGGATTGAGGAAAACCCATTCTTCATCAATGTAGCGGTGTATCCGAACCCATTCAATGAATCATTTGTAGTTGATCTTTCATCAATTCAGGGTGAGACGGTTGATGTAATGGTTTATGATATGACAGGTAAGTTGATCTCAACGAAAAACAATGAAGAAAACGCCTTGATAACATTCGACATGGACGGTCTTTCAAAGGGAGTTTATCAAATTCAATTGATTTCAGAAAAAGCACAAACAGTTCGAAGAGTTGTGAAGCTTTAAAAGAAGTCTGATAAAGAGTTAAGGGCAGTTCATTTGAACTGCCCTTTTTTGTTAATTATCTCTTTCTTATTAACGAAAATAGACTACTTTTGCACTTTCATTTTCAGCAACAAACATGACAGGTACAAAGAAGATCAATTCAGCATTAATTTCCGTATTTGATAAGACAGGTTTAGGACCGATTGTAGAGCAACTTCACAAGAATGGAGTAGTCATCTATTCAACAGGAGGAACTCAGAGTTTCATTGAAGACATGAACATCCCTGTGGTGAGAGTCGAAGATCTTACGTCGTACCCTTCCATTTTGGGAGGAAGAGTGAAAACTCTTCACCCGAAAGTGTTTGGTGGGATCCTGAACAGGAGAGGTTTACAGGAAGACCAAGCTCAGATCGCTGAATTTGAAATTCCTGAGATTGATTTGGTTATCGTTGATCTTTATCCATTTGAAAAAACCGTAGCATCTGGGGCTCAGCACCAGGACATCATTGAGAAGATCGATATCGGTGGTATCTCATTGATCAGAGCTGCTGCAAAGAACTATGAAGACGTTGTGATCATTCCTTCTCAGGCTCAATACGGAAGGTTCCTGTCGATTATAGCGGAGCAGGGTGGAGCAACAACAATGGACCAGAGAAAAGCATTTGCGAAAGATGCATTCAATGTTTCTTCGCACTATGATACACAGATCTTTAATTATTTCAATCAAGGCAGCATGGATTCTTTCAAAGAAAGTTTCGGTCCGGCTAACATATTGAGATATGGAGAAAACCCACATCAAAAAGGTGTTTTCTTTGGGCATATGGATGCCATGTTTGAAAAGTTGAATGGCAAAGAATTGTCGTACAACAACCTTTTGGATGTAGATGCCGCTGTTAATCTTATTCAGGAGTTTGAAGGAGATGCTCCAACATTTGCGATCCTGAAACATAACAACGCTTGCGGTGTAGCGATAAGAACTACTTTAAAAGAGGCTTATGAAGCGGCACTCGCTGCTGATTCCGTTTCTGCATTCGGTGGAATTCTAATTTCAAACACATCGATCGATCTGGCAACTGCTGAATTGATCAATGATCTATTTTGTGAGGTAATCATTGCACCAGGATATGACAGTGAAGCTGTTGAGTTGTTAAAATCCAAGAAGAACAGAATCATTTTGGTTCAAAAGATCAATAAGCTTCCTCAGCAGCAATTCAGAACGATTTTGAATGGAGTTCTTTTACAGGATAAAGATCTGATCACTGAGAATGCGGACCACCTTACGCCAAAAACAACTAATCAACCAACGGTTTCTGAGATCGAAGATCTGATCTTCGCGAATAAGATTGTGAAGCATACAAAATCAAATACGATCGTTCTTGCCAAAGGGAAGCAATTGCTTGCCAGTGGTACCGGTCAGACTTCACGTGTTGATGCATTGCGTCAGGCAATCCACAAGGCCAATTCGTTTGAATTTGATCTAAATGGAGCGGTGATGGCTTCGGATGCATTTTTCCCATTTCCTGATTGCGTAGAAATTGCTGATCAAGCTGGAATAACGGCAGTGATCCAGCCGGGCGGTTCGATCAAGGATGAACTGTCAATTGATTATTGCAACGCACACGGTTTGTCAATGGTATTCACAGGAAACAGACATTTTAAACATTAAAAAGAAGTTATTTGTCGAAAATTGTAACAAAAAATCAATTTTTACGAAGAAACTGACTATACTTAGTATACATTAAAAAAGAAGCCAACCAAAAATGGGAATTTTCAGCTTTTTAACACAAGAGATTGCTATCGACTTAGGTACTGCAAACACGCTGATCATTCTGAACGACAAGGTAGTGGTTGATGAACCATCGATCGTCGCAAAGGATATTCAGACCGGAAAAGTTGTTGCGATCGGGAAAAAGGCTCAGCAGATGCATGGTAAAACGCATAAGCTGATCGAAACAGTTCGTCCGCTTAAGGATGGAGTAATTGCCGATTTTCAAAGTGCCGAACAGATGATCCGAGGAATGATCAAGATGATCAATCCTGGCAGAAGTTTGTTCAATCCTACTTTGAGGATGGTGATCTGTATTCCTTCAGGTATTACTGAAGTAGAAAAAAGAGCCGTTCGTGACTCAGCTGAGCATGCTGGAGCTAAAGAAGTTTACCTTATTCACGAGCCAATGGCAGCGGCTATTGGTATTGGTATCGATGTGGAAGAGCCGATGGGGAACATGATCATTGATATCGGCGGTGGGACTTCTGAGATCGCCGTTATTGCACTTGGAGGTATTGTATGTGATAAATCGATCCGTATTGCAGGTGACGATTTCACGAATGACATTGAAGAATATATGAGACGTCAGCATAACATCCTTGTTGGGGAAAGAACTGCTGAACAGATCAAAATTGAAGTGGGTGCGGCTTTACCTGAATTGGATAATCCACCTGAAGACTTCGCAGTACGTGGAAGAGACTTGATGACAGGTATTCCGAAGGAAATTGTCGTTTCGTACAGCGAAGTTGCTCATGCGCTTGACAAAACGATCTCGAAGATCGAAGAAGCGATCCTGAGTGCACTGGAAATGACTCCACCTGAATTATCTGCAGACATCTACAAGACAGGTATATATTTAGCTGGTGGTGGTTCAATGTTGAGAGGACTGGATAAGAGAATTTCGGCAAAAACGAAGCTTCCTGTTCACATTGCGGAAGATCCGCTAAGAGCTGTGGCAAGAGGTACCAGCATTGCCTTAAAGAATATTGACAGGTACCAATTCTTGATCAAAGATTAAATTGAAAGTCCCGCATCTAAATTGGCGGGACTTTTTTATTTTTGTTCATGCGCAATCTGATAGCCTTCTTAAGGCGATTTCAAGTCTTTCTGATCTTTATGTTACTGCAGATCTTTGCGCTGTCTACCTATTTTACCTTCCTAAACTTCCCCAGATCACAATACATGACCAGTGCGTCATATGTTTCGGGTAAGATGTTGAATGCCAGAAATGAGGTTACGAAGTATGTGAATTTGGTGAAAACGAGTAATATTCTTCAGAAGCAGAACAAATACCTCCGTGAAAAATTACCCATGAGCTATATCCGAATGGAAAATGGATGGGTAAAGATCAATGATACATTATTTCATCAACAATACGAATACATCCCTGGAAAGGTCATCAACTCAACCGTAACAAGAGCAAATAATTTCTTCACATTGAACATCGGCTGGGCACAAGGTGTCAAAAGAGGGATGGGCGTTTTTTCAGACAAGGGTGTCGTCGGGATCATTCATATATCAAGTGAGCATTTTTCAGTGGTTAAATCAGTATTGACCGAAGACATCAACATCGATGTTCAGATCGAACCAATAGGTTTATTTGGACTATTGAAATGGGATGGAAGAGACCCCAGAAGAGGACAGATCTCGGGGATCTCGAATGACCTAAACATTAAAAGATGGTCTAAAGTGGTCACGAGAAGCGGATCGGGTATCTTCCCTTATGGTATTCCTGTGGGGAAAGTAGAGAAACTCAAAACAGTTGAAGGGAAACCTATTTGGGACGTAATTATTCGCTATTCAGAAGACTTCAGAACTCTGCAACGTGTGTACGTTGTCAGGAACCTTCTACTGGAAGAACAACAAAAACTGGAATCACTTATCCCTGAGGACGAAGAAAATGAATGATATTATCAAACATAGCGTTCGATTTTTGCTTTTGACCATCATTCAGTCATTTGTGCTGAATCAATTGGAGATTGGTTTAGGGATCCAGTTGCTGATCTATCCGTTATTCGTCTTTCTTCTACCTTTTGAATTAGGAGTGATTCCAATGCTTGTGTTATCATTTACGATGGGAATCATAATCGACAGTATTTCGAACACCTATGGACTTCATGCCTCGTCGTTGACCCTTTTCGCCTATCTGAGGCCGGTGATCTTCAAGACATTTTCTCCTCGAGAAGGATATGATGTATTGAAGGAGCCGAACATCTTTGAAATGGGAAACAGATGGTTCATTTATACGTTTGGAATATTGTTGTTCATTCATCATTTCTGGTTTTTCTTACTTGAAATGTTCAGGATCGATGCCATTTTCTTTATCCTGCAGAAAACACTTCTAAGTTTTCCGATCTCATTTGCATTCTGTATCTTGATACAAATGCTGATCGTTAATAAGCCTAAGTCAAGATGAATCTGGATGCACGGAAGTACGTAATCATTGCCTTCGTCCTGATCGTTGGGATGATCTATACGATACGTCTTTTCTACATGCAGGTGATCGATGATTCCTGGACGCTTCGTGCACAGCAAATCGCTGAAAAAAGAAGGGAAATAATTCCGCCAAGAGGGGTTGTTTTCGACAGAAATCACAAAAAAGTAGTTTCAAATACCACCTATTACAATTTAATGATGGTGGAGAAGGAGATCAAGGATCTCGATACAGTTGCTTTTGCTCAGCTACTAGGCTGGACCGTTGATGAAGTAAGAGCTCGTTTTAAAGAGATCGTTGAGGGTGAAGGGACCTATTACAACAAACATACTGGTAAAAGAACATCGAATTACCAAAAAGGAAGAGCATATCCTTATTTGAAAGAGTTGACACTTGAAGAGATCTCGAAGATCGCTCCACATCTGGATGATTTTCCTGGGTTCTATGAGGAAGTCACCAGTATGAGAAGATACCCATATGCTAACGGAGCGAATATCCTTGGTTATCTGGCAGAGGTGACCAGAGAAGAAATTGATGAAAATCCATATTACCGCCCCGGATACAATATTGGTAGGGCTGGAATCGAAAGGTTTTACGAGGAAAAGCTGAGAGGGCAAAAAGGAATTAGGTACATTGTTACGTCTGCTTTGAACAATGCTATTGAGCCATATGCGGATGGTAAATACGATACATCTGCTATTCAGGCTGATCCATTGATCCTTGGAATTGATATCGAATTACAAGCCTACGGAGAGAAGTTATTAAACGGAAAACGAGGATGTATTGTCGCCATAGAACCATCTTCAGGGGAAATATTGGCACTTGTGTCGGCACCGACTTACGACCCTAACCTGTTGATTGGTAAAAGGAATATCTCCATGAATTACCCGAAGTTGGTAATGGATCCAAGTAAACCTTTGTTCCCCAGACCACTGGCTGCAGAATATCCTCCAGGATCTACCTTTAAGTTATTGAATTCATTGATCGCACTTCAGGAAGGAGTGATCACACCTGAATTTGGAGCACCATGTAACAAGTCTGTAGTAGGTTGTCACAATCACCCGAGCGCAGGCAACTTAATGGATGCCATAAAACATTCTTGTAACCCCTATTATTACGCGGTGATGCGGCGTATCATTCAGCAGGGGAAGAAGAAAGGCATCTTTGCGGATGCAGAAGTTGGGTTGAATACGTGGGCTCAATACATGCATAGGTTTGGACTTGGCGAAAAACTGGAAACGGATATTACAGGTCTTCGTCCCGGAAATATCCCTGATGCAAATTATTATGATCGCTGGTATGGACATCACAGATGGGCATTTTCTACCATTCGATCGATCTCTATTGGTCAGGGAGAGGTAATGATCACTCCTTTGCAGATGGCCAATGTGGCCGCCACTATCGCGAACAAAGGATGGTACATAACTCCTCACTTTGTGAAGTCGATTGGTAAAAAGGGACCTATGGATCAATACAAGCGGAAACATTACACGAAGATCGATCGTCAGCACTATGAGGTGGTTATAGAAGGAATGCGTCGCGTGGTCTATGAACCGGGAGGAACGGGAAGACGCGCCAGATTAAAGGATATCGTTATTTGTGGTAAAACGGGAACAGTACAGAACCCTCATGGCGAAGACCACTCCGTTTTCATCGCATTTGCACCTATGAATAAGCCGAAGATCGCGATCGTCGCATTCATTGAAAATGCGAAAGGTGGTGGTGGGCTTTGGGCTGCTCCAACTGCCGGATTGATGATCGAAAAATACCTCACAAGAAAAGTGACGGAGATTGACAGGGAAAAAACGATCATGGAGGCGACATTTACATATAAGGATTGAGAAAACAGGATTCCATAGTAGGCGCGCTTGATTGGCCATTGTTCATCGGATACATCATCATGATATCGATGGGGCTTGCGACAGTGTATTCTGTTGCCCTTGTGGAAGATCATCCAAGTCTTTTCGATTTTTCTCAGAAATATGGTAAACAGGTAATGTGGATCGGAGTATCACTTTTTCTGGGATTACTGGTGTTTCTGATCGACTCAGATATCTATCGGAAATTCGCCATACCCATTTATCTGTTTGTCCTCTCATTACTTGTGGTGGTCTTGTTTATGCCCCCTATCAATGGTGCCAGAGCATGGCTCGGTATAGGAACAATGGGTATTCAGCCGGCCGAATTTGCTAAGATTGGTACAGGACTGGTATTGGCGAGATTCATCTCTTCGATCAACGTGAAGCAGCAAAACGTGAGAACAGTCATCCTTGCAAACCTGATCATCTTGTTTCCGATGGCATTGATCCTCCTTCAACCCGATGCGGGGACATTTGTCGTGTTTACCTCTTTCCTTTTCGTGATGTATCGGGAAGGGATCACGTATGACCCTATTATCTTAAGCTTGATCAATAGTATTCCTGGTGTTAAATTCAAACAAACCTGGGTGGGCAGTCACTTTATTCCAATCTTATTCGTTGTGGTCTTTTTGAGCTTGGTAACCTTGCTGATCAGTAACGAAACGCTCGAGTTTGGATGGTTGCCGGGGATTCAGATCCCGGGAATGTATGGGGTGGTCATTTCCCTTGCCGTATTTGCGTTGATTACATTTTTGTTTTTGAGATTCATTTCCACGAAAAGAGATCGAAGAAGGGTGACCTTTATTGTTTTGATCGGATTCATCCTAGGATCTGGAATTGCATTCGTGGTAAACACCGGGTTTCAGAGCCTGGCAGATCACCAGAAAGAAAGGATCGAATTGTTTCTCGGGTTAAAAGAAGACCCGGACGGGGAAGATTATAACCGAAACAGGGCGATGGCGGCTGTTGGATCAGGTGGACTTGTTGGAAAAGGATACAACAAGGCGTCTGTGTCCAGTGTGGAAAGTAATCACGTACCGGAAAGTGAGACAGATTTTATTTTCTGTCCTTTTGCCGAGGAATGGGGATTTGCAGGGACCTTCGTGTTGATCTTCCTGTACATGTTCATGTTATTACGGATCATCGTGATCGCAGAACGACAGCGGTCAGCATTCAATAGGATCTATGCCTATGTTGTCGCGATGGTACTCTTTTATCACTTTGCTGTAAATATTGGAATGAACATCGGTTTTGCACCGGTTATCGGGATTCCGTTACCATTCTTTTCCTATGGAGGATCTTCGATGATGTCCTTTTCAATGATGATGTTCATTTTACTGAAACTGGATAGTCAGCGGAAGGATGTATTCCAATAATATAGAGAAAAATAATTCGTTAATTTTACCAAAACTAAATGCTCATGAGCAAGAAAGGTGAAGCCATTCAATTCTCGGAAAAATCTACGAAAAGACTGAATATTCTTTTCTGGGTCTTTTCAGCAATACCCTTCCTTTCGATCACAGGACTTATGCTCTTGCAATCAGAGGAAGATCTACCCCCTGTAGAGATGTTGGATAATCCACCTGAGCTACTTGCTTCTGTTGTATATGCAGAAGATGGTACAACAGAACTTGGTAGATACTGGCGTGTTAACAGAACGAGCGTTGATTACAAAGACATTTCTCCGAACGTAACTGACGCGTTGATCTCAACTGAAGATGAGCGTTTTCATGAGCATTCCGGTGTTGACTTTAAGGCATTGGGACGTGCGGTAGCAAATGTAGGAAGCGCCGGTGGTGCATCGACCATTACTCAGCAGCTGGCAAAACAGTTGTTTACATTGCAACAACGGGAGAGAGAAGAAATTGCTCGAGCGAATGGTGAAGTTTTGGAAACTGGAGGAAGTGGTAAGCTGGGAAGAGCGATGAGGAGATTGAATGAAAAGGCCAGAGAGAATATCATTGCCGTTCGTTTGGAAAAACGATACACGAAAGAGGAGATCATCACGATGTATCTCAATCAATTCGATTTCTTATACAATGCGGTTGGAATAGAAAACGCAGCGAAGGTCTACTTTAACAAAAAACCAAAAGATCTGGCAAAGGAGGAAGCTGCCATGCTGATTGGAATGTGTAAGAATCCTTCATTGTACAATCCCTACACGTACAAGATCAAAAATTACAGAAGAAGCATTGCGGCGAAAAAGGGAGTGGCTCCCGAACAAGTGAGCCGTGAAGAAGTTATGGAGGCACGCGCAAAAGATTCATCGCTTGCGATTCAAAGAAGAAATCAGGTGCTTTATCAGTGGTTGAAGAATAGTAAATCAGAAAATTCTGCACTTAGAAACAAGATCACAGAAGAAGAGTACAATGCTCTCAAAATAAAACCGATCATTGTTGATTATCAGGTTGTAGATCACAAGCGAGGTATGGCACCTTATTTTAGAGAGTCGCTTCGTAAGGAGGTTACGGATCTGTTGAAGCAAAAAAATGATGATGGTTCTTTCAAATTCAAAAGAGCCGATGGCTCCCCATATGATATTTACAGTGATGGGTTAAAAATCTATACAACGATCGATGCAAACCTTCAGAGACATGCGGAATATGCAGTCGAAAGACACCTTAAGGAAACCCTACAGGATGCATTCAATAAGAATAACCGAAACCTGAAGAACTGGCCATTCTCCAATGATCTTTCTGAAGAACAGGTGAATTCGATCATGAAAACCGCACGTCGAAATTCTGGAAGATACCAATCTTTGGTGGCATCCGGATATACGGATGAAGAAGTAAAGCAGAACTTCAATACTGCTGTGAACATGAAGGTTTTTTCATGGAATGGAGATGTGGATACGGTGATGACGCCAAACGACTCGATTCGCTACTATAAGTCATTCTTACACGCGGGTATGATTTCCGTTGAACCACAGACCGGATTTGTCAAGGCGTGGGTAGGAGGAGCAAACTTTGACCATTTCGCGTATGACCATGTTAAACTTGGGAAAAGACAGGTAGGCTCCACCATAAAGCCATTCGTATACTCAACTGCTTTGGCAATGGGTGTGGTAAAACCATGTACGAAATTCGAACCGATATCGTATTGTGTTGATCTGATGGATGCCAGCGGTAACGTAACCGGAAAGTGGTGCCCAGGAGGTGAAGCAGCCTCAAGTGTGGAAGAGGGATTAGCGATGTCTTCAAATCCAACAACTGTTGCGGTGATGTCTAAAATGGGTGGTTATGCCGGTCCGAAAACGATTTCCAAATTGCTGAAAGATGTGGATATCAATCTTCGTCCGGAGGATGAGGTACCATCTATGTGCTTAGGTATTATGGATCTTTCCTTGTACGAAATGGTAGCGGCGCAATGTATTTTCGCGAATCATGGGATATTCAATCGTCCAACAACGATCCTTAGAATTGAAGACAGAAACGGAAACGTGATTTACAGCGCAAAAAATTACTCGAAGGAAGTGTTGAATGAAAATGTAGCCTATGAGACCCTGAAGATGATGAAAGGTGTCGTGAACAGAGGAACTGCAGGAAGCTTAAGAGGCGGAAGATCATGGGGAAGTATTCCTTATCCAACGGCTGGTAAAACCGGTACAACTCAGAACAATTCAGATGGATGGTTCATGGGGCTAACTCCTGAATTGGTAACTGGTGTCTGGGTAGGTGCTGAAGATCGTTCGGTGCGCTTTAAAACTATGGATTGGGGTCAGGGAGCCAGAATGGCTTTACCGATCTATGGATATTACATGCAAAGGGTCTATAAGGACCCGATAGTGGCATTGTCAACAACCGATTTCGAGGTGCCTCAAAATTATGATCCAAAGCAATTCAGTTGCGAAGGAGATAATCAAGTAGGAGGATCTACGAATGATGGAAATATTTTTGGAATATAATGAATAAGGTAGTAAACAACGTTGAAGAGGCGCTGACAGGGATTCAGGACGGGATGACACTTATGCTGGGTGGATTTGGATTATGCGGAATCCCGGAGAATTCAATTGCCCAGCTGGTTAAAATGGGGGTAAAAGATTTAACATGTATCTCGAACAATGCGGGCGTGGATGATTTTGGACTTGGACTTTTATTGCAGCAGCGGCAGATCAAAAAAATGATCAGCTCTTACGTAGGCGAAAATGCGGAATTCGAACGTCAAATGCTTTCAGGAGAATTAGAGGTTGATCTGATCCCGCAAGGTTCGCTTGCTGAACGTTGTAGAGCTGGAGGAGCAGGAATCCCTGCCTTTTTTACACCGGCCGGATTTGGAACTGAAGTCGCTGAAGGAAAAGAGGTGCGCATTTTTAATGGGAAGCCACACATTCTGGAGACAGCATTGACTGCCGACTTTGCGATTGTGAAAGCATGGAAAGGTGACACGGAAGGAAATCTTGTGTTTAAAGGAACTGCCAGAAACTTTAACCCAATGATGGCAATGGCAGGAAAGATCACCATTGCAGAAGTGGAAGAATTGGTTCCTGCAGGTGAACTGGATCCTAATTTCATTCATACTCCTGGGATCTTTATTCAAAGGATCTTCAAAGGAGAAAAATTTGAAAAACGAATCGAACAACGAACTGTTCGTCAAAGAAATTAATTGATATGGCACTAGATAAAAACGGAATTGCAAAGCGCATTGCACAGGAATTGAAGGATGGGTGGTATGTCAATTTAGGTATTGGTATTCCTACACTGGTGGCAAACTATATCCCTGAAGGAATTGAAGTGGAATTCCAGTCAGAAAATGGGATCCTTGGAATGGGACCCTTTCCTTTTGAAGGAAAAGAAGATCCGGATCTGATCAATGCCGGAAAACAAACCATTACGGCAAGAAAAGGAGCCGTTTATTTTGACTCTGCAACTTCCTTTGCTATGATCCGCGGACAGCATGTTCAGCTGACTGTGTTGGGAGCTATGGAAGTCTCACAGGATGGAGACATTGCCAACTGGAAGATTCCGGGGAAAATGGTGAAAGGAATGGGTGGAGCGATGGACCTGGTTGCTTCAGCAGACAACATCATTGTTGCGATGATGCATGCAAATAAAGCAGGTGAATCAAAGATCCTGAAGAAATGTACACTTCCTCTTACAGGAGTTGGGTGCGTGAAAAAGATCGTTTCTGACCTTGCAGTTCTTGAGGTGAAGGATGGGAAATTTCATTTGATCGAAAGAGCTCCGGGAGTATCCGTTGAAGAGATCGTATCTCTGACCGAAGGTGACCTGGTTGTTCCTGATTTTGTTCCAGAAATGGATATTTAATGAAATACCTCGAAGCCGGCAAATGGGTCAGAATACTGACATGGTTGTTCGCTTCAGGATGGCTCTTATTTTTTGGATTTAGCAATGAAGTACCTGCCGATACAGGCGACGGGTTAGCACATTTCTTTATCTCTCAGATCAGCTGGCAGGACCCTTCGTATTTCTTTGATCACTGGGGAAAACCGGTCTTTATTCTCTTAAGCTCCCCGTTTGCTCAGTTTGGCTTTTCGGGAATGATCATTTTTAATGTACTAGTGTTTTCTGCGAGTATGTTGATCGGATACAAGCTTTTGGATAAGCTGAAGGTATCAGCATGGCTTCAATCACTTCTTCCCCTTTTCTTATTGACAGCAAAAGATTATTGTCTGACCGTCATGGGCGGTTTAACGGAGCCTTTGTTCAACCTTGCATTGATCGTTGCTGCTTTGCTTTTGCTTCAGAAAAGATACTTGTGGCTGGCTCTATTGGTCTCCTTCATGCCCTTCATGCGAAGCGAAGGACAATTGCCAGTATTGCTCGTAGGTGTAATTCTGGCGTACAACAAAGAGTGGAAATACTTTCCAATATTGCTGGTTGGCTTTGTCGTTTATTCGATAGCTGGGGCGTTTGCTCATCATGATCTGCTCTGGTATTTTACAAAGAGTCCCTACTCAATGGGAAATGCCATTTATGGAAAGGGAGAGTGGTCACACTATTTTACCTCATACAGAAATTACATAGGTAATCCTGGGATATTCATGTCGATCCTAGGGGTGATTGGTGCCATTGGTCTGTTGGTTAAAAGAAGAATTTCCGAACTTGAAATCGATCTGTCTTTACTGGCCTATGGGACTTTCGTGGGTGTAGTATTTTCGCATTCATACTTTTGGGCAACCGGACAAAATGGATCAATTGGATTAACGCGGATTGCAACACAAGGGATGCCTCTTTTTCTGATCATCCAGATGACACACTGGTCACGATTTAGTCGCAGAGAAGGATCCAGAATACAATGGGTTTACGGTGTATTATCGATTCCTTTTATCTGGTCATTGGTTAGCAATCCAAAATTTCCGGTTTTAGTCAACCCGATGGAAAAACAGCTTCAATCCACCTGGAAGTTCATCAATGAACAAGGAGTAGGAAACGAAAAGGTCTATTATCATTTTCCATACTTGGCACATCTGATGAATGAGAATCCACTCAGCAAGGAGAGTAGAGCAATATTTACAGGATTTCATCAGATCGAAGAGGACTTGAAAACGAAGATTCCCGAGGGAAGCTTTATTGTCTGGGATAGCCATTTCGGTCCGGTGGAAGCAGGAAGGTCCGCTCAAGAGATGAGAAATACGCAAGGTTTAATTCTCGTAGGGGAGTTTTTATTTGAGGGAACAGAGGAAGATCCTAAGGGGGTTCTGTTATTTCAGCATGTATCAGAAACAGATAGTCTTCCGGACTATCAGGTAAGTACAAAGAGTATGGATGACTTGCATCTTATGTTCGAATCCAAAACGGAGTTTATTAATTTATTCGTTGGTCTGTTAGCGACGCAAAGAGGAAGTGAACTGATTTGCTCAATTCGATCAGAAGAAGGAACGTCTTTGGTTTTTGAATCAGAGGAAGGAGGCTACACCTCTTTTGAATTATCGGAAATTGGAAAGGAGCTTAGATTTTCGATTCCGAAATCCGGAAGCAGCAAGCTTTACGTGTGGAATCCCAACGGTAAAAATGGAAAGATAGAGATCACAAATGTTCAGCTCCGAAGTAAAAAATATCCCAAGGTCTGGAAACCTTAGCGATAAAAATTCATTTCGTCCAGGTATTTCATCACTGATTCCGTCAACAGGTAACGAACATCCTTGCCCATCTTAATAGCATTTCGGATAAACGAAGCAGATACTTTCATGACTGGTGCATCATCGCAGAAAACAATGCTTGGGTGCTTGAACAATAGTTGATTCGGATCATCTGACTGGATGTCATTTTCCTCCTGAAAGGTCAATGCACGTGGATACACATAGATCTTTTGATTCTTCAGAAGATAATCATGATTGTACCACTTGTGCAGTGTTCGTAGATTGTCTTCTCCCATAATTAAAGAAAAGGAATGATCAGGATACAGCTCTTTCAGATGGATCATGGTATTGACCGTATAACTTGGCTTGGAAAGCTTGAATTCGACATCCGAAGCTCTCAACTTCGGGTTATCATCAATCGCGATCTTCACAAGTGCCAGTCGGTGGTGGTCAGCGAGGATCGTATTCTTTTCCTTCAATGGATTTTGAGGAGAGACCACAAGCCAAACTTGATCAAGCTCTGTGTAATCTGCCATGTAATTGGCAATGATCAAATGTCCGACATGTATCGGGTTGAAAGTTCCGAAATACAACCCCACCTTCATGAGTTTGCTACAAAATCGTTCACAATGACTGTTGCCTTTTTGATGGCAGTTTCAAGCTCATCATTGACAAGGATCACATCAAATTGAGAAGCTTTGCTCATTTCCTTTTCAGCCTTTTCCAATCGCTGACGGATCTTATCTTCTGTTTCGGTGCTTCGATGTCTTAGTCTTTCTTCAAGGGTTTCGATCGAAGGTGGCTGAACGAAGATCGCAAGCGCGTTTTCTCCGAATATCTTTTTAAGGTTCAATCCACCGATCACGTCTACGTCAAAGATCACATTTTTCCCCTGTGCCCAGATCCGTTCGATCTCAGAGCGCAGCGTTCCATAAAAGTGATCCGTATAAACTTCTTCCCACTCAATAAAGGCACCTTCTCTGATCTTTTGCTTGAATCCTTCGATCCCCAGAAAGTAATAATCTTTACCGTCTGTTTCATTCGGTCTTGGTCCTCTGCTGCAAGCAGATACTGAAAACGATAGATTCAACGAAGGGTCGTTTAACAACGCATGCACGATCGTAGTTTTTCCAGCCCCGGAAGGAGCAGAAAAGATGATGCATTTCCCTTGTGATGTAGTAAAACTCATTATAATGTGTTCAATACCTGCTCTTTGATCTTTTCCAGACTGTCCTTCATTCCAACAACCAGTTTTTGCATTTCTGCATGGTTGCTTTTACTTCCAAGTGTATTGATCTCTCTTCCGATCTCCTGAGAAATGAAACCGAGTTTTTTCCCCGACTTTTCCATCTTCATGGTTTGATTGAAATAATCCAGGTGATGACTCAAACGCATCTTTTCTTCTGAAACATCCAGCTTCTCGATATAAAAGATGAGCTCCTGCTCCAGACGATTATTGTCCAGGCCATTCACCTCGATCTCATCAAGTCCCTTTTTAATCCTTTCGCGAACAGTTTCGATGCGTTCGTTCTCATATTTGGGAACATCGTTGAGCAGTGTTCTGATCTCATCAATACGCTCATTGAATTCGTTCTCTAATGCAATTCCTTCTTTTCTTCTGAATGAGTTGAGCTCGACACACGCTTCTTTCACAAGTGATACAAGCCATTTCTTCTCGTCTTCCGATAATTCTTCTCGCTCGTTGATGTAGATATCAGGCATGCGGATAATGATGCTCATTAGGTCCTCCGTATGCGTCCCGATCATTTCGGTCGTTTGTCTGAGGTCCTCAGCGTAGGATTTAGCAAGGTCTTTATTGATCACATAATTGCGCGTGTCACCAGTGCTGTCGATATTGACAGATACATCGATCTTACCTCGATCCAGTTCTTCCCCGATGATCCTGCGGATCTCAGGTTCCAGTTCTCTGTAGCTCCCCGCAATTCGAACATTCAGATCAAGAGATTTGCTGTTCAGCGATCGGATCTCTACAGTTACTTTTTTGGATTGAAAGGTACCGGTTACCTTACCAAAGCCGGTCATCGACATCAACATGACGTAAAAATTTTCTCAAAAGTAGAAAAATTAAGGCGAATAAGAGGTTTTAGGGCCCTCAGGACTTTTTCCATTTCAATAAAGCACTTCCTTTTACGGATGATGTGATGTATACACCAATAAAGATGATGATCATGTAGAAGATCTTTTCAAGTGTGATCGTTCCGGTATAATCATCTGCAATACCAATTGCACTTAAGGAATAGGCGAAGAACATGACGAGTACCGGTTGGAGGTAAATGTAGGCGCTTGAGACACTTGGACTAAGGTATTTGAGGCCATACATCGTGAGTAGATAGGTCATGAAAGTAACACCCACTATTACATAGCCGATCTTGATCCAGGCCGATAATGGGATGATTTGAAAATTGGTATCGAACAATTCGGTGATCGTTGGTGGGAAAAGCAAGACGTAGATCGTGCCGAAGGTAAACACATAGGTGATCACTGTTAAAGGAGAGTACTTTTTCATTAGCGGTTTTGCAATTACCAGATAGATGGCGTAACTGGCAGCATTGATGAACAGGAATAAGTCACCCAACATGGAATCCCCTTTTCCGGTTCCACCTTTAAGTGTTAATAGAATGGCTCCCATGGCTCCCAAAAGAATTCCGATCACTCGTGTGTTGGTGACCTTTTCTTTCAGAATGAGATAGGACAGGATCACCACCATGATGGGGTTGAGCGCCATAATGATCCCTGAATTGATGGAAGAAGAAAGATTCAATCCATGAAAAAAGAAGAGCTGATTAATAGCGACGCCAAAGAGGCCGCAAGTGGCAAGTAAAAGCAAATCCTTGCGATGCACCTTTTCTTTTACAACCATCATGCGAACAAGCCAGAACAAGGCGGTTGCGCCTACAACACGGAAAAGAATAAAGACATTCGGACTTAAATACGCGGGCATAACTCCTTTGGCGAGTACATGGCTTGCACCATACAGTGTGTTTACCATGAACAGAGCAAAGTGAGCAGAAAAGTTTTTCCCCACTCCTTTAGGAATTGAAAGATTTTACTGCATCTTCCACAACGGATTTTGAATTCCCGATGAATACCTCATCACCGTTGATCATGAATGGTCGCTTTAAAAAAGTATACTCTTCAAGCATGTACTTCCTGTAATCAGATTCCTTCAGATCCATGTTGTTGAGACCCATGGATTTGTACTTCATGGCTTTTCTTGAGAATAACGCTTCATAGGATCCAACTTTGTCCTTGATCCAGTCTAACGTTTCAGCATCGATGTTCTGCTGCTTAATATCCTGAAGCTCGACGTCTTTTCCCGGATTGATCTCTTTAAGTATGCGCTGATTGGTGCTACAGCTACTTAGATGATAGATCTTTTTCATGCTTAGTTATTCTGAAGATATTCCTGATTTTTCTTACGGTCTTCTTCTGTCCCAGGAGTATTACATCCCTTTTGCTTCTTCGTGAAATGGTGGATCCACTTCACCTGTAAATGCGCAGGGTAGTAATTACTTGAATGCCACTGAATGGTTGGCTTCAATTTGTTCATTTCATACAATCCAAGTATAGGCATATAGAACCCGAAAGTCAAATAATCCCCTTTTTTCACACGGTAGTTGAAACCGATGTGGGTGTGCATTTGAATCATGAAATCTTTTTGAAACTTTTGTGGAGCAATGGAACCAGATGCGTATCCTGCTTTTTCAGCAGAAAGGATATTGTAGTTGGCATTAAAACCTAATCCCGTTTCCAGATGCCAGTCGTCTCCGATCTTTCTGAAACGATCGGCAGTGAACCTTGCTGTCAAATAACCATTGTAGAAACTTGATCTGGATTCTTCCGTCCCCGTCAATTCATTGAACGGATTGTACAATTCATGTGTAGTCTTTTCTTTACCGCCGATGTAATCGAACCCTAATCCCCAGTCAAATCGGTGCCAAAGGTTTGATTTGATTCGTTTGGCAACAAATCCGTCAGGATTTTTCTTTCCCATACTTTCAAGTATTCTAGAAGGCTTCAGGCGATAATGAGCCATCCCTACATTGATAAAAGCACCTACACTTCCTGCCGGATCGATGACATCAGCAATCGGTCTGTTTGTTGAGGCATCATTACCTTCATATCGAGTATCCTTTCCCTTTACCAAAGTAAAATTGGGTCCAAATGAGATCTGGAGACCATTTTTGGTAATCTCTCTATAATCGCGGGCACCCCCAAAAAAGTCACCACGACTTTTACCGGTAAAATCGCGCGTTTTTTGTCCAAAAGCGGAAAATCCTACACTCAGGATCAATAAAGATGGGATGATCAGGTTCTTCATATTCTGATTTTTACACAAGGTACAATTATTCACCAAGCAATTCAAGGATCTTGTCAATTACAACAGGAGAGTCCCAGTTATCATGGATCTTCTCGTCTGCCATGATCTGATCCATGATCTGGTCCTGAAATTTACCTCTTTTGATAGCGTCACTGTAGCGAATGGAGCTAAACGTTACCTGTGAGTATAACGGCATCCACTTTTCAGGGTACAACGTTGAAAATTTAGCTTCGATCTTCTTGCGAAGAAGGAAGTCAGGATCAGCAACGTAGTCTCTCATTACGTGATAATTGTATAAGGAAAGATCCTGAAGTGCATCCCCGTCAGGCTTACGCGTTTCCGAATATTCATCAAAGATCGCAGCCCAGTTTTCGTTGTGTTTTTTCATCAAATCCGATAGCACAGTGCAATCTTCAAATCCGGCATTCATTCCTTGACCATAGAATGGTACAGTGGCATGTGCTGCGTCTCCCATAAGTGCTACTTTACCAGCAGTCCAAGGATAGCATCTAACAATTGCCAGAGAAGACAAAGGATGATCTTCCCAAGCTTCGGCCACATTTGGCATCATATCATAGAAATCCGGGAAGGTCGTTTTGAAAAACTGATCAACGTCCGCCTTGCTTTTTAACTTATCAAATGCATTCGCATCTCCTTCATGAGGCATGAACAACGTACATGTGAAAGATCCGTCTTCATTGGCAAGAGCGATCAGCATGAAACGTCCGCGTGGCCAGATATGCAAAGCGTTCTTATCCATTTGGTAAGAACCATCAGCATTTGCAGGAAGCAAGATCTCACGGTAACCGTCAGAGATGTAATTCTGACTGTAGTTGAAACGATCGAGTTTCTGCATCGACGTGTATCGAACAGCCGAAAATGCACCGTCAGCGCCAAAGACCAGATCGGCTTGTTTTTCAAGCTCTTCCCCAGTCTCAGTGTTTTTTAAATGAACGATTCCTTTTACCGGATCAACTTTAATACACTCATGATTGTAATGAATCGTCGCATCGCCATAGTTTTCAGCGATGTCCATCATGGTCGCATTTATTTTTCCTCTGGATACGGAATAAATCGCCTGACCATCTTTGCCATATTGCTGATAGGTAAGGTTTCCATTGGTGTCGTGCATCATTCTGCCGTACATCGGAATTGCGATCTTACGGATCTCGTCGCCAACACCAACAGCATCTAAAGCTTTCCACCCTCGATTGGACAGTGCAAGGTTGATCGATTTTCCGGCAGAGATCTCAGCCTTACGAATATCAGAACGACGCTCATAGATCGTAACTTTATATCCGGCTTTTGAAAGATAAACTGCCCAAAGTGAGCCCACAAGGCCCGCCCCGATAATGATCACATTCTTTTCCTTTTCCATCTTTTATCTTTTTCTTCTCCATTCTCTGGAGTAAGGTGTTTCAAAATAATTATTTCGTTGTCTTTCGGCCTGTTTTTTCTTGTGAATGGCGTTGCTTGCTCTCCACAATACGATACCTCCTACCAGAACTGCTATTGTTTGAATAGTCAGATTAATATACGTTCCACTTTGATCCAGTGCTCCCGAAAATTTCGCTCTGATCAGCGTTTGTATCGTCAGTTCATCCATTATTGTATCGCTTTTTCCAATAGAACTCCAAACCAATAACAATCTTCAAAACTATTATATAATGGTGCCGGAGCTACACGGATCACATTTGGTTCTCTCCAGTCAGCAACAACTCCTTCTTCAGACAAGGCATCAAAAAGCGATCGTCCCTGACCTTTTGCAAGAATAGACAACTGTGCGCCCCTTTTTGTTTGATCAGCTGGTGTAATGATCTCAAACGAACAACGTTCCTTGTTTCTTTCTGAAACTTGATGGATAACAAATTCAAGATAGGCAGTCATCAGGTCACGCTTTGCACCGATCCTGTCCATGCCTGCTTCAATGAAGATTTCAACAGCTGCAAGATGCGCTGCCATTCCAAGTACCGGGGCGTTACTCAATTGCCATCCTTCAGCTCCTTCCATTGGTACAAACCCTGGTTCCATAAGGAATCTTTTTTCCTTGTTGTAACCCCACCATCCTGCAAAGCGTGGAAGCTCTGGTCGGTTAGCGTGACGCTCGTGAACGAACATTCCGCTCACTCCTCCTGGGGAAGAGTTCAGATATTTATAGCCACACCAAGCTGCGAAATCAATTCCCCAGTCGTGTAATTTTAAATTGATATTTCCTGCAGCGTGAGCAAGATCGAATCCTATCACAGCCCCAACTTTATGACCTGCCTCGGTGATCTTTTTCATGTCGAACAATTGTCCAGTATAATAGTTAACACCACCGATCATAACCAAGGCAAGTTCATCGCCTAGCTCTTCGATCTTTGACAAGATGTCTTCTTCGCGGATCAAATGCTCTCCTTCTCTTGGCCATACTTCAACCAGATCCTCGGATACATTAAGTCCGTGGAATTTTACTTGAGATTCAAGGGCATATTGGTCACTTGGAAATGCTTTCGCTTCACAAAGGATCTTCTTTCGTTTACCTTCAGGTCTATAAAACGAAACCATCAATAAATGCAAGTTCGTAGTTAACGAGTGCGTGACAACCACTTCTATAGGTTTGGCACCCACGATCTCAGCGACGTGTCCGGTTAGGTTTTCGTGATACGCGAACCAAGGACGTTCCGCCAGAAAATGTCCTTCTACACCGTATTTTGCCCAGTCATTCAGTTCTCTGGAAATGTATTCGGCCGTTCTTTTCGGCTGCAATCCAAGACTGTTCCCTGTGAAATATCGAACGGTTTTATCATGGAAAGTTGGAAAATGGAACTGGTTTCTGAAGTCCTTTAAGGGATCCTGTTGATCCAATTGTTGTGCGAATGACAGTGTATTTTGAAATTCCATAGCTAAAATATGCCTTATTCTTCGTGTGTTGCCTACAGTCGGCAGGCAAAGATAATTATTCTTGGGGCCATAACGTGCTACTTTTATTAGTTGAGATAAGGTAGATTCCTGCTTGAATATTAATTTTGTAGTAAAATGGATAAGATGCAAACGTCAACAGATATTTCAAGAAAAACATCAGAGGAGCTTTTCGAAAAGTCAAAAACATATTTTCCGGGTGGAGTGAATTCCCCTGTAAGAGCTTTTAAATCGGTTGATGGAAATCCGCTGTTCATTAAAAAAGGCGATGGTTGCAGGATCTGGGATGAGGACAACAATGAGTTCATTGATTTCTGTTGCAGCTGGGGTCCACTGATCCTTGGGCACAATCACCCTGAAGTGTTTAAAAAGGTGGTTGAAACCATGCAAAACGGTGCAAGTTTTGGTGCGCCGACGAGATTGGAGAATGAACTTGCTGAATTGATCCTGAACAGAAACCCGTTCATTGAAAAGATCCGATTTGTGAGCTCCGGAACAGAAGCGGTGATGTCTGCCTTACGTTTAGCAAGAGGATATACAGGTAAGAACAAGGTGTTGAAATTTGAAGGATGCTATCATGGTCACGTGGATGCACTTCTGGTAAAAGCAGGAAGTGGTCTGGTGACGTTTGGTGAGTCATCAAGTGCTGGAGTTCCTGAAGCGTTCGCGAATCAAACACTGGTTTTACCGTTAAATGATGAAGCTGCGTTGAGAGAATGTTTCAAAGAACATCATGCTGATATGGCGTGTGTGATCATTGAGCCGATTCCTGCGAACAACGGGCTTTTACTTCAGGAAAAACATTTCCTTTTGTTACTTCGTGAGCTGTGTACCGAATACAACGTTTTGCTCACCTTTGATGAGGTGATCTCAGGTTTCAGAGTGGCCTTCAGTGGTGCAGCGGAATTATACGGGATTATTCCAGATATTGTGACTTATGGGAAGATTCTTGGTGGTGGTTTGCCTGTAGGTGCCTATGGCGCGAGCAATGGGTTAATGAGAAAGGTTTCTCCTGACGGACCGGTTTATCAAGCTGGAACATTATCCGGAAATCCGGTGGCAATGGCGGCGGGTATTGCTCAATTGACAGAATGTTCAAAGCCTGGGTTTTATGAAACGCTTGCTGAGAAAACAAACCACTTTACTTCCAGGATCAATAACTATGCAAACGAAAAGAACTATCCATTCGAATTAGTGTCGATCGGTTCGATCTTCTGGCTTTCATTCAATGGAAAGAAAAGGATCCATAGTGCAGAGGAGATCGACCCAAACATGAATGGTTTCAGGATCATGCACCGAGAATTACTGAATAGGGGTGTTTACCTCGGTCCAAGTGGTTATGAGGTAGGTTTCGTTTCAGAAGCTCACTCCCTGAATGATCTAGATATGGCAGCGAAAGCGATGGAGGAAGTGCTGGATATGATCTACGGATAGACCTACTTTTCTTCGCAGTTTTTCTTGCGCTTGAGCATTTCTTCTCCGCTCATCGTTTCGTATTCCTTGCAGATCTTTTTCTTTTGATCGTTCAGCTTACGATGTTCCTCTGCCTTTTTCTCGTCGGCACCCGTTTCAAGTACTTCGGCAGAAATATCATTCAGATCCTTACTGACCTTCATGCATTCACAGAATTGAGCATCTTCCGAAGAACAGCTCGATAAAAGGCCTCCAAGAACAATGGATATAATGAGTAGTTTATTCATGTTGCAAAAATAAAAAAGCCGTCCTAAAGACGGCTTAAAGTTTATGTGAATACCAATTAATTCGTTGGTTTTTCAATTCGGTTCACCTTCATTTCTTCTTTCAATTCCATTCGCTGGTTCTTGCGTAGTTCGCGAGATTCCATCTCCTGTAATTTTCTGTCGGCCTCCTCTCCTTTGTAGTACACTACTGAGGAAATACCATTCTCGATGCGCTCGATTCGTAGTGTTTTTACTCCGTTGTTCTCTTCAACATAAACACGTTCCTCAACTATGGCTCCAGATTCAACATTCATAGCAGCTATTTTCTCCTCTGCTTCCTCGCCTTTATATACTTCCATGGTTTCTACTCCATTTGTAGAAGTATGGATCATTATGGTTTTTACTCCATCCACCTCTTCAATTGAAACCTCTTTCTTTACTTCATTCTTAACGACTTGCTTTTCTGAATTTACCTGAGCAGAGGCAACACCTCCTGCTATTAGAAAGGACACTAAAAGTATTTCTGATCTCATAAGTATAAGTTTTAATATATGACAAAGCAATAATATTAAAAAATCCCTTGCCGAATTGTTATTTGAATGTTAAAAGCAATTAAGAGACCTTTTCGCTGAAGTAATTGCTTTTAGTAAATTCGCTAAAAGTAAACGCATGTCTAAATTACCAAAAGTAGGGACAACGATATTCACGGTCATGTCACAGATGGCCAATGAATACCAGGCGATCAATTTATCTCAGGGATTTCCGAATTTTCCGGTAGATGATCAACTGATCGAGATCATCAAGTCAAAAGTGGATGAAAATATCCATCAGTATGCCCCAATGGGAGGTAATCCAAAACTTTTGGGAGAACTATCCAGACTTACGCTCGAACAATATGGAAGATCGGTTCATCCATCCGAAGAAATATTGGTCACGGCGGGTGCAACCCAGGCTATTTTCACGGCAATTCAGGCGTTGGTAAATAAGGGTGAGGAAGTGGTGATCCTTGATCCAAGCTATGATTGTTACGAACCACCGATCGTTCTTACCGGAGGAGTTCCAGTGCATGTTCAAATGGCCGAGGACTTTTTACCGGATTGGCAAAAGATTCGTGAAGCAGTAAATAAGAATACCAAAATGATGATCATCAACAATCCGCATAACCCATCGGGTAGAGTTTGGAGAGATGATGATTATGTGGCGCTGGAGGAGTTGATGAATGATCATCCGCAACTGTTGTTGTTGTCCGATGAAGTGTATGAATACATCACCTTTGAGAAAAGACACAGATCGGTGAATAGTTTGGAAAACATTAGGAACAGAAGTATCATCGTTTCTTCTTTTGGGAAAACCTTCCACATTACAGGTTGGAAAATGGGTTACATGATCGCTCCTCCGACGATGATGAAGGAGATCAAAAAAGTACATCAATTCCTGGTGTTCTGTGTAAATAGTGTCGCTCAGGAAGTGTTGGCAGAATATTTACGAAAGATCGATGTAAGTAAGCTGGGTAGTTTCTATCAGCAGAAAAGAGATTTGTTCCGCTCTTTAATGGCAGGAAGTCGTTTTGAACTTCTACCTTCCGAAGGGTCGTATTTTCAGGTAGCATCTTACAAGTCGATCTCTGACGAGCTGGATACGGAATTCGCTAAGCGAATGGTGATTGAACATGGTGTGGCATCGATCCCGTTATCGGTGTTCAACGACTCAAGACTCGACCAGAAGCTGATCAGATTCTGCTTCGCCAAGGACGATGAAACGTTAACCAAAGCAGCAGAGAAATTATGCATGATCTAAAAGTTGCCCTTGTTCAGGCCGATCAGGCGTGGGAGGATAAAACGAAAAACTATGCGCATTATTCGGAGTTACTTGCCGGACTGGAGCAGGTAGATCTTATTCTTCTACCCGAAATGTTCAACACCGGATTTAGCATGAACGCTGCAGCCCTTGCCGAAGAGAAGGCAGGTGTAGGTGTTCAATGGCTGAAGGATCTCGCAAGCGAAAAGAACTGTGCGGTCTATACATCAATGATCACAAGTGAAGGGGGTGCGTTTTTCAATAGAGCCTATTTTGTTCTTCCTGACGGAAAGATGACAACCTACGATAAACGCAAGTGTTTTGGATTGGCGGGAGAGGATCTCACCTACAGTTCAGGAGAAAAAGAAACGATTGCCGAGTACAAAGGATGGAAATTCAATTTGCAGATCTGTTACGATCTGAGATTTCCTGAAATAGTGAGAAATAAGATCCTTTCCAACGGTTTGGTGAGGTACGACGTTATCTTGTATGTTGCAAATTGGCCTAAACGTAGGTCACTTCATTGGAAGACTTTACTTCAAGCAAGGGCAATTGAGAATCAGTGCTATGTTCTGGGAACAAACAGGGTTGGATTGGATGGTTCAAACCTGGAATACTCCGGAGACAGCATGGTTGTAGGTCCTTTGGGTGAGGTAAAAGCTGCCGAAGAAGGTAAGGAGGAGATCGTGATCGGAGAATTGTCTGCCGCAATGCTTTCAGAGGTAAGAGAAAAATTACCTTTCCTTAAGGATGCTTAAGACAATTCTGAAGAAAGTGATCAAAATTTAACAGTCTGTTTAATTCAATTTGTAGCCAACTTTATTTTAGTTAGTTTTGTTTTTAATTAACCACGTAAGTAATAATTAATTATGAAAAAATACTCTACTCTTGTTATGGCTTTGGGAACTGCCTTCTTTGGTTTTTCACAAAAGGTTTCCGAGTCAATGATCGTTTCAAACAGACAGTTTGCAACGGAACTTCCTGCTGAAAAGCCAACAACAACTCCAACTTATAAGGCTGGCGGGGATGTTGTTTGGTCAAATGACTTCTCAAATGCTACTGATTGGACTGTTAACAATGATGGCGCTACTGGTGCCGGATTTGGATGGGACATTGGAACTACTGAGCAATCATGGTTTTTTAATTCAGTGATCAACTCTACTTCAGATGGAGCGTTTGCTGAATTGAACAACGGTAATCCAACATTATCTCCAGGCACTCAGTTGTTGGATGTAACCTATACCCTTACTACAGCTGCACCTATAGATGTGAATGCTCTTTCTGGTGGGCCAAACAACTACATCCTTGAGTTTATGCAATATGGAGCACAATTCAATGACGCTCAAGAAGTTTACATCTCAACAGATGGTACGAACTGGATTTTGGTTGGTGACAACTCTGACATTGAGCCTTTGACAGCAAACGGCGGAGCTGCATATACAAACCCAACTGTTAAAACGATCAATCTATCAGGGTTTATTCCTGGGGGAACAAATTCTCTTTGGATCCGTTTTAGCTGGACTACAGCCTTCCCAGGTTCTGCAACCAATCCAAACGTATGGATAACATATGGATGGATGATCGATGACGTAAGAATCCTAGAAGCATATTCAGATGAATTTAAACTGAACGAAGTATTCACTCACGATATCTTTAATGCTTGGGATTACTATGAAACACCAACTGCTCAAACTGTACCTTCTACAATTGGTATCTCTATCAAGAATGACGGAGGAACTGCTCAAACAAAAACGATCGACGTAAACTTTGATCTTGGTGGTACATCAGTGTACTCAGCAACAACTCCAGCGGTAACGCTACAGCCGGGCGAGTCTGATACTGTTTGGTTTACAACTACGTATACTGCATCAACTGTAGGAACTTATACGATCACAGCTACATTGCCGGCGGATGATAACCTAGCTAATAACTCAGGGACTACAGAATTTAAGGTTACTGATTTTGTGTATGGACACAACCATGCTCTAGGTACAACTAAGTTGAGCTTCTCTCAAGAAGAATTGATCGGTATTGGTAACCTCTATGAGATCAACGCGAACCAGGAATTGAAGGCGATTGATGTAGCATTTGCTTCAGGAACGACTGCTGGTATCTATGTAGATGTATTTGTTTATGAAGTGGTAGCTGGAAGCATTCAAGACCCAGGAAACTTTGATGTTGTGAACTTCACATATCAGATCCCAACTCCTGCACCGGTTTCTGGAATCACTACAATTCAGTTGCCTACACCAACTACCTTGGAAGCAGGTAAATTGTATTTTGCAATTTTAATGACATCTCAAACAGCAACAGAAAAATTGGCAATCAAGACTTCTTCTGCTGGTGATGCTGATTTCTCAACAGTATGTTACGGCCCTTTCGGCGCAAGTAGTGCAGTAAACTATTTCGTAGGATGGGGTGTTGCTCCAGCGGTGAAATTGAACTTCGATCCTTCAGTTGGAATCAACGAGGAAAGCGGAACAGTTGCATTGTCTGAAGTATATCCTAACCCAACAAGCGGAAATACAACTGTAGATTTCTCTTTGTTGAACAACGAAAACGTGAAGGTTCTTGTTCTTGATGCATCAGGAAGAATTGTGAAGACAGTTCTTGAAGGTGCTCAAACTGCAGGTGATCATTCAGTATCTTTCGAAGCTGATTTCGCTTCAGGTGTTTACTATGTGAACATCGTTACTGAAGGAACGACTGTTACGAAGAAGTTCATTAAGAAATAATTTTAGGTTAACTACCTTTGAAGGGCCGGTAGTGTACCGGCCCTTTTTTGTTATGAACTGGTTCGATTTCGGTTATCCCGGCTTATTTTTATTAAGTTTCCTTGCGGCAACCATACTGCCGTTGAGCAGTGAAGGTATGCTCGTTCTGATGCTCGCATCAGGATATGATCCCTTTGCTTGTATTGGGCTGGCTTCTTTTGGAAACATATTAGGTGGGGCAACCAATTATTGGATCGGAAGGCTGGGGAATCCGAAATGGCTGTTGAGGATCGGGCTGTCTGAATCGAAACTGAATTCCTTTGAACAACGGATAGCCAAATATGGAGAATGGCTGGCATTGTTATCATGGACGCCTTTTTTAGGTGATCCCTTGACCGTCGCATTGGGTTTTTTCAGGGTACACTGGTGGAGAGTACTCCTATGGATGTCAATCTCAAAGATCCTCCGATATATTATCCTCAGCATACCTTGGTTAACGGCCTGAACTTTACAAGGAATAACTAACTTTATGCAATGCAAATTTCAGTGATCATTACTGCGGGAGGAATAGGAAAGCGTTTTGGCGCTGCCATCCCAAAACAGTTTGTGGAGATCAATGACACGCCGTTGATCATGCATACCATTGCTGCGTTTGTGCGTTTTGATCCAGAGGCAGAGATCATCGTTACACTGCCCGAAGAATGGATCTCGTATTGGAATGAGCTGGTAGCAGTTCATCAGTTCCGCACCTCGGTTAAAATTGTTTCGGGTGGAGAGGAGCGTTATTATTCTGTGAAGAACGCTCTGACGCATTGTTCAGGAGAATACATCTTTATTCATGATGCTGTGCGACCATTAGTGAGCGAAGAAACCCTTCAACGATGTCGAGAGGAGGTTATCGCGTCAGGTGCAGTGGTACCGGTGATCGAAATGAAGGAATCCATCAGAATGATCAGTGATCAGGGCTCTGTTGCCGTGAAAAGAAGCGATTATCGTATTGTGCAGACGCCACAATGTTTTCGTGCAGAACTCGTCAGGAAGGCGTACGATATTCCATACCACAACGGAATTACGGATGATGCCGGTTTGGTTGAAGAAGCAGGCGTTCAAATAGCGCTGGTGGATGGCAACGAAGAGAACATAAAAATTACGACCCAGAACGATCATACGATCGCAACTTTATTCCTGAAGAAATGAAATACAGGATCTTAACGGATGAAGAATTAAATCATTTCGGAGATGAACTAGTTCAGTTCTTGATTGTTAACGGTGTACATGGTGAAGAATGGGAAAAGCTGAATAAGGAATATCCCGACAAAGCATTGGAGCTGGTGGAGATCTTTAGTGATCAGATCTTGCAGAAGGTGTGCGAAAAGATCAAGGTGCTGGAATTCAGGAGTGCTGATCGCCTTTTTGTATTTTATCTGGGAACGGAGCACATCGGTTTGATCGGATTTCAGACAGATGAAATGTCAACTGCAGATTTTTCGACACCGGAGAACATACATAAGACATTGAGTGGTACTTTTGAAGGCATTAAATATTTTAGATCAGAAAAAGGATATCAGTGGGAAAGAGAAACTGAGATCCATAAAATGATCGAAAACGGATGTGTTCCATCAACAGAAGAGTTTTGGAGATCCGTCCAGGAATTAATCCAATAATTGAAAACAATTAAAACAGAAAAATGAAAAAACTAGCAGCATTGTTTGTATCAGGAATGATCACGTTAACAGGTTTCGGGCAGTTGCCAAGACCAATGGCAAGTCCACAAGGAAAAGTTGAACAGAAAGTTGGATTGACAGACCTGTCAGTATCCTACTATCGTCCATCTAAAAATGACCGTGTTGTTTTTGGTGATGTAGTTCCGTTCAATGAGATCTGGAGAACCGGTGCGAACGAAAACACAAAGATCACGTGTTCGGATGCGATGATCTTCGGGAAAGACACGCTGAAAGCAGGAACCTATGCGATATTCACGAAACCTTCGGAAAGTGCATGGACGGTTTACTTCTATACAGACTATTCAAACTGGGGCACACCGGATGAGTGGGAAGAGTCAAAAGTAGCGTTGACCTTGAATGCGCCGGTAGTGAAATTGAATGATGTGGTTGAAACATTTATCATCACTTTCGATAAGACAACGACAAAATCTGCTAACCTTCGTTTTGCTTGGGATAAAACAGCGATTGAACTGGCCTTTGAAGTACCGACAAGCGTTAAAATGGATCAGAACATCCAGAAGATGATGAACGGACCTTCTGCAAACGATTACTTTGCTTCTGCAGAATTCTACTACAAAGAGAAAAAGGACATGAAGCAGGCGTTGATCTGGGCAACTAAAGCGGTTGAATTGAGAGGAGAAGATGCATATTGGATGTTGCGTTTGAAGTCGTTGATCGAAGCTGAATTGGGCGACAAAAAAGCAGCGATTGAAACAGCTAAAAAATCAATGGCTGCTGCTGAAAAGGCTGAGAATATGACCTATGTAAACATGAACAAAGCATCTATCGAGGAGTGGAGTAAAAAGAAATAACTCAACTTTTTTGTAACCTTTTCAACTTTTTGCCCTATACTGAGGTACAAATTTTATCTTCTTATTATGAAAAACATACTTGTAGCTGTATCGATCGCCGGGATGAGTTTGACTACATTCGGAGCGCCTTTAATGATGAAATCCGAATCGTCTTACGTGAAAGTCGATAAGAAGAAAAAGAAAGCGAAAAAGAAACGCAAGCACGGAAAGTGCGAAGCGTACAACGGATAAAAAGAAGCCCCAGTTTGGGGCTTTTTTGTTTCTATACATTTCCTGTCGCGTGGTATCGATCTTTTAGATAGCTTTGAACTTCATAAGAGCAGGAATTTCGAAAATCAAAATCATTCGTATTGAGTTCAGACCTAAAAGTAGCATTATGTGAACGCTTCGGCGAACACCGCATCCATGAACTTCCCGTGAAGGAAGGTGAAATGCCTTTGCTGTTAATGGAGCTCGAATCCAAAAGCCCGGTGTCTGTGTTGATGACCAATGGACTTTCGAACTTTAAAATGAAGGTGCCCGAAAAAATGGCCGGAAGAGAATTCAATGAATTGTATTTCTGCTTACCGAGCTACTGGGAATGGAGTGATCTTGAAAATCCCAGAATGAACTGGGTATATCCATGGATCCAGCGTTTAACAAAATTCGTTATTGAAAAGGATACCTGGTTCGGTCCCGGACATACCATGCCGTGTGGTCAGGATATGCAATCGTTGTCGGATACCATGTTGCAGAATCATTTCTTCCTTACAGATCCTATCCTGCTGTCGGATGAACTAAAGCCGGTAGAGGTGAATGGAAATACGGTGCACTTCCTGGGGATCATCCCTATTTTCCCGGACGAAATGGACTACAAACAGGGCAAAGGAACATTCAAGTTACTGAAGAAGTTAAGCCAACATGGGGTTACGGAAAAACTGGACGATTATCGAAGTACGACCCTCAAAAGTAAATGGATCTTGAGGAGGTAATTCCTTCATATTATCAAGTATTTTTAATAAAAAATTTTGTAAGTTGCTGTGTAATACTGCGACTATGAATTCACGTGTTCAACTTTTTCTTTGTTTTATCATTTTTTGGTGCTTTCCTATTTATTCTCAAACTGAAATCCCCGGAGCACACAGGATAAATGTTGGAAAAGACTCAATATCAAATGAAAATTGGAGTTTTTTGCAGCAATATTCCAATGCCTATTCTTCAAGATTGGTATCAGATCAGGGGACTATTGCTACAATCGTTGGATCAAGACCGATTAATTACCTCAAGAATGGTTCCTGGCAACAAATAGATCCAAAGTTGAGACAAAACCCGAATGGGTGGTTGGCGGCAGATCAACCGAATCAATTATTGGTATCCAATCAAGGAGAAGTGTTTTTCAAGGCGAACAGCAATTCTCCATTTGGATTTAGAACTGGGATGATTGGATTATCAAATAGCTCATTTTCTGAAGATCCGGTGTTTTCTTCAGAAGAGAATTCCGTTGAATTTTTCTATGGTCAGGTAAAAAAGAAGATCTATGTTTTTGAAAACGCTGTAAAATACCATTATGAAATTGATGAATGGACTGAAGGTGCACTCTCAATTTCCGAAGAGATAGAATTGATGAAAGGTTCGATCTACCGAATTGAAAATGGAGAATTGATAATAAATGACCTTGATCAAGAAACGCTCGCTAGATTTTCGGTACCTATCGTGATTGATGCTCATGGAGCTTTTACCCAGGGGAAATATCAGGTTAAGAAAGTGGAAGATCGACTCACCCTTTCCATTACGGTGGATGAATCATGGATCTTAGATCCTTTAAGAGCTTTTCCGGTAATTATTGATCCAATCGTTACCGGTCCTACATCCAATTGGACAGGAGGGAATATGCCTTCCTGTATTATGCCGGCATATAACCGCGACTCTATTTTAGTTACAATTCCTGGAGGTGTTATGGTAACTGGGTTATTTGTTACGGGGAGTTTTTATGCTGATCCTTTTACAACGGCTACTATGGGACAAGGTGAAATGAAATACAGCACCAATTGTGGGGCATCACAAGGTTTTATTGTCACAGGCGCTAACTCTTCTTTTCCCGGAACAGCTTATCTTGACAGCGTAAACATATTGAATCCGCTAACTTGTTGTTTCCCTGAAACGTGCTCAGATACTTCGTTCTGGTTAACAATGATGCTTGGAAGAACCGGTCCGGGAACAGGTTGCAATACGTCATACATCAGATATGATGCAGCCACTACTTTGTGGCCATTTAAAGCGGTGATCGTTGGTAAGACGGTCGAATCATATGGAAGTCAATGGAACGTAATTCAGACCAGTATTTGTTCAAATACTTGTGAGCTAACGGCATTGGCTTACGCCATGAACGGTGTACCTCCATATACCTTTTCTCATCCGTGGTCAGATGAAATAGTAACACAAGGGCAAAGTATAGGATGTGGCAATGGAGCAAACAACCATCAGTTTACGCTTACAATTCCAAATTGTCCGATCTATTGTGACTCAAATTTCACCTCACTTGTTGTTCCGCCAGCTGTTATCACTGATGCATGCGGAAATACAATTACAGGTATGCCAAGTGAAACGATCACGATAAAACCGGCTCCGCATGTTTCGTTCAATGGGAATACTAATCTTTGTTCAGGTGAGGAAACGTCCATTCTTCTGGATGCATGTTTAACAGGTGCGCTGGCATATTGGGAAGGGAATGGCACAAACGGAGTTGGTGGAATTTATCAGGTAATGAGCAATCAATCCGGAACGACAGATTCAACTCAGTTCATTGCCTATTCATCCCTCAACAACTGTCAGTCGGATACTACATTAATCACAGTGTACAATAGCCCTGTTCAGCCTGCCCTATACTCATGGAATCCAAATCCTGCGATTGTTTCTGAATCGATACAATTCTCCAGTGGCACTGGAGGGGATATCATCAGCTGGGAATGGACGATCGATGGAACAACAGTGTCAGGCCAACCTCAGTTTGAAATAATTGAAAACAACCCCGGAGAATATGAAGTTTGTTTGATCGTTACGTCTTACCCAAATTGTCCTGATACACTTTGTAAAATGGTCACTATTGCGCCTGCCACAGTGCTCGCGCCAAATATCATTACTTCAAATGGCGATGGTGTTAACGATCTTGTTGCCTTCAGATACCTTGAGTTTTATCCAAATAATAGAGTTTCGATCTTGAACCGATGGGGAAATCCCGTTTTTCAAGAAGAAGGGTATCAGAATGACTGGGATCCAAGAGATCTAACTGAAGGCGTTTATTTCTATCACGTGATCATCAATGATGGAGAACAAGAACTTCAGGGATTCTTCCATTTGGAAAAGGAATAGAAAGGAAGCTGACGGTCCGCGGCTATACCCTCGCCGCATCAATAAAGATAATGGAATTCACTGAAAATGAAACTGCGACGGAGTATAGGTACTGTTATGCAGATTCATTATAACTGATGATGCAGACTCACTTGGAACTGATTTTTTTTCCATCCATCAGTCGTTTGGTTCATTACCCCTAATTGCAATCTAAGGCGATCAATAAATACAAACCCTAAGGCAATATACAGTCTATTTCTATCAAAAATTTCTACTGTGTTCCCACTACCGATATTGCGTTGACCATTTATAAATATTTCATTATACAATGCTAAGTATAAGGTGTTCTTTACCAATTCCTTGTTCGTTAGCGCGATGTTTAAAAACAAATTGTAACGGTATCGAGTTCTAA
>Ga0208671_10000060_pt1 | contig 78969 bp, 71 predicted proteins | sample ColrivemetaGS759_FD_187606 | JGI IMG/M metagenome (GOLD analysis project Ga0208671, IMG submission 187606) | Estuarine microbial communities from the Columbia River estuary - Ebb tide ETM metaG S.759 (SPAdes) (version 2) | ecosystem: Environmental > Aquatic > Marine > Intertidal zone > Estuary ...
CACATTTTGACAGTGACCTCCGGTTTTGCGTCAAAAATTGTGTCGAAAAAAGGAGGTTTAGCATAGATCAACTTTCAATTTTCCAAAAATTTCTACCCGCAGAAAATTTCATGCCAATACTAGTTGATGGATACTAGTTGGATGTTCAAAAAAAAATAATTTTTTCGAGATAGGTTGTGCTCAATAACATTTGACAAGAAAAATTTATTTTGTTTACAAATATTTTTTTTATACATCTCTCTCATCTGCTAATTTACAAATAAATTGTAATTTGCAGAGATCAGCTTTTCCCGGCAAACATGTTTTTGTTGATCCCAACCAATCATCTACAGTAAAGTGTCCGTCCTTATTTGCATCGCAGCTAGGTTTGATATTATCCAAAGTGTAATCCCAGCCAATCTTTTTTACAACATTAGATAATGTCTGAACTCTTTGGGGCATAAAATGCTTTTTAGCATATTCAAATTCATTGTTGGTAATTTCTCCATCTCCGTTTCGATCAAAATGTTTTTTGATACATCCTAGTGCATCCACCCGAGTGTATCCACAATCGTCGTTAGTAGGAAATCCCAGTAGGCTAACAGCTTCGTTATAAGCCTTTAGTTTAACCCAATCCAACCCCCAAAAAGCTTGGGTGGATTGAATACAAAACAACAATAAGAGTAATAAAAACATTTTCCTTTTTAAATAAAAAGAGGGTGAATAAAGGAAAATACAAATACATTTGTGTGCTTGTTGTCGTTAAAAATTATTATGGAGGGTTTGGTGAATGATGTCACTCATTTGGTGAAATTTGTGCTTTTAGGCGATATTGGCGTTGGAAAAAGTAGTATCATGAATCGATTCATGAATAATGAATTTGACAAGAATATCTCTCCTAGTTTGGGTTCTGAATTTCATACCCATACTTTTACTTGCTCTAGATCGTTCAAAGTTCAATTTTGGGATACTGCTGGAGGCCTTAAACATGCAAACAACAGACAAATATACTATCTAGGCGCATCAATCTTTTTTATTGTGTATGATATGTGTGATTCTCGGGCACTAAAACAAGTTTTAAATTTATTGGAAGAGATTCGTTGGAAAAAGGATGAAGAATTGAATGCGTTTTCAACCGAGTTTAAAGCAGGTGCTATGGTTTGTTTAGTGGCTAACAAGAGTGATATGAAGCATATGCGCCAAATAAGTGAAGCTGATGGATTGGAATTTGCTCAAGAGTATAATCTTCATTATTTTGAAATGTCTGCAAAAACTGGACAGGATGTCAAAGCAAGTTTTGAAGCAGCTCTATTGGCTTTTGATGCAATGGATGCGGACAATAGAAAGACTGGCGGCACCGGGTTGACGCATATATTGGATTACCCACCCAGTGAAGATTTTGAATATGAGAGTAGTGAAAATGATGTATGGATTGAATATAATGGCCGGAGAAATAAATGCTGTTGTATTTTACTTTAAAAACTGAAACCTTGTCCTTCTTGAAACAAATTGGTTCCTTCGAAATAGTTGCTAGTTTCCAAATCCATATCATGATCCGTTACCAAATCGTCAACCCGACAAGCTAATTCGAACAATGCCGTATCCTTATCGCCCTTATTGTGGTTAATTTGATTCATTAGCTCTTGCAAAGCGCGTTCACCAGTATCGTTAATTTGTGAAATGACTAATTTTTTATCCCAAAGAAGTGCCGTTTCTAAAATACGCAACGCATCCTTAATAATACACACATCGTTTCCTGCTTGAGTAATAAACGGTAAAACGTAATTAAACATGCTCTTTTCCACCACCAGTGTGCGCATAATTCCTTCAGCTAATTTTTGAATTCTTTCGTTTGGACACTGGCGTCTATCAGCATCACAAGCTGTAAACATTTTTAAAAAAACGTAAAGCGCTCTATATTTGACAATATTATAACGTTCTCGGTTTAGCTTATTAATTACAGAACCAATGACACCGTATTCAATAAGCTGTAAAACGTAAGGAGTGCCATCAGACACAAAATTTCCTAAAAAGAGCAATGCTCTTTGACGAATCTCAAAATCGTTATGATCTGCCAACTCCACCATTTTCTTATCCCAGCCAGTACGAGTCATCATTTTTTGCATGTAACCTTCTCCAATTTCAATAAACATGATATATCCAATAATTTTGACAATAAAGAGCTGAACACCGACAACAGTCACCCGCATCATAGCCAACATGCGGGTAAGCATAGAGTCTGTATCGGTACCAATAATCATTCTGGACATTTGAAGAGTATCGTGTTCATTTTGAGTCATGATGAGTGTAAAAATAGCCTTATAGAGATTTGCACAAAGACAAATTACATCAGGACTCATTTCATCGCGTGAAACAGGCTGAATATCTTGAACCACCTTTTGAAGAAAGGGCCAAATACCGACACAAAAAGCAGTTGGGACCTTGTACGTTTCATAGCCATAGAGCGCTCTCACCAAATAAACCATATAAGGCATCAAACTTAAACGAACATCATCACTGGTCAGTTTTTCATTATAAAGCAAAAAAAGCTCTTGAAAAAATAAAGACTTTGAATCTCCCATATTCAAAATTGGAGATTTAAAAATGTCCATTACTGCTTGTTTAGAGGTTAAAGCCAAGTTGCTAAGCACATCCCAAATGCCTTGTCTAACTTTCAGTGACATACAAGCATTATTGCCTTGATGAAAGCGCAATAACATGGTGGGAATTGTTTCTGAAACAAATTTGCTTTTAAAAATGGCAATGGCCAATTTATCGTTCTGATCTTGTTGAGTAGAAGTCAAATTTACTAAACAAGACATGGCACATTCTACATATTCCAAGCGATGAGGCTCTGTGGTTTGGCAATACTTTACCAGAATGGGTATATAGGGCAAAATATGGCGCATAATGTGACGTTCAATTTCTTGTTCATTAGCAATAGAAATCATATGCTTTAAATGCTTCAATGTTTTCAAATCTCCTTGCTCTAGAGCTTGAGGGTTAAAGTTATCCAGATACGTTTTAAACTCTGAATTTTGTTGGGGTTTTTGATAATCTCTACGCTTGGACAATTTTACTTCTTTTTTTTCTTTCCGCAGAGAAATTTGATTGTCATGGCGCTTCTTTGTTTTTCCAGAGATTCCCTTTTTAAATTCAGACTTGCGAAAGGAATCCATTATTTTTTTAAACCACTCTCTTTTATATTAAAATTATACACTCCATAGCTGTATGGTCAGAAAGAGTAAAAAAGTTTTCATCATCTCCATCAAAGAAAATGGGCCGAGCAAAGCTAGAGTTTCCTTCAGGAGCGTATAAAAAAGTATAATCAAGACACATTTGCTTGTCCCAGTCCTTTTCAAGCGTTAATACACGTTCGCCCTCCATGGCATAAGTAACAGGAAAATCAGCACATAAATTAGTTACTTTCCAATTATCATTATCCAGCTCCTGTTTAAGTGTGCTTAACAGGCGCTCATACTCTAAAGGGCTACTATGCGCATCCAAATTAAAATCACCACAAATAAGCGCTGGCGCTGGGTGTAAAAAAACTTTGGAACGAATAAAAAACGCCAATTCTTCCATCTGTTTAGCTCTAGCTCTAATAGTTTCGTTGGTATCCCAGCCAGTATGTGTTGACTGCATATGTGTATTAAAGACGTGTAGATATTGACCAGATACTGGTATCCGAATTAAGCTATGCAAGCAAATTTTAGGCGCCCAGGAATCAATAAGCACCCCAGCCGAATAATGAAGTGCGTCCGTTTCGATAATAGGATATTTGGAAAGTGTTACAACGCCAGCATCCAAAAAGGGAATTTTAAGCGATAAATGATGATCTGAAATGATGAATGGTGCAGCACCCCCAATAGCTGCATGTTGAAAGCCACATTTCTCCGCAGCATCTAAAAGTTTATGCTGTCTCCAAGTAAAAGTAGCAAACATCTCTTGAAGGCAAATAATACCAAAATGAGGAAGATGTTCCCGGATAAAAATTTCTAGGCGCTCATTCTTCCAATCATTGGCCACATTTTTAACAAACCAAAGAGAAGGACGCATAAAAATATTAAAAGATAAAAGACGCAAAGCGTTGCCTTCTTCCATTATACCCACATCTCTTAAAATCATCCCATCACCTCTATTACTGTTTAAAACAACATGCTGAGAGCGATTGATAGCATAAGGTCCCAGAAGCACTGCTCCGCCCACAATTATACCGCCTATAGGTCCTGTAAGCAATGTAGCGCCAATAGCAGTAGCGCTGCCAACAAGATAATAAAGTTTTTTCATGCCAGACCCTTCTTTCTTTATTTTTTTGATTTGCAAAGTTTGATCACCATATTAAGCTTTTCAACGTCTTTACGATTTTCCCACATTTTTTCAGCAAGGCGAACGCGCATAATGTCCGACTGGAAAACATCTTGAAGCTTGTAAAGACCAGAAACGACTAAAAGCGTATTGTCATGTTCAAGAAGCGATAATGCTTCTAAAGCGTGATAGAGCGTATCATCTTTTTCTTCTTCTTCTTCAAAAATCTGGTAATGTTTGACAGCCTGAAAAAATAATTCAGCATTAGCATCGCTGTAATATAAGTCTAGCAAACAAGTATCAAGATCTTTATGTCTGGCAGTAAAGAGTGGGCTGTCAATTGCAAATATAACTTTAATATTTTTTAAAAAAAGTGCAAGATTTTTTTTCATGGAACTATATTCTACACCGTCGTAGTACAAAGCGTTGATGCGCATAATTAATGCATGAAGTTTCAACTTGATCTTATTGTCTGACATATTTTTTTTAAAACCTACCCCTTTTATTCTTAAAAATTTATTTTTACTTTATAAATGTGGGGTAGCGATAATTTGGTTTTTCGAAACCGAAGAATGAAAAACGGAACTGGATGGGTTCATGTTTCAGAAAGTCCTTCTTTTTTGGATCGCTTTTTAGCAGCTGGGACACTTTTTATGCTCTTTTTTGTTACACTACTTTATGCCGTTATAGTTCCTTTTATTGTTTATCTTACTTGGATTTATAAGAGTGTGTTTGGGTCTGTGTTTATATTTGTGGTATTTTCTACCCCATTTTGGGCTAGTGGGCATTGGAGAGCTTTTGGTAACACATTTGGATTTCGGGCTTGGAGAAAATATTTTGAATTGCGGATATATAAGGAGGAAAGATTTAACCAAAGCAAGAATGTGTTGCTTTGCTATGTCCCACACGGCCTTTTCCCGTTAGTTTTGCCGATGCTAAGCGAACCAGTTTATGATATTTTCCCAGAATTTCAAGAACAAACGCCCAGTATGGCTGTCGCCGATATTATGCTTTGGACGCCAATAATTGCGCCACTGCTAACTTGGCTGGGATGTATAAGCGCTAAAAAAGAAGTGATGCGAACACATTTGCGATACAACAATGTAATGGTATTGCCGGATGGAATTGCCGGAGCTTTTCATTCTCAAAGAGATGAGGAATGTGTATATATTAAGAAGCGAAAGGGGTTTGTACGTTTAGCAATTGAAGAGGGCTCTTTATTGGTGCCAATTTATTGCTTTGGGCATTCCCAGCTTTATGATGTTTATCCCGGGCACAAATCTTGGATAGCAGCGCTGTCGCGCCGCCTCAAATTTTCAATCATTTGGTTTTGGGGCGTCTGGTGGTGCCCGCCGATACCACATCGCGTACCATTATTGGTAGCTATCGGAAAGGGGATTAAAGTAAAACAAAATCCCCACCCTACCCCAGAAGAAGTAGATGATGTACATATAGAATTTATAAAAGCGTTGAAGCAATTATATGATCGGCATCGGGATAGCGTACCAGGTTATGAAAATAAAGAACTTTTTATTGCTTAAGACGCGCTTTGCAAGCCCCTTCTTATTTAAAAAAAAATATAAATTAGTTTTTATTTGTTTCAGATGATTCATTTTATTTTTTGCAAAAACAATTTTATAGTTGTGTGGTTCTTCTCAAATGTATATGACGATATATATAAACTTCAGGACGACCGAGAGCTGGAGGAGTGGTTGGATGAAAAGCTAAAATAAAATCTTTTATTTCAAAATAAAATACATTCCCATCCTTCTTGCTTCCATTCAAATTCTTTCACCAAATTATCCTCTCGTTCTTCCCACACCAGCTGCGCAATCAACTGTCCTGGTCCCTTGATTCCTGTCGTCTGGTTCCAACACAAAAGAAATGTAAAGATTGATTTTTGTTGTGATTCTACGCATAAACAGTAGTAGTCGAGGCAGTGTTTTCCGAACGACACGACCCCATTATTTTGTAACTTCTGTTCCTTGCTTCCATACTGGTACCAGTATAATCCCCAGCCCAGCGTATAATAAAGCTGACTGAAATTACAAAATAAATCTTCCATTCTCTGATTGTTTTCTAGTACTTCTTTGGCATCCAACAATACATACCAAAATATCACCGATTCCATTTTGGCACACCACAGCATAACTTGTCTCGTATCCTTTGTGGATCTTGCTCTATCTTTCAACATTTCCGCCAAAGGTTGTATCGAATTGATCCAGCCCAACTCAGCTGAAGCACGATAGTAAGATAGTGCCTTCTCCTTATCATCTCCATCGTCTCGAAACCAATCTCCCAGCAAGCTCATCGCCAGTGGATTGTTTTGATTCGCCGCTTTTTCCAGCCAATCCAAAAAAGCTTTCTTGTCCTGACACACAAACTTCAAGCTATATTTAAAATACCACCCATACTCCGCTTGTCCCCAGCTACATCCTCCCTCCGCGCTCTTCTTGAAAAACTCAAACTGCTCCCTTCCTAATGAAAGCCATCCCGCCAAAAAACAGCCCAGCGGCTCTTCGGCCCTTGCAAATGCCCCTTTCATGGAACGCTGCTCTATTTTTGCGTTTTTCATCACATTCACAATCCAGATGGCCACTTCATGTCCTTTCGCTGCTGCTCTTTCAAAGAAAGGAAAGCTCTCCTCAAACTCAAAAAGTTGAAACTTAAGCATAGCTTGATTAAAAATCATAGTTGCGCTCTTCTCTGCTTGCAAAGCCTCTCTATTTTTAAGCATATTAGCTTTAAACATCTTGTTTTTTTACAAGCCCCTCCTTATTTAAAAAAAAATAAATTTATTATAATTTTTTTAGTTCTTTTCTTAAAGCTTTGATAATCCACGGTCTTTCATCTTCAAGTAAATCCTGTTCCGTATCTTTATCCATACTATCTATGCAAACATCGCAATAAACTTTCTTAGGAAACAATTCTCCAGCATGATAATAATTGTACTTGTGCTCTTCTATTCTGTCCGGATTCATATGCAAATACCAACACTCGTCAGATTCACATTGAATGCGATCCTCTTGTACTTCTACAAACATGGAAGGTGTGGTGATGGGGCATTTTCCTTCTTCCATAGCGTCCCAAATTAAATCATCATCTAAAACGTTTTTCCATGATTCTTCCAAGTCACCATCTTTCTCGTATTGTTCTAGTACTGCTTTGGTGCTTTGTACCACTTCAGGAATAATAATGTATGGTTCATCTCGTAGAGCTTCAACTTTTCTTTGTCGTTCATCAGCTTCCAGCTTGTATTGTTTTCTAGTCAATACATGCTTGAGAGTGTCGATATCTTTCTTTGATAAAGATTCTTCTTCGATTTTGCGCTTGAGACCCTCCATTTATTTATTTTAAAATATTTTCTAAAATTTCCAATTCTCTGGTAGCGCTTTCTGCCGAATCGCTTCCATGCACTGCATTTTCCCGCAAAGAACGCCCATAGATGGCGCGAATGGTTCCGCGTTTGGCCTTTTCGGGATTGGTTGCTCCCATTAAATCTCTCCATATTTTCACGGCATCTTTGCTTGGATGCGTTAAGCGCAAAAGATAGACATTTCCGGAACACATGTATTCGCACAAGGAAATGAAAAAGTCTCCATCTTTATGCGGTGCATAAATTTCCTGAGCTTCTTCCATGGTAAGTTGACGACAGATCATCAAATCAATGGATAATTCTGCTTTAATAAGCAAACTGACAATGCCACCGGCTTCATAAAATGAAGTGGGTTTGATAATTCCAAAAGTATATGAGTGTGCCCCTTTCATCATTGTTTTATTTTTGCCAGAAAAAATCTAATGGTTTCTAAAATCCCACCTACAAGACATATATACAGTGGATTTAGTATTGGGTAAATCATATATCCTCTTCGATAAGATACTAGAAAGATAAAAGGCAAAAAAAGCACTGGATACACATACACAAAAAGCCTGCTTTGCAAAATGCATGTTGTGGGTTTTTTCCATCCCAGAACAAAGATGATTGGAATAAGAGCGTGAACAATAATATCAGCTATTGATAGGAGCTCAACCCCATTTAAGGGAACAATTAGAAAGAAAAATGTAGTGCCTAAAAACGTTTCGTAAAGTGATAGTATGTCTCTAAACCAATCTTTTTCTGTTTCCCCGCGAATGCACCAAATAAATATGCCAAGCGTAACTTGGTTTGAAAATGTGACCATTGTAGAAAGCGCTTGGCGCCAAGAGCCTCCTAGCGTCCCAACGACATCAAAAACGGCTATAAGAATTAAAAGAATAAGCAAGGCCCTAAAGATATTCATAATTAAACAAAACAATTTATAATTATAATAATAGTTTATGTTTCTTTTTGCAATTAAAGATGGATTCGGATCCGGATTTATACAATTTGGTGCGTTCAAAATTTAATGGCGTTCCCAATGAAACATTTGAAGATATTCCTTTGGAACGGTGGATTGATATGCTCAGTTTTGAAGATCAAATAACGTTAGCGGAGCAACTTTCAGAAAAAAAACAAGAAAACGGAACAATGGTTACACAGAAAGATGTTAATGTTATCAGCGATGCACACAAACAAATTCCTATTGATGTGTGGGCTGTAATGCTAAAAAATTCAAAAAACAGTACCTTGCGTGCTCTCTGTAGAGTAGATGTGTTTTTTCGTTCAAACTGTTTTTCCATTATCAAAAAAATTGGAACTTACCGTCACGGAAACGATTTTTCTGAGCAAATGCAATATAGAGGCAGTTCAGAAGATAGATTGTATCATAAACAGCATCCGGTAGAGTATTTGATTGCGTGGGAAATACGAAAAGTGGCCAAGAAAACTCTGGAAGATCGCAAAACTACAAGCCGGTTTTTTTTTAAAAATTACAAAGAAAAGTTGGAACTTGAATTGTATGTTTCAATAAGTCCAGATTCTTATGCGGTATTGTATCCCAGAAACGATAAAACAATAATATATTTAATCTCAGAAACCCCATTTGGTCAACTTTCCGGAAGTGAACATGCGTGGTTTTTTACTTCTATTCCCAAATTGAATAATCTTATGCAGTTGATGGTTAAAGAAAATTTTGATTTATGGAAGGTCGAGGCTGATGAAATATTTGAAACACCATCAAAAAAGGATGGAAAGCCATTTACATACCAAGGAATGCGTAAAAGAAAAGATGTCGTTCGTATGACTAAATGTATTACCTGTAGAATAGAGCCGGCTGTTTATCATTTTAAAGGTATCGGAAACAATACCCCATTATATTGTTCAGATAATTGTGCTACAATTGATTGGGAATTGCAAAAGTAAATAAAAAATGTTAAATTTATTTGAGGCGTTCCTAATTTTGGATCAAGATGGTAACCGTATTGTTTCCAAAACGTATGGAAAGAATCTCCCCGATGATTTGAATGTGTTGATGCACAAGAATCTACCGGGCCCCAAATTTATAGCAGAAAAGTACATTATGATTTCTGAAACAGTGGCTGACGTGAATTTTTATGCGCTTTGTTTAAACACTTCCAATGAGATACTCATGGAGTTGGCATTGTCTGTATTTATAGAAGCACTTGCTATTATTCTTTTGGATAAAAATATTTGTAAGCGCAATTGTTTCTTGGAATATGATAAAGTTTTGGAGCTCGTTGATGAAATGATTGGGTTTGATGGAGTTGTTTTAGAGTTTGATTCTGAAACGCTAGCGGCGCGTATACTTACTCATCGGCGTACAGCAAAAGAAGAAACTAAAGGTAATGTAAAACTAGTAGCAAAAAGTATTTGGGATAATCTATAACAAAAATAAAATAAGAGTTTTATAAAGGTGTTTGGTATTCCTTTTGTATATGAACCCCAATAATATACAGGAATTTGTAGCAAATCGCGTCATTGAATATCTTAAAGAGCGTGATGAAGAACTAAAAGCTTTGCGAAAATGTAAATGGAATAGAACATGCGGTATTTGTGAGCATGAATTGCTTGATGGTGGTATACAATTTGAATGTTCTGGATGTGGACGGAATATGCATGATGTATATTTAAAAACATTTATACATGAACACTATTGTATATCCTGCTATGATAAACACTTTCCGAAATTAAAATAAATATGTCTTTTAAGCATAGGGCCTTGTACGCTTATCGCGCTCTTCCGCCCCCAGATCAAAGAAATTGGAGAGATTATCTCCTCTTTATTCCTCGATATGTTGTAAATTTTATATTACGGGTGCTCCGAGTTTTTGGCTGGCGCTTTATTGTGTTCCTTTGCGCCTCTCAGCTTTGTCTTAAAGGATGTGCTTATTATTTGAGTCTGGCAGTTGCTTTACCGCTTTTAAAAAATGTATTTGGTATTAGCGCCTATCATTTCCAGCTCTATATGATGATTACAATGCTTCCTTGGAGTATCAAACCCATTTTAGGATTGTTATCTGACTTTTTTCTTATTGGGGGTTATCATAAGCGTTTTTGGCTTTTCAACGCTTTGGGGGTGGGCGCTATAGGGTGTGGGTTGCTCTTTTTAGCCTATCCGCTACATTCGGCTATAGGGATTGCTTTATGTTTTATGGGGGTACAATATGAAGTGGCTCTTTTTGATTTAATGAGCGAGGGGGCTTACAGTGCTGCTATGCGCAAACACTCTTACACTGGTAGCGATTTAGTGGTGGTAACGCAGGTATTCCAGCACGTGGGTGGTATTATTGCCATGTGTATGATTGGACCTATGGCTGATGCCAATTTATTTTATCCACTTTTTATTATTAATGCTGTCATGTGTTGTACGCCTTTAATTCCTTCCATTTTTGGTTGGCTGCCAGAAGAAAAATATCCTTACGGAATACCCCATGGATCGCCAGATTGTTGTAGCAAAATTGGAGTTCATCCGGTTGAACATACCCTAATTGAAGGACAGCGTTGGATTATTGGTGTTATTGCGTTCACTGGCTTATCTGCTCCGGTAGCTGTTATTGTTTCCAATGCTATAGATGCTGGATATGGGTTGGTTTTAGCTATACTTATGATGAGCGCCTCTTTAATGGGGGCTTATTTTGTTTTTCCTCGTTTAGTATTTAATGTAGCTCTTTATCAAGTTGTTTGTTTGTTGGGTGCGCCATCTATTGGTGGTGCTATGGATTACTTTTATACTTCTGGCGAAGAGTGTGTGCCTGGTGGTCCTCATTTTTCCTTTAAATATTACCAAACTTATGCTGGACTGGTAGGCACAGTATGTGCGCTTTTTGGTACCATTCTCTATCAGATACTTCTTTCCCGAATGCGTTTTCGTTATGTATTTCTGCTGACAGCAATTTTAAAAGCGCTTATTGGCCTTTCAGATCTTTTTATTGTTACCCGAACCAATATTAAGTGGGGTATTTCGGATCATGTAGCTTATATTATTGGCGAAGCCGTTATGGAGCCAGTACTCTCCGCTTTAAACTATATCCCTGCTATGGCGCTTCTTTCTCGTGTCAGTATTGAGGGCATGGAGAGCAGTACGTTTGCTTTTTTGGCTGGTATCAATAATTTTGCTGCTATGATTTCTAATATGAGCGGGGCCTTTATTTTTCGGGCTGCTGGCGTTAAAACAGAGCTTCCTTGCAATTTTGACTCTCTTTGGATTCTTATCCTTTGTTGTCACTGCATTGGTCCCATGGTAACTGGTGTCGGCTTTTCTTGGCTGATTCCTGCAACGCCTCAAAATTCCAAGCTCAATGCTGACGGCACAATTTCATCTCCTGATGATGATGAAATTAAAGAAATTTCACTTGATGATGACGATGATGAAGAAAAATCTCCTTTTAGTGATGATGATGAAAATTTATTAACTCATAGTCCCTTTAGCAGCATGGATTGCGAAATGGAACTACTCTGAAAAAAAATTATTTAAAGTTACTAAAATCAAATTTCATCGGAGCAATCTTTGATTTTTTCTTCTTAACTATTTTTACGCGTGGTTCCCCACTAGTTATTAACTTTTGGACATTTTTTTCTTCGAGTTCGGTGTTTGGTGCTTGTATAAAGCTTTCTTCTGTTCGGCTGCGCATAAATTGTTGTGCATTTTCAATAAATTGGTTCGTTTGTAAACCTGGTCGGTGCGTGGCACCGTATATACCAACAGCTCCAGAAACTAGTCCAACGGGCCCTAAAGTCATTAAAGGTATTGATGCTACTACCGCACGTACAACATATGCATTTCGCGCTTCTAAAGCTGATATTAGAGAAGCATAAGCAATGCCCAAAGTTCTTAATCGTGGTCTGATAAGTAGCTGTGCGTCTTCATAATGCTCTGCTACATTTCCGCTCCAAGTTTCTGTTGTTATATCTGTTAGTGTGCGTGCACCAGCAAGCATAACAATAAATGTAAGTGCGGTTAAATTAATAAGAACTGGTGTAAGTGATGTTAAATAAAAAACAAAAAATTCCATCTTTCCAATGTTTCCAGAAAAAAAACTTTTAACAACCGATGCAGGTGATAGCACTGATAAATCTAATGTGGCGTTTGAACTAAGTGCTCCATAAAGTTTTGAAAGAATACTAGTAACCGTATCAGCGCCTTCAGCGTGAATCCAATCTAGAGCATTCGTAGCCACCCATTTAAGTCCGCCTATAACAGAAACTCCTGCTCCAGTTGGAACAATTTCTGGGATTAAATTATACATGGCATTAAAAATGAATCCCGTTATCATTACAATTACAAAAAAATAGAAAATTGTAAATCGTGATCTCTTGTTCGACAATTTTTCATATTCTGCATTTAAAGCGTCCCCTTTTTGTTTTAACTTGTATAGTTCTCCCATTTGAAGCATTAATTCATAGATACGCTCATCTGACAATGATTTTGGGAAATTAAATCTTTCAATTTCCTTCTTAAAGGTTTCAAAAAGATTTACTCGGAAAAAACGAAACCCGCCTTCGTTCAAGATCCATTCCCGAAAACGTAAAACATTAGCACCTTCAAGATCGATGGCATCAATTTGCTTCGTTACACTAAGTATAGCGGCTCTCAATAATTGCTGTTCCTCTTCAATCAACGCTCTAGTACGTGTTCGTGATGGTGCTAAAGCGCGTATTTGACGTTCTAAATCATCAAGTTCCAGTTCTGATTTTTTGATATTCACAATAAGATCTACAAATGTAGAAAATTGTTCTTCTTTCTCCATTTTTAACTCCTGTGAATCAGAGGCTTCCACTTTAAATGCAGTTAAATAAACATCTCTTTTGGACAATAGAACATTGTCTGTTTTCCAATTATCAGTAATATCAAGCTCCTCATAATTGTTTTGAATGTACAATTCAACCAATTTGATGCCGAAAGATTCTTGTTTGTCTCGATTAATTCCGTTACGTTGTTCCCACGTAATTAATGCCTCTCTTTGAAGGCGTAATTCAAGAGCAGCTTGATTACTAGAAGCTTCTATATCCGGTAGCGATACACCAATATCATTTGAATAGTGTGGATTCCATACATACAAATCGCGTATTCCATACAAAATCAAATTTAGAGTTTCTGGATCGTACCCAGTTTGTTCATACAACAAATCTGCTATTTTTGCTTCATCTGGAATATTTTTTTCATCATAGAGTGCTGTAAGACAATCTACAAGGAATTCGTAATCTGATATGCTCAATTTGGGCGCATTTTTCATATTTTTGTGAAGACTGTCAACAAATTCGTTCAAGGGCAAACTATTCTCTATTTTTGAAATGGCAACTTGACAATTTTCAATTAAAAATGGTTCAATTTCCGAAATCATGATAGCACCAAATGTTAACCGATCGTACCAAGCAGCAAGTACTTCAAAATCACGAAACTCGGTTAATACAGAAGGCAGCCACTCATAAACAGCGTCAACATAAACATTGAGCATATCTTTAAACACACCCATATTATCTAGATATTTCAACAGTACAGACTCTTTCCATTTGTCTGTTCTAGTTTGCTTCTTTAATAAATTTGCCATAGCTATAGCAAATTCTTGTGCCTCGGTTTGAAACTTGTTTTTGTCATGTAGAGCGTATTGCATTTTATCAGACCAAAGCAACAACAAAAAGTTTGCTGGGGTCTTTGCTTGAGTTTCAAGGACGCCTAATGATGCTTCCGTAACCCGCTGCAAAAAAATTGAAAACACATAAAAGATGTGTTCAATGAGGACAGAAAGATTCTTTGCAATGAATCTACAAATAAGTTTTGCAGTGTATGCGTCTTTTTCAATAATACTCTGCAAATCAAATTCAGTTTTTTGGGGGATGTCTTTTTGGTATAAAAGATGCATCCATTGCCAAATATGATGGGTCGTATTTTCGTACAGTTGATGGGAAATATCCCACAAATTCTCTTTGACAGCAAATTTGGCTTTTCTCACAAGTTTTCGTGAAGACAACAAAAAAGTAGGTATTTTTTCCAATCCGATATCTCGGTAATTCGGCTGCATATCAGCATAACGCACATCAAGCAATTTCTTTAAATATTCCGGGAGTAACGAATACTCGGAACTCTTTGGTGCTTCAGACACAACTTTACCAATTGATTGCATTTTCTTTTTATTTCAATAAATATTATACATTATATCAAAATAAAAATAAATACTTTTTATTTTTTAAACATGCAAAACCTGTCCCTCTGTCAAAGAAAAAATTTTGAAAGGCCATTGCGAATAACACTCGTCTATAAATTCCTGATCCTTATGACGATTTTCTGTTAGCGCGCCAGCAACACTAGAAAGGCAATGTAAATAACGTGTTTGGGTGTCCTTATCAAACGTACTTAATCGCTGTAACGAGCCTTTAGTATAAAGACCAAACAATTCTGTTAGTTGTTGATTATCGTCACCAATTAAATTACGCAGGGGTTCAATTAAATTTGTTTCGATAGATTCCGCATCATAATTTCCAGCAGCATCAATGTATACATGATTCTTTTCAATCATTTCCAGAGCAGAACAAATTTCCATTTGTAGCGGTCCGTTACTGCTAAATCGTGAGTTGATTACATTTTTAAAGAATGCGAAATGCATATCTCTTGTTGGGTACTCATTTTGTTTGAATGTGGTCTTAATCCACAGTAAACCATTTGTAAGTTTCTTTGTTTCCAAATTATTCAAAATCATCAAAGCCAAAAAAATATATGATTCGATAAAACGCAAGTAATCGTTCCTGACAATTTTTCCATTGTCGTCGCCCTCAAATTCATAGTAATTATTGTAGTACAGTTTTTCGTTTGGCATCATGACATCGCTCATAATAGGTGGGTAATATTTTTCTTGCAGGTTTTTAGTTGCTTTAAGTCTCGAAACTGTTTTTAAATAATCTTTGCCGCTATTATCTTGAAAAATAATGGGGTCAACATCTTTAAACATATTCGTGTTTTCCTTCATATTGTTTTTTACGTCTTCATTCAGCGTACTAAACGTTGTTGATATTGATTCTAATATCTCTGTAAGATATCCTAAATTACTATTTTCGATCGGAGCATCCATTTCCATTTTTTCTTTGAGCTGTGGTTCCGATAACGTAATGAGGCTTATGATATTGTTTTCAATCTTAGCAACAGTATCATTTTTGTCCGAGTTTAAAACTATTGTTTCATTAGTTTTTTTGGTCTTTTTAGGTGTTGGCATTGGAGAAGGTGGATCAAATGTTGCTGCTGTGATTTTAGCCAGTGCTATATCTACATTTTCCCCATTTGAAATTTCTGTTAAAAACGCAATAACTTTTTTGTATTGTGGTTCTGTGATTGCATTGTATGGTTTTAATGTAAAAACTTTCATAATGATCTTTTTTTTTTGATTTTGAAAAATTAGGATGCTGTATTTTATGAATATTATCAAGTTTTTATTCTGTAATTGTTTTAAGTGCGTTAATAACGGCTGACTCTAAAATTTGGATCATTTGATTAGCCCGATCAATATCTGCTTGAGATGTTGCCATTTTGATAATTTCTACAATAATCCCCGCATAATCGCGAAGTGAAATCAGTCCGGCTTTATATAAACCCATAAGAACGTTTGTCTGTTTTTTAGGTTTAAGGGCGCGAATAGTGCTGGTAACAGCTTTACCCGTGTACTTGTCCTTCAAAAGTTGAATGAGCACATTGTATGCATCGGTTTTGGGCGGTGCGTTTTTAAATTCAACATTTTTCAACCACGCAGTACGTACATAAATCCATCCCAACGGACCTTTTCCGACTCTATGAGCTTTGGTTACTTGTACTGGAAGGTCTCCATCCAACTCAATAGCCTTTGGGCTCAGTCCGTCAAACTCATACCATTTTTTAGATCTTGGATCACGGATACCAGCCGTCCAATGCGATGCCGCGCCATCAATTCCCTTTTCAAAGAAAAAAGCAGCAAGAAGCGTATACTCACCTTTTAGGAGTTCCAATGAAATGATGCTTGAATAATCAACTTGCCCAACACGCTCATCAGGGGCTCTAAACATAATCATTTGTTTATCATTATATACAATATCGGATAAAAATCCATCCTTTTCAAACAGCACTTCTTGTAAGTCGTCCGTTGCCTTATAAAAAGAAAACAGAGATGATAGCATTGTTCTGGGATCATCTTGCAAATCGCTATCCGTTTCAAAACATTGTTTCCAAAAGCTCCGTGTTTTGCATAATGTTTTTTGAGCAGTTGGTGGTGATTGCATAAACCAAATATCTTCCAGAATAGCTTCATGCAACTCATCAACATGCGTCCAACCAAAACGATTTTTGACACTAGATCGGCAGTGCTGCGGATTGTAAGTCACATATACTGATTTTGTCATACGAATTTTGTTTTCAAACCAAGAACCGGGAATTTTAAAGAGAGCTGTAAACAACGAATCATATGGACAACTTTTGTTTGGGTTATGAAAGTTTGATCCGGTGATTATATTTGGTCCGGTCGGGACTTCAATACGCCCATATCTAGATAAAATATCTCGGAGCGGACCAGCAGAAAGCTCAATATTTGGATCAGATAAAGCCAATTTGCCCTGTTCCTCCAATAATTGCAATCTTTTTTCTTCTGTTGCCAGTTTTTTAACCACATCATCAACAGTTTTTTGATAATAATCCACATCATCATTACGTAGAATAGCTGCGAGGAACTGCCATTCCTTTTTTCCCAGGACATTTAACGCTTCGCGTGATTCGGCTAACATCCCAAGTAACATTGTAAACCGAAGCGGTGCTTCTATAATACCGCCCTGCACTTGAAGTGCTAGAATTGATTCGATAGTGAATTGTTCCTCTCTCTCAAACAGATTATCTGCCAAAGCTTCTCTCTTCTTAGCTTGTTTCTCTTCGTGTTTCTGTATCGCTTTTTGCTCCGCTGCGCTTCGTTTTGCTTCCAAAAGTCTTTGTTGTTCTAGCTCCTCAGCTCTTCTGGCTTCAGCGGCTTCTAATTTCTTTTCTCTAGCAACTTTTTGTTTTTTTTCTCGTTCTTCTTCATCGTATAAACGTTTTCTTTCTGCTTGCAACAAACGCTGCTCTTCAGCATATTCTGCCGCGTCCAGACGAGCAATCAATTCGTTAATTTCCTGTGCAACGTCTTTTCCCAAAAACAAATCTCTCAAAAGACCCCAATCTTGTGGTTTCAATGCTGATAGAACCGTTTCAGAGCTAAGGACTTTTTCACCAATTTCAAAAATAAGTTTTGAAACATTTTCGGGTATATCTTTGATATTCTTTACAAGTTCGAATGTGGCCAAAATGTTTGCTTCGTTAAACTCTTTTTGCGCATTTGATTGCGCATCCAAGAACTCGATTAAATTATCACGGGCAAACGTTTTTGCTTTTTCTTCAATAGCAGCATTTTCCCGGCGCAATTTAGCCCCTGATGCACGCAATCTAGCTTTCAAAGTTTCAAGGTTTTCACCATATTCGCCTACAAACTTATTGGTATTTTCAACGTCTTTCATATTTTGAAAACGTCCTGCATTATCAATCCATTTCGCATATTGTGTTTTAAATGCTTTCCATGTCTGGTTTTGTTCGACAGTAATCGCTAGTGCTGCATCACGGATTAGAGCTTTGCGCTTATCAGAAACTGCTTCCAATAGCTGCACGAATTGAAAGTCTCTGGGATTTACAGGCGGAAGACTCAGTAAATTATTATATTCTTTAAACTTTCTAATGGTATCAATATCAATTTTGGGAGGCTCTAATGGGTCGGGAAAGACGAGTTGAAGCGCTTCTTTCCCGAAGCTTTTGTAAAATGTGTTCACTTTCCGTTGAAGCTTTCGCAACGCATTTACATTTTTGTTATATGTATCCAAAAAATCGTTCACAGAAGATACTGTTGGATAGTTTCTGACCAAATCTGTTGTAATAGTTTGCATTGTTTGAACGTATTCTCTGGCAACACGAACATCTGGTAGCGCGTTAATTGCTACTATCAATGAATTCAACATTTGAATAGAGTCTTTGCCGATAAATGTTTTTGTTCGTTCCAATAAATCGTCTACTGCAGCTACATCCAGAACATTAACTTTCAAAAGTTTTTGACGCTCTCCGTTAATTACAGCATAATTTCGTGTTTGTTCAGTAAAATAGAGCGGGCCAAGATGTGTTGCAAATACACGATAGTTAATGGCATCAATCCACTCAGCTTCAATCCGAGGTGCTGTTTCGTGTGGATTTTGAGGGCGATTAAAAGTATCAACCAAAAGCACCAAGCGCTTCAAATCTTTCAAAACATTTGGATCCATTTCCTTGTACGGATTGTATACAGATAAAGACGGATCATCCAGTCGCTTGTCCAGAGAATCTGTCAATTCAGAATAGACGGGCTGCAAAGAAACTGATAGCTTCTCCAAAAGCGCTTGGATTTCTTGATCAATTTTAAAAAAATAATTCTTGTCACGAAACGCAGTTCCAACTTGAACTTTCGTCAGAATAATTTGGTTAATGTCCTGTTCATCATTCGCCAAGCTTTTTATAGTGGCGCAAGCACCGCCACCGCTGAACCATAAAAAGTAAGGACGCACATCATTAACTTTGTTGTCGGGTGTTAATGCATACCACGTTCCGGGGCTTTTGCCAGCAAATTTGCTGCAAAATATAACTGAATTACTTAACCCATCAATGTGATACTGGCAACTTGAAGTGTCGTTTGAAGATGAAAATGGAACCATACCAGCACCACCGCGCTGCAATGCTTTGTTTTCTTGGCGGTACAATTCGTTCATAACGCGTTCAGATAAGACGTTTGTGCTCATTGTGTTTTTAACAGGCTTTTGCAAGAAAAATGTATCGGGGTTTTTTCCTTGAGCTAAAAGCGCATCTTCAATTTCTTCCAGCAGCAAAAGTCTAGCAACTTTGCAAGCATAATCATATACGGGTGCGCTTTCAGGATAGATGGCGTTATAGTCGCGGTTAATCTTTAAGATATCCGTTCCATAATAGGGAGAAATCCAATTGCCCAGCATCCGCGGTAAAAACTGGAAACGATCCAAAAGCCAACCATATTCCGGCAAATTAATAGCCTGGCGAAAAAGTGGGACATCTTTATCAATTTGCCCATCTCTTCGCGGGTCCATAATTTCTTCTTTATCTAAAGGAAGAAGAATATCATCAACCGAAGGAAGAAGTGAAGTCTTCCATACTGCTAAAGACATTTTTTTTGTAATAATTAAAAGTTGTATAAAATTTTGTTAATAAAAATGTTTATTCATTCTTTAATTTTCATGCCACCATTTTATTGAGTTCTGCTTTAAAACAATCTATAACATCTTTGCAGGATATGACATCAAATGTTGGAGGCGTTTCATTATCAACTACAAAATCCATTTCTTCAAAATCATCATCTATTTCAACTTCCTTTTCAGCTGGTTCTTCTTCTGCCAATTGGCTAGAAAGCGCTTCTAGGTTTAAAGAGTTTTTATCATCTTCGATATTGCTAACAAAACCGTGCCAAAATGCATACTTGTGAACATGTTCTTCTGCTTGCAAATGAGTGCACAATAAACCGTTTGGATCTTGGTAAACTATAAACATGAACGGATGCTTGGATTGAGAAACAAACATATCCAGCATACTAATAAATGTATCGTATGCTGCATCAGGATATCTTTTAGTGGCAGATCTGAATTCAGGCGATGACATATGCATACAAACGATTGATGCGCAGCGTTTTATGCTCAAACTTGGTTCCAAGCACAATTCGCGCGCAATTGCGAATAACGCACAAGAAGCGGGTCCATTTTTGACCACATTTTTACAAAGCCGACGAGGATTTTGTGGATCTTCATACAAAGCTACAAAAGGAACAATGTTTGTGTCTTCCATCAAGTAATCAGTATACGTTTTCAACAATGCATCTTGTGAATCCGCAATTAAAGGAGGAGGATCAATATCCATTGGTTCCAAGTCCAATTCTTCATTTTCACCCCCTTCTGACATTTAAAAAAATAATAATAATTAAATTAATATTAATTCTTTTTTTAAAATAAGAGGGGTGGAGCAAAATCATGTTTGGATTCTCTTCTTCGTCAATTGTGCTTCCTTCATCTATGAAAGAACTCCCAGATGATTTGAAGGGGAGTGCTTTGATTCAAATTAGTCCCCAAGGAGAATCTTGCCGACAGGCGATTAAAAGCATTTTGCGCAGCCCCAAGTTTTTTAAAGATGTGCATATTGTCTATCAGGCATTTTCTGGAGAGGATCACTCGTTTTATGCTGATTATCCAGAGCATCGATTAGCGTTGAAGGAAAAGGGATTGGAACCCATTTTGCATTCTGTGCTCAACTTGCAAAAATACCAAACGCTTTTGGAGATTGAAATTCCACCAGATGCTAAAGTGCAGCACGGTACCTTTATGATGGGACTAGATACCATGGCTTATCCGAGTTGCAACGAAGCTGGTGTCTCTTCTCAGTTATCGTTGGTCCAATACGAAAACACGACCCCACGAGAATATTTGGAAGCTTTTTTCTTTTATGGTTTTTTACTGCCTCTTTTATTTCTAGATGGTTGTCGCTCCTTGGTACGTGCTTTTCAGTATCATAGAACATGTGATGTGCGTTTTAGAAGATTGTCCAGAGCTTATCCATCAACGACAAGAGCGCCACCCAATCGTTGGTTTTTGTGGTGGATTGGTACCGGTTCTGCCATGTCCAAACGCGGACATGAAGCTTGCATTCAAAGACCTAGAGACCAGGGCATTTCTTTTGTAATGCGCAGCATTAAAACGCACCGCTATTTGAATTGGATTGGAACCTGGTGGGTTGGTCTAGCTCTTTATTATGTCCTTTTTGCGCTTCCTTGGTGGAATTTGTTTCTTTCGCCGAGCTGGGGATTGGGCTCCTATATTGTCCGTGACATTACTCAACTACGTTGGATTTTATGGTATCTGTTCCATGTATTTCTATTGGGCATGGTATCTTGGTCCAGTGTAGATGATTACCCAAATTATATGCTGGGCCCGCATGTAATGCTTTCCAGCCTGTTCCTTACGTTTTTACCCGGATTCATCTTTATTTGCAAGATTTACCAACTCAAGAGCGCTGCAAGCAAAAAGAAGCAAAAACGCAAAACACAATAAAATTTTCATTTCTTGACTCTTTTATTTTTCACTACCATCACCAATTGATATTGCTCTGGCTTTAGCATATCCAAACACTTCCAAGCTCTCTCAGCTTCTGAAACGCTAGACATCCATTTAAGCGCTTGATTTGGAAAATAATATAATGATTTTAAAGAAACGTCAGGAACTACACCGTTATTATATTCGTCGCACGAGCCAATGAAAATATCCTTTAGCGAAGTGCGCCGCGTTGCATCTATAATAGCGTCTTCATAATCATCAAAGTTTGGTGCTTTGTTTGTCCAGCGCAAAACAATACCATCATCTGATCGCCCACAAAATATTTTCAAATGAAAAGCTTCGCTATCATATGCGGCTCGTATAAACGCTGGATCGCCGATAAAAGCTTTTGCGCTAGTGTTTCCTCGTAAAAGCGCTTGGCGTACATAATCTCCAAAACAAGAAAGATCTTCATCCAGAATAGCAATATCAAACCGATTACTTTCAGGTCCAACCACTTCAATCACTTTTTTCCAATCACTTGTTACAAATCTACTTGCTGTTGTTTTGATATGTGGTAGCGCACGAAGCACAAAAGTCAAATGCTGTTGTGGTGGTGTTATATTTTCCAAAGTGTAACTCCCACTTTCCACTCCTTCTCGTTCGCAAGGCTTGCAGATGATACCAACTCCTTCAAGTTCTACACCCAGGTAGTCGTTAATAGGGTTATACCAAAGATCTTCATCACAAACAGAACACCTCTCGTACTCCATTTTTTTATTTAAAAATGGAAAATAATTTAGAGGGGTTGTTGGAAGAAAATCTTAAAGCGTTAAAAGCTTCCAAGCGCAAACGGGTGCGCGCCGCGCTAACTAATGATCCCAACAATCTTGCTGATCAAGTGGCCCAAAGCGCTTCGGATTTTCGCGAAGAATTTATCCAGCTTCAAAAGGACCATGATGAGGCGCTCAAAACTATCAATCTTTATGAACAAGAGGTTGAAATGTTGAAAGCTGATGTGGAAACACTAAGTTATATGGAAGATAGACATAAACTTATTCTAAAGCGATTGTACGGTGGTGATTTATGCCCTATATGTAATCATTCTTTACAATGTTATTCAGTAACTTGCACGAATTGTGCTAAAAAAATATGTGATTGTTGTGATGATTGGTGCGGATTTGTTGATACTGATAAACACACATGTCATAATAGAATATGTACAAAATGTAAAAATGATTTTGGAACCTGTCCCGTGCACCGACCGAATTTGAGCGAAGAGGAGAAAAAAGAAAAGAATCAAAGCTTATAAATTTGTTGAAAATGTGTGATAAGGGTGTTGTTTTGGCTATTGTGGGTTCTAGAAATATGAAAGATAAAGATCTTTTCAATAAAACAATTAAAGAATTTGTTTTAGAGTATGGTGTTCCCCAACGCGTCGTATCAGGTGGAGCTAAAGGAGCCGATAAAATGGGAGAGGCTTGGGGACATAAAATGAAGCTCCCAGTAACATCTTTCCGTCCTGATTGGAAACAATACAAAAAAGCTGCTGGTGTTATGCGTAATACCGACATTGTGCGAGAATGTACTCATATGATTGCGTTTCCATCAAAAAATGGTAGAGGTACACAAGATTCCATCAAGAAAGCAAAGATTGCTGGAAAGATTTTAACTATAAAATGGATTTGAAAAATAAATTTATTTATCCTTCGGAACATCTATGATTTTTACAATGTTTTCTGCCCATATCAAAACATTCCATGCAAATAAAATTTTTGACTATTCCAAGTCTCTAATTTCAATCCACATTAACGTACATTGTGAACCAATCATATCCGGGTGGTTAATGTGGATGATTGCTTTCCCCTCGCTGGTAAAATAACCTTCTACCCCCACATTTTTTGATACTGCTCTACAAGCATATATCGGTCCCTTTTTACAACATATATCATATTTTAAAAGTTTTCTATAATTCATTTGGGAAACTTTCAAGGTCATTATTCTACCGTTACTATTTTCATCAGGAACTAAATTGAATGGAACATGCCATTTTGATTGATCTTTTTGCTTTTCAAAAATAGGAGCTGGTAGCGCTAATGGCGCTGATACGCTACCAGAAGTGCGTCCAAACAATACAATACATAACACAGATAACACGACACACCAAATAAACATTATATACAATAAGATTCTGGAACATTTTGCGTTTGTGTATGGTCCGTTTGGATCTCTATACATTTTATCGTCTTCTTCAATTTCTAGCGTGTTTGGTGGTATTAACTCGCTTTCATCTTCTCCATATTTTGGTATTACTGGTCTGCGTTTATGTTTTGGAGCACTATGGCTCCTTTTATTTCCAATCATGACCCTAACTTCTTTTACTCGGCTCATTTTTATTATTAAGATATTTGTGTTTTAAGAAGACTGTTATATTTTTACTTCCAATTTACGTTCCAAATGTAAAAAGTGAAATGAGCGGATGTGTTTATACATCCTTAACTGGAACTGCTTTTGGATTAGTTCAAATATTGCCTTGGGCAATACCAACAGCAATCACACTTTTTTCATATAGCCGTAATTGGAATGGTAAAGATTGGGGGTTTGAGTTTACACCCTTCTGGTATAGTTTCTATTTGACGTTATGCCAAACATGCATCTATATTTTGCAATTTGCGGTACATGATATGCGTGCTGACCCATTTTGTACCCATGTTGTAACTGCTGCTTTTCCTTCTTCTTCAACATTTATGGTGGTAGCAATTATCAGTTTTTTTGTTTTTAGCACTTTTGTGCACAATGCTGTATTTAGCTGGAAGTATTGGATTTGGGCCATTTTAATTTTTATCGTCCCTCCTTCCGTGTTAATTTGGGTTCAATATAATGTGTGGTGGGAAGTTTTAACCAGCGCTGCTTTAGCAATTGCTGCCAATATTGGGTTTTTAATTTGGCTACATCATTGCGTGAAACCACAACTGCCCTTTATTCTCAACACTGCTCCTTGTACTTGGTTTAGCGTACAGGATTCACTTTTAATGGATGAAGAGCAACAGCAACTTACAATTAGAATGCGAGAAACTTATGAAGTTATTGACAAAAAATTACCGTGGTATATGATTATGTAAATCATAAATAGAGGGCTGTTATGATTTTTATAATCTTATTGGGGGTCGCTTTGCTCCTGTTTTTGATTTTCATTGGGATTGGCGCTCAAAAAGAATTTATCGCGTCCTTTTTTCAGCAAACACTGCCCGCTTCCGCGTCACCTGAATCTAAATCTAAACCAGCGCGTCATGCTATGAAATTGCGCCAGCGCAAATAAATTATAAATAATATTCTTTTTTTAAATTCCCTGATTTCAATAAAATTGACCGAAATTATATTCTTGTAAAATTCGAAATAACAATATATATATATATGTATGCCAACTGAAATATATTATATAACAAATATGAGTTGCAATATTTGCGATAAAAAATCTGGATTTTACTGTGGGGGGTGTTTAGAAACAGCATATTGCTCTCAAAAATGTGCAATAAAAGATTGGGAAATGTTTCATACATTTGAATGTATTGGAAAGTACAATGACATGGGTGGAGAAAAGATGAAATTACATAAATTAATTCGTCAAGCAGGTGGTAAGGTATGGTTACATGGAACCAGAACAACGGTATTGGTATACATAAAACGTATGTTGTTTCCAGCCGGTCTATATGCGATGGGCGATCTTATCAAACAACACATCTATCCCATTTCTGGTGAAACTCAAGGAGAAATTGATTTTGGACCTAATGTTGAGCATCTATCAGGAGTAGTTTTAGATTATTCGGATACTAATAGAAATGAGAATTTTAAACAAATTGATGATAACGTGACTTATTCAAGTTATGGTGTGAATTTAGACCTGAATGAAATGGAGGCCAATTTAACAAAACAGATCGATTTGCTGAAAACAACAGGCAAGTTTTCACAAAAAGGAAAAGATGGAACATTTTACAGACTATTTACATATATTAGTCGTGTAAGATACACGGATAATGACACATATTTACAAAAGTATCGCAATGACATTATTGAAAATGTTGTTCCATTGATGGAAAAGGCGCTTATTAATAAGATGAGTGGACTCAAATACATAGAGTCCGTCGTTGATGGCGAAAATAGCTGGTTTAGTTATTTAGATTTTTATGGTGGAAGGGTGAATAAGACAAAGTGGGCATTAGAAGAGATTATACCTGGATATCGTTGGAGGAACGATGATGTATTTCAAAAATTTTATCGCAACGCAATTCGATTTCGGTTTATTGATTCTGCGGAAAAATCACAGACTTACATATACAATTACATACATGGAGCCCAAATTCAATATAAAACCAAAAAAGAATGGGAAGAATCAGAACATCGTAAACAAATCATTGAGCATTTAAATGAGAAAAGAGATTGGATAAATATTGCATATGAAGCAATAAGTAAGGTTATAGTTGCTGATCAACCAGTAATCAAATTTAAGGAACAAGACAAACAAGATTTGCTTGATTCACACCCACTAATCGTTGGATCATCGACCTACGAAAAGGTTGGTGGTGTGGTGCCTGGAACGGTTAGAAACGAGATTGTAATCAATTCACCGTTGAGTATGGATTTTGTAGATTTTGTAATTACGACAAAAAAAGGCGTCTCCCAAGTAGAACGTTTATTGAAAGATTTAAATAAGTCGCAGATTAAAGTAATGGGAACCGATAGGTTATTTCATTAAACTTGGCTCAAAAAAAAATTAGTCATTTTAATAAAAATCAGGGATTGGAGGGGTTGTGGTGTTATGAGTTTTGCAAGTTTTTATTTGGGTGGTGAACGGAATTGTAAAAAAAGACAAAGAGAAGAAGAAAAAGATGAAGACGCGTTAACCCCTGAAGAGCGTGTTATGTATTTGGATTTAAACACAAAGTTTACCAACAACAGCAAAGCAAAAGATATTTTCAATATGGCACCCAAAGGCGCATCAGATCCCAAGGCGCGTCAAGTTTTAATTGCTTTGCAGGATATGTGTATCAAAGAAAATACAATTACCAAAGCGCATTTTGATCAGATTGCGCAACAAATGGCTATAGTAGATACAGAAAATCGTGGATTAACGCGATCAAACGAGCAGCTTCGAGCAGCTAATGAACGATTTGGTCCCATACAAAAAATATTGGATGAAAACAAAGGTCTGCAAGCATTAATTTTCAAACAATCTACAGCCGAAGTAGAGTTGAAAGCAAAAGTTAAAGCGCTTGAGCATCGTGTTATGGTATCCAGCACTCATTGGAGCGAGCATTATAAAGGTGAAAAAGACGCTATGCGAAAACATGCAATCGAACAGTTGGCTGAATTACATTGGGACTTTTTAGATAAAGTTGTAGATTCACGCCAAGATGTCTCTGATGATTTACGGGATTGCATCATTTCGTTTATGGAAAAATCAAGATTAGTTTTAAATTTAATTTAAAAAAAAAATTTATTAAATACCATGTCTGATATATCTTTCTACGGCAATATCCTTCTTTTCAGATTCAGTGAGCTCTGCAGATGCTGGAAGGAATCCAGGCGATAAAGTGGGTGCTAATTGATCAATAGCTTCTTGTGTCAATCCAACAGGCGGTACGGAATACGTAATGTATGTTCTAAGCGCTACAACGCCTGTTTGTGCTTTACAATTTTCTGGCAAATTATTATAGCGTGCTCGATCTGTTTGTGGTGTAAATTTAAACGACACTTCGTTTAATGGACGCATATCCACTTTTCCCAACCAACTATTTGGTCCTTTGCTGTTCCAATCATTCATCATGGCTTCAAAAAGTGGATTGGCTACAATGAAATAAAGCAGCACTGGATCGTCTTCAGTTCCATCTGGTTTTCTAGGATTGAAAGTAAACATTTCCACGTTGATATCTTTTGATATTCTATATTCCTGAGAACGTAGTGGCCATGCCAGCACATGATTAACTGGAATGAGCACAAAATATTCATGACGTTTCTTTCCTTCAGAATCTTTCTCCCAACGAGCTTGCATTTTTTCTTTCATACGCTCTGCTTCCTTATTTGGATCGCCCTCTATTTTAAGATTTTCCATCTTCTTTAGAATGCTTTCTGTTGAGGGAATTGGTGGACCGTTGTATACCGGAAGCCCGGCTTCTTTGCATACATCAAAGGGTATTTTGATGATTCCGTTCCAAACATTCTTTTCGTTTAGAAGCGCCATGGTTTTTACAAAATCCGGATTTGTTACTCCCTTATTTCCAGAAGCAAGAGAAATGTTTTCTACCGAATTTCCATCTGGCTTTGTTTTGGTAATGGTCATATAGCCGCCCTTGGTGCCGCCAGCAGCTTGGTAACACTTATCAAACTCAGATACGTTATGTAAAGCGTCGATTCCGGTATGAATATATCCCATGGATACATCAATGTTAATATCAAAGCTGCTCCAGACATGTCTGGTTATACTGTTGTAAATGCATGTTTTTGATAAATCGCCTGGTACTTTTTGGCCGGTAAATGGATGGACCCATTGATTGCTTTCGGGGATACGCGGGTCATCCAAAAAACGACACGTTTCTGTATTGTTTGGAGAAAGTAAACAATTTAAATCTTGTTCTTTGGTGTCAATGCAAAAAACAAAATTCTTATTAACTTGTCCATCAGAACGTTTTACGCTTCCCAACTCAACGCCGGCAGTATGCTCCATCATCAAAGTCCATGCTTCTGGACGGTTTCCATAAAGTCCTTTGCTTTGTAGCTCTTCAAGGGAACCGGCACCGTTTTTCCGACAGATAAATTCTCCCAAAACTAACGCATTAATTTGTGAGGTGGTGGCTAATTGCTCTTGTAGCTTTTTTTGTCTCTGAATCTCTTTTGCAGTCGCCGGGTCCATATTTGTTTTTTTTTAAACCCAACCCCTCTCTTCAATTTATTAAAATTTGTGTGTCTCCGCGGCCAGCGCTTTTTTTTACCCAATCACAAAAATGCCTTTTCAAATCTGTATTATTATCCCACTTTTCACAATGAATAGACGAGCCAATCATTACCCTCAATAGTGGCGGGCGCTGATTGGCCCAGTAACGCGGTAAAACCAAGGTTGGAAAAGCATAATCAAAGAGATTTAAAAAATAACGCTGTATTCGGGGCCATTTCAACTTAAAATAACGCTTTCGTTCCCCGTGTATCACTACCGGAACTAGTTCCAATCTTTCTTGACGAGCAAAGGTTAATAAAGTATCAGAGATTCCCACCGCATTAATATTATTTTCTAAATCTTCTTCTTCTTCGACATTTGCAAAACGAGAAGGGCAAAAACAGACACTCCGACCAGCGTTTACCAGCTCTAAAATCAAATCTTCTATCGGCGCATCTTTGTTTGGATCATAAGTTACAGCGCCACAAGACAGGAGAAAATCTCTAATGAGGGGAATTTTCATAAAAATAGGAGGAACCACAAAAGTCAACTTTTCTGAAAAGCGCTGATCCAATTGTCCACCATGTAAACCAAATGCCCAAATAAGAGATTCAATAGTATCACCAGGAATAATCACAAAGACCCGCTTGGCGCGAGTACAGAGTTGCATCTCATCAGAAAACGTATAACGAATGGGTGAAAAATAACGCCAAATACGCAAACGTCTTACGCTTTCCATGCGCATATCACCATTATACTCTTTGCCATTCAAGTAAAAAAGGACGAAATAAATGCAACAACAAAACGACAATACAATCCAATTGACCCAACTCAATAAAATGTAAAGTAAAAGCAAAGAAATTAAAAGCAGCTTCATAAAGAGTTTTTGAATGAACTCTGGGTGGTTAAATTCTTGGAATCCACCTGCAGCCCCTTTCCCTCAATTTAAAGATAAAAAACGCATTTTAGTTGAAAATCAAATTCCACTCAAAGAACATTTGGAAAAAAACGTTGTTGTTACCAAGAGGCGCAGTAAGCGTATCAAAGAACAGGAAACGAGTAAATGAATGATGATGATGATGATGATAATTATTATTGGGAGGGTTTGATTTTTACATTTTTAATTTTTTGGCAAAAAGAAAAGGGGTAGCGAGTGTAAATAATAAAAAAAAGATGGAACAACTTATTAAAGCTGCTTTAATCCCTGAAGAGCAATGTATAAAATTAGAGAAAAAGTTTGGTATTGATTTGAGCGGAGAAGAAGGAGAAGAATCATATCGACAGATTTTTGAAGATATTATAAGACATCATATGAAACAACAACTCTTGGCAGCCCAAGTTCATGCAGCACTAGAAGATTGTCAATCTCCTAGAAAAAAGATCATTAGAGCAGAAAGCATAAAAGCGGCAAAACGAAATAAATTATTGTAAATAAATGTTTTTTTAATCACCAAATTTCTTCTTCAACCTCATCGCTATCACTACTACTGTTATCCGCAATTTCCCTTGTTTTTTTGAGACTGGGTTCTTTTATCGCTTCTGATTTTGCCATCAACTTGTTTTGTAGAAATAGATGCGGAGCATACATATCCTCAATCTCCAACATACCGGCAGCGCTTTTGCAGGCTCTACAATTTGGAACGGAAATTTTTTCTCCGGTTTTCGCTACAAACGGACAATGCATCTGATCTTGTGCATTCGCTGTTGTGCGTTCAATAATTCGTTTACAATATGTAGTTCCTTGGGGTCTATTCCATAAAGCTTTGACGTTAAATCGCACTCTGAGTTCCACAGCACCACCACCAGCTGCTGGGTATCTGTTGTTCAAGTTTTCGAATAAATTTTCAGCAGTTTCCAAGTTTATACCCGCTTCTCGTAGAGAGGGAATTATTGTCATCCGTTCGGGATTTCTAGGAAAATGATTGTTTACTACTGCTTTCATACATGGTGGCATACAATCGATAAGCTTTTGGATATCCACACTAAATCCGGCTTTAGGATCAACCGTCCTAATAATATTAATTTGCTTGGGAATGGTGTTTTTTGGTTTAAAAAGCAAAATTCGTTTGGACAAATCTACTACCCACTGCTCTAAAGGCGCATCGCGCTGCATTCGCGTTCCGTATCTTTGAAAAGAAATTTCATAAACGTTCCAAACCCATAAAGCTACGTCCAAGTAAGACAAGTGTAGTTGCATCCCGGTGTGCAGTGGCAAATCTTTTGCCAGTGCGTGTGGTACTTCTTCCAATGGTACTTTAAAAAATAAAGTTGGTGGTTGAATGGATGGATCGTTTCCAAATCGATTAAAGAAACACTGATAATCAATTGGATCAAGCTGTTCTGCTCTAACAAAATTGATGCCTTTTAAAAGCTGATTGTGATCAATCAAATCAATTACAGCTGATTCGGTACGAAAGCGCGAAAATTTGGACATGAATCTATACTTTTCGGCTTTGATACTTATTTTGTAAAAAGTACTTCTCATTTTTGGAACACAAACAGCTGCATACTGATGAGTTGTAGACACAAACTCCATTCCCTGATGAATTAAGCTCATCATGATTAACGAAACAACATCTTCTTCGGGAGTTGTATTTTGCAACTCTAACGTGTGTGTGTTTTTTTCTAAACATTCCAACAACCAATTTACTCTATTTTGGAGTGCCAACTTTAAATCGTTCTTATTTGGTACCAACTCTCTAATACGATGGGCATTACAAACTGGAAAATAAAAAAGCGGTTCTGTCGTTTCCGTACTAGGTAGTGAAGAGTTTTCTTCTGGTATATTGGCTCTTCTGGTGCGTGTGAGATTAGCTTCTCCAAAATATCCATCACTTAACATGTGTTGTCGTGCTTGAAGCGTTCCCAGCAATTCAATTTTATGGCGCGCCTTGTGGATTTTATAACAAAGTATCAACCGATCTTCATAGGGGTTAATTGTTCTGGGGTCAAGATACCAATCTTTTGTAGCAATGTGATGATAAAGAATTACATGCGCCCCAAACAATACATTAGTGGGGTCAAACGAAGCTGAATTCCACCAAGTATCTATAATATCAGCTATGCGCTTTTGTGAGTCCGTTATCGCCTCGTTGGAGATGAATGGATAATCAAGATAAACCCAACCCTTCATTATTATTATTATTATTTATTTTTTTTCTTTTAGAAAGTCACAAAACTCAAAACTCCCTTTACGTAATAAGTGCAGTTACGGCCCAGAGCGTCCATGTTCATCTTGGTGGAAGTGTTCTTTCCTCCGGCGGTTTGGTTGATTGCGCCTGCAATCTTTTTGGGAGAAGTAAAGCTCTTTTCTCCATCAGCGCGATGAATCTTGATATTGAAATTGGAAATATCGATAAAGCTCTTTGCAATTTGCTCAATGTGCGGCTGAAGCTGATTCTTAATATCACTTCCCATCTTTTCGGTAACATGGACCGTGAATCCATCAGGGTTAAAGATGCTATCAATTTGTTGTCGCGACAACTGTCCCCTCCAATGACCCTCGTTCAAATTTTTCACTAGAGACTTATATGCCAGCGATCCAACAGCAACACGGGCATGCGCATCCGCATTTTGTCGCTTGGGCTTAAATTCAATATCATTTTGCAATTCCTCCAAAGTACACAATCGGTAGTTCTCATAAGCATCCGAAGACACAATATTTTCAGCATCAAAAATGGACTTGCTGCAAGATTCGGCAGCAAGAAAAGGCGGCAGACGGTAAGTGCAGACACCATCTCGGTGAATATTATTGCGCATCAGTCCAGGGATATCGGCGCCCATAGCAAAAGGAAAAGTATTGGCTTGCATCTCAATATCAAATCCCAGCGGCAAAATGCGATCCACGTTTCCGCGCAATTCGTCTTCACCGGCATTCATGCGATCAACGGTGGCCAAATTCTGCTTAAAATGCTTAGTCAGCTGCTGCTGCATTTTCCAAATGCTTAGTTGGGGATTGCGTTCCAAATCGATAGCCGAAGCAGTCACTTCGATATCAATGGGAATTTTCTGCACATGTGAAAACATATCCGGAGTCACATGTTCTTGAACAGTAACCAAATCCTCGTCAGAATAGACGGACTCATCCTCGCTTCCGTAATATGCCATCTTTTATTTCTTTTTCCTATAAAATTACTTGGTTTAAGTATTTTTATTAAATATTTTTCTTGATATAATCTTAAAATTTCTTAATATTTTTTTTACCAAACAAATACAGCTCTTGTTTGTTTTCTGCTAATTTCGTAATTACACAAACGCATAATAGAAACTGAATAAGAAGCTTGCATTAACTGTAAAAATCCTTAAAAGTTTATTTTTTTTATCCGCGGTATAACAATTCTTTCTGAGGAAGCATATTCATAAAAACGTTTAAACGCGCTTCGGCATTGTTGTAATCATCACTGCCCTTGGTAAACTCTTCCAATTTCTTTTGCTTTTCAGCTTCAAATCTTCTTAGGATGGGATTTGGAGCTGCATAAACGCTTTCAAACCAAATTAAACCATTATGTAAAGATTCGCCCTCCTGCATACGCATGGCATTGATATTTTGATAATTGGAAGCACGTGATTTTCCACGACTAGAACGAGATACAGCGTCACCAGAAAGTAAATATTGACTGGAAATAATATAAGCATATTGTCTGCGAACTTGGGGAGAACAAATCAATTCTTTGATGGTAAAGTTTCGACAATTTCGAACACTTCTAATCTGATCAGCAGCAGCCACAAACGCACCAAAACTGGCACCAGATAACACTGCTCGAAAAATAGAATCACTAACAACTTCAAAAGCCCAGGCAGGCGCAAATTGAACCTCAGTCGTACTCTGAGTTAAATATTCTAAAGCTTTCTTTAAAGCATCCTTTGCATTGTTGGATCGTTGGAGAATAAATTCTGAAAACGCATTAGGGTTATTATCTAAATCTAAATTAAAACAATCATGACCGATAGGCGCGTTCGTTTCTGTAAACTCATCCTCGGTTTCGGTTTTAGGATCGTAAGAAGCAATATAAACTTGAAGCAATTTGGTCCCCAGTGTTTCACTATTAATCTGAATAAATTCTTCCACTGTATTTGCTGGTTGAACTATTTTTAGGTGATCATTAACCGAGCTGGAATTTTCTTTCCAAGCCAAAAGCTTACGTACATCATCATATGTAAGCCGGGTAGCCACAATACCAACCACGGTCATAAGCGGTGCAAGTGCGCGAACAAGAATATTGTTTAGCTCTTCTGTCCATTTCAGAATCATTTGTTGCTCGGGATCCATAACATCAGTCTTCATCTTTTTCGTACCATCATGTTTTTGAAGCGGAGTTTTGCCGGAATCAAATAGAGTACGTTTAGCAGTGGTGGTTGTTGGAATAAAAGTGGGTGGTGCAATTTCAAATTGTTCCACACTCCGTATAGATTCTTCATCACCGTCATCAGCAGATTGAAAAACCGCCAATTGGGTTTGGTAATCCTTTAACTCCTTTCGTAAACCATCTAATTTTTTTTTAGGTGTTTCAGGAGGCGCGGTTTCTGTTTGTTCTTCAAGCTTTTTGACCCGATCTTTTAATTGTTCCATATAAGCGAGCTGTTCTTCTGAAAGATGATGTTTTTTTTTTGAATTGTCATGTTGAATTTCTGTGTCTCCCCGTACTGGAAGATAGGCATCTTTAGCACTTTTATTTCTGTCAAAAACAAAAGTTCCTCTCATTATTTTACTTTTTCAATTTTCTTTTTTATTATTATTTAGATGAATAAATTCCTTCTTTTAATGCTCAAAAGAGGTCATCCACCGACGGTAGTCCAGCAAATCTAGAAGGAGATTCAATCTTTTCCACCTTGACATTGCGCTCGCGCATCTGCATAGCCACACTAGCGCTTACCAGAGGAGGGCGCTCGCGCATCTCTTCTTCACGAATGGGGGCGTTGATAGGAACCAAAGGAGGGCGCTCGCGCATCTCTTCTTCACGAATAGGGGCGTTGATAGGAACCAAAGGAGGGCGCTCGCGCATTTGCATAGCCACACTAGCGTTTACCAGAGGAGGGCGCTCGCGAATGTCTTCTTCACGAATAGAATGGCGCTCGCGCATTTGCATAGCCACACTAGCGTTTACCAGAGGAGGGCGCTCGCGAATCTCTTCTTCACGAATAGAATGGCGCTCGCGCATCTGCATGGCCACACTAGCGTTTACCAGAGGAGGGCGCTCGCGAATCTCTTCTTCACGAATAGAATGGCGCTCGCGCATCTGCATGGCCACACTAGCGTTTACCAGAGGAGGGCGCTTGCGGCTCTTCTTCTTCTTCTTGTGCTTGTCCATGCAACGATGTCTGCTGATGAACGCCGCTTCGGGCATAACGGCGGCGCCGGCAAACATGTGATACGCTTCATAAGTTTCTTCAGCATCGCCTTCATAAGGGGCGTGCTCACTAAGATCCATCTTGTTGTGGTTCTCAATATAATGGTCGGGGTAACTGCCGGAAATATCCTTAAGCTTTTGGATATGGGCGTTCCAAGGATGATGCGCCTCGATACTATTCTTTGTCATTTTGTATCCAGCAGCCGCCAAAAGGACATTAATCAAATCCTTTTGAATGACCTTTTTTTGTCCCAGACCCCGCGTCTTTGGTACCTGCAAGCCTAGATGGCTAATCAAGGTTTTGAGACCATCATTTGTAAATGAACGTTTAAATGCCTGCTTGCCCCGAAGCTCAATGTAATTAACGACATCAGTTAGGTTTCGGTTTTTGATTTCTTCGCCCATAAACTTCTTATCTTTGTCTACGTCGTTCTTAATGCTGCTAAAATCAACAGTTCCTGCTCCTGGAACCGAGTTACCTGAATCTTTTTCGCTGTCACTGGGCACCTCTTGTTCTTCTTCTTCGTCTTCTTCGGTGCTAGAAGAGCTTTGGGTACTTGAACCATTGTTGTCTTCACCACTCCGAGAGTCGTAATCCGTACGCCTATTTTTTAAATCTTCCTCTTCTTCATTGCTGTAAGAAGAATTGTTGGTTGCCTCGCTTTGATCCGTGGATTCGTATTCTAAAGTATCTTTCTCACTGGCTGCATCGCTGTACGAAGAATCGGTGCTTGACTCGTCCGATGCTTTATCCAAATACAAATTGTATAATGCGTCTTCTATAAATTGAGCTAATCCATCAACTTTGTTGTCGCCTGTTGGCCCATCTGGTGCGACCAACGCTTGTAACAGTGCTCTCATATCAACAACATAATCCTCAATATTAACATGCGCCTTATAACCCAGCAATTTTAGATATCCCAATCGGGTTTCATAGTTAAATTTACCCTGGAGAACTTCGGTGATCGCATTAGATAGTGTAGTAGCACCAGCATTTTCTAATTTTGAAAACGCTTTATAAAATTTGGGATCGCTCTTTTTTTCCTCTTCCAGCCATCTTTTTGCTTTTTCTACAAATGATTCGCTATCGTTGGCACTTGTTTTTGATGCACCGGGAATATTCTTTGGCTGCTGCTTCTTGGCTGACTGAGCGAGTTCCTTCTCTCTTTGCTCAAACTTGCTCAAAGCGGTTTGGAATACATGTGCACTGCTACTCCGATGCGCTCTATGCACCTGTCGCATAAGCTTGTAAAATATGGCTTGAACATCTGCATCGGTCATGTTCCTCTCATTTTTATACTCGTAACCAAAAATGAGCAAGGCCAGTGGCTTCAAATAAGAAGCTGAAGAACCAAACTTATATACACCAAAATCATACCATCCCTTTTTGTATTGTGTGTTTGAAACTAAAGCAGAATATTCTGCTACACTTTTTGATGTAAAAGAAGACTTATCAATAATCTTTCTAAATCCCGCTTCAAAAAATCTTGCACTTTCAACATATGGTCTCCATGACTTTTCGCTTTGTTTAAGAGCGGCATATACTGTATCATCAGTGCTTAATACCTTAATGTTGTCATTGCCTTGATAAAAATTGTCTTCCTCTTTTGATCCTTGTTTTGGGACAGCCGCTGTTCTATCTGTCGGTTTTACCAACAGCATCTCTTTAGGAACGAACGCTTCTGATCCAAAATAAGCATCACGAAGTTGGCTTTTGTTACCTTTGACAATAAATTCCAAACGCTCTGCAAGCATGGAAATCAAATAACGCATTTGTTCTTTCGTTATTTTCGAACCTTTGCGAATTTGCAAATTGATCCGATAAAAATATCCAACGTTTACCAAATCTTTGTAATTGGCTTGCAGTGTCAAATTTTTCTGTCTGGAGCCCCAAAAATTAAAATCAAAACCAATTAGATTGTTGCTAATTTCAGATTGGGTTCTTTGAAACTCACTTCCATCAAGGGAAACACGCATTTCACTAATGTAAAAATTATACATGTTTTTTGCATTTACAGCTGCAAGAGGAGTGTTGGAGATTGCATGTGTTACATTTCGGATACGTTGTTTTTCCTCGTCGCTCAGCTTTTTATACGATTTTGTAAATCTGGTAAACAGCTTTAGGCGGGATTCGGGTTGGACTGGCTTTACAATATCTGCAGAATATCCTCCAGTTTTTGGTTTGCTCTTCTTTTCCTTCATAACATTTTGGTTGTTCTGACTTCGGCCATCGTCAAAGTTTTTGGTCTCCGGATCAGTTTCCCAACGACATCCAGCAATGGGCTTGAGATAGATGACGTTGGTAATGTCTTCCGCTACAGTGGGTGAGTCAAAAACATTGCTGGCAAAATCATGAAACATTTGAAAGCCGTTTTCGCTAGACACCTTAATGTGGGCGGGCATAGCGTTGAAAAGCTGTTTGTAGCCGTCAACATCTCTGCCTTCTTGGTAAAGCTTGCGCTGCATGCGCTCAGCCTGAATGCTCGAAAAGTAGGAAGAAATTTGCTGCGGAGCAGAACGCACAAAAGCGTCAAGCTCTCCACGCACAGTTTCTCCGATAGCATCTAGCGCTTGCGTGGCGCCAGCGCTGCTCAAAGAATAGGGGCTATTCATGCGGTTAACACGCACAAACTCGTTCCAATCACTCGTACGCTCATGCAACTCACTTTTGATAACGCTTTCGACGCTACCACCAGGAGCGATGGCTTCAATCAGCTCATCAACAGAACTGCATTTGACCAGTTCTTTGGCGGCAATTTCGGGCAAATCTGCTTTGACAGCGTTGTACCAAGCTTCAATGGAATTGAGCTTGTTAATGCTATACTCGGCAGGAACTTGGGGCATGGTATCTAGGCGTGCTTTGCGTCCATCAACATAAACGCTCAACTTTCCGACATTCTCCAATTGATCCTTGTCAAAAACGGTAACGGATCGTCCAGCCACATCACGCAAATCAATGTATTGGGCACCGACATGGTACATGGTTCCAATATGTTCTTTCAGGATGGAAAGCCAATTTTCATTGGCATGAACGGGTACATGCAGCCGAATGGCGCCCGCCGGTTCTGAAATATGTCCCTTTACATGAATTGAAAATTCAACAGGAGCATAAAATTGAGCAGCATTTTCCAACCCCAAAACTTCGGGGTCCAAATAATTGACAAAATCACCAATAGGAATTTGCGGGCCAACATCACGATGCCATTGCTGGACTTCAGACGTATACCGACTTTGATCGTTAGTATAAGAAAGCATTTTTTCTTTTTTTCTAAAAATATGAGCTTTACAAACCCCGGTGAATAATTGTCTTTTTTTATTTCTTACAAAACCTAAGAGGGGTGTAATAAAAATGAATATTGGTGAAGAAGAGGGGATTCCTTTTTATAATGGGGACCAAATTTTTTTAGATGATTTAAATCAATTCATTTCGGGCCCTGTCTGTCATTCTGGGCGGCTGCATGATACTTTAATTCCGGCCAAACTAATGTTTGCAGTTTATGGGCGAAAAAGTATGCAAAAAGCTAGAGCCGTTGAAAATTTTTGTCACGAGTCAAACAATTTTCAAGCGTTTCGTAGCGTTAAAGTTGACTACGGAAGAACTACACTTGCAGTAGATGCTATTCAAACGTATTTACAAGAAGTACAGCACATCCCCCACATGAAGAAAGTATTGGTTATTGATGGTGCTGATGAGCTGGTATTGCGTCCCGATAATGACTTGACGCGCCAATTTATGCTCGATCTTCAAGACGAAATTTATCGACAAGGAATGATTGTTTTTGCTTGTTTTGATAAAGATCCTATTCGAGCTGCTGGCCAAAACGTTTCTGAAGTGGTGCGCGATATGCGCTTAAAGATTATGTCTTATTTTGGTGTGTTTTTCTTTGTACCTCAACCTTCTTCTTCTTATCGACGTATCTGCCTGGAAACGCTACTAAATGATGGAGCCAAACATCTTTTGCTTCATGGGAAAAAGGTGGATATTCAACTATCGGATGCAGATTTTGCCAATTTGGATACTTATACTTCGGGAGCTGGCCCCGTTGATATTTGGCGGTTTTGCCAATCTGTGTTGTACGATGCTGCCTTTGATGGCTCTGAAAAGAATCCACACAAGGGAAAAGATACCATCACCATTACGCTTGATGTTCTTCGCACTTATATGACAGAACGCGCGGGACGCGGCTTGCATATTTTAGGGTTTGATCCTCGGTATGAAGAGAATGACTTGATGGTTGCCTGCGACAAGGGGAGTTTGCTTGTTGAAAAAGAGGTCCCGGAGCAAAAACGTAAAAATCAAGCAGCACCACAACTCACCAAGACCACCAGTAAAGGTAAAACTGGACTCAAACGAGGAATGGCTTCTTTAGTTGAAGAAGATCAAAAGCGTATCAAGCTGGAAGAAGCATTCAAGCTAAAAGAAGAAGATGAATAAATATTTAAACACTTTTTTCAGCTTTATTTAAACGCGGTTTAAATAACACCTTTTTGGGAGGTGTTGTTTGATAGATTCTAAATCCAGGCATAAACCCTTTTTGTTTTGAAGCATTCATCTTTCTGGGGTTGTTTAAAAATAAAGACATGGGCATATACAACAGCTCCCCCGCTTTTGTTTTTTCATCAAAACGCACCATATAAACTGCAAGCTTTTCAATGCTATGTATAAAACCATTATAATCTGGATAGTTTGCAAATTCCCAATACTGACCCACAGCAATCGAGCTTGTTCCCAGGGTTGCGATACCAGCAGAAAAATGATTAAGAAGTCCACCAAAAGAATACGTCAACAATACACCTAGCGTTAAAGTGGCAGCTGCTGAAGACCAGGGATTTAAACCAATAACAGAGGTAGAAATCCAAATTACAAAAACAATTCCCAGAAAAAATGCCGAAATGATGAAAAGGTGTGCTAAATTCCTTCCCGTCCCAGTGGGAATGTCCACCCAAGTTTCGGTGTCAAATTCGCTGTTTTTTTCTTTACCAACAGAGACTAGCTGAATACTTCTTCGCTCTCTACCATACAAGACATACTCAATACCCCCAAAAAAGAATGAAAGCACAATAATTCCACCCGCAAAGATGCCGGCGGCAGCCAGCACATACGGCATACCACTCCATACTTCGGTGGTAGAATATAAAACTTCTACTGTCCGTCCAAAAACAGACATAATCTACAGAGATTTATTTTTTTTACAAAAAGCTTGTGTAAGTAAGTAAGTGAATATACAAAAGTTTTTATTTGCAAAAGTTCTTTTAATAATAAGGATTTTTTAATTAGTATGTTTCTAGTGTCGCACCAATTCTATCAGCTTCTTGCTTCCAAGTAGAAATCCGTGAATCATGTCGTGAGATTATAATTGTTGTTACACTTGTTGGTAAAAGATTTAAAATGATTTTGTTGTAATCAAATCCAATCATTTTAAAATACTCTAATCCTTTGGGTAAATTTCCAACTAATTCTCGGTTGAAACGATTTCCAAAAGTGAGATGTGTCAATCTTTGAGGCAGCGCGCCGTGACTCACATCTTGATTGAAACGATCTCCAAAAGTGAGATGCGTCAAGCTTTGAGGCAGCGCGCCGTGACTCACATCTTGATTGAAATACGTTCCAAAAGTAAGATGTGTCAAGCTTTGAGGCAGTGCGCCGTGACTCACATCTTGATTGAAAGACGTTCCAAAAGTAAGATGTGTCAAGCTTTGAGGCAGTGCGCCATGTACATCCTGATTGAAATGTTCACCAAAAGTGAGTCGTGTCAAGCTTTGAGGCAGCGCGCCACGACCCACATCTCGGTTGAACCTGTATCCGAAAGTGAGATGCGTCAAGTTTTGAGACAACGCACCGTGTAGATCCTGATTGAAATGTGCACCAAAAGTGAGATGTGTCAAGCTTCGAGGCAACGCGCCGCGCACATCTTGATCGAACTCAAATCCAAAAGTGAGATGTGTCAAGCTTTGAGGCAGCGCGCCACGACTCACATCTTGGTTGAACCTGTATCCGAAAGTGAGATGTGTCAAGTTTTCAGGCAGCGCGCCACGACCCACATCTCGGTTGAAACGTGGTCCAAAAGCGAGATGCGTTAAGCTTTGAGGCAGCGCACCGCGCACATCTTGATTGAAAGTATATCCAAAAGTGAGATGCGTCAAGCTTTGAGGCAGTGCGCCGCGCACATCTTGATTAAAATAATGTCCAAAAGTGAGATGCGTCAAGCTTTGAGGCAGTGCGCCGCGCACATCTTGATTGAAAGTATATCCAAAAGTCATTTTGTAAATGTTTGGCGCCAATTCTTTTAACATTATCAAGTATTCACTACTTAGTCTATCATCAATAAAGACATTTTGAATGTGTGGTGCAATAGACGCAAAATGCCGGTCATTTAATACATCTTTAGAAATTTTATATGTTTGAGACTGAAACATTGCTTTTCTCATAACTTCGTTAAAATATTTGGATGTACTAGATAAATTTTTAACACCGCTGGCGCTTAAAAAAGTTTGAAGAACTTGTAAAATGTTTTTAAATCTGGGATCAGCCAGATCAATATATTCCTTATCATTTTTTAGTTTTGTGTCCTCCACATCTCCCTGTATAAACACACATTCCAAGTTGTGTTCAGTGTTCCATGCCTTTTTGTGACAAGCTTCTCCGCAAAAAGCTACTTGCATACAACCACCACAGAGGTATGAAGAGTTTTGGGTTTTACAATGGGAACATTTAGAAGCATCTTTTCCCAAGGAAGAAGAGATGAAATTGAAAAATTGTTCCGTATTCATATTTACTCTATTTAGAAAAGATTGTTTGTTACAGATGGTATCAATAACCAAACGTTTTTATTCCAAATTATTCTCCAAAATTTTTACTGCTACAGTAGTTTTTTTAGCTTCTACAAAATTGGGCGCATCATATTTTATAGAGTTGTGATGCGAACAAATGGGCACCAGATAATTATTTTTACGCTCTCCCGCTTCCCATTCTGATCTCATATACATGTGTCCGGTGCAAGTAGCGGTACGATCACAATCCTTAACTCTACACGTTTTGGGGTATTTTTCGCCCCCACTATGCTTTTCCCAAAACGTCTTCCAGGCACCTTTATCTTTACTGCTACCACTTACATTGGCCATGTAAGTATGATTTTCAAACTTAACATGGCCTTTTGAACGAATTTCACCAGTGCCGCTATTTTCTCGCTTTGCAGCATGTTTGCCGCACTTACCACCTTCTTTAGCTTTATAGTGGCAAGGTTTGCCGCTTTTTAGAGTGGCAGAGCATATTTGAACGGTAACAATCACCGCGATATTATGATGTCTCCAACAATATTCACTATCTTTACGAGCTTTTAGTTTACACTTGGTTCCTTTTTTGGTATCTGCAATACACATAATTTATTTATTTTTAATCAATTTAACTCTTAAATCCTTATATAAAAATTACTTTTTAATGACTGATTTGCATACAGCTTTAAGTTCCATACGCTTTAAACTCTTTGGCTTCAAACACCGACTTGTGTTGTGACAGGCGTCGCAGTAATAAAAGTTTTCTGGATATACAACGCTATAGTAGTTGTGTTCGTGCTCAATGTCGTTTTCTGGATTCTGAATATACCAACAATCGTTTCCATTCTTGCATCGAATATCCGCATCGGGATATGAAAAAAAAAGTTCTATATATGGAAGCATTACCCGAATAGCTGCTTCAAATGGGGAAGCGTTGCCGGCAGCAACAAAATGCCAATACCAGTTGTGTAGTGCATCTTGATCAACAGAAAAATCTTTCCAAAATTTTTTGCAAATTTCTTTGCGTTCTTCCTCTTTCAGCTTACACAAGCGTTTATACGTTGCAAGTATGATGCTTTGCAAGTATGTATGTTCAAAGCTTTGTTCTCTACTACGTTTCATAATTTTTTGTAAACCCCTTTCAAAATTTAATTTTTTTATCTTATCAATTCATATTTTCTGACAATTCCATTTGGATAAACGCATACTACGCTCTTTTCAAACAGCTTTATGCCCTGATATGCATGTTGAGTGTTGTTGATGTTACACTTTCCTGCTTGTGATTCTGGTACACAAGCATGCATTACTCGGCGCACTTTTTTGTTGAAAAACTTTAAGCCACCATATTTGGTCATAATAGCTATAAGTGATCCACAAGTATCATAGGCAATTGGTCGATCCATATCTATAAATACTGGAACAGGCACTGTAGGTCTACAAACTAATACGCCCATGACACTTTCCATAAATGTATGATCGTTTGTATGACTGGCAGCGAATACCGGCTCTACCGCTGGTAAATGTTCAATGTTGTATTGTTCTCCAGTTTCCCAGTTTACAATGTGGCACTCTCCCTTGTCTGTTCCCAAAACTAACAATTTGCTATCGTCTTGGGAAAAAGAAAGTGAAGTCACATAACGAATCAATTGTTTTGGATCTTCTTCTCCTTCTTTGATATCATCAATGCTGAGCCAGAGGGCGTGAATAATGGGCTCGCTGTCGCTTTTTGTATCAAACACAATTGCTCCTGCAGATAATGAGGTGGAAAAGATTCCCTCTTTACTTAGAGCCGTGCAAATCATCCCACCCATGGAAAAGCGCTCAGGAAATGCAAATTCAAATGTCTTTTCTGGTTTCTCTAATGGCTGGGTAGCATCAAAGATACAAAGGCGCAACATCCCGGTATCTTTTGTTCCTGCTGGCTGATACATGATGGCCAAATGCGTATCATTAAAACAACCACACGGAATCGTATTGGGCATACAATTTAGCACATATTCCGAATCTTTCCAATTGGTTTTGATAACTTTGGTTTGATTCTTTTTTTTGTCTGAGCGTTTTCCAGCCTGCAATTTCGTCTTGATATAAGGAATTTGACATTGTAGAATTTTAAAATCAGTTCCGTTGGTAGATTCTTCTTCTTCTTCAAATGTTGATACTTTTTCCTCCCAATGCGTCACCCCACAAAATCGATTGCCTGGTCGCTCCTGGGACCCAATTGGCTTGGGTTCTCTTATCGTTTCGGGGAGTGTTTTAATCTGTTTGCTCAACTTTGGTCCCAGAATTCGAAGTGCTCCCACCAAACTTTTGTCTACTTTTGCAATAGCAGACATTTCTTTCACCTTTTGGTTTGCAATATTAGAAGTTTGTGTGTTATGAATATCAAAGTTCATATGTCGAATAAATGCATTTTGCTCCAATCCAGACAATGAGCCCTTATAAGCAGCTGCAGGATTGCATTTTGCATATTCTTTAGAAGCAGCAATTTCTTGCTCTAAAGATTTTTTTCCTTCTTCATCTAGAACAAACTTGATGGTGTCATCGCATTCTAGAGCCCAGGCCATATAGCCATTAGTGCCAACAATAATTGTTCTTTTGACGTTTTTAAACGGCCTTCCTTTTACATCAATATGTTTTTCCGTTGGTCCGGCTGCCAAGAAATGTTGCTCCACCGCTAAACGATCTTCCCAGCAATCTTTTGGGAGATCACCAAAAGAATCTTTCATATCGGCCTCTGTTAAAGTTTTGGCTTTGGTACTGGTGGCTTCTTGTTCATCTCTTATAACTTCGAACCGAGTTTCGCCCAAATCAACTTTAGTCTCTTCATTGTTATCTTTATCCGTAACAAAAGATGTAATGGGCGTCACTTCTCCCAACCCAAACGGATCTTGAATTTCTGCCCCCCTTTCCATTTTAAAAAAAAATAATTAATTATTTTTTGCAGCAAGACTTTTTTATAATAACCACTTTCTCCATATTATATAACAACGTATACAAAATTAAATGTTTATATAGGCAATTATGAGCTTTTCCAAAATTTTTCACATTTTGAATACAGATTCCAAAAATGCATTTAATTGTGCATGGTGTAGCAAATATAGTGAAGAAATGCTAGCCTGTAGCGCATCTATTGGGAAGCTTTTTTGCAATAAAGAGTGTGCTGATATGCATTGGGAAAAAATTGAAGGAAGCGGTACCAAGCGAAAACATCCAGACGAACCCAACACTGTCGTAAATCCACCAGGAGCCGATGCTACCCAAAATGAACAAATGCTTCGAGTTTTATTTACAACCATGAGAAGCTCTCCCACTTTTTGGAAAGATTTTATTGAAGAAACAACTCTGGAGCGCATCAGAACATGGACAACTACCAGCCGTTTGTTTAATGAATATTTTAGCCAACGTTCAGAATTTTGGTATTATCTTTTAAAGATTAAACTTCCAAGAGCGTTTGAACGAAAGGAATCTAAATTCGGATCTCGGGGTGATCAACGATGGATTGCTTTTGGGAAAGATATTTTATTACAGCACGAACGCGGTCCTAACCTTTATATTTTGTTACCAGGTAGTTACGAATGGATAACTGTTAATCGAACAAACGGAGAAACAATTTATGAAGCTTTTGATAACAAATTTAACAAAGATTTTAAATCTGCGTCAGAATTTTCGGAATGGTTATTGCTTAACGGAAATGTAGAAATGGACGGAAATCGCGGCCAGTGGGACAGCAATATTGAAGGGAGTTTTCCATTAAACGAAGAAGATTTCCGAGGTGCTAGAGAGGCTAACGAAATATATTTGCGTATTACGGAAGAATACGCGCCTCCCACGATTAAAGTCAATTTTGTTTTGCCTGCCGGTGAAGTTGCTGAAACGGAAATTGAACCAGAGCGTATGTTGAATAGTTTTTACCCATCTGATGATTTTAGTATTCAACAATATGCCCAAGAACTTGATTTGCCTGTTGGGCTTCCAGCCCCTGTTGAATATGATAGATATAATGTTCGTATTACCGAACAATGGACCGGAGACAACAACGAAATCACGTTCACTCTAGGAGAACGCAACATTTGGGAAGCCTTTTTAGAATTTATGAAAGGTCTCCGGCATTTGTTTAGCCAACATGCAGGTCCTTGGGTTGGTGATGATATCACATGGCAGAATAGAATTGAAATTATTCGAAAATAAATAAATAATAATTAATTATTATGAAAGTTAGGGGTTCTGAAATTATTTTTCCCATTAATAGTTTATTTCGCTCCAAGGATGAAGTGGAACAGTTGCTATTACTTTCCCGCATGGAAGATGCTAGTGTTTTTGTGAAATCTGTAGGGTTTGGATTTGCAGTATATTTTTCTCCAGTGTCGGACAAGTTTATGATGCTACAAAACAAAGAAGAGCAACGTTTATATGAAAATGAGGATAATGGACAAATTTTAAACTTTTATCGGAATCGTGATTATGTGAAAAATTACGCCATGTTATGTTTTTACATAAATCAATTGACCATGCAGAATTATACCTCCATTGTTATGCCGCTGGAACTTTATACTATTTTATATGATATACACGGAGCTAATCATACTTTAAGATGTGATGCCGTTTCCAAGTGGATGATGGACAACTTTATGTTGCTAAAAAAAGCTGTAGATTATCAATCATCCAAAACATTTTTTATTTTTGCCAGTAAATATTTGTCTGGAAGCAGATGGGAAAGTTCTTCTAAAATGGAAGCAGCATTAAATTTGGATCTCAGTACCTTCAAGGGTTCAAAACGCGGCACTCTTTGGCCCAAAGCTGAAGAAGCCAGTGTGTTTTTTGATTGTCTCATCGACTTTGTGGAACACATTTCCCACAATTATACGGCAGAAGCATCTACTTCTAAAAACGTTTTATCCCGTGTCGACGGGCTGAAAATAACAGCGCTAAACACTATTACTCGTTTTATGGGTTGGATGAAAGAAAATAACGACGATGATCAGTACGAACTAGTGAATACGTTTAACACAAAGCGCAAAAATATAACTAGACCATCTTTTTTGGGTTCTTATTTAATATGGAATTTATTGTTGCGTCGAATGTCGGCAGAAGTTATGTGGGAAGATCCAACTCAAGCTTTACGACTATGTTTAAAAGGCAGACCCAAAAAAAAATTATGCAATTAATTAATTTATTTAAAAAAGTTGTTTCATCATAAAACTATAATCTTGAATTTGCTCATTCATCAGCTGCAACATTTCTTTGCGTTCACTTTTTTCATTCAAACACAAAAGTTTTTTGTGCCGTTCATTCAAATCACACCAAAGCTGTTGGGATTCAGAAGCTTCCATCTCTTCAGGCGTTTTTGTAGCCGCAGCGTATACCAGGTTATCTCTATGCTGGGTGTAACGTTCATATATATCTAAAGGCGCCTCAATAATAATGGATGGTTTCATTGATTTGGCTTTTGTTTCCAACTTTTCTCTAAAGTTTACATAGGGCAATGTTGCTACTACATCCACCAAAGTATCGAGATGTTCTAGAGCATATTTCCAAAGCTTTACCATCTCTGTTTCCAAATCAGGATCGCGGTAGATACGATATACATAAAGCTTATCTTTAAAGATCCACTTTCCATTCTCGTATTCTCGGCAATGATGAAAGCGTAATAAATCAGCCCAAACACATTCCAAAGAAATCATTTCCATATACATTTGGGGGATATAATAGGCACTGACATCAGTTCTTCTTTCTGAAGTTTTAATTTCACACACCCCGCGCGAAATATTGTAATAATTTTTGTAAGCGGTACTGGTTTTATGCGGCACATCGCTCCAAGTAATTCTATCATCAATAATCAATCCGTCAGGAGAAGCACCCCATCCACACGGATATCCTTTAGGTGCGGGGCACCAGCCCATTTCTTGAAAACGCTTCCATTTATACTCGGAAAAATAACTGAGTAACGCATAATCTTCCATCAAAGAGCCCAAGCGCATAATAGATCGTTGAAACGAACCAAAAGAACTACTTTTGTAAAAATTATACGTTTCGGCATCTTTGCTTCCCTTTTTAGGAACCATAAACCCAACAAGTATATAAGCTTTGGTGCCGGAAATGCCTCTAAGCTTAAACCACAATCTGGTGCGTTGAGGGATGAGACGTGGGTCTATTTTAATCCCATAAGCAGCCGGATCGACATCAGGAGGAAACCACATTAGAAATTCACCCGGCAACAAGCGGGGTAACATTTTTAGCGTCATATCCACTTTCAGCTCGATATAGACACCCACAGCATGGTCCGGACGAGTCATATTATTTTCAAAGGTAAGATAAAGACTTCCAATTGTTTTATCATTATTATAGGTTCGAAGCTGATGAGTTTCAAAAAGCTCATAATCTAAAAAATCTTTGCGCAAGGAATATTTACAACCACCAGATCCCGTAAGAACTTGGATATGACATAAATAAGGAGTACGAGCGCGTTGAATCTTTTGCCCGCAATAAACAACGCCTACATGTACGTTTCTTGCAGCTGTACGCGAAAGAGGCGGGCGAAAATGAATGGCAAAATCCATACTCTCTTCATTTTCTTCTAGCGAAGCGCCTGGGTGCGAAAAATGCTGAATAGCATAATCAGTACGAGGCGGCAAGTTGGAGACTGAAAAACGCAAACAATCAACAGTGCGAGTATTGGAAACGGCGTGTATTCTTCTCTTCATGTTTTTAATAATAAACAAAATTACCTGATTATAAAAAGAGTGCGTTCAATATTAAGCTATTCTATGCGCTTTTATTGTTTAAAAATATGTATAAAAGCTCTAAAAATTTCCTGATACGGCTTTAACCAATCTGGTAAAACAGGACAGCTATAGAATACAACACACAAGAATAATAGCATCATTAATGCTATTGTTGGTAAAAGGTCGGATAGCGTTTCCACACGCCATTCTTCATCTTCTTGTTCTTTTTTCATCTTTTCATAATTGGTACGCTCATTGGGTACAATATTAAAGATTGATTTTGTTTCCCAGTGAGAAGGTAAATCCTCTGAATTTACAACTTGTTTGGTTTTTGTGAACATTTTAATCATTTACGAAACCTTTTATAAAAATATAAAAATTTAAAAAATTATTTAAGAAAATAAATAATGAAGAATTGTAAAGGGCTTGCACTTCGAAAACTTACAAAAGAAGAAATAACCCTTCTTTTGCTTAAGATACCACAAGGTGATCGCGCAGAAGCGCTAGAGGTTATTGAAAGTGATTATACAGAGCTTCTTTACGATCCAAACATTCATCCAGTTGAGATTGGTAGAAATAAGCACTTGCGTTTTGTACCCGATTCTGTAAAGGTTCGTGGAGAACGTGTGGAAGCAATGTATACGATTGAAGAATACAAAGAAGCCGAAAATAACGATAAAGAATCACTTAAACGCATGGGATATTCTTTAGAGAAATATTTTGAAACTCCAGTTGTTCGTGCGTGGTGCAAGACAAAATGAATTTTTATTAAAAATAAAGCTTTCTACGAGCTGGGCCGTTTACGTCATGTTTTCTTCTTCCATTTTTATCGGGCGATACAATTACTGTTGACGGAAACGCTTCTTCTTCTTCTGAGCTTTCTTCTTCTTCATATTGTTTCCAAAAATCATCTCCAAATAATTCGGGCTTGTAGATCCAATTTTCCGGCCAGCGCCGGGGCGTTGTATTGTGATCCCAGCCACTGGGATTTTCTTCTACCCATTGAAAAAGTTCTTCCAGGGTGGGCTCAATTTGTTCTCCAATACATTCAAATTTATGTCTTTGATTCCAATCAATTTCTGCACATTCTTCACTGCAATAAGTTACTAATAAACACCCACTACAAAATTGCTTCTCGGTTTGAATATGCCCGCAACGCTGTTTTGGTGTCATTTTTTATAATTTAAAAGACCCCTCATCTTTTAATTAATACTTTTTGTTTTTATTTCTTACAAAATGCTTCTGCGTTCGTCAGTCTTGGGTTCGTTAACGTCTCTTGCGGCATTCATGTTCACATAATCAAGCAAGTTGTCAGCGGTAGCCAATCCAGATTCGTTCGCCAGCCAAGAAAACTTTGCAGGATAGTGATAGCGATCAGAATAAGGAAAATTGAGTTCTCCCTTGGGGCTGGTCAGTTGATTGTGGGTACGAATAGCGGGCATAGAGGTGCGAAACAGCTTCTGAGGCTCAGAGAAGGGATCGTTGTTGGAGGCATTCATATCAATACTGGAAGTATAATTGTAAAGGCTCAAAAATCCCAATTCGTGCTCATTGGGCTTGGGCATCATAATTTGTCCAGCAGAAATACGCGAAGCCATCATACCGACAGATTCCTTGCGCTCTTCAGTCTCTTTCTCTTCAGGAGCCTGAAAGCTGGCCGAGTTGAGAGAAGCCGCAGCGTAAGAAGCCCGCATATTAGGCAGAGCCTGTCCCATCAACGCTGTCATCTTCTGCTCCTTGGCAGAAAAAGATTCCTTCTCCTTCTTAATTTCAGCTTCCTTATCTTCCAAAGCTTTCTTGGAGGCTGCCATTTCCACCGACTGCCGGTTATGCTGCTCCATTTGGTTGGTAAATCTATTGGCCTGGCGCTGAAACTCATCACGAGGAATCGTGTAAGCATTAATAAACACCTTCTTATCGTCTTCATGAACGGGCGTCTTCTCCGTCTCCTCCAAAAACTTGATGTATTCCATAGCCTTGGGCAAATTCTCATCGTGATACTTTTTCAGCTGAGCTTCCTTATCGGCTCTCAAAGCCGCCAGCTCATCTCGCTCCTGGTCGGCCAGCTGCGCCTTTGAAGATTCTTCCTTGGCGGCCTCGGCAGCTTCGCGAGCAGCGGTAGCCTCATTCAGTTGCTGCTTCAGCAAATCAGTTTGTCTGACCATTTCTTCCATGGTTTTGACAGTGGAATCAGTAGGAGCAGTATCGGTTTGGTTGGACTCGGACATTTCGGAAAATGGAATAAAAACTTGTTCTATTTTATAAATTATTAGACATTTTTAAAGTTGATGTCTACTAAGACTGAATTATTTCTATAAATCTTACCTTTTGAATTTTTCGAAGCTACCATTGTTGCTGACAAATTACATCCATCAAAAAATGGTTCATTGACCAAAGAAACTTCATGAAAAACTCGACCAGAAACATGACGCTCCCCAAAATTATTAGTATTCATTTCATTCTTAATACCAACAGAAAATCCATTAAGCTTTTTAGACTTGATATCATCAAAAGCTTTTTGGCCACTTTCAATCACATTTCCGTGTTCATCTTTAAGAGGAATGCGAGCCATAACCCGCCAGCCCTTTTTGTGATTGGTATCATCAATATAAGAATGATGAATACTACCCACAACATGATTGCGATCATGCTCTACACATAAAGGAGCGCCTTCAGCGCCATTAATCGCATCCAACTCTGCAGTACTCATATGAAAAGCCGGGTCATGATACCAACTATCACGCTGAGAAAGATCACTAGTTACTTTAGTAGTAGTATTCACACCATCAACAAGCGAATTAAACGCCAATCCAGTAACAATTCCATATTGCCCTTTTTTACTGTTGATTACTCGACTGGTCCATTTTTTTCCTGGCTTCATTTTTTATTAGTTTCATTTTTGTAGCTTGTTTGTTTTTTGATAAAATGATGTGCTAAGCTATTTCCCAAAAAACATCTTTATTGTGTGTAAGTAGGTTACTTATGCAACCTTGGTTACGCTAATTGAAGAACAAGGGATTTGAATAAAAAACAGGAATTGGATGAAATAAAGTTTTTGTGGTATTCAAAAGTCAAAAAAGGGGGAAAGTATCTTATAAAAACAACATGGCACAACACTGTATAATATGTAATAAACGTAACACGTTATTATATTTTGAAAAGAATAATTCTAAAAATGTCTTTTGCGGGGAAAAGTGCCAGACGGCGTTTTACATCAGACGCGAGTCGGTAGAAATGCTCATTGGCGGTCCATTTACCTACTTGATGGATCGTCCTGATTTTAACGCTGGCACCGTGACAGCCATGGTCCAGCGAATGGAACACGATGATATTGCCCGTGTCATGCAAGATCTCCTCAACGACAAATCCGTGGATCCCGACAAAAAGAAAAAAGTCCTCCACTGGATCGCAAATCCATTGTTATCTTTATCGAGTGGCAACTCGCCAAGGTTGGGGGCATTTTATCGTTCGGTGATAAAAGAAGAACAAAAACTGGAAGCATATCGAGCCGATCTATTGTGGGCGTCGTTGTACAACAAGGATGATGATATGGAACTAGCGCAATGGTTGATCTTTAAAGGAGGGTACGACCCTTCAATGGTTCAAAATATATCGTTAAGGAGAGCATCGGAAAGAGGGGTTGCAGGTTTCGTCAAGTTATTGCTTAAAGATGAACGAGTCGATCCGCTCGCCAAATATAGCGATCCATTTAGAGAAGTCGCATTGTTTCGTTCATCAGATAACACTGGATTATTTGAAGGGAACAGTGAAGTGCTCAAGTTGCTACTTAAAGATGGACGACCCAACCCGACTATTGAGAATAGTTATGTGTTGAGATATGCATCGGTTACCGGGCAGGTTGAAATGGTCAAGTTGTTACTTCAAGATAGACGAGCTGATCCTACTGCCATTGAAAGTGAGGCATTGCGGAAATCCGCGTATAATGGACGCACTGGCGTGGTCAAGTTGTTACTTCAAGACGGACGGGCCGATCCGAGTGCCAACAATGACGAAGCGCTGGAAAGTGCCGTAGAAAAGGGATACCGCGTAGCGGCTGAATTACTACTTCACGACGAACGAATCGATCCAGAGGAGTATGGTGGTCCGGGGATTCTAAAGTTTGGTAGACTGGTTACCTACCTGGTGGACCGTCCTGGGTTTAATAGAGGAATAGTGACCAAGATGCTGCGACGAATGTATGCCAGTGACGCTGTCCAAATAATGCAAGACCTCATCACAGATCCGTCACTGGATCCAGTTAACAAAGAAAAGGCCCTTGGCTGGTTCGCGCGCCCGGGGTGGTCACACAAAGAGTTGGAGGCATATAGAGCCAGGCTAGTCAGCAAAACGGATCCGAGTAATCAGGCTCGCTTGAAAAATAAGAAGGTGCCCATTTGGGAGTTTTTGGAAACAATCGAGTGGTTAATTAACAACGATGACTACGATCCCGGATCCAATGACAATCTGCCCTTGAGGGCGGCCGCCGGAAAGGGGGACCACAGGTTGGTCAAGTTGCTACTTCTCGATAAACGCGTCGACCCGACTGCCAAGGATAGCGAGGCATTGAAACTTGCCAAAGCAAAGGGGCACTTCAAAGTGGTTGAATTGTTGCGCCGCGACGGTCGAGCCGATATGAATGCAACGGAATATTGACGTTTGAAACAAGCTGGCATAGGAATAAACGCTAAACTATTTCCAAAAAAAACATCTTTATCGTGTATGTAAGCAGGCTACATATGTAGCCTTGGTACCCACCCAATTTTTTTTCCCCAAACAAAAAGATAAATTTAAAAAATTATTTATTTTTTTTTAAAGAAACAAGGGGCTTTGAATAATGAAAAATTTTTCTTCCAACGCTTTTGAGACTATATCTTTATTGCCTGTAGCACCACCATTGCTGGCAAGACAAAAGAACCTACACAATCCTTCTGCTATTGCAGGTGGACTTAGTGATCAACATGTTGCCGGTTTTGATACTGCTGGCGCTTTTGATATGAAAATGCGTTTTGCGATTAGAGAGTTTATCCAAAATCTTTATGACCAAACAACACGCTCAAACGCTATCACTAGTAGTGGCGGTAAAGAAAAAGAGGTACCTAAAGCTTCTGGAATTTGTGCAATCAAAGGAACACGAACCTATAACGGTATTTTGCAAACAGTAACCATTTTCCACAACAATACGCACAAGTTATCAGAAATCATTCAAACTATTGAAAATGATATGGAAGTTGTTTATTTGGTAAATTATGGCACAAAAATTTCCAATTGGATGCAGCTTTTCAAATATGGTGCTTCAGACAAGCGAGAAACGAAAGGACTTGTTGGATGTTATGGAGAAGGTTCCAAACGCGCCATATCATATCTGCTCAAAAAAGGATATGATATTAGCTACGAGTGTCCAGTTTTTTACAGCGGATTACATTCTGAATTTCGCAGATACACTTGTGGTACCAAAGAAAAGAAAACGGATTTACGTATCTACGAAGATCGAATCAACTTTTATCAATGGATGCTTCCAGGAGACGAACACCGTTTAGTAGTACGCATTGCTAGAGAAGATAGCAAGTTTTACGACCTTATTGATCCATCCAATTATTTGTTGTGTGTTTCTCATCAAAACAGTCTCAGAGATCCAACGGATTTAACTGATCCCGGACAAGTTTTTCTAGATCCTTTTATTAGAGGAGGAGTTTATGTGAATCATTTCAAAGTTTTGCGCGTGAAAGAAAGATATGCTTTATATGCTTACGATATTTTTAACATCACTGTTCCTCGTAATAGAACCGATTTGCCTATTGACGAGCATATAGCAGCAGTAGGACGTATTTGGAGTCACGCTATTACGAACAACAATATGCGGGCAGAGCATTTCTTTGACAATGTCATTATGCGTCGAAATTACTCGGGCGATGATATGTTTATTGAGTGGAGAGCGCTTCCTCATTTAAGCAAGGAAGCGTTTAAAATTCTTCAAGCTATTCTCCACAAAAAACATGGAAATGCAGTGTTTTGTCATTATCCAGACAACGCTCTTGCAAAAAGAGTTTTGGATTGCAAAATAACTGCCATGCATGATCTCCAAATGCCGTTCTTTAAACGATGTTTTAGAGATTTTAATCATGTCCACAACTCTTACAAAAATACGTTTTTGGCGATGCAAGATCACAAGCCTCCGAAAGACTCCATTCAAAACACCATTGTAGACATCACAAAAGCTACAATTGAAATAAGATACAAGTTTGATGCTAAATCACCGCTAATATTTGCACAATCTAGCGACCGAAAAACAGTTTGGTTTAATCATCAAAAACTTGCTACGCGATATCCAGACGAAGAAAGCTTATTGGCGTTTGTGATATTTCGCGTTTTATTCTATTTGCTACCAGAAGATAAGGATTTTAGAATTCGTATGATCAAAGAGCTCAAAAATCTGGGAGAGAAACAAAAAAAGGTGCTCAGACTCGTTATACCATCACCAAAGAGCGCTCACAAAGAAGAAAAGGCGGCACCACTACCAAATAAGAAGCGCGTCGAACCACCCAAACCATCTTTTGGGGATGACTATGAAGTGCTGGATACAAGAAATTATGTATTCTTACGCAAAAAGAATAAGGAATAAAAAAATTTATTCATCAACTGAAGAATCGTCGTATCCTAGCTCTAGCTTCTTTTTTTTAAAAGTGGTCATGCAATGATTATACCATCTATCCACAGCAGCTGCGTCTTTTAAAATCGGTGAATTTGCTAGCGCTTTTATTTCTTGTGCCCGCGTTTCAAAAGATTTGTTTGAAGCTACAATAATATTTATTCTTTGCTGTCTATCAGTAGATACGGCAGCTCCCAATACTTTTGTAAGAAACAAATTTTCAAACACCTCCATACTTTAATTATTTTTATTTTTGCGTTTAATAGCTTTCATTTCATTCTTACAGGCGCGACAAGTTCCAAAGTAACCAACGCCTTTAATTTTGGTATCAGAGTCACGCACTTTGTGCTTTTCAGTGTTACCAGGACATCCTTGATTGTCGTCACCCAACATTACATTGCCGTGACATTTCCAATCTTCATCATCACTAGTCGTTCTGCGCTTCTTGGGAGGAGCAGGCTCTTCTTCAGGAGTTTGGCGAACATGTTTCTTGCGAGTATTATTGGCGGTTTTCAAAACTTCCGGGCTGGCAGCGCTTTCAAGATTGTGTAAATCAACCGTTGCCAATGTAAACTCTTTTTGAGCCTTTAACAGTCCCAGTTTGGCAAGCTTTTCGCGCTTTCTAGCTTCATCAATATTTAAAACTTGCACCCCTTCTTCCATTTTTTTAAATTTATTTTTTCACAATTTTCCACCGTTAAATCCATCTTTATCAGCTTCGCGATACGGAATTTCCACGTTTCTACTGGTATAGCAACAACAAAATCCCACATCAATCATCAAAATAATCACCAGACAAAGAAAAATAACCAACAAAAACGCTCCGCTAGCCAATGCGGCATCGCCAGAATAACCATAGAGCCAACCAATATGGCGGACATATTCCGTTGTATCCTCTTCTAGCATACAGGTGTTTCTTAAACTTGAATCAATGTTGGGATAAAGATTATTAGGGGCTGTAAGCCGCATACAAGCACAATTGTAGGTAGCATTTCCATAACTATCCAAATCTCTTGATGCTTGTTCTACTGTCTTTCGAACAGCAAAAGGATTTACAACCACCATGTTTGGTCCATTACCACTCATATCTCTGCGCCAAACCGCTATATAAGCTCCATTATCAAGTTGGGTAATTTCTCTTTCCTTCAATCGGCACAGTGTGCCGCGTATTAAACTTCCAGGCACGGAAACTTTATTTGCTGCATTATCGTGACGAATCATATTTCCTACACCCAATAGTGTAGCAGCAAAAATAAAGACTAGGAGATGAAAAAAGAAACGAGATCCGTTTCGGCAACGAGCTGGTGACGACCCCATATATAAAAAAAAAAGAATGTTTTATTTTGTGTCATTACAATTTACATAATGTTTTAATTCCCAATCTTTTTGCGCACATTCATTTCCACAATACCATTGTTGCTTGCAAGCGCTACACAGCATTTCTGCTTCTTGTTTACAGACAACGCATTGACCCATTTGCATATGATCCACAATATACTTTTCATCGCCTTTATAAGAGTAATTATGTTTGAATAGATAATATATAATCCATTCCTCAAAATCAGCTTTGTTACGCCGGCCTATGATCCAGGAAATATAAATGTCACGATCTTCATATATGCTAGGCATCTTACGGACAGATGTATTCTTTATCAAAGCGTCAATAAATTGTTGAATAAATTCAAATTGATACTGGCTAAATGATCTATTAATAAATTGAAACGAATACGCGCGCGTATTAGCAACGTCTATTGCTGTAGCTGTAAATTTAAAGGTTATAGGCTCGGGATCGTTTGATACTAGTTTCCACGTATAATCCAACCCCTTTCGGGGACCAGGAGACATCATATTCATAAATCTAGTTGTAAAGAGCCGCGCCAGCGCATTGTCTGGTATTTTAGCGCGCGCAAGTTTAAAGGCTTCTAAGCCAAACTGGCGTATATAAATTTTGTCCCAAATAGCACCAGTATCACATATGTGTTTAAACATGATATTTACTTTACACATTTGTTGAATGTCTTTGATAGATAATTCAGAATTATTGCTCAATATTTGAACCCACACATCGGTGGGCAATTCTGGTTTTCCAGTTAGAATATCATACACATATGTTTTTGCCTCGTCTTCGTTTTCAAAGTTGTGTGTTTTTACATGTGACATAACTTTAAGTTTAATTAGACTATATAACAAAATATATACATTTGAATACAGCAGCCTTTTTATTATTTGAAAAAACTATTTTTCAATGGTCCCATTTTGAACACACCCCCTTTTTTTTGATAATAATTATTATTTTTTTCTCAATGAAAAGGGGTAGGGTCCTAGATGAAAACCCCCCTACGCTTTTTGAAGAGTTGGGAGAATTGAATAATACAGTTCCGCTTAAAAAAGCCACACATTCACCACCACCAGAAAAAGCTAAGAAATCTTACAATGTTTACGATCCCAATGATTTTGGTAATCCAGATGATCCCAATGTGGATGAACTTGTCTATGAGGAAGAGCTTTTAGATGAAGAAGATGCGCTTAATGCTGTCGATCCCATGTTTTTGCGCGCCCACGAAACCATTTCCAAACATGCAGAAGATAAAAAGAAAAAAAGATTTGGTCGGCAATTGGAAACTGTAGGCGATTTGGAAGATTTTTACGGTGAAGAACCTGATGAACTGTTTAAAAAACAAGAAGAAGATAAGCGTTTTAATCCAAATTGGGATTTTCACGATGCCAGCTTTAGAGTGAAAGGACAACCAGCTCCCAGCGGAGCACATCTTAGACCGGAAATTGATCAAAATGTTGGAACTGGTGACTATACTTACTACTATCAGCATACAGAAACTACCTATGCTTTAAATGAAGAAGGCAAACCAGAAATTAGGCATTGGGGAGTTGATGCTGATGGGCATTCGGTTTTAACACGCGTTAAAAACTTTTATCCTTACTTTTATTTTGAGGGAGATGAGTTTACAGATATTGAATTGATTCGAAAAAACTTGGAATTGCATCTCTCCCGGACAGTGCCGAATAGGCGGGGACAACCCAAAGTTTTTAAACACATCCTACATGTAGCAGAAATTGAAGGGAGAAGCATTTGTGGTTACCATAAAGATGAACCGCTAAAGCGCATGTTTAGAATGATTATGGCCCGGCCCTCCTTTGTGGCCATTGCGAGAAAATCATTAGACTATGGAAATAGAGCAGTGGTATCAAGATCTTATCCCACTTACGAAGCCAATGTGCCCTTTGAGCTTCGGTACATGGTGGATACCAATCTTTACGGCTGTCAGTGGACCAAATTGCTTTCTGGTAGATATGAGCGAGTAGATGAAGATTCTTCCATTTCCAACGCTCAGTACGAGTTTGTGGTGGATCATTTAAAAAAACCCCTCGAACCAGTAGCTGAAGATGAACGAGAAGCACAAAAGCTTCCTCCTATCGGGCCCATGCGATTGTTATCGTATGATATTGAAGTGTTTAGAAAAGAAGCAGGATTTCCGACCCCCGATAAGAACCCGGTAGTAAATATTTGTTGCGCTCTTAGTGTTACCGGAAAAGGAATTGTTGATCGAGTGGTGTTTGTGTTGAAACCAAAATTGGCAGATGGTTCTTGGGGGACACACAATCCCATACCTGGATCAACAGTGTATGAGTTTGAAGATGAACGTCATTTGCTTCTGGCCTTTTCTCAATATATCCAAGATTGTGATCCGGATGGGTTAACTGGCTGGAATACATCTTCTTTTGATATGCCCTACCTGGCCGGTCGCGCCAAAGCCAATAATATCTTGGAGCATTTCATGTCCTTTTCACGTATTAGAAATAAGACTGTTTGGCTGCGCGAGCGCATCTTTCAAAGCAAAGCTTACGGTGCCAAGAAGAATACTGAATTGGTTTGCGAAGGTCGTTTTGATTTCGATGGACTCATTTTTATGTTGCGTGGGCAAATGAAAAAGTATCGCTCTTATACACTCAACAACATTGCTAGTGAAGTTTTAAAGGATACAAAATTGGATGTAGACTATTCTCAGATTCCTATTCTTTATGAGAGCGAAGATGATGCAGATAGGACCCGTTTAGCACACTACTGTTTAAAAGATAGTGAGCTACCGCTACAGATCCTTGATAAGCTCATGGCGGTAGTAGACGGTGTAGAACAAGCGCGTGTAACCGGTGTAACGTTTAAATGGCTTTTATCTAAAGGTCAGGGAGTTAAAACATTTTCCAAGCTTTTAAGGGATAAAGAACAAAATGAGTATGTACCTACACTCTCACCACGCTCTTCTACGGGTGACACTGCCGGTGGGTATGTAGAAGAACCTAGAAGAGGCTGGTATCCAATGCCGGTTATTACCCTAGATTTTTCTTCGCTGTATCCTAGTATCATGATTGCCTATAATATTTGTTATAGTACCAAAGTTTCTAGGCGTTGGGCCAAAACGAATTTGAAAGATGATGATTATTGGTCTCCATTCCCAGCTATAGATGGGGGGAAAGAGACTGATTTTGTCTTTGTCAAGAAACATATTCGCGAAGGAATCTTGCCCAAAATGCTGGATGGGCTTTTATCTGCTCGCCGCAATGTAAAGGGAATGATGAAAAAAGTGGATGAAAACTTGGAAGCGCTTCTACACAGTGTGTTAAACGGACGCCAAATGGCCCTCAAGGTGGTATGCAACTCTGTCTATGGCTTTTTGAAAGCTTTTATTCTCCGCGATAAAGACTTGATGAGCGCTGTAACTTCTTATGGACGCAACATGATTTACAAGGTTAAGGAAGTAATTGAAAGAGATTTTCAAGATCGAGAAGTGATTGATGTTGAAGCTTGCGAAAAGCTGGGTATCGATCCAGAGGTTGAGCCCAAGGAGGGCGAGAAGGATTTGCGTCCTTTGAGGAGACTGAGCGCTTTTATTGTGTATGGTGATACAGATTCTGTCATGGTTTGTTTTGGTGACTTGGAAGGCAAAAAGAAAAATCGTCCCAAGCCTAAACAACAATCGCTGCATAATTTATGGGGAAAGCGAGAGCGGATAGAAGTGGAGTATGATAAGAATGCACCGCGCTCTGCTGGCTCCGATGCTATTGAACCAAAGTATGTGATACTGCGGCAAATGATTGAATTGGGAAAGGAAATGGCAGCAAAATGTACGGCTGAATTTGAAGCGCCAAACTCGCTAACGTTTGAAACGATTAAGCTGCGTGGTGGCTGGTTAAACAAGAAGCGTTATTTTGCGTTGGAAATTGAAAAATTTTTCGAGGGAGAACGTATGGTTGATGCCATTAAAAGAGCGAGTATTTCTGTTAAAGGTTTAGAAGGTAAGCGCAGAGATAATGCTTTTATTAATAGTGCCACCCAGAACGAATGTATCCGCATATTGCTCAAAGAGAATGATATACCCAAGATTGAGCGCTTCATTGTTTCCCGAATTACCGATTTGTTAATGGGAAGAGTGGATATTTCCGAGTTGGTTATTACCAAAGGGCTTTCCAAAACTGATGAACAGTATGCGAAAGGAGGTTCCAAGCAACAACATGTAGAACTTAAGAAGCGCATGGCTAAACGATCAAAGTTTACAGGCGAAGTTGTTCCAGATACAGGAGATAGGGTTCCTTTTATTATCAAGGCTGCTTCGAATAATAAGAAAAGCAGTAAAGGCGCCGAAAAAGCTTCAGAACTTTCCGAGCATCCACTCTTTGCGCAGCGCAATGGAGTTCCTATCAATACCCATTATTACATCAATAAGCAGATTTGGCCCGCTGTTTCGAGAATTATGACTTGTGTTTATGAACCTGAGCGTTGTCCAGACATTAAGAGCGCCATGGGCGATAAGAAAAAGGAAACGCTTAAAGTTTATAAGCGTTTTTTTGCGCCTGGATGCGAGCATATGCGCAATAAGAAACAAAAAACAACTGGAGATTTTGGAATTGGAAAGCATACTCACATTCTCCCAAAGTGTTTAGGATGTGGTTCGCGCTTAAAGAATCCAGATGCTGCTTGTTGTGATTTTTGTGGAACAGAAAAGGTGCGTCAAAAGTTGGAAACTTTAAAAACTGCCCAGGAACAAACAAGAGATGCCGCATGGGATATTTGTAGAAAATGTCAAGGAGGATCGTTTAACAAAGTTACTTGCAGCAATCTAACTTGCAAGAATTTTTTTCATCGAGAACAGACGCTGATAGATATGGAAGATTTGTGTACAAAATTAAAACGATTTAATTAATTAAAAATGTTAAGGGGCAGTAGTGGAAACAAAAGAAAACCAGACGAAGATGGCGCTGGAGATTATGGAAATGTTTATGATGATTATGACGACGATGATGACGACTTGCTTTTTGATCCAGGACTTGTAATGGCCCCTGTTTCTTTAAACCAGGATATGTTTGAAGACATTCAGACCGAACAACACCAATCAGGGCTACATGGAGTTATTGCCAAGAGGCAAAAAAATCCAGTTACAGCGCCACCACACGCTGCAAAATATGAAATTATACCCTCAGTACCAGTTAAATCAGAAAAACACGCCATGGACAGTGTTTGTTTTCATTCTCAAACCGCACTGATTACGTTTTTATGGCTAAACGTTACACAAGGAGTTACAGTACCCGGATTAATTGACGAAGAAAAACAAAAATTGTAAGTAATCATTTAGTGTAAGAAGTAAAATTTATTTTTAATACACCTTTAGTTTAACTGGAGAAATTAAGTTCTTTTCTAAATAAAAGGGGGAGGAGAATAAATTAATTATTATGCTCTCAATTGGAAAACCAATTCAATCACCTACCGCCCAAAACGCAGTAGCTTGGGAATTTGCCTACCAGTTAAAAATTGCCCCTGATAATGTGTTTATGAATATTTCAGAAAAGGAAGGAAAAGAGTTGTACGACACTGCTAGAGACAAGGGATCGCTGCTTTACAAAAAACTCACCGACCAAGGAGATACCACACGCTCTGATTTTTGCAACTATTATTTGCCCAAATACGCACACAAAACGTTTGTAGATGGAGAAACAGTAGAAAAGTTTTTGGGTCTGTACTCCCTAGTACATACGATGCGAATATTTACGGCCAGCATCATTTTTATTACCAATGGATCGGACAATTATGAAGCAGTACTTTGTGTTGCTGGTGGACAGAATAGACCAACTTATATTTTTGACGCCACCCAAGGGACGCTCCAACAAGTAACTAATCTCTACGATTCCATCTTTGAATATGTTCCCGAAGGCTCGCATATTATGGCGTATATTGTTTCGGCAGATAGCATGCCGATTGTCATGCAGAAATCCGAAGCGCCCAAGATTGAAGAGGAAACGCCCAAAAAGAAGGAAGCTGTACCAGCTAAAAAGGCTAACAAAGAAGAAGAAACGCCTAAAAAGAAGAAAGCGGTGCCAGCTGAAAAGAAGCGCGAGCGCAGCGAAGAAGAAGAGACCGAACCCAAGAAGAAGAAAGCTGTGCCCAAAAAGAAGATTATTCCTGAAGATTCTTCTTCTGCTGACAAAAAGACAATAACAACTCCTTCATCCTCTGGAAAAAAGAAGAAAAAAGAAGAAGAAGAAGAAAAGCAAGAAGAAGTAGAAAAGCCCAAGAAAAAAGTTGTAGTGCGGCGCAAGCGCATTGCTGAAACTGAATGATAATAATAAAATTAATTTTTTTTCAAGAGGCATGCGAAAATAATTATAGCAATTAAACAATTACTCTATTTAAAAAAGCTCCACAATCTGTTATAAAATATATACACACACACACACTTTTATTTTTTTTTAACTCATTTAAATTATAGACTACTCGAGGAACTGGAGGTATTTATTTTTATATCTTTTGCAAAGAAAATACTTAACCGCCCTTTCTAGCTGATGTTATTATTGTCGATGAAGCTGCCCATATTGATCCCCAGCTCTTTTACAAGGTTATTGTACCTATCTTGCAGATGATGAATACGTCTCTGCTCTGCCTAAGCTCGCCAGAAGGAGATAGGTAAACACAAAAATGTGCGTAGCCCTTGAAACGCTCAATTTCTTTTTTATAGCAACTATTATTCTGGACTTATGAATCTGAAAAAAACTAATGGAGAACCATTTTTTAATGTTATCAATTGTTTTCAGATTTGTGAGAAATGCCTCAAATTGGAGCGGACAGAACAAATTAAATGTACTCATGTCAAATCGACGGCGCATTGGCTTTCTTCAAAGAAGATTAAAGAGCTTAAACAGCTTTACAAAGCTTCTCCAGAAGATGCTATCCGCGAGTTTGGTGGTATGGTGGTATCTGATTATAAGCCAGCGCTTCGCAAAGAAGAAGTTCAGAAATGTTTTGACAGCCCTAAAGTTGCTACGCAACATAGACCGTCCTATGTATTTACTGCCTGTGATCCTAACGGTGGTGGACCATCCCAAATGTCCATTGTCAGTGCTTATTTCGATAATTTGAGTCGTTTTGTGGTAAGTATTTTTATGTAAACAAATAATGTGATCGGGCAGTAAAAACAAAATTGCGAAGCATCTCGACTACGTTGATCTCATTGTATGGCCAATTAAATGTCATTTCCACCATCTTATGCAATTGACGCAAAAAATCGTCAAAATGCTCCAAGCATTCATCGCCAAAAAGATTATATTTGTTATTGGGTTCCATCCCAGTTCTTATTGTTTCTTGCAATTCATGCTCTCGGCTTAACATACATAAGATGTTAAATGTTTTAACGGTGGTATCCGCCATATCAGTTTGAAGTAATCTTTTGGATTCTCTGATTCGGCGGACCTTATCAAATGTGGGTGCATTTTTCTTGGAGACAATTTCAAAGAAAGCATTCATAATCCGGTCGATAAGTTTGATTTTTTCTCCACTGGCTAATTCAATTATCTTGTCTGGAGAAAACAAAATGGCATACATGAGATCAGCATCACATCGATTTTTTTGCACTTTTTGAGAATTAAGCCAAAATGCATCATCCTTTAGCAAATTTTTGACTGTATCTTCTGGATATTCTCTATAAGGACCCAATGTACAAATTGGGGTTCCTTCTTCTTCTCTTGTTCTTTTTCGCATTTTAACTCTACCCCTTTTCTTCTTTTTTAGATTGTTGGTTTGGATTCGGAACCGGTCCGAGATGATCGCGAAGAAGCGCTACTTATTCAGCGACATTACCAAAAGCTTCAGAGCAAAAGACATTTGAGAGAATCCAAGCTAATTTTTATTCCCGAAAACAATCTTGGGCTCGAAAGCGCTCACTTGGATACTATGGTGCATAGAATTCCAGGCGTACAAACGTATTGGCAAAAAAATAGACCGGGTGTTCATAAAGATGGATTTGCCACCCGCGGGTATCAATTTCTGCTTACAACTTCTCTGGCAGAAAATAGTATCCTTTTTGATGAAGATTGTTTCACTGTGACCAGAGAGCGTACGGTAGATGATATGTACGATATGCTACAAGATCAAATGCTGCGTTATCATTGGGAAAAGAAAAAAGCTACAGATGTTCATGGAAACGATCGTTATGCGCTTACCGGTAAAATTGGTAACAAGCAAGACGATTTGCTCATTACTATGGAGATGGCACTTTATTGGGGTCGAGCCATTTATTTAGGTGGTCAAAATAATAATTTCCAATAAAAAATCAAACATTTTTAAAGATAAAATATGATTTATATATATAATCCAGGAAACGAATACTATTAAAAAAAACAAGAACCTTTTATGAGGCGGTATAAATTAGATCCACCCGGTCGTAGTGATCGTAGGTTCTTAAAAATAGGAAAAAATGCAAACAATGATGCTGCCGCTAATAATCGATTTTACATTATTCTTTCACTGATTGCACTTGCGTGTATTATTGTTGCTATTGTGTTATTTGGTGTTTATGTTCCGCTAATGAACCGCAATTTTCAACACATTTATAAAATTTCTAGTGGTGGTAACGGATCTTCCATTACCTCAGCTTTAAATGTGGGAACGTTGGGAACTGGAATTCTGAAAAATTTTACAGAAACCGGTATCATCATAATGAAAAATATCATCGGTATAGGAGCTGTTGTTGTTTCAGAAGATATAAATGGCGATATTGAAATTGATTTGGAAAATGTAGAACATTCACAACAAAATAACGTTACCGGCAATGTAACTTATATGCCCAAGCTTACAATTGATACCAAGGGGATTGTTATTGATACTGGTGCTGAGCGCATTGCTCGTATTTTATCTATTAACGGAATCGAGCCAGATGCCTCCGGGGAATTATCTATTATTCCGGTTATTGAAAATACTGTGGTGAACCAAAACTCAAATGGTATCCAAATCGATACTGCTGTAAATTTGGTTATTCCCGAATTAACAGTTTCTGGTCAAATGACATTGAACACAAACGTTCGCTGTCTTGGTGGTAGTATGGATACAAGTTGTTTTGATTTGTCTATGGAAACATGCAGCTCTCCAATTTCTGCATCGTGTATACCCGAAAACGCTTCTTTTGCGTGTTTAAGTGTTTACAACTTTACCGCGAACGAATCAAACATACACATTTCCAACCAGACAGCGCTACAAATAACAAATTTGACTGTAACAAATACTATGCAGATGAATGGTCCTATTATATGCGAAAGCGAAGCTATCATTGATTCCTCATGTTATCAGCATAGTTGTCCTTCGGCCCCGTTGTCTCAATCCTGTTTTTCTGATATCCAAACTTATGTAAATTTGACATTTACAGACACTTTAAATGTGAATGATGTTACATGCGCAACAAACTCGATTAGTGGTTCTTGTTTTGATTTGACCGGACATACCTGCAATTCACCTATTGGGATGTCTTGTATTTCCAGTAGAATAGCGTCTATTAATAACGCCACTCCTGTTATTGGTTCTGATTATGACATTACTATTGTAGGTGATTTTGGAATGTCTGTGGTCAATTTAGACATTTCTACTACTTCTGAACGTAATACAGCATCTTCTGTCGGTTCTACTGGAGAAGAAGTATTTAAACAAAAGACTGGTTCGGTACTTGAGTTTAAAAATATTGCTTCTGGAGCAGAAATTTTTAGTGAAATTACCAACAATAATGCCATTGTTATGAATTTAAATGATACGGATTTGTTGCCCGGAACATTTGAAAATGTTGCTTTAACTATAGATGTTTATGGAAGGACCATAAGCGCCGTATCACAACCATCCGGATCAACAATAACTGCCTCAAACGAAGGAAATTTAGGAGTAGGCACCATTAAGCAGCTTGTATCCGATAATATGGAAATTAGATCCATAGATGGGTCTTCTGGTGTTCTCCAAGTTACAGAAAGTGTCCCAAATAATGTTATTAATATCGAAATGCCCGATACAGTAGTAACACCAGGAACCTATGGTGATTTCAACAACTCTGTTCAAATGGACGTTACTGAAAAGGGAAGAATCACCGCAATCACAACTGCGCCTATTGTGCAAAAGGCAGGTTCAGTTATTGTAAGTATTCGAGGAAAACCAGGATTGAATCAACATTCTGGGTTTAGTATTCATGAATTATACATTAACACCTGCGGTGGGTGTTTTTCCGGAAATACATTTACAGCACCAAGAGCCGGTCTTTATCATATTTATTACAGTGGACGATCCTGGGATTATTCGATGGGCACATTAACATCACGTTGTGGATCACTGGGAACAATTGCGTACAGAAATGGTGATAAAAGATATGTAGCCTGCCGTCTTCAAGTAGGTGACCGAATCAACTATAGTCATTCGTTTGGTAAAACAGTCAGTGGGTTTAATTATTGGACCATATTTAGTTTATTTTGAGAATAGAAATCAAATACTATTTTAGATTGTGCAAATAAAATATAAAATTGTTTTTTATAATGGGACGCACTAGTTATTCAAAGATAATTTTTGGAATTTTGGCAATCCTTGTCATTATATTTTCAATTATCGGAACAACTGCTATACTGATAAATGTTTTGAACCAAAAACAAGCCATCAACCATCTCGTTCCCGGAGTCGGAAATAATACCATAGTTGTAAATGCTGGTACTTCTCCAGGAAGTATAGGGACACACAAAAACGGCAGTACTTGGGTTAATTTTATAGATACAGCAAATGTTGTTAATACATTAGATGGCGGTTCAAATATTTTACCGCGACTAACAGATACCGGTATTCTTGTAGGAGAATATACAACTTCATTTGCTATAGATGAAAAGGGAAGAATTATATCAGCTTTGAACACAGATATTCCGTTGATCGAAACAATTAATGGCATTTATCCATCACCATCCGGCGAATTTGGTGTAACTGGAGGCGTAAATACAAATGTTAATCCTATTGATGGCACATCTTTTAGCGTTGGCTTAAAAAATGCTATTATCGTTCAAAATTTGACAATATCAGGAAATACCTATTTAGATTCAATTACTTCGTGCGCTGTTCCGCTAGACAGCGAATGTATTGATATATCTGGTTTAAATTGTGATGCTGGTAGCGGGTTTTTATCTTCCTGTTTACCTTCTGATATAACATTTAACAATTTGCACGTTGAAAGCATGTCGGTAATGAGCGACGAACTACAGATTGATTTGGGAAATCAGGATAATTTAGCTGTGGACATACTCATTATAAGCGGGAACATCACTATGGATTCTACATCAAGTATTACGTGCAGCAACGGACCAATACCGCATGATTGTTTTTTAATCGAAAATACTCATTGTAACAATGCAATTTCAGCAACATGTATACCGCCTTCTGATGTATTTTCGCATTTGAATGTTACAGATACTATGATGTTTAATGGTACTGTAACGTGTTTGGGAGATCCTATACATCCGTCTTGTGTAGATTATAATAACAAAAGTTGTACTTTGGCCTTAGATGATTCATGTATTCCACCGCTTCTAAAATCTATCAATGGTGTTGTGAGTGAAACACTAGCATTAACATCATCAGGATATGTATCAATTAACACTAATATGAACGGAATCCAAATTGATACCAATGCCGAATTAAATACAGCAGTTAATGTAGGTACAGAAGGTCATGGTGTTTATAGCGGACTGAAGAGAGAAGAAGTACTGAAATTTCACGCACTTGGAAGCTCCAATTCAATTGGTTCAGCGTTAAATACAGCAAACAATACTGTTGAGTATTTTGTACAGCCCAGTGGAGTGGTTCCTGGGTATTATACAGCACCAACCATTACAACAGATGCAAAGGGAAGAATAACTGCTGCTACATCATTTGATAAAGCCGTTACCGCTTCAAACGTTGGTACTTCTGGTATTCCTTTATATAAGGGAACGACTAGTACTTCTTTTGAATTTAAGAATGTGGCATCTTCCACCTTAAACATAACTCTGGACGAATCAAATAATAATATTTTATTAGATTTACCCCCAACAGGTGTTGTATCCGGTGCTTACGGCGATGCAGATAATGTATTGATCCCAACAGTTTTACAAAATGGCCTTTTATCTGCTCATGCAAGGACGCAAGTAACACGAAAGATGGCACCTTTTATTGTTAGTGCTCGTGTAGATACTGGGCTGGTACAGGGAACTAATATAACATTTACACAGGAAGTATATATGAATACATTTCCACCCACAGCATGGGATGGAACTCTATTAACAATTGAAGAGGACGCAAATTATTTCATCCAACTAGCAGGAGCGCATTCTAGTACTTCTGGAACCTCGCAGACAGTAGTGCTGATGAGAAACGGAATAGACGCAAGCCCAATTTATGCCGGGCAAAGATATTCAAGAAGCGGAGAAACGTTTTTTATGGTTCTCCCACTAACTATCGGAGAAACAATTTCATTTTATTTGCACACAAAAGAAACAAACGATTCATTTTATTTAAAGATTTACTGTTTGGATTGCCAACGTTAATATATATATATAAATCAAATTTTTGCGTAATGTATAAAATTTTAATATTGTTGTTTCTAATAGCAATACCATTATTCGTTGTAACATGGTCAATATCTGCTACTACACTTCAATCTAACGAAGCAGCACTTAATATGTTTGAAACAACACCACCTTCAAAAAAAAATGTAGAAATTAATGTTGTAGAAACTAATACATCAACAACCATTGAATTTCGAAACATGGCATCAACATCTTCGATAACTATAGAAGATAACGCAAACAACAACGAGATTGAAATTTCATTGCCAACTGTGCCTGGACTAGCACCAGCCACATACGGGTCTGAAAACATTAAAATCACAGCATTGGTCAACGAAAAAGGATTAGTTCAATCGGTTAATATATCTATTTTGGGCGGAATACAGTCAGTACAAGGAGCTACAGGTAGTGTGGATATTATGATGATTGATGGGAATAATATAGAATTTATACCTATGCCCGAAACAAATTCCATTAAAGTTAGAGTGATCGACCATCCAAACATTACAAGTATCGATGCCATGGGCATAGTAAAGTTTGAAGGAAACGTAACATGTAACAAACCAGTAGAAACTTCATGCATTGATATTTCTGGAACAACTTGTAGCACACCGGTAGCATCGACATGTCTACCAAATGCAGCAATGTTAACATCATTTCACGCCAACAACCTAACTGTAGAAAATTTGGTAATGGTACAAGTTTCAAATCAAACCGATTTGATTGTCGAAAATATTCAATCAACAGAAACAACTATTATGGGATCGTTTACTTGTCTAGAATCATCACTGGATAGTGATTGTATTGATTTTAGCTCGTATACGTGTTCTGTAGGCACATTGGATAATACATGTCTACCACCTTCTGTTGTATTTGAAAACGTAGGTGTAACAAACACATTATCGCTAGGAGGATCATCAACACCGTGTGATAATGCGGTATTTGATGCTAGCTGTAATAGCATTGATGCTTATGAATGTGATATAGAATCATTTGATGATAGTTGTATACCTGATCGAGTAACTACAATTAACGGTATTTCACCAAATAACGCACTATCATATACCATACTGGGAGGACCTTTAATTAATATTGAAGAAATACCTAATATGGATGAAAGTTTTACACTTATGGGGACTAATTGGCTTTTTGGCGCAACAGTTGCTGATACTCTTGGTCATTGGCTGCCTTTTTATGCGAGTGTTGATAAATTGGTAGATGGTGTTATAACTGGAGAACAACGAGGATGGATAGGCGGTGGTGAAGGGACGGTATCAAACCAATTACCGGCTATAGCGGATATTGATATGGGTACCGCACAGTCTGTTGGGTTTATTAGAGTATTGGGATGGCATGGAGGCACGTCCTTGTCTGCGGCGTTGTCCGGAACTCGCAATTATAGAATATCCGTATCAGAAGATGGTGTTGAATATTATATAATTGGTAAAGGGGAAATTGCAGAATTGGACACAACAACATGGTATGGTCACCGATTCAAGAATAGATCTGTAAGATTTGTAAGATTTTATTGCGATACCCATTGGACAAATGTTTGTGCTTTGGCCGAAATCGAAGCATACACATTAGTTGAAAGCGGTCCTTCTTCTGAATTACGAATTTCAACGACAGCGGAAGCAAATATGATCGAACCATCATGCAACAGCGCTCGTTCAATTATTGACGATGCCATTTCCGATTCTACAGCAGCTGTATATACGAGCGGAACGCATGATATACACACACCAGTTATTTCAACTGGCCCGACCGTGATTGGCGCTGTTTATGAAAAAACAAATTCTGTACCGCCTTCGTTTCTGGTAAATGCTGCTTTGGATGTTAGAACGGTTGTGTATAACGTACATATGTCCACACGAGGCGGAGATGCTGGTTTAGCATTTGGATATAATTCTGGTGATCAGAGCAACCCCAGCGCAGATTATTTATTATTTTTATACAGACAACCAGGAACAAGATTATATCATATACAAGGACCACAAATCTACGGACCGGCTGGTGAAGTTGATGGATATGTATGGAACACCGTTATACAAAACGGAACAGCATTAGGAAATACGCCTAGTGTAATCAACACATATTATAACATTCGAGCAGAATATGCATGTAATCGCTTGAAAATATTTGTTGATGGAGTGCTGGACATTGATTACCCGTTTGAATTTATTAATGGAGGCAAAATAAGCCACGTCGGCTATGGATCATATATTTTTAGAGAAAACCCAAGATACTGGGACACACTGAATCCTATTTTAAAACAAAAAACTGGAGAAAATTTTGAGTTTTATAATATAGGAGGCGGTTCAAATATTAACACAACAAGCGATGAAAACGATAACATTATTATTAGTTTAGAAGAACAAAATCCTTCTGTAGCTGGTGTATATACCATCCCAAAAATATATGTTGAAGCTTCTGGATTGATATCTTCAGTTACAGAATTATCTTCTCCATTATTACCAGGAACTAATACCGGAACACTTGGTCAAGGACCTTTTTTTCAAGTCAACGGCATTAATTACGAATATTATAATATTGCTGCTGGACCAATCAATACAATGGCTGTATCTACAGCTGCTGGTGGAAACAATATTGAAGTAGATTTAAGAACCACTGTTACAGCAGGAACATATGGAGCTGATGGTAATTTACAGCCGGACCATACAGTTAATGACGCTGGAAAATTAGATTCAGTGGACGATGGATTTTTAGATACAGGAGGTGGAACATATTTTGCGTGGGGTTATCAAACAGTTTCTTCGGTTGCTGGTGGTGTTATATTCACAGCAAGTACATTCCAAACAAGTCGATGTTTGGTAAGCGGTCCATCACCAGCATTGTATGATACTTGCATTAATGCAGGGTATTGGGATTTGACCACATTTATTATTCCCGAAGATGGAGTGTACGAAATTAATGTTTGGCTCAAAGATGATAGCGGAAGACGTGTTTTCCCCAGTGTTTTGGTAAATGGTACAAGTATAAATACAGTGAGAACAGGAGGTAGTGATTCCGAAAGAATATTTATTATCAGAGAATTTACACAAGGGGAAACCGTCCAAACATTGCTAACAGGATCTACAACATCAACTAGAGTGTTTTGGGGGATTACAAGTTTTTTTTGAATAAAAATAAAACATTTTTAAAAATTACTTCTTTTTATTTCTTTTAATCCATTCGCCAGTAATATTTATGGCTGAAAAGAGGTCCATAAGATTTTTTTCAAACTTGTTGGCATCTTTTACACTCCAAGTATTGATGTCAGTTTTTTTCCCCAACTTTCCACATAAATCCTTTTCCCATAAGGGCAAATAAAAATGATCTTGTCCTCCCGGAAGATGAGCTAAAATAATATGAGCCAAATAATGTGAAAAATGGTTCACTTGATGCACAATGCAGAGAATCTTTGCTTGTTCTCGATTGACAAAAATGCCCATGGGTTTTTTTTCTTGGGCTTCATCAGGAGAAGGATACACCACCACTTTAACACGACCATCAATATTAGACCCCGACCAAGCATTAACGCTTTCATCGCCATCATATTCTTCCGTTTCGATAACCGGGTAATCATATATTAATCCAAAAAATTGCATCATGGTATCGTTGGGATTGTCTGTTTCAAGTAGAATTTTTAAAGCATCTTTTAACTTGAGCACATAGTCGTTAAATTGCTTGCAAATTTCATAATCATTCATAATACTGACATCTTCAGGATCATCTCGATTTAACTTTGTATATTTTGAATTTTTTTCGCAGCCATATCTGAGCGCTGAAATACGAGCTGCATAATACAACCCCCGAGCAGGTGTAAAACGGGGTTGCTTGTTAGTATTCTCTTCAGTCGTGGGTTTTTTAAGACTCTCTTTTGTTTTTTTAGGCGCTTTTTGTTCCACCTCAAAATCCATCATCTCTAAATCGCCAAAATCCATTTCTTCTTCTACTACCCCTTCAATCTTTTGAAATTTGTCTTTTATAATTTTAATTTCGTCGTCCAATGTTTCCGGATAATCAATATCAAGATATCTTTGAAATAAGGGCGGCCGTTTTAAAATTTCACCCTTCATCTTATTTTAAAAAAAACAATATGGAATTACCAAAAAATATGGTGATTAGTAATCTTGCAGAATCTATTTGGAGTAACACCGCCAAACAATTGAAAGAAGATGTATCGGCTAATCCTAAATTGACGGAACGACTTAATGCGTTAATTGCGGCTCGCGAAAAAGAGATTTTGGAACATAAAAAATTTAAACGCCAAGCTTTACGGAATATGGTGGATTTACAAAAAAAACAATCCATAAATGTTTTTGAAAATGCTCCCCGAACCAACGCATGGAATCAAGGAGATTATAAAAGAATTAGAGAACCCGCTCTTAAAAAACGCAAGAAAAAAGCTCTCAACAATAATAATAATGGAGCCGAGCCAGGAAAGAGGAGACGCAAGCCAGTGGCAATAGTTGCTCCGACGAATTTAGGGAAATAAATCATAAAATTTATTCATCAACTTCTCAAACTACATCATTTATGAAATTTGCAAAAAATGAGCGGAATGGATAATCTTGGTCCTTCACAGGCTTATGACTTTTACAAATCTGGTGTTTCCACCGGAGGTGATACTGGACTTCACGCCCCTTATTTGGGACCCAATCCTCGCGAACAAAAGATGACGGCCTGGGAACAGCGATCTCACGCCAAGTGGAACATGCCCGACGCTTATCTCGGGGAAAATAGACGTCTCCGTGATACGATGGAAGACTATATGATTACCGCTCAATTTGACTGGTATACGGAACGTATTATGCCGTGGTTCAAATCTGAAGATATTGAATTTCAGTGGACCGAATGGGAGAACAATCCTCATTATTTGGGTATTACTCCTCACCAGACTGCGTCGCGAGTGATTACGCAAAAGCGTAAGATCCGTAAAGCTTCCATGGTTCGCCGTGGTATTGCGTTTGAGTTTGAACGTGATTTTGTCGCTACGGCTCTGGGACGTACCGCTTTTATGGCTGGATTCGGACAAATGGCCCGATCTGTCCAAGAAACGGCCAATGTTTTGGTGATTAGAGCGCTGCTCAACGCCCAGCACACTCAGTGGGCTTATCAGCGCAAATACGGTATTCTCAAGGACTTTGAGTTGGATGAGTACCACGAGAGAAGAGCCAACCGTTTTATGGCGGCTCAGAAGGACGATAAGGGTTTGGAAAAGCTGAGCACTGAGATTGAAGCCGAGCAGGAAGCTTATGGTGGAAAGGCCGATGTTTGGATTTTGGACCGAGCCATTATTGATTACGTTGATACGGTACCCGACAACCGCACGCTCTACTATAAGGGCGGACAGGAAGCTGTTGATCGCATCAATGGGCGTTCTAATGGAACCCAGGCTGCTGGCGGAACTATGGGAAATTTGCGACGCCTGGACCCCGAAGGTATGATTCGCAACACCCCCGTCTTTATTGCCAAATCCTTTCATGTGGAAAATTTGAACGGAAGCGATCTCATGTCGAGAGTAACTGAAATTGGTGTCTACAACACCATGATTGATCGATGCACAGACTTTTTTGACTACAAGACAGAGTCTAGACGCATTCGAGTGTACGACAATGATATTGATAACTGGTCCGACATTGACTTTGAGTATGCTTTGCGTCACTGCCCCATCTGGCAGGAGGATGGAGAGCTTAAGGATGTTTATAGCGGCAAGGGAAGAAAGTCGCATGCCGCTGCTAAGGACGCCGATTATGACTTTTTGTCGTACCGTGTCGGGCCCGACCGTAAGAACATTAAGTACGTCGGTGATATTTCGCTCAACTATCAGACGGAACACGACATGATTGACGGAGCCAAATCTCTACTGTCAGCAGCCACTTATGGAGATTCCAACGCGGCTACAAAAATGATGCAAAGTTTTGCCGAAACTAGCGACGTTGGCAAGAGTTTTGTTGATGCTGTTCGAAACTTGACTGGAGGAAATAATGTCTTTACTGCATCTTTGATTGATGCAGATGCGTTTAAAACCAATTACGAGAATCTCAACAGTGCGCTCGCGGTGCCTTTGCAATCAAACATTGGATTGGCAGTTTCTGGTTCAAGCGATAGCGTTTCTCAGCTGGAAGAGCGTTTTGTGTCTGGAGTTGTTGGAGCACCGCTTCCTTCAAGCTACAAGGCTCAAGTGCAGAAGATTGCATCGGATGCGTCTGTTGACTGGAAGATTAGAGCCAACTCGGTCAAGGATTTGGTTTTGGAAGCGCTAAAGGCGGATGCCAGCTCAGTACAGGTTGTCGAGACGCCCGCTGATGTGGACAAGTGGCACAAGACCAATATGTCTGACTTTACTGGAAAGCGCGCCAGCCAGTTTGCCCAGACCAGTGCTGACAATGAAGTTTCCGAGGGACAGTACTTTGCCGTGGATGCTCCTTTGCCCAGAGGATTTAGATGGGCCAACCCCAATGAAATCAAAAAGCCCATTCTTTCCAGATTGCCGGCGTTCCAGGACTTTATGGCGGCCAAGGCGCCTGTTTCTCAATCTACCGCTTCTTCATTCCGTGGACGCGCACACATTGGACGCGGCGCAGGCGCAACTCAAGGCGGCTTGGGAGCTGCTGAGCAGAGAGAAGCTATGAAGCGCGATGAAGCGAATAGCATGAGTGTACCAAACAATAGATCACGTACCGTTTTTGGATACACACCAGGAGATGATATGGGATCTTTGGGAAACATGGCCGCGCTTGTCAACAAGATCAACAGCTCTGGAGCTCATCCCCTGCTCAAGGCTTTGGCCATTATTTACGCTGGTACTCCTTTTAATCGTGATATTTTGTGCAACTATGCCAAGAACAATGTGGCGGTTAAGATTGGATTGGCTTTGTTCCGTCCTCATTGCACTTACCGTACCAAGTATGGAATCAAGTGCTTGTCTGGTGGCGGTGCCGGATATACTTTCTTTGGACATTCCAACATGCAGATTGAACACGAAGCTGCTCGAAAGGTAATTTTTTATATAAGCTTCTATGCTTTTAAAAGCTTCTATGCTTATATAAGCTTCTATGCTTTTAAAAGCTTCTAAGCTTCTATGCTTTTAAACGTCTCTAATTTTCTATTTTTAGGTCGGAATGGCTCATTACACTACCTATTTGTCTGCAGTTGTTCTTTATCCTAAGAACGTGTATGTGGTGGCTGATCTGTACTGTGAAAAGTACTTGGGTGGTATGGGAGTTGAGTTTTGGACTGCTGCTCGCTACAAGAATAACACTAAGCGTAATGCTTATGATATTATTTGCGCCCCGCTCCCTCCGAGCCGTAAGAAGCTGGAACAAAAGGTGGATATTCGCGGACGCTGGTACACGGAGATGAACCACAAGCTGGTCTCCCAGGAGCGCTTTGACAAGCCGCTATTTGAAAGTTGTGGCCGTATGAACAAGCTGTTTGGCTTGTATGATGAGAGCGGCAGAAATAGAATGGTTTCCACCAGAAAGGTGGCTGCCAATTTTGTTTGCTGGCAAGGAATGCAGTGGCTGTATAATGCCAAGTTGCAGCGATTTGATGACTACATCATTGAGAGCGGATGTATGGGACACAATGTTGGACCCGGTGTTGGAAAGGTGCGTAATGGATTGTTGCATGCAATTCCCGAATTTAACTACCATTCTACCCGTTAAAAAAAAATAAATTTAAAAAAACAAAATGAAAGAAGGGAGGGTTTCAAGAAAGAAACATAAAAATAATGGCGCAAACTTGCTAGAGTATTGGGGTCTTCCCTTTGAGCACATACAGCTTGATGAAAGCCAAATTGGTGTAAGAGCAAATGGCCAAGATTATCTTTGTTTTTTATGGACCAACAGAAACTTAAATCGTCTTATGCGCATTTTACACCCCAAATATCCTAAATTACCCCTGATTGATTGTAATCACGGGATAGATTTAAATCATTACCATAGAGTTTCTGTAAAAGAAGCTGGATCATTCCCAAAACTTTTGCAAGCAGTAAATGCGTTTTCCGAAACTCCCGTCTCTTGGTGTTGTGAATGTGTGGATACGATGAATGAACTTTCAACGCGATCAAGGCGCTCGGCAGAATTTAATTGCTTTATGATTTGTGCGCAAAGAGAAGAATTAGGCTGGATGCCCCAAGAAATTATATGGATGATTGCAGAGTATCTATTGATGCCAAAATTTCCTGCGCTGCACATAGATAGACCAATGTGTAAAAGCAATAATATCAGGCAAAGAGAAGAACTTGCAGAATTATTGCGTGATTTATTTAGACTAGACGACGCCGTGCGTAATCTCCAGGACGAGAGGGAACAAGCTCAGATGTATGCTGATCAGAATGCTGCTTTAGAGCGGGGAGCGAATTTACCTCCACCGGAGTAACACTTTTAACGGCTGCTATTGTTTCTTTGTACATGTTTGCTTGCATAGAAAGTGTTTGCTTATGATTAAAAGATGCAAAAAGCATATAAATTGTAAAACAAGTAATTCCCAACAACATCCAATACGATTCAGTAAACATTTTCCATACCCGCAAAGCTTCTCCTTGCTGCCACAAATGGCTCCAAGCACACAAAAAGGGGGTAATTTCTTGTTCCAATTCTGCTTCTTGACACATTTTATCTTTTTTAGCAAACTTGTGTCGCTCCCAAGCATTGCAATCGGTACCAATTAAAAGCATTTCATTTTCATAATGTATCTTTACACAAGATTGGTATAAAGAATTAAATCTAGTTCCCTCAAATACACAAAAAGGAATTACAACAAGTACAAAGAAGAGAAACGACGCCTTTATCATTTTTATTATTGTTCTCTTTTTTGCTTTTTGATTTTATCAGCACGGCTCATTCTATATCTAGGTTTGATTCTATTCCAAATAAATCGTAAGGTAGGAGCAAAAATGGCTGTTATTAATGTAAATGTCAGAGGCGCTACAAAAATATTAATGGGGCGTGGCATAATGCCCGTAGTCCATAAGGTAGCTATAACCACCTGCCATCCCGTATAACAAAACGGAATCACCCATAAACTCAACTCATAATTGATATTAATCCGAACAGCAGACCAAAACAAAATTGCAAAAACAGTGAGTCCAACTTGTAGATCAGCTGTCATCTTTTGGGCAATCAATTTGGGAAGGCTGGGGATCACCATAAAAACTAACCCCAGTAAAACCAACAGCACAATTGAGAACCATATCCCCAAAAGGAGCGTATCAAAAAACTCACATGAAAATTTATTCCCCCTTTCCTTCATTTTATTTTTATAAAAATTTCATTTTTTTGATCGCGACGAAACGTTTCAAAACATTTGTTGCAAAGCATAATAGAGCCAGAATCGTCACCAATTCGGGGCGGACCAATACCATTTTTATCAAATTTACATTTTCCTTTTGACCGACAAAACAAACTAGTATCTATACGGCGTTTCCGGTTTTCATTAATGTTTGCTAACCGCTCTGAAACAGCAGCATATTTACGCCAATACAAACCACCACATTCTCTTTTATTATCCAAATTTTTGCAAGCTTGTTTTACAACTTCCACTGCTAAACTATGTATAACTAAAAGAGTATCCTTACATTGATTGCCAGCAGGCATAGGAGAACGAAGTATTTTATGCATAGTTCCCAAATCAACTACAATCTGTTGAAGTTTAATTTCCGTAGACATTTTTTATTTATCCACCCCTCCTAAACAAAAAACATTTTTGGGTCTGGTTTTTATTTTTGAATCATAAGGAAAAAATAAATTATTATTTTTTTTTGAACATCCAACTAGTATCCACCAACTAGTATTGGCATGAAATTTTTCGCGGGTAGAAATTTTTGGAAAATTGAAAGTTGATCTATGCTAAACCTCCTTTTTTCGACACAAATTTTGACGCAAAAC